>Ga0182014_10001510_pt1 | contig 31004 bp, 21 predicted proteins | sample 612S2DmetaG_FD_120489 | JGI IMG/M metagenome (GOLD analysis project Ga0182014, IMG submission 120489) | Permafrost microbial communities from Stordalen Mire, Sweden - 612S2D metaG | ecosystem: Environmental > Terrestrial > Soil > Wetlands > Permafrost | place: Sweden: Stordalen | collected... | reverse complement strand
TCGTCGGGCGCTCAAATTCATCGTTGCGCGAGCAAACCAGACGCGGCGGCTTGTTGAGCGCCACGTAAAGCTTGCGCTTCACCCGGATCGGCTGGCCGTCCACCGCTACCCGGTCGTGGAGGGGATCAACCTTGATGCCCAGTAGCCCAACCGTCTCGCCATTGACCGCCACCCGCCCGGCCAGAATCATCTGCTCGCCGGCGCGCCGCGAGGCGACACCCGCTTCCGCCAGGAATTTTTGCAGGCGAACCATCTGAGTGTGGAGTGCGGAATGGGCAGGAGGGACGGCGTGCGGTGCTGCTGATTCCGCACTCCGCACTCGGCATTCCGCACTGGCCTAAACGGCCTTCTTGGTTTTGCGCAAGCCGGTGATGCGGTCCCCCGCTTTCCACTGGCCGCGCTTCTCGAGCAACTCCACGCGCTCAAACCGCTTAAGCACGTTTCTTTTCCCACCCAAAGTGGCCGCGGCGCGCAGACTCCGATGCTGTGACATAACTCAAATTCCTATTCTTGTTTGCTGACGTTCAACCCGCTCCAATTGAAAGCGGATGGGGCTTATAACATGCCCGGAGCCGAATTGCCAACCTTTATTCTCCTGCCTGCCGGACTTTGGCCGCATCCTGACACCACCAACTCGCATGCCTCGCCCTGCCAGCACCATAGCGCCACCGGATCACCCCAATAGTTGCAAGGATGTTTCAAGCATGTTCCTAGGATGTTCCTTGCTTGTTTCTGGCTTCTTGGTTCCTCTCTTTGCGCCCTCCTGCCCCCGGTCGCGGCGCTCCCAACACGCCAAGACCCGCGCTCTGCAGCCCGACCTCACGCCGGCCCACAGTCGCCACGCCTAATATAGAGACGGCAGCGGCCTCGTCAAGGTTACAATGACCGCCGCGAGCAGTTCGCAGGGCTGCATCAAGCTCCGGATCGGACCGCGAACCGTCCCGGTTCGCAGCACGTAGGAACAAACCGGGGGGCTGGAAAGACTGGAGAATCCGAGAGCCCTGGTGACTGCTGCGAACCGGGACGGTTCGCGGTCCGTGGAGCTTGATGCAGCCCTGAGCAGTTCGAGCGTATCGGGATAGCGCCACCCGCCGCCAGCCGCCCAAACCCGAAATCCGAGGGCCGAAACCCGAAAGAAGGCCGAATACTGAAGGCCGAAGCCACGCTCGGGCAGCTCGGTTTTCGGGTTTCGGCCTTCTTTCGGCCCTCGGATTTCGGGCTTCGGGTTTGGGCCTTTGCGCTCACGGGTTGGTGGTACTGTCAAGCCCGCGGACTTTTAACCTTGCCTTTCTCTCCTCGCGTACCATGCTTGGATTGGTTCAGCTTACGTTGTCCGCCGTTAATCAGACCATGAGGTATTCGAAATGAGCTACACCGTTCAGTATCTCCAGTCGGAGATGGCCGCCCAAGGCCTCGAGGTTAGCGTCCTCGTGAACTGCCTCGTCCAGGACGCCATCCACCTCGCCGCCAGCGACCTCCACATCGAGCCCTGGGAAACCGCCATCGCCGTGCGCGCCCGCGTCAACGGGGTGCTTACGGAGGTCGCGCATCTGCCGCTCGACCTCATGGACAAGATCTCCATGCGCTTCAAGGTGATGTCCAACCTCGTGACCTACCAGGGCGGGACACCGCAGGACGGCACCGCCGTCGGCGGTCCGGAACTGGACGGCGTCCAATTGCGTGTGTCGATCTTTCCCACCACTCGCGGCGAGAAGATTGTCGTGCGGCTCTTTGATCCCCGCGACCGGCGCTTCGAGCTGAGCACGCTTGGCTTCGAGGATTCGACGCTTCAGGGGCTGCAGCGCGCGCTGAAGCGGACGAGCGGCCTGCTGTTGTTCACCGGCCCGACCGGGTCAGGCAAAACCAGCACGATGTATTCCGCGCTCTGCTATATCATACAGCGGGACGGCACCAGCGTCAGCATCAGCACCGTTGAGGACCCGGTGGAGTTCAACCTCCCAATGGTCAGCCAGACGCAGATCAACCCGGCGCAGGACTTCACTTACGCCATGGCTCTGCGCAGCATAATGCGGCAGGACCCCCAGGTCATCATGGTCGGCGAGATTCGGGACGCGGACACTGCGGCCATTGCCGTGCAGGCCGGCCTGACCGGTCACTTGGTCCTCAGCACGATCCATTGCGGCGTGTCGGCGGGCGCGTTCACCCGGCTCATCAATATGGAGATTGAACCATTCATGCTGGCGTCGAGCATTTTGGCGGTGATGGGGTTGCGGTTGGTGCGCACGGTCTGCCCGCACTGCGCCCAGCCCTACGAACCGGCGCCAAGCCAGCTTAAGGTTCTCCCGGAGGCGCTGGTCTCCGAAGCCCAATTCCGGCAGGGCGCCGGCTGCGATCAGTGCAACGGGACCGGTTACGCCGGCCGGGTGCCGGTGAGTGAGCTGCTGGTGGTAAATGAACCCTTCCGCGAGGCCGTGCTCAAGAAAATGCCCACTTCCGCCCTGGAGGAAATCGCCATCCAGCAGGGCATGCGCACTCTCTGGCAGAATGGACTTTCCCGCGCCATCACCGGCCAAACCACCCTGGAAGAGACCATCCGCATCCTGGCCGCTGACATGATGTAGTAAGAAATGGCAAGACTAGTCATCAAGTCCGCTGAGACTGAAGACCGGGTGATTGAACTCAACCTGGGGATGAACCACTTGGGGCGCAGCCCGGTGAGTGACGTTCAAATTGAGCATCCCACGGTTTCCGCCATCCATTGCGAAATCGTGCTCGCCAACGACGGGGTCATGGTGCGCGACTGCGATTCGTCCAATGGAACCTTCGTCGGCGGCAAGCGAATCAAAGAAGCGAGGCTGTTGGCCGGACAGACGCTGCACCTGGGCGAGGTCGAATTGTTGGTTGAGACAACCGACGTCACCATCGCCATCCCCAAGTTCGACATGCCTCGCCCGGCGCCGCCTGTCGTCTTACCGGACGGTTCGATGTTTTGCCCCCGCCATCCCAAGGCGCGCGTGACGCATCAATGCACCCATTGCAAGGAAGTCCTGTGCGACGCTTGCGTCCACTGGTTGCGGCGGCGTGGCGGGAAACTCATGAAGTTCTGCCCCCTTTGCAGCCACCCCTGCGTGCCGATTGGCGAGGAGCCGCGGAAAAAGAAGTCGTTCCTTGGACTCTGGGGCAAAACCGTCAAGCTGCCCTTCTTCCACAAGCTCAAACACCATTGACTTGGCGCGCACCGCGCTACGGAAGATGCCGGTGCGCGCCCCGTGCGCGCTCAGGTGAGCGAGAACTCCTTTAAGTTCTCGGGGCCGCGGCGGCTCGCTCGGCCACCTCAGCTTCCCTTCGACCCTCGACAGCATAGTAGATCAAGTGCGCGAGACCGATGCCGACCGGGATCAGGCCGAACAGGGCACGGCGAAAGTCAACTGTCGCATAGACGGCGACGCCGGCTGCCAGGCCGATAAAGAGCCAGACCAGCCCCTTGAGCAAGTGCCGGCGGGGAGAAGGCTGGGCGTCTTCATCTGCCAGGAGGCTGTCGGGCCACGGCGGGCAGTCGATGCCTTTCTCGATCGCTGCCATGCGTTCCTGATGGTAGCAGGTAAGAAGTTCCTTGCGTTTGCGGAAGCCGAGGTACATCCCCAACATGCCGATGCCGATGCCCATGATGATGCTGATAATGGGAATCATGAGAGCCATTTTATCAGGTTCCATAGAGTTCGATGCTTTCTTTAGTTGTCTGCGCGTTTCTGTTCTCGCCGGCGACGTGCCGAGCGTGCTGTAGATTGTGACTTGCCAGAGGACGAGATTGTTTCACAAATGTTTTTGAAACCCTGGCCCGCCCGGCGCAGTATAAACCTTAGGACCGACGCCGAATCCTGGCCGGGGATGTGCCCGGCGTGGGCGGCTCGAACAAAGCATCGCCGCTTGTGACTGAACGACCGCCACAGCAATCAGTGGACGAAGACATCCGCCAATGCCTGGCGACCGGCCAGTTTCATGAGGCGTTCGAGCGATTAGTGGAGCGGTATTCGGTGAAGGTCTTTCACTTAGCGTATAGTATGATTGGCAACGAGACCCAGGCCGAAGACCTGGCGCAGGAAGTTCTGCTGCGCATTTGGAAAGGGCTGCCCGGCTACCACGGCGGCGCTTCGCTTTCCACTTGGATTTATACCATCGCGCGCAATACCTGCCTCACGGAGTTGAAACGCCGCGCCCAGCACCCGACGGTTTCGATGGATGAACTCGGTTTCGCCGCCGCCATAGACAGCGTGCCGGCCCTGCAATCCAGCGACCCGGAGTCCGGCCTGGAAATGGACGTGCGCCAGATGCTCAGCCAATTGCCGGAGAAATACCGGCAGGTGCTCACGCTCTTTTACTTGGAGCAGAAATCCTACGAGATGGTGGCCTCCCTGCTGGGTGTGCCGCTCGGCACCGTAAAGACCTTCCTCTACCGCGCAAAAAGAGAACTGCTTAAGCTCAATTCCCGGCGCCCGCCCGTGCCGGCTCCCCTCTATGAACAGGCAAGATAGATTTCATTCCCCGCAGGACGAAGAGCGGCTGCTCGATTACCTGGATGGCCAGCTTCCGGCGTCCCAAGCAGGCGCCATCGAGGCGCATGCGGCAGCTTGCCCGGAATGCCGGGCCCTGCGCCGCCAATGGGAGCAGCTAGATAAAAAGCTGGCGCGCACACTCGCGCAGCCCAGGTTATCGCCGGATTTCGCAGCGCGCCTTCGGGAACGGGTTGCGGTGGAGACGAAGGCCGGCGCGCCCGCGGCTCAAACGAACGAACCTTTGGCCGAGGCCCGGCGACGCGAGAAGCGCGTCTTTTGGCTCGGGCTGCTTGACGGTCTGGGCTACAGTGCGGCGGCAATGGTTGGCGGGTATTGGCTTTTGCACCTGGCCATGGCGTGGGTTCCGAGCCAGGCCGTCGCCGGTACCACATTTCTGCGCAGCCCGACATTCCTGTTCGCCCTGGTGACCGCCGGTGCCGCCCTGCTGGTCGGTCTGAACCTGGCCGCCAAAAATAGGGTATGGCGCTGGCTGGGAGGCCTGTGAGCTTGCGCCCAGGTCAACAGAGAAGAGCGGTCAAAGAAGAGCGGTCGAAGGCCCCGGGGCCGAACATCCAACACCCGATAGCCTCCACCGGTAGCATCACTGGATGTTGGATGTTGGATGTTGGATGTTGGATGTTGGATGTTCGATGTTCGATGTTCGGGTCCTTAAGAGTCAGCCCTAACCTCTCAACCCGCCCGCCAGCGCCTGCTCGCGTTCGAGCAGCGTCGGGTGCGAATAGTAGAACCCACTATAGAGCGGATGCGGCGCTAGGTTGCTCAGGTTCTTCTCGTTCAGCTTGCGCAGCGCGCCGATCAGCGAGCCGGGCTCGGTCATTACTTGGGCGGCGAAAGCGTCCGCCTGATGCTCGTAGCGCCTTGACCACCAGTACGCCACCGGCGAGAACCAAAACGTCACCACGCCCGACAGCAGCCCGAACAGCAGCAGCGCAGGCACGATAGTCCCCGCCTCGAAGCCGAAGCTGCGATAAGACGATTCCTGCCGCGCGAGCAACGAGACCAGGCAGAGCCCCGCCAGCGAGCCCAACGCCGAGGGAGCCAGAGTCTTGGGGATGCGCTTCTTCTTGAAGTGACCGATTTCGTGCGCCAATCAGCGCTTCAGCCGGAAGAACTGCACGGCGTTGGTGGCTGGCACGGTTACCGAATGCCATCCGCCGTTGGTACTGACCGGCAGCGCCACATTCGTCCAGCCGGCAACCTGGTCCAAATAGGAGTTTTGCTGAAGGGTAAAGCCGGCAAAACTCAGCGGCCAGAGCACCTCCACTCCGCCACCAGCCGCCTGCGCCGTCAGCACGGGCAGTGCGGAGGCCGAAAACGAGAGGTTATCAATGGCCAACCCTTGCCCTTTGCCGGTGGGATCCGCCATCAACCAGACCAGCCATAGAGCCCCGCCGGGCGTCCATTCCCCAATTGCCTGGTTGGTGACCGAGAGGCCGATTTGGTTGGCAGGCGCCGTGCCATCCTGGGCGCCTTCAGGTCCGGTCGGGAAGCTCGGGTCCAGGCTGGTCACCCAGGCCGTGACATTTGTGGAAAACACATTGGTGGCGGTCGGGTCGAGATAATATCCGAGCGACATCGTCTTGGCGGCGCCGCTTTGCCGCCACAGCTCCCCGGTGTAGCTTAAGCTCAGCACATTGAGCGCCGCGCCGCTGAGGTTCACGAACTTGGCGGCGAAGGCGGTCGGGCCGGTGCTCGAGGTCGCCAGGAGACCCAGGGCGCGATTCGTGCCCGCCGAGTTGGTTGGGCCGAAACTGATGACTCCACCGGTGGTCTGATCGCCCGCGCTGGCGCCCAACTTGGCCTCGGAAGCCGCCCAACCGTACCAGCCGGAAAGCGCGAAGGGCAGGCCCAGCCCGCCGTCTCCGGAGTCAGCGATGGGAGCGCCGAACGCAAACGGGTCGCCGAGGGAATAGACCAGCCCGTTGATGGTAACGGGATTGTCAGAATTAACCGTCGTCGCGCCAGGGTTGGGCAGGGAATTAAAGTTCTGCGCATAAACCTGCCCCGCCTGGGTGTAGGGGATATAGGTATAATCCTTCGGGGCGCTGGTATCGGTAACCGTTATGACGGCAGAGGCGCCGGCAACCGGCTGGCCGAAAGAACTGATTCCCTGCAGCAACAACGTGTTGGTGTAGCCATATAGGTTCACCTGAACGCTCCAGTTCTTCAGCGTGCTCCAGGTGACAAAGTACTGCTCCCCGTTTACGAGGATGGTCTGGACCTCCAGCGGCGCGGTTCCAGTGAGAGTCACATAATTCGTGGCCGAAACCAGGTTGGTGGCGCCGCTCACCGCAAACGGCACACTGGCCACGCCCGCGTTTGTGATCGCAGTCAACAGCGAAACGCGCATGGTCGCGAGCCAGTCCTTGAGGCCCGCGGAGCCCGGGTCGAGCACGCCGTAGGCGGCCAGGCCGTTGGCCGCAAAGGCGGCGTATTTTGCGTCCAGGACAGGCCCGACATTGGCGCTGGCCATCGGGCCATTGGCGATATCGAGGAATCCGCGGAGCAGAGCGCGCTGATATGGAGGGTAGGTCTGGAAGGAGTTCATCATCCCGTCCCCAACCGTGAAGAGGTTGCCGCCATCCGGGCCCCAGGAACCGCTGCTGCCCAGGCAAATATTCCAATCCCACTTCAGCAGCGTCCATTTGCCGCTCACGGGCTTGTAGGAGAACATATTCCAACCGTTCTGGCAGACATAAGAGTCCCAATCGCCGCTGGCGTGCTCGAGGGCCGACCAGCGCATCCATTCGTCGGTGTCCACCAGCGATTCCATGGTCTCGTAGTACGCAGGGCTGCTCTGAGGCAGGTTGGCGGCGTTGATAAGGGCATAGACGTTGGTATAGTTATTGGGCGAGTCAGGGTACTGCCGGACCCAGTAGTTCCAGCGATAGCGGGCCGGCTTGGGCTGGTTTGGCACGCCTTGGATCGTGGTCGTGAACTCATCGAGCGTGCACCAGGACTGGTTGTCGAAGCCCAGGCCTTGGCCCACGGGCGGCATGGGCTGGAACTCGAACCACCCGTGGTTCTTGTAGAGGAAGCCGTTGTTGTCGTTGGGAAAGTATTCGTCGAGCATGTCTCCGTCAGGCGTCTGCGAATCCTCGATGAGCGGTCCGTGGCGGTTGCCGTTGACGTATTGAATGTAATATCGCCGGTAATCCCACCTCACGCCAAGCTGGCGTGCCATCCAAAAGCAGGTCTCCTCCCGCTGGATGGTGTTGTCGTCCAGCGGCCCGTTGCCCGGCACGTGCTGCTTGTTCAGGCTGTGCGAGCCAAACATCAGGTCGTCGTCAGGCACCGACAAATTCATTCCACCCATCGTCGTTACCGGTGACCCGGTGTATTGATGGTAGGGACTGCCGGCGTATCGGCCTCCGATGTTATAAATGATGCGGCCTCCGCCGTCCACCAGGGTCACGTCGCTGCCCCCGTTGCCAATCCCCGCCTGGTTGATCCAGTTATTGATCCAGTTCTGCGTCAGCCAGAGGTGCCAATGGCCGAAGGTGCCTGCGGGGACGGGATCGCCGAAGACGACAACGCATTCGCGCGGCAGGCCGGAGTTATCGTTGAGAACCTGTGGAAACACGGATTGGGCTGAGGTCGTCAAATCCACCGCCTCGACCAGGAACGCCACCACAGTGCCCCCGGCCTGCGCCGGTATCGTCGCCGTATAGATGCCATCGCCGGCCAGGGCGTCCCCGGAAAGGCCGTTGTCGTTCATCAGGACGGTCGTATAGGTCGGACTCGGGTCAACCTGCGTGTCCACGCGATAGAGCAGCCTGGGCTGGAAACCGTGCGCGCTATGGAAACTCGCCGTGACCTGGACCGCCTGGTTGGCTGCGGGAATGGCGGGCGAGTGTTTCACATTGAAAATGGCGGGAGGGGCATTGGACGCGGCCTGGCTGTTGGGCATGCCCGGGGTTCCCAGGTTGGCCGGAATCGGCAGGGCGCCCGTCAGTTCGATCCAGTTGCCGCGCACGCGCAGCAAAACGTACGGCGTTCCTCGCAGCCAGCGTCCGGTCAGTTTCAAGGTGGCCGTCGAGCCCGAGCCGAGCGAGTTGGCCGTCAGCGCCGACTCGACGTCATTGAGCCCCGTCCACATGCCGTCGCTGGAACGGAGATGGAGGGATTGCGCGCTCTGGTAGCCTCCCAGCCCGGTGGAGGTTTCCAGGCCGGAAGTGCTGTGGTCGCCCAGCGCTTCCCAGCCAGACATGCCACTCTCGAACCCGGGGTTTTGGATCAAGTTCGCGCCGGTCGTGCCGCTCTGAAACACCAGATTGTCCACCAGGGCCTCGCCCGCGTCCAGAAGGCCGACCTGCACGATGTCAATCGAACCGCCATTGTAATTCGCCCCGTTGTCCAGCAGGCCGGTAAACGTCAGATTCGTCCAGGACGACTTGCGCGTCTCGTCGCTATCCGCCCAGTTGCACCCCAGCCGATGGTTGGTGTTGGGGTTGATCAACTCGAGGCTGCTGCCTCCCCCGTGAGCCCACTGCCCCCAACGCCCTCCCGTCTGGTAAGTGACTTCATCTGCGACAACGAGCAGGGCGTTGGTGGTCGGCACGCCGCCGACCATCGTTACCGAGTAATCCGGCCGAGCCAACGCCAGGCGCCCGCCCGTGTGAGGCAGTTTGCCGGAATAATTCCCCACCGTGTTTGCAGGGGTCAGATTCGTGTATGTGGCGAAGAGGTTGGTTTCGCTGGCTGCCACGACCAGGAATCCCCCGGGCGCAAGGGTTGTCCCGGCCGGAATCGCAAAACTGATCCCATCCACAAACTGCCACCCGGTCAGATTCACCGTGTTCGTGCCCTTGTTAAAGAGTTCCACATACTGGTCGTCATCATTGCCGGAAATCGGCTTATACATGATCTCGTTAATCACGATGTCATCGATCCGGATCTGCCCATTCCACGTGCCGGGCGTTGCCTGCAGCATCGGATAGAACTCGTCGCCGCCATCCGGCCAGCGCCCGGAGGAAACCCCATAGCCCTGCGCGTCATAGGTTGCGGCGTCCAGGACTCGGCTCTTGTCCGGGTTCCAAAACAGGACGAGGCCACCGGCGGGTTGAAGCTCGAACCCGAGCTGGCTCTGCGGAATCGCCAGGAACCCGTCCGCGGCGATGAGAGTGTTGGTTGGGAGGATGCACCAGTTCGTCGTGGGGTTGTCGGTCAGGATGCACCCGCTGACATCCACGGGCACGGCGCTGTGGTTGTAGAGTTCCACGTAAGCCGTCTGGCTGGAGTTGGGGTTGGCGAGAATCTCGTTAATCAATACGTTGCGCAACGGGCTGGGGCGATAAGCCTCCGGGCCGCCGGGCGAGCCCCCGACCACGTCGCTGATGACCCAGGCGCGTGGATCGGCCTCTCCGTAGGTGGGGTTGGCGAGCACGATCGAGTGCCCCGTCTTGGATGCGCCCGCAGGCCAAGGCAGCCTGTTGGTGTAAGTCACATCAAGCAGTATGCCCTGGACGGAGCTGATGAGCTGCAGCTCGCCTCCCTTGCGCAATGTACCCGTGTAGGGACCCATGACATTGTTGATCCCATACGCCGACTCTACATCCGCAGGCGCGGCGGCCACGACCAGGAACCCGCCTCCCGGAACGATCGTGGGAGACGGAAACGTGTATTGAATCTGGCCGGCCAACTGGTAGCCGCCCAGGTCGTCCCACCAGGGGTTGGAGTTGTAAATCTCCAGGTATTCCGTGTTCAAGCCGTCGGCGCGCGTCGCCGGCGTGTACATGATCTCCGAGAACACAAACTGGGAATGCCGCGAGGAGGGTCCCAGCGGCTCTCCCGGAGGAGTGAACGTGCCAATCGAAGCGCTGATAGCCGTCCCGAAATTCAGGAATTGTGCCACCGTCGCCGCGGTGGTGTTCTGGCTGGCGGCGGTCAGCCCGACATAGACCGGGTTCCCCGTGAGCGTGGCGGTTCCCAGTTGCACCCAGTTGCTCCCGTCAAAGCTGGCGTAGCCGTTAAACTGGGTTCCGACTCGTTGCAGCCGCAGCCAGGTATTGGGATAGTTCACCGGGAACGCTCCCGAAGTTGAATCCGACGCGCCCACGGTCGTCCGCGAATCGAAGAAGCTCTTGGCAATGCTCGGCGTCGCAAACATACCGGCGAACGTGCTGGCAGGGTCCAAAGTCACGCGGGCCATCAGACCCGCCTCCGCCCAGGGGCTGGTGAGGGTCAAGCTCTGCACCCGCACGCTGTAGTCAAAATTACCGGACTGGATCAGATAGTCGAAGGGGGCGGCGTCCGCCGTTCCGCCGATCGAGCCGCCCGCGGTCAGGGTAATGCCATTGCTCACGCTGGCACTCGAGCCAACCGGCGTAGGTTGGCCAATGGTCCCCGGCACGAATGTGCTGGCCACAAACTGGATTTGCGAGTTCGGGGCGATGGTATTGGGCGAGTTGGCCAAATCCCGTATGCCGTTGACCGTGACCACGTAATTCGTGCCCAGCGTAAGGGTTGACACGGTCAGGGCCACGGTTTGGCTATCGGTCATGGTGGCGCCGCTGATGGCAACCGCGGGGCTGATGGCGTAGTTGGCTTTATTCGTAGCCGTCGCCGGGCTCACGGCTTTCGAATACTGGATGGTGACGTCAGCCAACCCCACGTTATAGGCCTGCAGGAGCGTCGGCGGGTTGGTATCGCGTAGCACGATCAACAAAGCCGGCGCGCTGGTGACGCTCCCCAGGGCGTTGGTGATGATGCAATCCAGGCTGCTTCCCGAGGCCGAAAGCGGAACGTTGGTCAGCGTGAGCGTGGCGTTGGTGGCGCCCGCCAGATTGGTCCTTCCCCAGAACCACTGGAAAGCGGGCGGCTGGAAATTGGACACCGTCACGGTGAAGCTGGCGCTGGTTTCTTCGGTGACAGTAGCATTGGTAGGTTGAGCCACAATCATAGGCAACAAATCGAGCTGCATCCGGATGGCGGGGATGGGGGACTCGACAGTTCCGTTGGGCAGTTGCCATTGGGCGGAGAGGTTGTCTCCGCCAGTGCCCTGCTGCATAATGGCTTCGACGTAATACCGGTGTCCGGCGGTGAGGCTGATGGGCGCCGACTGTTGATTGGCTTCAGCCGTGTAATCCTCCGCTGGGGTCCAGGAGCTCACCCAGGCGACTACCTGCTTGTTGGCAGGGTTTTCGTCGGTGCTCACGAAGAGCTCTGAGTTGTCATCGCTGGCGATCCAGAACGTATAAGCCCCGGTGGTTGGCGGCACGATATAAGTCCGCAGGCGCTGTCCGTACCAGTTCATGCCGGTGTCGGTAGCGGTTTGGAAATAGGGCAGAACCTCCGTATAGGCCGGGTCCGGCTGGTTGGGCCAGTCTGGGTTGTAAAGGGTGTTGGTCAGGATCTCGAGAGTGTCGCCCAGGCTTTCGTTCAGGTTGGGCCAAAGCTCGCGATAGACGCCCGCGCTGCCCGAGGAGACGACGCTCCACGTCAGATTGGTGGTGCGGCCTTCCGCGTCCTGATAATCCACCTCGATGGTCACCGTCTGGGTAGTCGTCAGGTTGGTGGTCAGCGTCGTCGGGCCCGACGAAGTAACCGACGTGATTCGTCCCAGAGGGTGCCCGTTAGGCGTGAAGCTGGGGGTGTTGGCGACCTGGAGGTTGGCCATCGCAACGCCGTTGACCTTGACCGCAATGACATTGGTGATCTGGTCCTGGGTGCCGTCCTGGATTGTCGCCGCAATGCTTTGAGGCGGAGCGCTCGGCAGGAATAGCGTGCCGTTGGTCGGAGAAAGCGCGAGCGGGTAGGCCATGGGGAAGGTCTCAGGCGTGGGGTAGGAAAACAAAGCCGTGGCGGAGTTAGTGTTGTTCACCAGCCAGTTCTGGTTGTTGCCGTCAGTCGAAAACAACTCGCACACGATGCCCCCGCCCCCTTGCTCGTAATCCAGGCGCACGGTGTACCAGCCAGCTTGGGCGACACTCACCGTCATCGTCGAAGTGGCTGACCCCCGCCCGCCGTCGTACTCGCCCACGACGACCAGGCCGCGCACGTCGTAAGGGTTCGGCAGCGGTGAGAGCATCAGCAGGAAGCCATCGTCGCTGTTCACGTTCAGGGTCGTCACGCCGGCGGGCAGCCACATGTACCCCATGAAAGAACAGGCGATGCTCTCCCAGTTGTTCCCCTGAGCCGGATTAGCGCAGGTAGGGACGCCGGGAAAATAGTTGTGCGGGTACTCCGGGTAGTTGAAAACGCCGTTGCCGACCGTGGGCGGCCCGTTGCCGTCGCAATTGATATATGGGTAAGTGAAGTTCTTGGTGTCCAGCACCCAGAAACCGTTGGAGTCCGCCGGCACGACGCATCCGGTGATGCCGGCCCCTTGCTCGGCGAGCATGGCGGCGATATTCGGGTTTGCGCCGCCCAGAAAGTTGGCGCAATTGGTCGCGTAGTACCCGCTGGTCGGATCAATGGCCGTCCCCGCCGAGGGCAAATGGCGGGGACCCGTGTTGGTCGTAACCGGCCCGAGGACCTGCTCCATGTTGGCCACACTGTTCATCCAGGCGCTGCTGCCCGCTCCCGGCCAGTCAATGCCCACCGTCCTGACCAGAAAGCCCAGGTCGTTGGTGTTCACGGCGCCGGCTGAAATGGTGGTTGGCGGGATTGCCACCTGCGCCGAGGCCAAGCCCACCCCGGCCAGGAAGGCCAAAAGTAGGGCCACTCGATTAAACAAACCTGACTTCCTATCAGCAACAATCATAATGGCGGGAGGCAACGTACAAACGTCCACAATGTTCACAGGCATGCGGTAAAAAACGCGTTGGCTCCAGACCCACTCCAAGCCATTGCGCCAGGAGATGGCAACCAAGGTCCAAAAACAGACCCGATCAAGTATCGCATCTCGGGGTCTGGTTGGCAACCAGATTGCTGTTTTATGGATGCCCGCTAGCCCCTTAACCCGCCCGCCAGCGCCTGCTCGCGCTCGAGTAGAGTGGGATGGGAATAGTAAAACCCGCTATAGAGCGGATGCGGCGTAAGGTTGCTCAGGTTCTTCTCGTTCAGCTTGCGCAGCGCGCCGATCAGCGAGCCGGGTTCGGTCATAACTTGGGAGGCGAAAGCGTCCGCCTGGTATTCGTAGCGCCGCGACCACCAGTGCGCCAGCGGCGAGAACCAGAACGTCACTACACCCGACAGCAGCCCGAACAGCAACAGCGCCGGCACGATGCTCCCCGGCTCAAAGCCAAAGCCCCGATAAAACCATTCCTGCTTCGCCAGCAGCGAGACCAGGTAGAGCCCCGCCAGCGAGCCCAGCGCCGAAACGGCCAAGGTCTTGGGAATGTGCTTCTTCTTGAAGTGACCGATTTCGTGCGCCAGCACCGCCGCCAGTTCTGGCTCGGCCAGTTGCTGGATCAGCGTGTCGAATAGCACGATCTTCCGGAAGCGGCCGAAGCCGGTGAAGAACGCATTCGAGTGACGGGAGCGTTTGCTGCCGTCCATCACCTGGATGCTCCGGGCGCGGAAATGGGTTTGTTCGGCCAGCTTCAGCAGCCGCTCATGCAGGCTTCCCTCGGGCAACGGCGTGAACTTGTTGAACAGCGGCAGGATCAGGACCGGGGCGAGCACCAGCATCAATAGCTGAAATCCAAGCAGCGCGCCCCACGCCCAGAGCCACCACCGCGCCCCGGTCCATTCGACCAGCTTGAGCACCAGCACCAGCAGCGGGTAGCCCAGCACAATCGCCAGCAGCAGCCCTTTGAGCCGGTCCATCCACCACAGCTTCTGTGTGGTGGTATTGAAGCCGAAGCGCTCTTCCAGGCGGAACTGGTCATACCAATCCAGCGGCAGACCCGGCAGCGACAACGCCACAGCCGTGACAAAAAGGAAGGCAGCCCTGGCCCAAGCCGAAGCGCCCAGCCCTTGCGTGAAAGCGTGGAATCCCCAAGGCAGCACGCCGCTGAACAGCACCAGCAGCAGCACTGCCGAGTTGTAAGTCAGTTGAACCTGATCCAGCCGGGCCTTGGCCAGAGTGTACTGGACGGATTTGGCGTAGGTCGCCTCGTCCACAACCCCCTGGAATGCCTCCGGCACCGCGCCCACATGGGCCCGCACGTGGCGCGCGTTCAGCCGCTCCAGCCAAAGCTGGGCCGCCCACTTGGCCAGAATAAGCAACAGAACCAATGCTACAACACTTACAGCGCTCATCGAGATAGCTTAGTCGCGCACTGCATTTGGAAAAAATGAATTCTCTCCCCGCGGAAGCGTCAGACCCGCTGTACTATACGCAGGGCAATGCTGGCCGCGGGCTCAGAAGACCGAGCGGCACAGCCAGAATGCGGCGTAAGACCCAAGGGCCACCCAAGGGCCACCCAAGGGCTACCCAAGGGAGCAGTACCAAAGCAACCCCGGAGCAATGCCGGAGCATCAGGCTCAATACACGCCAGCTCCCCGCGCATGACCCGCGCATGGGGTCCTTGCTCTATCGTTCGCTTAACCCGAGACCGCAAGACCACAAGAGCGGAGTCCGGCCCTCAGAATCTGTGTTCATCTCTGTCCATCTGTGGTTCTCTTCTGCCCGGCTACGGCTCATCGCGCCTCTTTTTCCGTTGAGTCAACTTTCCTCCACGACTAGTTTGGCGCCCATGAACGTTTTCGTCACCGGTGGTGCCGGGTATATCGGGTCGAATTGTGCTGAAGCCTTGCTCGACGCCGGGCATCAAGTAACCGTGTATGACAACCTCACTGAGGGCCACCGTTCCGCGGTGGACCAGCGCGCGCGGTTCGTCTTGGGCCGGCCGGAAGTGGAGAACAATATCCTGGACGCCGTCAAAGAGGCACGGCCCGACGCCATCATGCACTTCGCCGCCAACGCGCTGGTCGGCGAATCCATGACCAACCCGAGGAAGTATTTCCACAACAATGTCGCCAACGGCTTGAAGCTGCTCGATGCCGCGGTCGAATGCGGTATCAAGAAGTTCGTCTTCAGCTCGACCTGCGCGACCTACGGGCCGCCGGACCGCGTGCCGATGACCGAGGATTTGCCCCAGCGCCCGATCAACCCGTATGGCGAATCAAAGTTGATGTTCGAAAAGATGCTCCAGTGGTATCAACGGGCTTACGGGCTGGAGTTCATCGCGTTCCGCTACTTCAACGCCGCCGGCGCGAGCGCCCGGTTCGGTGAGCATCACCGCATCGAATCGCATCTCATCCCGAACGTGCTCCAGGTTGCCCTGGGCCGGAAGCCGCATTGCGAGATCTACGGCACAGACTATCCCACGCCTGACGGCACCTGCATCCGCGATTACATCCACATCCTCGACCTGGCCCAGGCGCACATGCTCGGCCTGGCGCCGGGCCGGCAAGGCTTCTACAACCTGGGCAACGGCGACGGCTACTCGGTCCGCGAGGTCATCCGGACGTGCGAGAAAGTGTCGGGCAAGGCGATTCCTGCCCTCGAAAAGCCGCGCCGTCCGGGGGATCCGCCCCGGCTGGTTGCCGCCGCGGACCGCGCGGTGAAGGAACTGGGATGGAAGCCCAAATACCCAAAGCTCGAAGACATAGTCGCCACCGCCTGGACCTGGCATAAGAGCCATCCCAACGGCTATCCGGATTGACCGCCGCTCCAGCAATGCAGCCGCGCACCGCATCCAGCCCGCTTCGGGTTCCGGGGAGGCGTTGCAGGGGCTCTTCCGCCGCGCAGGTCTTGCTTCGCCCCTGAGGTGCTCTCGTGATAGCGTGTATCCAAGGCTTGGCAACATAGCCGGAACAAACCGGGCACATGAGAAGTATTCTGCTGGTGGACGACGATCCACTCATATTGCGAATTTACCAGGGATGGCTTAGCCAGCGAGGCGCTCGCGTCGAGACCGCCGCGGATGGTATTGCCGCGATTCAAGCCCTCCGCGCCCGCAAGCCGGACGTGGTGGTGCTCGACCTGGCGATGCCTAAGTTCAGCGGTGCGGACGTGCTGAGGTTCATTCGCTCGGAAGCGCCCTTGAAAGACCTGCCGGTGATCGTGCTGTCCAATTCCTACATGAGCGAGTTGGCCGCGGAGGCCGTCGCGCTCGGCGTACAGAAGGCCCTGCTCAAAATTCGGTGCTCGCCCTCCGTGCTGTTCGGTGTTATCAATGACATTCTGGCAGGCAAATCCAGCAGCGAGCACGAGTCGCATTTGCTCGCGGTGCCAGGCCAAAACGAGGCGGCCCGGCAAATGCCCGTGCGGCTCCTGCGGGCAGGCAGCAAAGCCCACGCGCCGCCGCGCCGCGAGCCGAAGGTCGCCGACTTCGAGTTTCAAGCCAAAGCCCGCAGTAATTTCCTCCAGAATGCGCCCGCGACCTGTGCGGCCATGCGCAGCCTTTACAGGGACTTTGCCACGGCGCCGAGCGCGCCCGAGAGTGACCAGCGCCTGCAGAGTCTCTGTCGCAAGGTCCACTTCATCTCGGCCACCGCAGGTCTGGCGGAATGCCATCGGCTGTCGGAGATGGCCAGCGCGTTTGAGGCGCTGCTGTTCGAACTCACCGCCAAGCCGGCTGCCATCAACCCTTCGGTGTTGCGCACGATCGCGTCCACGGTTGATTTCCTGGCCCTGCTTCTTGATCATGCTGGCGAAGCGGACATCGAGGCGCCACCCTCCGCACGCGTCCTGATCGTGAACGATGACCCGCTGAACAACCGGTTGGTGACGGCCGCACTGCAGCATGCCCATCTCCAACCCCGCACCACTCAGGACCCGTTGACGGCGCTGAAATGGCTGCAGGAAACCCGCTTCGACCTCGTGCTGCTGGACATCAAAATGCCCGGGATGGACGGCTTCGAGCTGTGCCGGAGGCTGCGCCTGTTGCCCGGCTACGAGAAAACCCCGGTGATTTACCTCACCAGCCACAGCGATTTTGAAAACCGCGCCCGGAGCGTGTTGGACGGCGGCAACGAGCTGATCGCCAAACCGGTCCTCCCGCTCGAACTGGTCGTCAAAGCCGTGGCCCTGCTCTTGCGAGGTTAGACGACGGGTGGTTGGCCCTGAGATTCGAACCTCGCGTCGTCCACTCACGCCTCCTGAGCCTTCCGGCTGGTGAACTTCCCGTATCTCAGGGCCAGCGTCGGCAGCACGAGCAAGTTGAGCGCGGTGGAAGTTACCAATCCGCCTAGAATCACAATCGCCATAGGACCTTCGATCTCTCGGCCCGCTTCGCCGGTGCCGAGCGCGAGCGGCAGCAGGGCTAGCGAGGTGACAGTGGCCGTCATCAGGATCGGCATGACCCGCTCCGATGCGCCGCGGATGACCGCCTCGGGTCCCCAGGTCATGCCTTCTTCCGTCACCAGGTGCTCGAAGTGCGAGATCATCATGATGGAATTGCGCATGGTGATGCCGAAGAGCGTGACGAAGCCGACGAGCGAACCGATGCTCAGCGAGCTGGCGCTCGGATCGATCATGCTGGTCAGCCAGACCGCCAGGACGCCGCCGACGAGCGCAAAGGGAACATTGGCCAGGAGCAATAGCATGTTCCGCCAATTATGGAACACGACGGCTAGCAGCAGCAGAATGCCCACGGCGGCGATCCCCGAGTGGAGCAGCAGCTCGCGCTGAGCTCGCTCTTTGGCTTGGGCCGCCCCGCTGAAGACCGCATAGGTGCTGCCGAAGTTGACCTTGGCCTTGACCTGCTTCTTGGCCTCCGCCACGAACGACGTCACATCCGTCCCAGTCACCGTGCAGGTCACCGTCTGGCGCCGACGCGCGCCCTCGTGCAGAATCGAGAAGCGGCCGCTGGTGGGATAGACCTCTGCCAGCTCGCGCAATGGCATGATACCGCCCTGCGAGTTGCGCAGCAGGAGGGAGCCAATCGCCTCCGGGTCCTGGCGGTCCTTATCGTCCAGGATCACGGCCACGTCGGCGACCTGGTTGCCGCGGTGCGTCTGCGTCACCACGGTGCCCTGGTACGACGTCTGAATCGCCTCCAGCACTTCCACCGGCCTGAACCCAAACTGAGTGAGCCGGTCCGGCCGCAGCCGCACCGCCATGCGCGGGGCGCCGGGGGGCGACTTGACATTGGCGTTTGCATTAGTGGAAACAGACTTCAGGACGTTGGCGACTTCTTGGGCTTTGGCATCGAGCAGGTCGAGGTCGTCGCCGAAGATGTTCACTACAACGGGCGCAGTTTCGCCCGTGAGCGTCTCACCGATGCGGTCGCCGAGGAAGGTGAGCACTTCAAACTGGATGCCGGGTATCTTCTTCAGCAGCTCATTAAGCTCCTCCTCCACCTTCTCCTCCTCTTTGCCGGCAATGGGCTTAAGCTCGACGTGGAACTCGCTGCGGTGCGGCCCCCACGGGTCTTCGCCCAGCTCGGCGCGGCCCACCTGCTGTTCGACCGTGGCAACGTGTTCGTTTTGGAGCAACTCCTGCGAGATCTGGGTTCCGACCCGCAGCATTTCCAGCAAAGACGTGCCCGGCGGCGTGCTCACCTGCAGCACGAAATGGCCTTCACGGAATTTAGGCAGCAGTTCTCCGCCGAAGAATGGCAGGCGGGTGGCGGCAGCGACGCACGCGATGGCCACCAGGCCGATGATCAACCGCGGCCAGCGGGCAATGAGCCCAAGACCCCGGCGGTAGCCGGTCTTCAACCAGCGCTGGAGCCGCGGTTCCGTCGGCTGGCTCACGCCCTTGTCGAAGAGCAGAAACGCCAGCGCCGGCGTGAGCGTCAGGGCCGTCAGCAGTGATGCCAGGATGGCGAGGATGTAGCTCAAGGCCAGCGGGGCAAAGAAACTCCCTTGCAGCCCGGTCAAGGTGAGCACCGGCAGGAAGATCAGGACCACGATGAAGGTGGCATAGATGATCGCGCGCCGCACTTCAAGAGATGCTCTCAGGACCACCTCGAACACGGGCTTCGGTTGCGCGAGCATCTTGTTCTCGCGGAGGCGGCGGAAGATGTTTTCCACGTCGATGATGGAGTCATCAACCACGGAGCCCAGCGCAATGGCCAGCCCGCCGAGCGTGATGGTATTAATGGTGATACCGCACTTCTCGAGGACCATGACCGCCGTGAGCAGCGACATGGGAATCGCCACCAGCGAAATGCACGCAGTGCGAACACTGCCCAGCAACAGGAACAGCACCACGGCCACCAGGATGCCACCCAGGGTCAGGGAGTGCTTCATATTCCGGAGCGCCGCCTCGATAAACGTCGCCGGCCGGTGCATGCGCCGATGGACAGTGATACCCTGCTTCTCGAAGACCGGGTTCATCTCGTCGAGCGCCGCTTCCAGCGACTTGGTGACTTCCATCGTGTTCGCGCCATACTGGCTGGACATGGTCATCAGCACGCCCCAGCGGCCCATGATAACGGTGTCCCCGAATTTCGGTTCCCCGCCTTCCACCACGCGCGCCACGTCTTTGAGCCGGACACTGAAACCGTTGGTGTGCGCAACGACCACCTCGCCCAGAATCTCCGGCGTCAGCGCCTGGCCTTCTGTCTGCAAAGTGATGCGCTGGTTGCGGGTCTCGATGAAGCCCGCGCCCATTACCCCGGTCGAAACGCGCGCCGCCGCCAGCACGTCGGAGAGCGCCAGGTCGTGGGCCAGCAGGCGGTCCGGCAGGACCTGGATCTGTAGTTGCCTCACTTCGCCGCCGAAGGTGCTGCATTTGGCCACGCCAGGGACGGAAAGCAGCCGCGGCTTGAGCGTCCAATCCGCGAACGTGCGCAGCTCCATCGGCGTCATCTGGTCCGAGACGAGGCCGATCTTGAGCAGGTCCATGGTGGACGAGGTGAGCGGGGTCATCCGTGGCGTCTTGACGCTGGTCGGCAATTCGCCGGCAATCTCCGCAAGTTGTTCCCCGAGCATCTGGCGGGCGCGGAACACGTCGGTCCCTTCCTTGAACACCACGGTGATGATGGACAGGCCCCCGATAGACTCGGAACGCAGCGATTCCATGTCGCCGAGGCCGTTGACCATCGTCTCAATGGGCAGCGTGACAAGCAATTCAACCTGCTCCGGCGCCAGGCCGGGGCACTCGGTCTGGATCGCTACCTGCGGCTGGACGAAGTTCGGAAAGACGTCCAGCTTGGCGTTGCTGGCGACGTAAAGCCCGTACCCGAGCAGGATGCATGCGAGGACGACCACCACGCCGCGATACTTGAGGGAGAAATGGACGAGGGCCTGCAGCATTTAAATAAGGCAGAACATCCAACATCCAACATCGAACTCCCAACTTCCAATGATTGCTCCAATGGCCGCCACTGGATGTTGGATGTTGGATGTTGGATGTTGGATGTTCCCTGAGTTCATGGCCCTCGTTCGCCACCGCCTTGCCCCTTGAGTTCGATGGAGAGCAACTGCTGGGCGCCCGTCGTAACCACATGATCGGTGGCCGTCGCGCCTTTGGTCACGAACCAGCCTGCTTCAGTCGGACGGTCTAGTGTGATCTCGAAGCGCGTGAAGGCGTCGCCGGCGGAGTTCAGAACATAAACCCAGCCCGCCCCTTCCACCCGCACCGCCGCCTCGCGGGGGATGATCACCCCAGCCAGCGGCTCGCCGGGAATCTTGAGATACCCGACCACGGACTCCCCCGATGTCAGCCGCAGCGAATTCGGCTTCAGCAGGAAGAGAAATCCCTGCCCTTGCATCTGTGGGTCCATGCTCGGCGCCGGCTCCAGAACCCCCCCTTCAGCGGATTGGCCGGATAGCGTGGCAATGCGCGCTCCGCCGGGCGGCTCCTTCAACGTCTCGCCGACCGGCAGGTCAATGCGAACCAGCGCGGTTTCCAAGGAGGACAGGTCGTGGATGAAGGCCGGCAGGTCTTTCTGGTCCGCCACGGCGTTGCCCCACGAAAGGGTCAAGCGCTCCCTGGCCGACTGGATTGCCACCACGTCGCGCGAGGCGGCGGCCTCGGCCGTTTGCAGGGCACGCGCCGAGGCATTGCCCTGCCCTTCCAACGTCTTGAGCCGGGCGACTTCATTGCTTGATGCAGTATAGGCAGCCTGGGCCGAGGCCAGCTCGGTTACCAGCGCCACCAGCGAGGCGGGGTCCAGCACCCGGCCATAGCCCTTTAGCTCCGGACTCATCTGGAACGCAGTTGGGCTCTTGAGCAAGATCCCCATGTCCTTTTGGGTCTTACTGCTCAGCGTGATCACGGCATTGCCATTCGTATCACGCGAGACTTGCGGCCCAGCCGCTTCTTTATCCGCCGACGCCGAGCCAGCCGGGTGCTCGGCAGGCGGCGGGGAAGACGCGGCTTCGCGATGCTTCATCCACAGGACGCCCCCGGCGAATCCGACGGCGACAACAATGATTAAAAGAATGGCTCGTTTCACGGTTTCTCCTGCTTGACTTGGGCCGTCCGCCCCTGCTCCAGATCGGGCCAGTTTGCCAGCGGACGCTGCACGGCGTCTTCCAGCGCGCCGAGCGCCTGATGCAATTTGGCCTGGCCATCTTCCACCGCCAGTTCGCTCGTGGCCAATTCAAGCTGCGCCGTCAGCACATCCAGGCGGTCTGCGGTGCCGGCCTTGAGTTGCTGCTCCACCGAGGCCTGCTGCTTCCTCTGCGTTGCCAGCAGCGCCTCCGCGCCTGCCCGGCTCTTCGCCGCCACTTGATACAGCGCCAGCCCACGGTCAATGTCGGCGATCACTTTGGCCTGCAACGCTTCGAACCGCGCTGCCTCCTGCTTCCGGCGCGCCGCCGCCTGGGCGATGGGGCCTTCATTGCGGTTCAGCAGCGGCAGCTCTACGCCGAACCCCAACAGGCCCCATTTCTGCAAGCCCTGGTCATACTCGTAACCGGTGTTGAGATGGATGTCCGGATACTGCTTGGCAATCTCGATCTGCAAAGCCGACTCGCTCGCCGCGTAATCGGAAAGCGCTGCCAGCACATCCGCGCGCCGCTGCAATGCCTCACGCCGCACCTCGCCCGAAGTCAGTCGATCCAGGTCCGCGGGCAAAGCCGTCAAATCGTACGAAACCTCCACCTCCCTCAACGCGTTGACCGGCACGCCGATCGCCTCCGCCACGCGCGTGCGGGCCTCCACCTGCGTCCGCTCCACGTCGCTCAAGTCCATGCGCGCCTTCTGCAGGAGCAGACGGGCGGGTGTGATTTCGGAGGAAGCGAGCGCGCCGGCCTCGCGCCTCTGTTCGAGAGAGGCCACGACCTGATCCTGGACCTCAATCTGTTTTCGCAGCAGAGTCTCGCGTCGCGTCGCCGATGCAAAATCGAGCACGCTGCTCCGAAGCTGGCTGCGCACCTGCCACGCCGTCGCGATAATATTGAGCCGGGCCGATTCGGAGAGGTGCCTGGCCTGGGCGACGCGCGCGCCCCGCTTCCCGGCGGTCTCAATCGGCCAGTCGAAGCTTAATGTATGGACCCATGCCGGGTCTGGCCCGGGATTGAACACGTATTGCGGCGTGAAACCGACTGTGGGATTCGGCCGCGCGCCGGCTGTTACGATGCCCGCTTGGGCCTCAGCCCATACGGCGCGGGCCACGTCGAGGCTCGGGTGATAGTAAAACGCCGCCAGCGTGAGCATCTCGAAATCCCACTTCGCCGCCGGCCAGGTCTTCAACTCGCGACGGAGATTCTTCTCCAGGAACGCCTTGAGGTCGGTATTCTCCAGCGAGCGGCGCTCCAGCCCGGCAGCCGTCTCGGCCGGAGAAAGCGGCCGCGAGTGGAACCGGGAGCACCCGGCCACCAGCCCCAGCACGAGTATGGCTGGCAAATACTTCAAGAGGCCTGAACTCAAATGGAATCCGCTGCACAAATCAAGCACTACCTGCTTGTCTTTGTCTGCCGGATTCGTCCCCGGCGGCGGGCAGTCCAGCTAAGCGCGACCTTCCATGCCTGACCAGTTCTTCGAGCAACCCATATATGAGCGGGTCCGCGAAGCCACGCCCAAATCGTCGTCGTCCAACGCCACCCAAAGCCACATTAAAGCCACCCCACCCCAGAGCCCGGTGCCGCCGAGGGGAAAGAACATCGTGCAGGCTGAATTCGGCGTTCTCCCGCTTCGTTAGAGGTCCCGACTGAGACACAACTGGCGAGCGGAGGCCGGGCCATGTAGGTTTGCAGGGTGCCAAAGGAAAGCGCAGGTCTGGTTATGTATCGGGTCCGGGACGGCGAGCTGGAGTTTCTGCTCGTGCATCCGGGCGGCCCGCTCTGGCAGAACCAGGACGCCGGCATCTGGTCGATCCCGAAAGGGGAAATCCACCCCGGCGAAGGCGGACTAGAGGCGGCAAAGCGGGAGTTTGCGGAGGAACTCGGCCTTCAGGCGCAGGGGGCGTTCATGGAATTGGCTCCGGTCACCCAGAAGAGCGGAAAGATCGTTCATGCGTGGGGGTTTGCGGGCGACTGTGATCCCAGCCAGATCCGGAGCAACACGTTCTCGATGGAATGGCCGCCGCGCTCCGGGCGCACGGGCACCTTCCCGGAGGTGGACCGGGCCGCGTTCTTCAACCTGGCGCAAGCGAAGGTGTGGATCATCCCGGCCCAGGTCCCGTTGCTGGAGGAGTTGGTGCGGAAGCTGGGATAGTCTGTGGTTCTCTTCCGCCTGAAAAGAGCCGAGGCGCCGGGACGAGTTGAGGGAGCTTTGGTTTGACGCGCCTGGCGTGGGGTGTTAATAGTCCTCACAAATCTGCGGTTGCAACTCAGATGCATGCTATGAAACAAGCGAAACGCCCCAAGTACAGTCGGATATTATTGAAGCTGAGCGGTGAAGCCCTGGGCGGCCCGACGGGGCTGAATATTTCCCCGGAGGCGGTGCAGAACATGGCCGCGCAGATTCGCGAGGTGCGCGACCTGGGGGTGCAAGTCGTGCTGGTGGTGGGCGGGGGCAATATCTTCCGCGGCCTGAGCGGCAGCAAGCGCGGCATCGAGCGCGCCACCGGCGATTACATGGGCATGCTGGCGACGGTAATCAATGCCCTCGCGCTGCAGGATGCCCTGGAAAAGATCGGGGTGGCCACACGCGTGCAAACCGCCATCAGCATGGCGCAGGTGGCCGAGCCGTTCATTCGGCGGCGCGCGGTGCGGCATTTGGAGAAAGGGCGGGTCGTCATCTTCGGCGGCGGGACGGGCAATCCTTACTTCTCCACCGACACTGCGGCGGCCTTGCGCGCCAACGAGATCGGCGCGGAGGTGGTCCTTAAGGCGACGAAGGTGGACGGCATCTACGACAGCGACCCCAAAGAGAACCCGAAGGCGAAGCGGTATGCGGAGATCCGCTATACCGAGGCCTTGCAGAAGCAACTGAAGGTGATGGACTCGACGGCGTTCTCGCTGTGCATGGGCAACAAGATGCCAATTATCGTCTTTGACTTCTTCCGGTCGCACAACCTCAAGCGCGTGGTGATGGGTGAGCGGGTGGGCACACTCGTGACGCTTTAAGCAACGTTGCCCGGGATGGCGAGCGTCCCCGCGAGCCCTGATTTCTGAGCCCATCCGCAAAACTAAGGGCTCGCGGCGACCCTCGCCCTCCCGGGACGGGTTGCATTTTGAGGGCAATCGCACGATTCGTATGGTGATGTTCGCTTCACGCGACGATGCCGGGCTGAAGCTGGGGCGTTGCCTGCAAGACCAGGGGGTTCGGGCTGACCTGGTGCTGGGACTGCCGCGCGGCGGGGTGGTCGTTGCGGCCGCGGTCGCACACATATTGCGCCTGCCGTTGGACGTGCTCATTGTTCGCAAGATCGGGCATCTCCGGCAGCGTGAATTTGCCGTGGGCGCGCTGGCGGAGCACGGCGTGATCGTGCTCGATGAAGGCGTCAGCGGCGCAAGCGCCGCGGTTCGGGTGGAGTTGGAGGCCATCATGCAGGAAGAGAAGGGCCGATTGGCGGGTAACCAGGCACGGTTTCATCCCGGGGGCGTACCCGCGCTCGCGGGCAAGGCCATCCTGCTCGTGGACGACGGCCTTGCGACGGGCGCGACGACCGAGGCTGCGGTGTTGTCGGTGAGAAAACAGAACGCGCGCACCATTGTAGTGGCCGCGCCCGTCGCCTCAACTAACGCGGTCGAGCGCCTCGCCCGGGTGGCCGATGAAGTGCGGGTGCTATGCGTGGACCCGGACTTCAACGCCGTGGGCCGGTATTACGACGTCTTCGCCCAAACGACGGACGAGGAAGTGCTGGAGCTGTTGCGGGCAGGAGCGGGACGGGGAGACGTGAAACGTGAAACGTGATGCGTGCTTCCTTCTCCACTCCCATCCCCAATGCGGTCCGGCGGGTCACGCCTTTCACCTTCCACTCCTCACGTTTCAGGTTCCCCGTCTCACGCATCATGCATCACGCATCACGTTTCACGTCTCCCCATGCCTGAATTGCCGGAAGTCGAAATACTAGTCCGCCACCTGGCGCCCCTGCTGGAAGGCAGAAAGGTCCTCGCTGTCCACGTGCATCGGGCCAAGGTGCTGGCGCCCACGTCCATGCCTGAGTTCACGCGAGCCTTGCTCGGAGCGAAGTTCTGCGGTCTGGCGCGCCGGGGGAAGTATCTTCTCTTCGAGCTGCGCCTCGCAAAACGAGCAGAGCCGCGGAGAGTGGTGGGCCATCTCGGCATGACGGGGCGGATGTATTTGTTGCCGGCACAGGCGCGCCTTCCCAAGCACGCGGCAGTGGTTCTGGGTTTGGGCCAAGAGAACTTCATTTTCGAGGACACCCGCTACTTCGGGCGGCTGACGCTGGACGCCCGCGCGTTGGCGCGACTTGGACCCGAGCCACTGGGAACGGAGTTCACGGCGGAGCGCTTTGCCGCCGCACTGGCCCGCTCGGGCCAGTCGATTAAGGTCAGACTGCTCGACCAATCTCTGGTAGCCGGTGTGGGGAATATCTACGCCAGCGAGGCGCTATTCCGCGCCGGCATTGCGCCGACGCTACGGGCGAGGAAACTGCGCCAGGTCCAGGTGGAGCGGCTTTGGCGCGCCATTCGCGAGGTGCTGAGCGAGGCGATTGCGTGCGGCAGCACGGTGCCGCTTAACTACGCCGGCCAAGGGGCGCGCGATGGCCTTTTCTATTTCGGTCGAGCTCCCGGCGCGCCGGATTATTACGAGGAGCGCCTTCGGGTCTATGATCGGGCGGGCCGCCCCTGCCCGGAGTGCGGGACCGTGATCAAGCGGCGGGTGCAGGCAGGTCGGAGCACATACTATTGCCCGCGCTGCCAGCGGGTAATCCCGGAATAGTCCTTGCCTCTTTTCCGCGAGGTGCTAAAACGGCGCCCGTCATGGGCCATAAACTCATAACGCAGTTCGAACGCTCTAAGTTGAAACATTAAGACCATGAAGTCCCCGCAGCATTTGCCCTGTAATGCGATTATCGGGGGGCTGGCGCTCACGCTGGCTCTCGCAACGGTTGCCCCATCCGCCCACGCCAACGTGTTCGCCTCCAATGCAAAAATCAATGGTGGCATGACCAATGTCTCGGTCGCCCAAGGCGCCAGCGTAAGTATCAGTTACATTCTCAACGAACCGGCTTCGGGTGGTGTGACCATCAAAGTCTTCTCCGGCGCGACTGCCATTCGCACCCTCAGTCTGGCGGCTGGCGCCTCGGGCACCGTGCGTGGCCTCAACACGGTGGTCTGGGATGACAGGGACAATAGCGGCAACACTGTGCCCGCAGGTAACTATTCCGTCAGCATCACGGCGGCTTCTTCCGGTTACGGCGGATGGACAGTGACCACCGACGACAACAATGACGGGAACTATAGTTACTATTCATTTGGCATTGCGGTTGATCGGAATACCAACAGTCCTTATTATGGACGAGTGTTCGTCGGGAACTCGTCTGACAACAGCGCCGGCGGCACCAGCCTCTTGCTCGGAGATTATGTTGGCATCCAGAAGCTGAACGCCGACGGCAGCTACGCCGACGAGGGCGGGTTCAGCACAGGAGGCGTCGCCTGGAGCGGCGGTGGGTTTGCCCCCTGGAAGATCCGGGTATCGGACGATGACCAGGTTTATGTCGAGGACTTCTCCTCCGCGGGAGACCTCTACCGTTTCGATGGGGCCATCTCGATGAACTCCATGCAATATGTGTTCGCAGCCCCCAGCGATTACTCCATGGGGCAATGGAGCGGATTCTGCCTTGTCGGCAAGGGCACGAATACGGTCCTCTGGGCGGCGGATTACAATAACCCGCCCAACTGCCTTGGCATTGAGAAGTTCTCCATGCAGCCTGATGGCACGTTTGATGCAACCAACGGAACCCAGGTCGTGGCCGTCGGCGGCTCGCTGGATGCGGAGCCGTTTGATGTCGCGCTGGATATGACCGGCAATATCTATGCCGTGCAGAACCTGGTGGATTCCGGCAATCCCGCGGCGCGCGTCCTGGCTTTCCCTGCCTATAATCCTGCAACCAACGGTAGCGCACCCGAGACAAACGCCACGTGGGCTGTGGGCGCGGGGAATGACGAGTATGCTGGAGCACACGGCCTCGCCGTGGACCCGACCGGGACCTACGTCGCAGTCGCTTGCTGGGGCGTCTTTGGCGCCTCCAGCTATGTTAATGGCAGCACCACGATATTCTATGCGACCAATGGAGCAGTGGTCACCAACGTTGACCTGGACGTCTCCATTCCCAGCAAGTGGACGACCAATGCGGTTCCCCCTCTGGATCCCACTCATCATTTGGACATGGATTGTGACTGGGACCTCGCGGGCAATCTCTACTACCTGGATGATTGGCCGGGCGTCTGGCGGGCGGTCTCGCCTCCGGGCCCCAATCAGTCCACCACCGTAGCGTTACCTCTTGTGCAAGTCGTCACGTCCGGGCAGCCGCTCAATATCACGGGCATAACGGTCTCCGGCAGCATGATTACGATCCACTTCACCGCCGGATCGAGCGATACGGCTGGGGGATTCGTGCTTCTCGCTTCATCCACTGCCCAGGGGCCTTATTCACCTGCTGCCGGAGCTATTATCACGGGCAGCGGCGGCTCCTTTCAGGCGACTATCCCAGTCAGTGGTTCAGCGCAGTATTATCGGATTGAGAGGTCAGGCGCCACCGTCGCGCTCCACATCACGAGCCTGAGGGTCGCCGGTGGAACGGTTACGCTCGACTTCACCGGATCACCAAGCGATTCCCCTTCGGCGCTGACCTTGTTGAGCTCAGCCTCCGCCAATGGAAGCTACTCCGCGGCTGCCGGCGCAACCATCATCCAGCTCAGCCCCGGCCAGTTCCAGGCGACTGTCGTAACCAACGGCCCAAGTCAATTCTATCGGATTGGCAAGTAGCCCCTCCGCCTGCCTCGCAGCTCCAAGCCCATCCGCTAGTGCGGATGACCCATCTTGCGCGCAGCGGGCTAATCGCGCACGCGTGGCAGAAGCAGGGAGATAAACGCCGCCGGCAAGAAGAGGAACCCTGCGTAGAGCAACGCGGTGCGATAATCACCAACCGTCGAGAACAAGCCAAAAAAGACCGTCCCAAAGGCAGCAGTGATACGCCCGATGTTGTAGCAAAACCCCGCGCCCGTCGTGCGCAACAAGGTAGGGAACAGGGGTGGCAGATACATCGTAAACAAGGCAAACGCCCCCTGGCAGAACCCGATCAGCGGAAACCAGCAGAGCAGCGAAACGTGGTCGCGCGGGACGTAGTAGGCGCCGAGCATGGCGAAGAAATACATCAGGAACATGCCTACGATGGTAGCGCGATAGCCGATGAGGCGCGCCAGCCAGCCGGCGAAGAAGTTCCCCAGGATAGACGAGGCGATCACCAGGTACATCCCCGTGCTAGCCAACTTGTTCTTCTCCGCCGCCGTCCAGTTCAGCACGTCCGGCAAGTTGCGCAAGTGTTGCTGGTGCCAGAACATGAAGGCCCAATGAGCCGTGAGCGACACGCCGCAGACCAGCACCACCCGGATCGTGATGCCCAGCACCTCCCCGCGGAACAGGTCGCCGATGCCCGGTTCATGGTGGTGCGCGCTTTCCTTGGCGGCGCGCCATTCCTCGGGTTCGGGCACCGCGCGGCGAATCCAGAACACCAGCAGGGCGGGCAGCACGCCGACCAGGAACAGACAGCGCGGCGGGGCGGCGGCCAGGATGACATTGGCCAGGCCGGCGGCGAGGATGCCGACATTGACGCCGGTCTGGAGGACCGCCGCGACCCAGGGCCGCCATCGGCGCGGCCAGGTTTCCGAGAGCAACGACGCTCCCACCGCCCATTCGCCGCCGATGCCCAGCGCGGCCAGGAACCGAAAAACGAGCAGGTGCCACCAGGTCTGCGCAAAGAAGGACAGCCCGGTGAAGGCGGCGTAAGTCAGGACGGTAAGGCTGAGCGCGCGCGCCCGGCCCAGCCGGTCGCCGATGCGCCCGAAGAACCCGCCGCCCAGCGCCCACCCGAGCATGAACCCGCCTTGGATGATCGAGCCGTACCGGCCCACGCGCGAATCGGTGGTGGTCGTAGCCCCCAGCAACTGCGCCACGAACGGCGCCGCCACCAGGGTATAGAGATGCATGTCCAGCCCGTCGAAAGTCCACCCCAGCCATGCGGCGATGCCCGAGCGCCATTGCTGGCGTGTGATCTGGCGCAGATGCGTCACACCCTCCGCCATGCCGGTTTGCGCCGACTGGGTTGCCTTCACCGTGTCCATGCTTTAGCGTTGGAGGATGCTTCAGGACTCCTGCCCCATGCGAGCGCAAAAGGGCGGGAGAAAGAACTGGGACGCGTCTTGCCACTGCCGCCACGCCAGCGGAGCGCAGCCTTCAGGCTGCAGAATCCCCCGAGCCAACTCGTATTTTGAACCCATGAACCGCCCCCTCTCCCCCCTCATTGGTATCTCGTTCCTCGTGGAGAGAGAGGGAATTTGCCCGATTTCGGAGAGCATCATTCAACCTTCTACATTCCCTGGCTGAGGCTTTTCATCATTCACCCTTCAGCCTTCTGCATTCCCCGGTTGAGGCTAGCCTCAGGGTAGCCTCAGGGTAGCCTCGGGGTAGCCTCGGGGTAGCCTCAGGGTAGCCTAAGGGTAGCTTCAGGGTAGCCTCAGGGTGGCTTCCGGGTGCCTACCGGTTAGCCACCAGATAGCCTCAGGGTGGCCTCGGGGTAGCCTCGGGTAGCCTCAGGGTAGCCTCAGGGTAGCCTCAGTACAGCCTCGGTCTCCCGCTCCGCCTCGCCCCTTCTAGGCCATTGGATGTTGGATGTTCGATGTTGGATGTTGGATGTTTTCCGCTCCCCTTTCTGCTTTCTGCTTTCCCAATTTCTGCTTTTCCCCTGCCGCCTTCTACATTCCCCGCGTGAGGGTGGCCGTAAACCCGGGTCCGACCGTTCAAGGTTCGAAGTTCAACGTTCGAGGTTCAAGGTTTTTTTCTGCACTCTGCCCACCCCATTTCAGCTTCTCAGCATTTCAGCGTTTTCACCTCTCCCTCCCGCAGCTCTGGCAGGAGAAAATTCGCGTCGATTAGCGCAATTCGCGGTTAACCGTGGACCGGCACCGGCCCGGTCCCGATTCCAGCCTTTCAGCTTTTGCGCCCGCAGTCCCCTTTCTGCTTTCTGCTTTCCCAATTTCTGCATTTCCCTCGGACCGCTTTCAGCATTTCAGCTTTTCGGTGTGGCCCCCCACGACGCGCACAGG
>Ga0182014_10001509_pt1 | contig 31008 bp, 33 predicted proteins | sample 612S2DmetaG_FD_120489 | JGI IMG/M metagenome (GOLD analysis project Ga0182014, IMG submission 120489) | Permafrost microbial communities from Stordalen Mire, Sweden - 612S2D metaG | ecosystem: Environmental > Terrestrial > Soil > Wetlands > Permafrost | place: Sweden: Stordalen | collected... | reverse complement strand
CTGCAGAGCGAGATTTGGAAGGAGCTGGGCCTCACTAGCAGGGACGGCTCCCGGCTGGCGATCAGGCTCGAGAAGAGGGGGATGATCAAGAGGGTGAAGGTCCTGGACGACGGAAGATGGACCTACAAGCTCACTCCGCTGCGTCTCCCGGCGAACATCTCGTCGATGGAATCCGCTCCGTGCATCGTCTGCCCCGTGGAGGGCAAGTGCTCTGTGACGACCGAGGTGAACCCTTTCACCTGTCCGCTGATCGGTCCTTGGGTCATGAAGGAGCACCGGGACTCGCTCATGATGGTCTCCGTCGCACAGGTCGCATAGCCGATTTTGAAGCTAGACGAGGCGCGCAGGGACTACTACCGCAAGCGGGCTAGGGAGGAGGGCTACGAGAGCCGTGCCGCCTACAAACTCCTCGAGGCGATCAAGAAGTACAGGCTGATCAAGCCGGGGGACAGGGTCATAGACCTCGGGGCCGCGCCCGGTGGCTGGCTGCAGGTTGCATCTAAGGCAGTGGGGAGCACCGGGATTGTGGTCGGCGTCGACCTCTCCCCCATACACCTCGAGATGGAGAACACCCACACCCTCAAGATGGACATCACCGACCCGAAGCTCTCCGAGACCGTGAAGGAGCTGATCAAGCGCCCAGCGGACGTCCTCCTCTCGGACCTCTCGCCCAAGATCTCCGGGGCGTGGGACCTCGACCAGTACCGGCAGATCGACCTCACGATAACGTCCATCACCATAGGCGACACGCTCCTGAGGGTCGGCGGGAACGCCATGTTCAAGTGCTTCCAGGGAGAACGGTTCTCCGAGGCCGAGAAGGAGGCGCGGCAGCGCTACAACTTCGTGGCCATCATGAAGCCGCACGCGAGCAGGAACGAGAGCTCAGAGATGTACCTGCTCTGCCTAGGCCGACGTCCCTGAGGCCGCCCTCACGGCTTCGACGAACTCCGCGTACTCTGCGTCTGTCTTGATCCCGTTCTCCTCGAAGGGCTGTCTCGCTGCCGTGAACCCGGTTCCGGTCAGGGCTTCCAGCGCGCTCCGCACGGGGACCGAGGGGATCTTCAGGCGGGAGCAGACGCGCTCGGGGGAGTAGCTGAACGGCGGGAAGAGGTCGACCCCCCGGAGAGGGGCAAGTGTCTCCGCGGCGTCCTTCCAGCCTGCCTCTTTCGTGAAGCCGAGGGCCCCCGCCACGACCTCTTCGTCGACGATCTTCCCCGTCCAGAGCGGGCCGTTCGAACGAACTCGGGTGCCGCAGCTCGTGCACCGCTCAATGGGGCTTGGTCCCCATTCCCGCGCGTTACAACCGTTGCACTGCGTCACATAGCCTAGCGCCTCGACCGAGGCATCCGCCTTTGCAGCGCCCTTCTTGACCCGGAAGAAGACGCGGAGGTAGTGGAGCGTGCTATGGGCCATTATCGGTTCGATGCCGATGTCGTTGATCCCGCCCATGCGGGCGGCGAAGCCGAGCAGGATCCGCAGGCCTGTCTCGTGGACGAACTCGGACCTTACGGCAAGCGCGCCGTACCTCCTGAATGAGACGTCCGGGTACACCCCGCAGAGGACCGCAGCGTCGGTGGCCGTCATCGAGACGACCCCGCCGTCCGAGGCCGCCATCGTCGCAGCCTGGACGAAGGGAGCAGGCGAACCGAACGGGTCGACGTCTATGGCATCAAACTTCTCCTGCCTCTCGAACCTCGAGGTGAGGTACCTGTTGGCCTCCTCGTGGACGACCGTGCACCTCCTGAGCAGCTGGTTCCTCTTGACGTTCCTCCTGGTGACGGCCAGCGACGGCGTGCTGAAGTCAGCGAGGGTGACGTGCGTCTTGCGGCGTGACTCCTTGGCGACGCGGAGCCCGCGAGCCCCTGTCCCTGCGAGCACGTCGAGGAAGCTCTTCGGCCCGGTAGCAGCGGCTAAGGCGACCGAGATGTCCCTGTTCGTCTTCGCTGCGGGGTTGAAGAAGACCGGATGCGTGGCCGGAGGTGTCCCTTCCAGGCTCTGCGAAGGGACGTACAACTCGGTCCCTCCCTCGCAGATGAGCGCGAGCTTCTGAGGCACGAGCGAAGGGCGTGTCGTGAAGCATTTAAGCCGAGCAGATTCGACGGTCCCCTCAATGTCCTCTCCAGTTCGCGTATGGCTCCTCACCGGTCCCCCCGGAATCGGCAAGTCCGCCGTCGTCTCGAGGGTGATCTACCTCGTCCGCTCGAAGGGCTATGGGGTGGGCGGTTGTCTCACCAAGGAGAGGCGGAAGGGAAGGGAGCGCACGGGCTTCACGATACTCGATCTCATGAGCGGTCTAGAGGGCCCCCTCGCCTCATCCGATGGCACCCTCGGACCCAAGGTGGGGAGGTACAGGGTCAACCTCAAGGGGCTCGTCGACATCGGCGCGGCGGCGCTGGAGCAGGCCGCGAGGTCGGCGGATCTCATAGTCATCGACGAAGTGGGCCCGATGGAGCTCACGAGCCCCGAATTCAAGCGGGGCGCCGAAGCCTGTTTCAAGTCCGGCAAGCCCATTCTCGCAGTCGTGCACGACAAAATCAAGGACCCTCTGATTGAGGAGATCAAGGGCCTCGCTGACAAGGAGATGCTCGAGGTCACGCTCCACAACAGGGAGGGGCTGCCTGCGTCGCTCTCCAGCCAGATCCTGGCGATCCTCCCTCCGCAGACCGTCTAGTCAGGAGAGGCGCGCATGGTCCTCTCAACCGAGTCGGTCGGGGGCATTGACGAAGCGGGCCGAGGTGCTATCCTGGGACCGTTGGTCGTCGCAGGAGTCTCGGCGAACTCGAAGGCTCTCAAGCGGCTCGCCGAACTGGGCGTGAGGGACTCAAAGCTCCTGACGCACGAAAGGCGATGCGCCCTCTACGAAGAGATCACCAGCTGGTGCGATGCAGTGTCGTTCCTCCCGATCCTTCCCGAAGAGATCGACCGCTACGTCACATACGGGCGCCGCCGCCGGAAGCTGAACTTCCTCGAGGCCATTCACATGGCCCGGATCGTACCCTTACTCGGCGTCGACCAGGTGTACATAGACGCCCCAGACACGAACGCCCGGCTCTTCACGACGGAGCTCAAGGAGATGCTCCGCTCCCGCCCCTGCCCGAGGATCGTGGCCGAGCACAAGGCGGACAGGAACTACGTGGTCGTCTCGGCCGCCTCGATAGTGGCCAAGGTCGAACGGGACAGGGCCGTGGAGCTCCTCCGGGTGGAGCACGGGGAGTTCGGCTCGGGGTATCCGTCCGACGAAGAGACGATAGCCTATCTCAGAAGGTGGATGGAGAGGGAGGGGGCGTTCCCGCCGTTCGCTAGAAGGAGCTGGAGGACCTGGGACCGGATCCTCGCCGCGACCCTCGTTCCCTAGGCGACGAAGACGGCGGAGATCAGGGCATGGTCCTTGTCGAAGGGGCTCAGCTCGATGATCTTCTCGACCACGAAGCCTGCGCCAGCGAGCCTCTCCCCTTCCTGGCGGAAGACGTCCCTGGGCTCCTTCAGCACGTCGATGCTCCTAGACTTCACCACCAGGAGGAGCCTCCCCCTGTTCTTGAGGTTCTTCCTGCAGTTCTCCATCGCTATCTCCGTCTGGTCCTGCTGCGCGACGTCGCAGTAGACGACGTCGACCTTCCCGAACGACGCGAACTTCTCGGCTTCCCGGGCGTCCGCGATGTACGGCACAACGTTCCTCCTCACCCTTGCGACGTTCTCCACGAACTCCCTCCCTACCCTCGGGGCGAACTCCACCCCGATGAGGAGCCCCCTTGGTCCGACGATGTCGGAGACATGTGACGGGGTCGTCCCTGTGGATGTCCCCAGGTAGAGCACCTTGTCGCCGGGACGAATCAGGTCCTGTGGCAGGCCCTTCAGGATCGCGCCAGCCAGCTTAGACCGGAAGGGGTCCCAGGCCCTGAACTCAGTCCCTTCTATTTTGATAAGGTCTTCGCCGTACGTCTTGTTGCCCGGAACGAGGTTCTTTGTAAAAACTTCTTCCCTTCCGCCCCTTGCCATAACGAGGACGTTTGTCATCTCTGTAGGATCTTTTCGGCTCGACGGTCTCCCTTGGCTCCTTATACTTTACCCTGATCTCGTCCAGCCTCTTCTCGAGCGTGCCGGTGAGGGCCTCTTCCTTCTCGCCCCTGAAGTAGTCGATCCTCGCCGCGATGGCGATCTTGTTCGCCAGGGCCCGCGCTATCTTCCCCCTCTGCCACTTGGGCGCGCTGTGGACCGCGTCGTGCTGGAAGAGTATGCCGTGCTTCGGGGGCCTCGCTCCCGTCCTTAGGGCCCGAAAGAGGGCCTTCTCCGCGCCCAGGACCTGGATCGTGCTGGCGGGCAGTCTCGCGAGCCTATCCAGGCCGCCGGCCTTGGCGATGAGGCGCGCGCCTATGGTAGCTCCCGCGACGCTGTTCGTGTTCGGGGCGATCCGCTTCATCGTCGACTCCACGTACTCGGCGAGCTTGTCTCTGTCCGCCGCCACAGCTATCGCGATGTTGGCCAGCCCGACGATCCTCCCGAGGTCCCGCTCCGTGATCGTCCCGCCCTTCGACCGCTCCGCCGCCGTGATTATCGCCTCTATCTTCTTCTCGCTGAACCCCTTCCCTTCGAGCTTGCTCTCTGTGAACTGGCTCCTCGAACCGTTCTCGACTATGATCTTGCTGAGCAGGATGTTGTCGCCGAGTATCTGCAGCAGCTCCGGGAAGTGGAGGCTGTACCACTCCGCGACGCGCTCCGCCGTGATGTTCAGCATGCGGTCGAGCTCGTCAAGCCCCTGGATAGCATGGACTAGCTGAAGGTCCTCTCTCGAGGATTCGGTGCTGATCTTCTGCTCCGCAGCCTCCAGCGCTCCCTGCCTGACGATGTCCAGGGCCTCCTGTTCGCCCGGCGCCAGTCCCGAGTTCACGATTATCGAGATCTTCTGGGTGTTGAGCTCGTTCAGCTCCTGCTCTGTCAAGACGGTGACGTTGAAGCCGAGCTTCCTGAGCTCCTGAGAGGCTTCGGCGTCCATGGCCTTTATCGAGTCCATGCCTTCCGCCCTTGCCCTCTCCCCAATCTTGGCGATCCCCTGCGCTCGGACCTGGCTCTTCCTCTCCGCCGCAAGGATCTTGGTACCCTGAAGGAGCACGAGGCCCGCTTCGGTCTCGAACAAGACTGGTTCGTCGGACATTACTGTTCGCCCATCGGCGTCGCGACATCGGCTTAAAGGTTATCTTGGTAGCGATTCGGCGTATCAGGCGTTGGTCGACACACCCTTGCGGGTCTCCGTCGCGGGAATGAAGTTTGAGAACCCCATCCTGCTCGCTTCAGGCATAGCAGGGGTCACGGTGAAGACGCTCACCCGAGCCATCGAGTCGGGGGCCGGGGGCGTCGTCTCGAAGTCGATAGGGCTGGAGCCCAGGGAAGGCTACAGGAACCCCACCCTCGTGGCGACCGACAGCGGTCTGCTCAACGCCGTGGGCCTCTCGAACCCAGGCGCGCACGCGTTCTCGGAGGAGCTCGCCGCTGTGAAGGGACGCCGCCTTCCGATAGTGGTCTCGATATTCGGCGGCGGACCCGTCGAGTTCGGCCGGGTCGTGGAGATCCTCGACAGGAACGAGTTCCTCGCCTACGAGCTCAACCTTAGCTGCCCGCACGTAGAGGGCGTAGGGACCGAGATCGGGCACGACCCGGAGGTCGTGGCCGCGGTGGTGAAAGCAGTCCGCTCGAGGACCCAGAAGCCTGTCTTCGTTAAGCTCTCGGCGAACACCCATAGGACGCTCGAGGTCGCCCGCGCGGCAGTGGGCTCAGGGGCGAACGGGATCACGGCGATCAACTCCATGGGCGCGATGGCCATCGAGGTCGAGACCGGGAGGCCCTCCCTCGCCCACAAATATGGCGGCCTCTCCGGCCCTGGTATCAGGCCGATAGCGGTCGCTCGGATCTACGAGCTCTACGAGAACCTGAAGGTCCCGATTATCGGGTGCGGAGGCGTCTCCACCTGGGAGCACGCGGTCGAGCTCATCCTCGCCGGCGCATCCGCTGTCGAGGTTGGCACGGCCCTCTACGAGGGGTACGGCGTCTTCAACAAGATAAACCGGGGAGTCGAGCAGTACATGAAGCGCAAGAAGTACCGGAGGGTGCAGGAGATGGTGGGCCTTGGACATAAGTTCTGAGCGGACGCGCATCAGGCGCGTCATCAGGAACGTGAAAGAGAACCGGAGCATCACGAGCGTCTACTTCAAGGACGAGGAGTGCTCCTCGGCGAAGCCCGGTCAGTTCGTGATGCTCTGGGAGCCAGGGTTCGACGAGTTCCCCATGAGCCTCTCCAACTACGACGAGCAAGGGGTCTGCTCTGTCACTGCCAAGCCCTGGGGTCCGGGGAGCAATGAGCTGGTGCGCGCCAAGCGCGGCGACGTAATCGGGATACGGGGCCCCTACGGGCACCCGTTCACCGTCGAGAGGTGCAGCGCCCTGCTCGTCGGCGGGGGGACCGGGCTGGCGCCGATGCTTCCGCTCGCCAGGGCTCTTCTTCGGGCGGGCAGCAAGGTCGCCGTGGTGATCGGGGGGAGGACGAAGGCCGACCTGCTCTTCGAGAAGCCATTGCAGAGGGCGGTAAGGAGGAAGAACGTCTTCCTCACGACGGACGACGGGAGCTACGGGCATGCGGGCTTCCCGACCGACCTCGCGGAGGGACTGATCGCCGAGAGGAAGGTCACGAGGGTCTACACCTGCGGCCCAGAGGTGATGATGAGGAAGCTGTACGAGATCTCGGTCCGGGCCGGAGTGGACTTCGAGGCGAGCCTGGAGAGGAGCATGAAGTGCGGGATAGGCATCTGCGGGAGCTGCTCCATCGGGAAGAACCTCCTGTGCCGGGACGGGGCGGTCCTGGACGCCGACGCACTGAAGGAGGCCCTCGACGAGTTCGGGCTGCTGCAGCGGGACCCTTCGGGCCGGTACATCCGGATCTGAGCCGCGCCCGACAACACGTCTTGGAAACATTTTTACGAGTCGGACCGGCCCATCGAGGGAGAGCTACATTGAGCCTTCCTTTCAAGAAGATCGTCGACCTGGCGGTACCCATGACGAGCATGAACACGCCTGTCTATCCGGGGTATCCCCAGCCCCTTCGGACAACGTTCTCGACGATAAGGGACAACGGCTACGAATCCTACGTCTGGACCTTCGTGGAGCACGTCTCGACCCACGTCGACGCGCCTGTCCACATGGTCGCCGGAGGTGTCCCGGTCGACAAGATGCCCCTCTCGCACTACGTCGGCCACGGGGTCGTCCTCGATTTCTCCAAGAAACCCAAGAGGTTCCAGATAACCAAGGCCGACGTCGAGAAGGCGATCAAGGCTGCCGGGCACGCCGGAGAGATCGGCAAGGGCTGGATAGTGCTGTTCCACCTCAACTACACTTCAAAGAACGCGACGCCCGACTGGATGGAGCACCCGGACATCACCAAGGAGGCTGCGGAGTACCTGGCTGGGCTCGGGATCGAGGCGGTGGGGATCGACGCGCCAGGCCCCGATCATTCCCCGTTCGAGGCCCACAAGGCCCTGCTCCCGAAGCATGTCGTCATCTTCGAGAACCTCAACAACCTCGACAAGCTCATCGGTAAGGAGTTCCTTTTCGTCGGCACGCCCATCGCGCTAACCGGCGGGACCGCGGGGATAACGCGTCCCGTAGCCCTTGTGATGTAGCGCCTCAGCGAGCCTTCGTCTTCTACTCTGGCGGGATTTCCTTCAGGGCCATTCCGAGGTCCATTCCCTTGCCCTTGTGATACATCGCGCTCACGAAGTAGATAGCGAAGCCAACCACGATCAGCCCCACTGCCAGGTCTTCGCTGAAGGCGTCGGCCGTGCCGATCGCGGGGTTGTTGTAGGCCACTGCTGCGACGTATGTGAACCCGACCGCCACGGCCACGCCGATGAGACTCACTATGGGAATCCCGGCGACCTTCTTGGCCACCCAGCCGGGCGCCTGCGCGAACAGGTCCTTTTTGACGAACGGGAAGGCCGCGAGGGCGAGCCCGGGCATCACGTAGGCGGCGCCCCAGAGGACGCTCCCCATCGTGAAGTAAACCGAGTAGCCCAGGTAGGCGTAGACGTAGGAGAGGGCGATGCCGAGCACGACTATCACTCCCACCGAGAGGTAGGCCGTGTGGAACCGGTGGCTGATGTCCGCGAACTTTGAGGGAAGGACCCGGTCGAAGGACCAGGCGAAGAAGTACTTGCTGGGTATCCAGAAGTAGGTGAAGAGCGCCCCTACCGAGCCGAGGATGTAAAGCACGAACATCGCCGTTATGAGGGCGTTGTTTGGGTACGCCGCTACCGCCAGAAGCAGGGGCTGGGAGGGCGCGAATGCCAGCGGGTAGGCCGTGCTGCTAACGCCGCTGCCGTCCCAGGCGTGGCCGACTATGGTCATCCAACTGCTTCCCACGGTGTCGAGCGTGAGCGTCGAGGTGATGGACCAGTAGATGATGCCGAAGAGGAGTGAGAGGAAGAGCGCGATCGGGATGGCCTTCTTTACGTTCTTTATCTCTCCGGCGAACCCGGTGGCGTAGTTCCCTCCGAAGAGGAAGAGGAACGCGAGGGGCAGAGCAAGGATCACACCTCCGAAGCCCGTCGAGAGCGCCGGCATGCCGACCGAGCCTGCGCTCTGGAGGGCGCTGTATGAGCAGCTCGAGCAGGTGTTGGAGAGGAAGGCGTTCCAGTTGCTGACGAAAGTCGAGGTGCTGGTCGTCCCAAGGATGTACCACATCAGTCCGATGCCCAAGATGGCCGCGATCCAAGTGATGTAGAGCATGGCCTTGATCAGCCGTGTCCCGAAGAGAGCGAAGACCCCGAATATTACGGTGAATAGGCTCGCCAGTTCCAGGGTGCCCAGGGAGCCGCCTAGGAAGTTGCCCAGGTTGGTAAGGCTGGCCGAGTTCGACTGGAGGCCCAGTATCGAGAGGGCGGCCGAGATGGCGTACGAGAAGGGCCCGACCTCCCCCACGTATGCGACGAGGAAGACGATCACCATGTAGAAGAGGGACCAGGCGAAACCTATCGACGGATGGAAGATGCGTCCTATCCAGACGTAGTCGTTCCCCGACCGCGGCATGGTGATCCCGATGGCCCAGTAGGCGAGCATCAGGAAGATGAACGGCACGGCGGCGACCAGGAGCGTCAACGTCAGGTTCGCACCCAGCGTGTTCCCATAGAACCACGCGAATTGCGTCGTCGTGAAGACGAGCGCGAATACCATCACCGAAGCGAAGAGGAGTGTGTCTAGAGCGCCGAACTCACGGACGAGTCCGGTCGCATCTCTTGCAAAATATTTCGTCGGATTCTGCAAATTACCGCTCATGCTAAAGCGTCGCGATATAAGAAGGTATTGCCGCGAGATTTCCGTCGATTCGAAAGCTGGCGCGTGCGTAGCTTTGCAAGTGTCCGCTTCCCTCTCCGCAAAGTTAACGCGTCCGGCTCCTTCCCCGCCGCGACCACCGCACAATTTTTTAACGCCGCAAGCGCCGCGGCGGCGCGTGAGTCCTCGTTCGGTCGGGCGTAAGGGCGTCGTCTCCTCAGCCCACCCCCTCGCCTCTGCGGCGGGCGTCAGGGCGATGAGGGCGGGCGGGAACGCGATCGACGCGGCGGTTGCAGCCAGTCTGGCACTCGGGGTCGTCGCCCCCGCGTTCTCCGGGATAGGGGGTGGGGGGTTCCTTCTCGTCCGCCTCAAGGACAGCGAAGCGCTCTACGTGGATTACCGTGAGGTCGCGCCTAGGAGGGCGAGGCCCGAGATGTTCGAGCTGGACTCGGAAGGCGAGCCGCTGGGGTTCGCTAACAGCATGGGATACCGGTCAGTCGCCGTCCCAGGCACGGTCGCCGGCCTGACCTACGCACTGGAGAACTTCGGTCGCCTCAAGTTCTCGGAGGTCGCCTCCCCTGCCATCGATTACGCAAGGAAGGGCTTCGCGGTGAGCCCTCTCCTCGGTTACATAATGTCGAACAACGTGGACAACGCATCGCTGAAGTTCAGGCGGTCTCCTGAGACGTCGAGGAACTGGCTCAAGCAGGGCCGTACCTACCGTGCGGGAGAGAGGAAGCTGAGCGCGGACCTCGCAGGCTCGCTCGAGCTGATATGCCGAGAGGGCAGCGACGCCTTCTACCACGGGCGGATAGCGAAGGCGCTCACCGGGGGCATGTCGAAGAACGGGGGTCTGATCGACGAGTCAGACCTCTCCCGTTACACCGTTAAGGTCAGGCGGCCGGTCACCGGCAGCTACAGGGGCCTCGAGGTCTGCGCGATGCCGCCTCCGAGCATGGGAGGGCTCGCGATCGTCCAGCTGCTCAACATCTTCGAGGACATGGACCTCGGCGGGACGGGTCTGAACACGGCCGAGACCATCGAAACGATGGCGAAGGCGATCTCGGTGGTCTGGCCCGCGCTGAGGAGGGGAGTGGCCGACCCAGATTTCTTGGTCTCCGACATAGACACCCTCTCCTCGAAGGACTACGCGGCCAAGCTCTGGTTTGGGCGGGGCGAGCGGGGCGCGACCCAGGTCAGCGGCGCCGGCAGCAAGACGACCCACCTCAGCGTGATCGACGGGGACGGGAACGTGGCAGCCATCACCGAATCGGTGGAGTGCTACTTCGGGTCGGGTGTGACTCCGCCGGGGACGGGATTCTGCCTCAACGACACAATGCACGACTTCGACCCCAGGCCAGGCGGTCCGAATTCGATTGGACCTGGCAAGCGACCGCTCAGCAACATGACGCCGACGCTCCTCCTGAAGGACGGCGAGCCGTACCTGGTGGCCGGGAGCGCAGCCGGGCCGCGAATCGTGACCGCGACGCTCCAAACGATACTCAACGTTGTGGACCACTCGCTCGACATTCAGAAGGCGGTGGACGCGCCCCGCATGCACTATCAGGGCGCGGGCGCGATAAAGATGGAGAGCCGGATAGGGCCCTCCGTCAGGAGACGGCTCTCGGAGATGGGCTTCGAGACGGAGACGCCGAACTACGTCCAGCTCAAGCCCGGCTACGACGTCTACTTCGGCGGTGTCAACGCTGTGCTCGTCGGAAGGCACGGAGAGCTGCGCGGAGGTGCGGACACCCGGCGGCAGGGCTCCGTCGCGGCCTTCTGAGAACCGTTGTCTGACTCAGGGTGGCCCGAGGCCGGCCGCGAAAGAGTCCAGAGCGGTCGAAGTGACCCGCCGGGTGAACGGGCTTGTGAGCCGTCACCAGGGCTTGTAGACGCGTCTCGCGTTCTCCGCGAGCACCATCTTCGCGGCTTGGTGGGCCTCGTCCTCATCGTAGACCCCCGTCCTGACGAACGTCGAGAGCGACTCCTCTAGGACCCTGCGCCCTATCTTCGCGCCGGCCCAGTGGATTTCGGGGATGACGACGCCGTCGGAGCCGAACACGACCCTCGCGGGCGGGGCCATGTCGAGGATCTGCGTGGTCTTCTCTATCGCGCCCGGGACGCTGGCGAAGGGTATCATCTCCGAGAGGTCGACGTAGACGTTCTTCAGGGCGTTCGCGTAGAATGCCGCCTCTTGTGAGAAGGGGTAGCCCCCGTGGACGAGGAAGACCTTGGTGTTCCGGGTCTCAGGGTCCTTGAGCAGACCGTAGAGCTGCATCGGGTTGCACTTGTCGAAGACGACGTCGATGTCGCCCATCCCAGCGTGGATGTGGAACGTCGTCCCAAGGTCCTTGCACCTGGAGATTACCCGCCTGACGTACCAGTCCCTGATGTGCTTCACGTCTCTTGCCCGAGTGGCCTTCGACCTCTCGTAGTCCTTCCTGACTTCGTCGTCGGTGGGGTTCTCGATGTGGAGCCCGCTCCTGTATGCTATGACCGACTTGAACGCGATGACGCGCTGCTTCCGGGCGGCGTCCTCCAGCGACTGGTCGAACCGCGCCACGAAGTCGTCGAAGCTGCTCGACTCGTCGACCGCGGTCTGGAACCTGGGTTCGATGCGGGCCACCCGCCTCATCGGGACGGTGAGCAGCTCCTCGAACTCCTCCAGGTTGTTCCTCGCGAGGCCGCTTCCCACCGAGACCTCGGAGTATCCGTCGTCCACGAATAGCCCTTCGATACCGGCGTCGTAGAAGAGCTCGCCGCAGTATCCCCAGTAGTTCTTCGCCGCTCTCTTGTTCCTGGCCTCGATCACGTCCGAGAGCTTCGGGCTGCAGCCGAGGAACTCGGCCATCAGGTGGAGTATCTGGCGGCCCATGGGCGTGAACTCGGAGTGGACCACGTTCTCGGGGTCTCTCGCCTCCTCGGCTGAGAGGCCGCCCATGTTCATCAGGTTGATGAACGTCTCCTTCGTGATCTCCTTCGTGTCCTCGGACCACGGGTGACAGTGGTGGTCTATGATCGGATAGGCTGAGAAGTCCAGGGTCAAACTGCAGTCCGGCGACGGCCCGGGCTAATATGGTTTGTCGGGATCGCTCTCTCAGAAAAGGTCCAGGAGGTTGTCGACTTCGTATTGGGTGACCTTGTCGGCCATCTGCGCCACCTCCTGCTCCTTGTTGATGATGTACTCATCGAACATGACCTCGCCCATCGCCTTCCGCAGCTGGTCGTCCTTGGCCAGCTCCGATAGCGCCTCGGAGAGAGAACGCGGCATCAGGGCCAGTCCCTTATCTCTGATCTCGCGGTCGGACATGTACGAGAGGTCGATAGTGAGCGGCGCTCCCGGATCGAGCTTCCTCTCGATCCCGTCCAGTCCGCACGCGAGTATCGCCCCCATCGTCAGATAGGGGTTCATCGTCCCGTCGGGGAACCTGCACTCGATGCGGGCTGACTTTCCCCTCTCATCGGGTATCCTCACCGCCGCGCCCCTAGCGCCCGCGCCGTAGACGAGGGCGTCGGCGTTCCATTTGCCCGGCAGGATGCGCTTGTAGGAGTTGGGCATTGGCGCCGCAATAGCGGAGAGAGCCGGCAGGTGCCTGATGATTCCGCCAATGAAGCGGTATGCCGTGCTGCTGAGCCCCATCTTCTCGTCCCTAGGGTCGTCGAAGAGGTTCTTTCCCGCGGCGTTCACGAGGCTCATGTGGAGGTGCATCCCGCTCCCCCACCAGTCGTGGCCTATCTTCGGCATGAAGGAGGCGACGTAGCCGTGCCTCCGCGCTATCGCCTTGGTCGCGTCCTTGAAGTAGACCACGTCGTCTGCGGGCTTGATCCCTTCGTGGTGCCTGATGTCGAACTCGAGCTGTCCCCGTCCACCCTCGACGTGTCCCTTGATCGTCTCGATATTGACGGAGCGGAGGGCCTCGACCAGGTCGGTTATGAACGGCTGGTAGATGTTGAAACCCTCCTGGCTGTGCGTGTAGTAGTTGTTGTCCGCCCGCACCACCCTCCCCTCCTCGCGCTTTACCAGGTGGAACTCGCCCTCGAAGCCGACTGCGAACCTGTAACCCCTCGAAGCCGCCCGTTCCAGGATCCTCCGATAGAAGCTCCGCGTGCAGAGCTTCGAAACTGAACCGTCCTTCTCGTGCACGTCCCCCAGGAACCGCCCAACCCCGGTCGTGTAGCTCGGTATCGCGAACGTGTCCGGGTCCGCAACGATGGAGAGGTCGCCCTGCGAGATGTTCATCGAGGCGCCGCGCACAGCCCCGTCGTTGTGACTGTAGGCAAAGTTGGCCCGCGAGGTCTTGATGCCGACGCCCAGCATCGTGTCGAGCTCTCCGCTCGTCGCCGGCTTCATCCTGGCTACTCCCGTGAAGTCGACGTAGCTCACCCCGAGCATGCTGAGGTTGTTAGCCTTGATTGCTCGCCTGATCTCGGAACGCTGCAACTGGGGAGAACGCGGGCTTATGCGTTTTAAGGGTTTTCCGGACTCGCGGCGGGCATCAGCGGTGAAAGGACCGAGTCGGCGATGGCTGCTAAAGTTTCGCGCCACAGCCGCTGCAGAACTTCGCGCCCGGCGCGTTCTCAGTCCCACATGCACCGCACTTGACCGGCCCGAGCGGGGCTCCGCAGTTGTTGCAGAACTTGCCTCCCCCAGTGGGCTGGCCGCACTTGGGACAGTTCGCGGGAATCGCCCATTGCTGCTGGGCAGCGGCTGTCGGCTTCGCCTCGGCAGCGTCGGTGGCACAGAGGGAGACGTCGGCCCTCCAGTCGTTGTCGCAGACGTACTTCTGGCACTTCGGGCATTGGTGGAAGTGGGCCTTGGCCTCGACCGTAGCCTTGCTCAGCGCGGCGTCGTGCTCCTTCGACCACTCCGGGGTCTGGTACGCCTGCCCTCCAAACGCCCCGGCCAGAGAGGCCTTGTTGGAGAACATGCCGCCGAACTGCGAGACCTTGTTGAAGACCGCCTTCTCCCTCGCAGCGGCGGACGCCGCGAACGGGGGCTCGAAGCCGCTACCGCAGATCTGACACTTGAAAATGAACTGGAAACCCTGTTCGGTGCTCTTGTCTTCTACGTTCGGGAAGGATTGCACGGGCCGAGGCCGGTTTCTCCTCTAATAAGCCTTGGGCGGCGGTCGCGGCTCTCGTCCAGTTTGGAGCTGCGGCGCGACAACCTTAACTAATCCTTATAGTCGAAAACTCTCGCGATGGCAAACTTCGGGATCATCCTCACCGGAGGACCCTACCAGACTCAGCGCTGGGAGACGGCCTGCCGCATCGCCGACGCGGCGCTTGAACGCGTCGACAAGGTCTCGTTCTTCCTCTTCCTGGACGGCGTCTACAACGCGCTGGGCACTCAGGTGTTCCCCATGCTCGAGAGGCTGCCGATGGACTCCTTCAAGTCGCTCCTGGCCAAGGGGGCCGTGATCTATGCCTGCGAGACCTGCTGCTACAACAGGGGTCTGAGCGAAGGTGCCGACTTCTACAAGGGCGTCCAGATAGTCGGGGTCCCCACCGTCGCTGCGATGGCGAGCCAGTGTGACAGGCTGTTGACGCTCTAGGAGTGAGTGGCGTTTGACAATCTACCTGATGGATGAGCCCTTCGCGGAAGTGGGACTCGCCTACGCCCGGAACGACCCGGGAGCCCGGATAGTCCTTCTGCAGGACGCGGTCTACCTGGCGTGCAAGGCCGGGCTCCAGGGAAGGATCTACGCGGTAAGGGACGACGTCACGAGGAGGGGGTTGACAAGCTCGGTCGTCGCCGGAGTGGAGATGATAGGGTACGACAAGCTCGTCGAGATGATGGAGGCCGAGCGGGTCGTCTGCTTCCTCTAGAGGTGTGAAGTGTGTCCAAGAGCATCTTTGTCTCGTTTCTCAGGCCGCCCGTAGGGAGTACCTTCTTCGTGGAAGGCCTCAGGGTGGCGGGTGGGCTCGTCAGGGCCGAAGACCACCACAAGGTGACGGTCGCGTTCATCGGAAAAGGCGCGAGGTGCGCCATAAGGGGCGCGGAAAGGTCGTACGCCGTCAAGTTTCTTGACTTCTTCCCGGCGACCGGCGGCAAGAAGTTCTACGTCGAGGAAGAGTCGTTGAAGGAGGAAGGGATCGACAGAGGCCTCGTCGCGGACGAATTCGCCATCGCGACGAGGAAGGAACTCGGCCAGATGATGCTGAGCTCCGACCTCTGCATCAGCTTCTGAACCCCCTTCCACACATCGGGTCCAAGAGGACCCAGACGCGGCGGAAACCTGCACTCCCTACGGCGCGTGAGGACGTCGGAGTAAGGAGTTAGGACTATATACCGCCCCCTTTCACGCTTACCAACCAGGTGCAAGAAGAACGCCAACCCACGGAAGTCTTACCAAAGCAGGCAAGGTCAGGGGCCAGACTCCAAAGATAGAAGGAAAGCCACGCAAGGGAGCTATACCGAAGGTCAGGAACCACAAGACGTACGTCAAGAGATTCACTCTAAAGCGAAAGCCAGGGCAGAATTGGCAGCGCACCTAGATCGAGAGTACACAGACTCCGAACAGGCCGCCATCGAAGAGATTTCTGGGTTCGTCCTGGCGGGCCAGGTGGCCGGCAGGCCGCAACTCGAACGACTGAAAAAGCAGGTGTCAATCAAGTATCATCTTTCTACCTTCATCTCGAACTCCGCCATCCTGCTCGCCCTCCCAGAGTCCGAGAGGGCGCGGTGGAGCGAGCTGCTCCGCATCCACCCCAGGCGGAGCGCGTCGGGGATAATCATGGTGACGGTCTTCTCTGCGCCGTTCTCATGCCCTCACGGCACCTGCGTCTTCTGCCCGGGCGGTCCCCGCATCGGCACCCCGCAGAGCTACATGCCCGACGGCCCGAGCCAGCGGATCGCCAGGGGGCTGGACTACGACCCCTACCTCCAGGCGAGGCGCTCCCTGAGGAAGTACTACGAGAAGGGCCACGAGACCTCGAAGGCAGAGACGATAATCGAGGGTGGAACCTTCATCGCGCTCCCGATGGAGTACCAGGTCCCCTTCGTAAAGTCCGTATACGATGGGCTCAACGGATTCAGGTCCAGGTCGCTCGAGGAGGCGCAGCGCGTTAACGAGTCTGCCTCCAGCAGGTGCGTCGGCCTCACGATAGAGTCAAAGCCCGACTGGTGCAAGCCAGACCACATCGACCTCATGCTCTCCTACGGAGTGACGCGGCTGGAGATAGGCGTGCAGAGCCTCCATGACGGGCCGCTCAAGGCGAGCAACCGCGGCCACACTGTCCAGGACTCCGTCGACGCCTTCCAGGTGGCAAGGGACGCAGGCCTGAAGGTCTGCGCGCACATGATGCCCGGCCTTCCGGGGTCCAACCCGGAGTTCGACCTCGAGGACATGAAGCGGATATTCGACGACGAGCGCTTCCGCCCCGACATGACGAAGCTCTACCCGACCCTCGTCGTGAGGGAGACGGCCCTCGCCAGGTGGGCCGACGCGGGTCTGTACCGTCCCTACTCGCTCGAAGAGGTGGTCAATCTTCTCGCCGAGATGAAGCGGCATGTCCCGAGATGGCACAGGATCATGCGGATAATGCGTGAGATCCCGGAGAAGGACATCCGGGGCGGCGCGGACGCCGGGAACCTCCGGGAGCTCGTCCTGAGGCGTATGAAGGAGCGGGGTTACAGCTGCCAGTGCATTAGGTGCAGAGAGGTGGCGCTCGACTCGCCCCACGGCGCCGAGACATCCGAGCCGGAGCTCGTGACGCAGGAGTACGCCGCCTCGGGAGGGGTCGAGGTCTTCGCGTCGTTCGAGAGCGCGCCGTCCGGGAGGATCGCAGGGTTCATCCGGATGAGAGCTCCGTCCCAGCTCGCGCACCGGAAGGAGATGCAGGACGCGTGCGTCATCAGGGAACTCAAGGTCTACGGTAAGGTGGTCGCGGTCGGGAACAGGGACGAAGAGGCGTGGCAGCACAAGGGCCTCGGCACGGCCCTCCTCGGCGAGATGGAGAAGGTCGCTCGCGAGCGGTTCGGCGCGAAGCGCCTCCTGGTGACGAGCGCGGTCGGGACGAGGAACTACTACCGCCGTTTCGGCTATGAAACACTCGGCCCCTACGTCAGCAAGCCACTCAGTTAAAATCGGATGGGCGAGGCGGGTTTCCGTGCCAAAGATCAGAGACTGCCCCTTCGCCGAGGACGTGCTCTACGATCCCGAGTTAGACGTCTGGGCGAGGGTCGAAGGGGATGTCGTCGCGGTCGGGATAGACACGGTCCTGGCTTGGATCAGCGGACCTTTCACCTCCGTTTCGTTCAAGGAGGTCGGGACCACGGTCGAACGCGGCAAGAGCCTCGGGTTCGTCGAAGGCCCGCGCCATTTTGACACGGTGAGAGCGCCGTTGACCGGCCGGATCGTCCGGCTCAACTCCTCCCTGAAAGATGACCCGAAGCTCCTGAACCACGACCCCTACGGCAGGGGCTGGTTCGTGAAGATCGAACCTCTGAGATTCGAGGAGGAGAAGGGGGCTCTGAGCGACATCCAGACCGCCCGCGCCGCGCTCGAGCGCAAAATCGAGCAGCTGGGCGTGAGGTGCTTCGCAGAGTTCCCGGACTTGGAGATGTACGAGATCGGATCCGAGTGCGCGGGAATCCTCGTGAAGTTGGACGACCTCATTGCGCGCTCCCCGGCCGCGACGGTGGTCCACCTGGTCTCGGACGACGTCACGTCCGAGGTCGAACTCATCGCGTGGAGCGAGCGGACCGGCAACGAGCTCGTCGAGGCGCGCAAAGAAGGGACCCTCTTCCACTTCATAGTGAAGAAGGCCCGCTGAGTGTTCCGGGACCCCGGCCGCCGCTGACCCAGCCGCCGCGTTGCTTGTGAAACACGTTGTGCGCCGCGACGACCCCGACAAGTGCCACGATAACCTCCGCTATCCCAACTATGTCGCCGCCGAACGGGATCACGTCGCGGGCCACCACCGGATACAACCCCTATCCTTCGCTCCTCACCAAGGACCTAGAGATCCTCGCCTTCCTCATCCCCGGGATCATCCTTGGCCTGTTCCTCGCCAGAGACGTCTACAGGAGGATCGCATCATCATACGCCGACCCGTCCTCGATACCTGGCACCGGGGCCGCGCTGCGCAGCTTCGTTCAGAGGCAGGTCGACAAGATAAACCAGGCCGGGATCGAAAAGAACCCCGAACTGGCATTCGCCATCCTTGGGGGCATCATCCTGGTCATCGGTTCGCTCTACCTGACCATCCTCGACTGGCTCTCCTCCTAGACTTTCGATATCGGAGGTATCGGCGACCTGGAGGGAGCCGTGCTGGGGGCCCTCATCATCTACGTGGCCATAGTCTCCACGTTAAAGCCGGCCTGGAGGCAGCAAGCGGGCGTCTTCATAATCGGAATGGCGCTCATCGTGCTGACAGTCGCGAAGGAGGACGCGGTGTATCTGGGCCTTGGATTCGCCATAATAGGCGGCGCGCTCCTGATAGCGAAGCCAGAGGCGCGCCCCCAAGCCACCTCAGCACATCAGCCGTGTGCAGGGGCCCGGGAGGCGGGGAGGCCCAGCGACTCGGACCGTCCTACTTCTCTATGGGTGTGCCTACGGCGTTGCCCCACTCGGTCCAGGAGCCGTCGTAGTTCCTGACCTGGGGATAGCCTAGGAGGTATGTCAGCACGAACCAGCTGTGCGAGGATCTCTCCCCTATCCTGCAGTAGGTGATTACCTGCTTGTCTGCCGTGACGCCCTTTTGGGCGTACAGCGCCGCGATCTCGTCCCTCGTCTTGAAGGTGCCATCGGAGTCGTTCACGGTCTGCACCCACGGGATGTTCTTCGCGCCGGGGATGTGCCCTCCTCTCTGCGCGTGCTCCGTCGGGTACTCGGGCGGCGCCAGGATCTCGCCGCTGAACTCCTTGGGACCGCGCACGTCCACGAGGACCGTGTCCCACTTGCCCAGCTCCCCTAGCACCTCTTCTCTGTACACCCTGAGCTTCTGGTTTGCCTCCGAGGCCCTGAAGGCGGTCCTTGGATATGTCGGGACGTCCTTGGTCACCGGCTTGTCCTCGATCAGCCACTTCTTCCTCCCTCCGTTGAGCAACCTCACGTTCTCGACGCCGTAGTACTTGAGGACCCAGAACGCGAAGGCAGCGAACCAGTTGTTGAAGTCTCCGTAGAGGACCACCCACGTGTCCCTGCCGATGCCCGCGCCGCTAAAGAGTACCTCGAGCTGCTCCCGGCTCAGCAGGTCCCGCCTGACCGGGTCGTTGATGTCCTTCTTCCAGTCGAAGAGGACGGCGCCGGGAACGTGCCCGACAGCGTAGTTGGCGGCAGGGTCGTAGTCGACCTCGACTATCCGCACGTTCGCGTCCTTGTGGTGCGCGAGCACCCATTCCGAGTCCACCAGAACCTCGGGGTGAGCGTAACCTTGTGTCGTACTCATGATATTGAAAAGTCATTGTTCATTATATTAATTATTTTGCTCATATTATTCTACCTTGAATATGAATGGGGCGCCTAGGCTGGATGCCAAGGCTTTATTTCCACGGGGAGTGACCGCCTTCTCCGTGGACGACCTCACCGGATATCGGGGCCCGGCCCTCAAGGTCCTGGAGGGCGCCGGGATAAAGATCGGTGATTTCATCGAGCTCCAGCTCAGCGGAGACTCGGTCAAGGGGACCCTCGTCCCGAGGTACCAGAACAATGACGACAGGCACATAGTGGTCAAGCTGAAGAGCGGTTACAACGTCGGGATCGGCGTCGCCAGAGTCTCAGGGATAAGGAGGCTCGCTGAGGGAGAGCGGCCGTCATTCACCTCGTCCCCGCCCAAGGCCGAGGATGGCCTCCCGCTAGTCTCGATCCTAGGCACAGGCGGGACGATAGCCAGCCGGGTCGATTACAGGACCGGGGCCGTGCACGCCGCTATCTCGGCCGAGGACCTGTATTCGCTGATGCCGGAGCTCTCGGACATCGCGAACATCTCTCCGGAGATAGTCGTCAGCGTCTATAGTGAGAACCTCGAGCCAGAGCACTGGGAAAAGATCGCGGCGAAGGTCTCGGAGTGCGTCGCCAGGGGCGCCCGCGGCGTCATAGTCACTACGGGCACCGACGTGATGGGGTACACGAGCGCCGCGCTGAGCTTCGCCCTCCAGAAGGTACCCGTCCCTGTCTTCGTGGTGGGGTCGCAGAGGTCCTCCGACCGGCCCTCCTCTGACGCGTACCTGAACCTCATAGGGGCGGTCTCGATGGCCGTCTCGGCCGAGTTCTCTGGGGTCTACGTCGTGATGCACGCCGACACGAGCGACGAGCGGTTGGCCGTCCACAGGGGGACGCGCGTCCGAAAGAACCACACTAGCGCACGGGACGCCTTCCGATCGGTCGGCCTGGAGCCCGTCGCCTATTGGTCGCGCGGAGGACTCGACCTTGTCTCCCCGTCGCTCCCCAAGAGGGGTTCGGGCCCCTTCACCGCGAGGCCTCGGTTCGACGCCGGAGCGGCCCTTCTCAAGTTCTATCCCTCGATGCAGACGGCGTACGTCCGGTCGATACTCGACTCCGGCCTAAAGGGCCTCGTGATTGAGGGGACCGGGCTGGGGCACATCAACGGCAAGAATGTCGCAGCGATCAAGGGTTTCATCGATGCCGGCGGGCTGGTCTGTATGACCTCGCAGTGCATCTGGGGCCGGGTCGACATGAACGTCTACGACACGGGCAGGGACCTGCTTGAGGCGGGCGTCGTGCCGCTCGAGGACATGCTCGGAGAGACGGCACTGTCGAAGATGATGTGGGTCCTCGCGAACGCAGCTTCCTCCGGCGAGCGGAGAGCGATGATGACGTCCGACCTCGCCGGTGAGACCACCGAGAGGACGCTTCCGGGCGGGTCGGCATGAGCCTACCGTTCGACCCATCCGAGTGCGCGATGAAGGTCGGGATCGAGATACACCAGCAGCTCGGGACCCCCACGAAGCTCTTTTGCTCCTGCCCTGTGACAAAGTCGGAAGAGCTCCCATTCTCCTTCGAGAGGCGGCTCCGTCCCAGCCAGAGCGAGCTCGGCAGGATAGACCCAGCGGCGGTCTTCGAGTTCAACAAGGGCAAGGTCAACACGTACAGATGGAACCCAGAGTCCTCCTGCCTGGTCGACGCCGACGAGGAGCCGCCTCACCCGTTGAACAGGGCCGCGCTCGAGACGACGCTCGTGATCTCCCTCATGCTCGAGGCGAAGGTGGTCGAAGAGATACACGTGATGAGGAAGATAGTGATCGACGGTTCGAACACCGCGGGTTTCCAGCGCACGTCCGTGGTCGCGCTCGGAGGCCGTCTCTCGTTCGATGGGAAGTCCGTCGGGGTACAGAGCATTACTGTAGAGGAGGACGCGTCGAGGATTCTCGGCGAGGACGCTCAGAGCAGGCAATTCGCGCTCGACAGGCTCGGCGTGCCGCTCGTCGAGATAGCCCTCGACCCGATGGCGGGCTACCCCCAGGATGTGGAGTCTGCAGCGCTCCAGCTCGGCAGGGCCCTTAGGTCGACGGGGATGGTCGCCCGAGGCCTCGGGACGATCAGACAGGACCTCAACGTCTCGGTGATGGGAGGAGAGGTCGTCGAGGTGAAGGGCGTGCAGAAGCTGAACCTGATCGCCAAGGTCGTCCGCTACGAGGGGATACGGCAGATGGGCCTGATCCGCGTGGCGGAGGAGATGCGTAGGCGGGGCATCACCTCAGTGAACTGCCGGACGAGGGATGTGACGTCCGTCTTCGGCTCTCTGGCTTCTGCCGTCTTGAAGAAGACGCTCGAGGGCGGAGGACGGGTCCTCTGCGTGGCCGCAGACGGGATGGCCGGTCTCCTCGGCCTGGAGCCATTCGTCGGGGTACGGCTCGGGAAAGAGCTGGCTGAGATCGCCAGGACGAACTCCCTGGGCGGCGTGATCCACTCCGACGAGTTCCGGAAGCAGTCAATCACCGAGGCCGAGGAATCCGAGCTCAGGCGGCTAACGGGCTCGGGCGAGAGCGACGCACTCGTCCTCGTGGCAGGCCCGGAGGAACGGATCTCCGTCGTCGCAGGGCTAGTGGCGGAGAGGCTCGCGGCCGCGATCAAGGGGGTCCCGAAGGAGACGCGGGCTGCGACCAACGACGGGGAGACGAGGTACCTCAGGCCCCGCCCGGGGGCAGCCCGGATGTATCCCGAGACAGACATCCCCGAGATACTGGTCACCGGCGCGCTGCTGGACAAGGTCCGCCGCACGATCCCGCAGCCTTGGGAGGAGAGGGTTAAGTCGTATGTCGAGAGGTACGCCCTCAGCCCGGAGATGGCGCTCCAGCTCTACGACTCGGGGGAGGCGCCCGAGTTTGAGAGGCTGGCCGCGGAGCTGAAGCTGGACCGCTCCGTTATTGCCTCGGTCCTGGTCGAGATGCCCGTGAGGCTCGCGAGAGAGGGCCTCGACGAGGGCAGGCTATCCGAGGGCCTGCTGGAGGAGGTGCTCCGCTCCATCGACAGAGGCGAGTTCGCAAAGGAGGCGTCGGTCGACGTCCTGAGGGCAGTGTGCAGGGGGGAGGCGGAAGGAGTAGCGGACGCCGTCAGGAAGCTCGGGCTGACCAGGCTGAGCAAGGAGGAGCTCAAGTCGATTATCGAGAAGGTGGTGGCGCAGAACGCGGCCCTGATCGCCGAGAGAGGGGAGCGGTCCTTCAGCATCCTGATGGGAGAGGTCATGAAGTCAGCCAGGGGCCGTGTCGACGGACAGGTTGTCGGCCGCCTTCTCAGGGAGAGGATCGCCTCACCCCGCGACGCGTCCCAGACCTGACCCCGCGCCCCAAAACTTTACTAGCCCAGCCGACCCGACGCGTCCCGTTGTCCTCTGACAGAATCAAGATTAGGGTGAGGTCGGGCCAGAACGAAGCCGAGATAGAGGCGGAGATGGGGCAGATGAGAGAGGCCATAGCTCTGATACCCGAGATAACCAGTAAGTTCCCAGAAGGGCGGAGCGAAGTCCGGCACGCGGTCGCCCCGCTCGAGCCGATGTCGGCGTTCCCTCCCACAGAGGCCCGGTCCCAGTCTGAACTCCCCTCGATTGCCGTCGAGAAGGGCGACTCGCTGAGCGACATCATCTCGAAGTTCTTCGCCGACCAGTGGGGCAAGAGCCCGAGGAAACTGCTCGAAGTCCGGGATGCCCTCCAGTCGTACGGGCTGAACTACCCGAAGCAGTCGGTCGCCGTCGCGCTGCTGAGGCTGGCAAAGTCTTCGAGGATTCGACGGTTCAAGAGCGAGGGGGGCGAGTATGTCTACACGGCGTCGACATCGATGATGCCGTCCCAGGTGCTCATCCTGCCGGAGACGGCCGAGCCCCAACCAGAGCTCGCGAGCTCGGCAAACATTTAACCGTCTGAGAACGGCTTCCCGCTTCGAGGAATCGCGAGCAATTGTCCAGTGAAAAGCCACTCTCCGTCTCCGTTGCCTACGGCGACGTGAAGGTCGAGTTCTCGGGATCTCCGGACGTCGTCTTCCGGTCCCTGCACGAGTTCATCAGCAAGGAGATCCCTAACATCGAGCTCGCCAAGAGCATCTCGGTCAACTACTCGCTCAACGACCTCGTCCAGATGTTCAAGGACTACATCCGCTTCACTGAGGAGGGTCCCCGCGTCTGGGTCCAGGACAGGAAGCTCAGCGACAAGGACGTCATACTGCTCCAGCTGATCGCCGGGAGGGCCGCCCACCTCTCGAGCAAGGGCTCGAGCGAGGACATGAGCGTGTCTGAGCTGGAGACCGCCACGTCACTAAACCCCAAGACCATCGGGTCGCGCCTCTCCGAGCTGAACAAGGTGGGCGCGGTCGAGCGGAGGGAGTCAGAGGGCACGGGGAGATACAAGGTCACGACGACGGGGATACACTGGCTGCACACTCAGCTCCAGAAGAAGTTCCCCAAGGGCGCTCAGGCTTCGCCGGCCTGAGGCTTCGACGGATACTTCTGCACATACCTGTAGTTCCTCATCGTTCCGTCCCTGAACAGGGTCCCCTCCCGCACGAGATCTACTAGCGCGTGGGAGACCGCCGTCCTGTCGTAGTGGTATCCTCTCCTCGCCATCTCTTCGTGCACCTCCGAGAGCGACCTCTGTGAGCTGAACCATCCCTCCTTCCACATCACCTGAAGAAGCCCCCTGCAGGTCTCGAACCTCTTCTCGTCGACCTCCTCGCCCCCGACCTCGGAAGACGAGATCGCCACGTGCTCCTTCGATGCCATTCCGGCGATTACGCTCTCGACCGCCTGCTGTACCTTGTCTGCCGGCGATGTGATCTCTATCTCCCACGCACCTCTCTTCAGTTTAACTGTCACCGCCGAAGGCGGCTGGTCGCTAGACAATCCGGGCTATCCCTGTTGTTCCTGTTGCGCATCTTGTCGGCCATATATAAGACTCCTCAGCCCAGACCTCAATTTGGTATGTTGCGCAAGCGCATGTTGCGCAATACTTATTAATCGAGCGTGTGCTACCCATGTTGCGCAACATGAACACTCAACTGAAGGTCGCAACCGTGGTCAGCATGGACGCCCTGAGCGTGCTCGCGGGCGAGTTCAGGGAGCAGTTCCACACGTCGGCCGAAGTGATACACGAGCGGCTCGTCGGGAGGCGCTTCATATTCAACAAGGACGGGAAGGACTCGTATCCGTTCGAGGACTGGGAGGGCTCGGGCGAGGGAGAGGCGCTCCCCATAGTGCCTTCGACCGAGACCATCACCATCGCCTCGACCGATTCGTCTTGCATACTCCTCGGCGAGACCTCCGACGGGGCGGTCTACGCGGTGCGCGCCGCGGTCTGCTTCGCCTCCCAGGGTTCCGTCCAGGGTTACTTCAGGGTAGGACCGATCGTCGTGCACCTCTCTCCTAGCGGCTCACTGGGCCTCCCGACGAGGCTTGAGGGATACGAGCTCAGGGTCGCACTCTCGGACCACCTGATAGCGGAGAGGATTATCAGGAACACCGTCGAGAAGAAGATCCTCGCCTCTCTGCTCTCGTTCCCAGGGAGGATGCTCGTCATGGCCGACGGCTCCCTCAAGCATCCCCTTGACTCGTACCCAGAGTCGCTGTTCAGGAGCGACGATTCGGGTTCCTCGCTGGTCGGGTTCTCCAAGTCCAGCGCGATGATCTCATCGAACAGGCTCTCAGCGGTGGTCTCGAGGACTGCGGGGCCTTCGTACTCGACCGTGGAGGACGCTCCCATACACACCCTCCTAGCGAAGTTCTCCCGTGACGGCCTTGTCTTCAGGCTGGACCTCGCTCGGAGCCGAGGTCGGATCCCCGAGGTGCTCGGCTCGATCCTCTCCAACGACTCCTTCACGGTCGGATACCCCGAGTCGTTGAGGGTCGCTCACCATCTCTCCGTATTCGCCCGGTCGGAGGACATGGCGCTCAAGGCGTACATCACCGACAGGTACTCGCTGAAGCACCTGAGGTCTTTCGGACTCCGGCGCCTCACGCTCGGCGGCCTGAGCAACTCAGGGTGAATTGGGTTGAGGATACTCAAGAAGGAAGGTCCCAACATCCTCATCGTCGCCTCCCAGAACGAGGACGTGAGGATCGGGGATTATCTTATGGTCACTGAGAAGGACAGGAGCCTTGTCCTCCAGGTAATCGACGAGAACTACCTGGATGTAGACGGCATAATGGAGGAGGTCGCGCGCGAAGAGGTACTCCTCTCGTCGGTGCAGGGAGTGACCGAGGACCCGGCCGACGTGGGGGGGATCTCCAGGGAGATACGCGACATGAGGCTCCTGCAGTGCAAGGCGAGAGGAAGCGTGGAACACGGCCGGCACAGCCCCCGGATCGACTGGATACCGTCCAGGACCACCTCGAAGATAACGAGGCAAAACGTGAACGATATCCTCGATTCGGCGGGCAACCGGGGCCTGCGGAAGATCAAGATAGGCAAATCGGGCAGGGCGTCCTCCTTCTCAGTGACTGCCGAGGCCCTCGACGGAAGGATAACCATCATCACGGGGAGGAAGGAGTCCGGCAAGTCCCACCTCGCCAAGATGTTGGTCAGGGGTCTCCTCGAGCACGGCGCCTTCTGCGTGATATTCGACCTCAACGACGAGTACGGGACCATCGGCCTCACCGCCGACGGGACGAAGACGGGGGTGGCGGACAGGGTCGTAGTGAGAAAGCCCGCGAGGGACCTCAAGTTCAGCCTGGAAGGCGCGGGGATCCGCGCCGTGACCTCGCTCCTCCAGCACTCGCTCGAGATGCCCGGGACGACGCTGCGGGAGTTCATGAGAATCTGGGAAGGGATGGAGGCGAAGCACGAGCTGTCGATGGAGTCGTTCGGGGCCTACATCCAGCAGTGGAGGTGCAACGAGTTCGTCCGCGACGCCCTCAACGCTCGGTACTACACTCTCTCCAACTCCGGGCTGTTCACCGACTCGGAGTCTGCGTTCCGGCTCGACGAGTTCTTCGCCTCGCACCCGGAGGGCGGCGCGCTCGTGATCTCCCTCAGCAGGGTCTCCCCCCTCAACAGGAAGATGACCGTCGAGCTCATCCTCTCGAAGCTTGTCGAGCTCCTTGAGCAGAAGGCCATCCCGCCGGTCTTCCTCCTCTCCGAGGAGGCCCACCTCTACCTGCGCGAGACATACTGGGAGGACCTGATAACCAGGATGAGGCACTTCGGGGTCTTCACGACCTTCGTGACCAACCAGCCCGACGCCATCAAGCAGGAGATCTACAGGCAGGCCGACAACATCTTCCTCTACAACTTCTCGAGCGAGGCTGACCTGAACCTGGTCGCGCAGGCCTCGATGGTCGACACGGACACCGTGAAGTCGATAGTCAGGACCCTCCCGCCCCACATGTGCCTGGTCCTTGGTCACGCGGTCAACAACCTCCCCGTCGTGGTGACCGTCGACGAGTTCGACGCCCCTCCGAGCGGGATAACCCGGCGCTTCTTCGACGGCCTGAGGGTGCCGAGCCTCACCAGGTGAACGCCCACGGAGTATCTCGCAGGCCGACCCCCTCCATGGACGCTAGACCTGCCTTCGGTTGCGGCCTCGGGAGGAGTTCGGCAAATGTTTAAAGCACATTCGCTAAACAACAGGTACGTTGGAATCGAGCCGCCAGGAATCCCTGATTAAGATCGCCGGCGAAGTAGTCGCTAGTCCGGACCCTGGAAGGGCCCTCCGGGTCTGGCGCGAGAAGCTTTCGGTCAAGCAGGTCCAGCTGGCGCGAGCGCTCAAGCTCTCGCCCTCGGTCCTCAGCGACTATGAGAGCGGCAGACGGCCATCGCCCGGGGTCTTGTTCATCAGGAAGTACATCGAGGCGCTCGTCGCCCTCGACGAAGCCCAGGGCAGGGTGGCATCCAGGCTCCTCACACCCGAGAAGTCATCCGCGATCTTGGCGATTAGTGAGTTCACCCACCCGATAACCGCCAGCGCGCTCCTGAGCGCGGTCAAAGGGACCGTCCTCTCAGGCGATCCGTCCCGCACCAGCCTCTACGGCTACACGGTGGTCGACAGCATCAAGACGATCTACGCACTCTCGGGCTACGACTTCTACAGGATATTCGGTGCCACGACCGAGAGGGCGATAATCTTCACCAAGGTCGGCGCGGGCAGGAGCCCCCTCGTCGCCGTCAGGGTCTCCCAGCTCAAGCCCAGGATGGTGATCATCCACGGCCCTACCCAGACCGACCCCCTCGCCATCGAGCTCGCCAAGAAGGAGGGTCTGATCTTCGCTCTCTCCAACGCGGCGAACGAGGACGAGATCATCACCTCGCTGAGGACGCTCACCGAACAGGGGTAGCCCTCGGGGATGCCGCGGGTTGGTTCGCGACCCATCGCATCGCCTCTGGGAAGCCTTTTAGAGACATCTAAGTCACGCCGCTCTGACTGCATTGCTCCCGGCGGATCTCCTGCTGGCTCTGGGAGAGCTCCTGATAGTCATCGTCTTCGCACTCGTGGCAATACGGGCGAAGGCGCTCGACAGGGGGGGCTTCCTCGCGAGCGTGGCCGTGGGCTATGCGGTCTTCCTCGGAGGCGGGTGGCAGTGGTTCCTGATAATCGCGTCCTTCTTCATCCTCGGCGTCGGCTTCACCTGGTTCAAGTACGAATACAAGAAGAGCATCGGGAGCGCCCAGGAGAAGGGCGGGGCCAGGAACTGGCCCAATATAGTGGCCAACGGCGGCCTCGCGGCGGTCTTCGGGCTCACCGAGCTCGTCTTCGGGGGGTCTGTCTTCGCGGTTCTCTTCGTTGGTGCGATGTCCGCGGCGGCTTCGGACACGGTCGCTACCGAGCTCGGCCTGCTCAGCAAATCGGACCCACGGCTGATAACACATCCGAGTGTCCGGGTCTCTCCCGGGATGTCGGGCGGCGTCACAGCCCTCGGCTTCCTCGGGACGCTGCTGGCCTCGGCGGCCATCGGGACCGTAGCCACTCTGGTCGGCGTAGTAGGCGGGGCGTTCCCGGCCGAGATAGTCCTCGTCGCGATCACGGGAGGGGCCGTCGGGTCGGTCGCCGACAGCGTGGTGGGGGCGACCCTCCAGCGGAAGGCCGTCTGCGTCGTCTGCGGGAAGCCCACGGAGCATTTCATGCACTGCAACGAGCAGACTAGACGGCAGTCGGGCCTCTCTCGCATCGACAACAACATCGTGAACCTGATAGCCACGATCGCAGGGGCGGCCGCGTCGCTGACGCTGTTCGCGCTTCTCTTCTAGACCAGGCGCGACTTCAGCCAGCCCGAGAGCTCGGCGACCTTCACCTTCTCCTGCTGCTTGGAGTCCCTGACCCTGACCGTTACCGTGCCCTGTTCCAGCGTCTCGCGGTCGACCGTCACGCAGAAGGGGATGCCTGCCTCGTCCGAGCGCGCGTACCTCCTCCCGATCGACCCGCCTTCGTCGTAGGTGGCGTCCAGCTCGACGCGGAGCCCGGCGTATATCTCGGAGGCCTTCTCGGGGAGGCCGTCCTTCGAGACCAGCGGGAAGACCCCGACCTGGAGCGGCGCCAGCCCGGATCTCAGCGCGAGGTATGTCCTCGCCTCCTCGACCCTGTATGCGCTCTCCATGAGGGCGTAGAGGGACCTGTCGATCCCCATCGAGAGCTCGAAGACGTGGGGCACGACCTTGGCGCCTTCGTCCTCCACGGAGTAATCGCTCTTGCTCACCTCTGCGTGGCGCTTGAAGTCGTAGTCGGTCCGGTAGTTGCAGGCGACCAGCTCCAGCCAGCCCACGGACGTCTTCACCTCGAGGTCGAAGGCGACCGCCGAGTAGAAGGCCTTCTCCTTGTCGCCCAGCTTCCTGAACCTTATCCCCGAGCTCGGGAGCCCGGCGCTCTCGTAGAAGCTCTGGATCAGGTAGAGGTAGTAGCCGATCAGCTTGTTCGGGATCTTCCCGGCGGCTATGGCATCGGAGACCTTCACGGGGACGTGCTCCGACTCGCCCTCGGCGATGTTGAGAGAATAGCCGAGCGCCACGTCGAACTTCGGGAGGTCGACCCTCGCAGGGTTGAATAGTACCTCGATTTCGGCCTGGTAGAACTCGCGCTGCCTCAGAATCCCCTGGCGCGGCGCGATCTCGTTCCGGAAGCTCTTCCCGAGCTGCGCGAACCCCTTCGGCAGCTTGATGCGCTGCGTCTTGAAGAGGAAGGGCGCGTCGACGAATATCCCCTGGCACGTCTCCGGGCGGAGGTAGGCCTCCTCTCCCAGCGGCCCTATCCCGACCCTGAACATCATGTTGAACCGCCTCGTCCCGTTCAACGCCTTCTTGCAGTTGCTGCAGACAATCCCGTTCTCGGCTAGGAGCGAGTCGAACTCCGCGTCCTGGAGACCCTCCGGGACCGGGTGCTTGGTCTTCTCCTCGATTAGCTTGTCGGTCCTGTATATCGCGTGGCAGTTGGAGCACTCGACTATCGGGTCGCTGAAGCTCGCCACGTGCCCCGACGCGACGAAGACCGCCCTGGGGAGGATCTGGGCCGTGTCTATCTCCACCATCTCGTCCGCCTTGACGAGCCGCCTCCTCCAGAGGTCGACGTACCTGTTCCTGAAGAGCACCCCCAGCGGGCCGTAGTCCCAGAAGCCGGCCGGGACGTTCGGGTACGAGTCTGCGGACCTGAAGAAGTACCCTCGCCGGGCGGCGAGGTTCATGACCTCCTCGTAGGTCGCGGGCTTGGGCGAGGACGGGGTGCTGCTGCCGGATGGCTTCACGATATCGGACAAGTGCTACGGGAAAAAGCCCTAGGTGGTCGTCTTAAATCTCTTCTTCGATTCCCACGGGCGTCCCGGCCCTTCATTACGCGGGACGGGCCGGCGCCAGGCCTCAGACTGCCTTTATCTGCTTCACGACGCTCGGTCTTACCTTGCGGAAGACTCTGTAGCCGCAGATGCACTTCACTTCTGGGAGGTTGCTGAGCTCCTCCTGACTTGTCTTGGTCCCGCATCTGACGCACTCGTATATCGAGCTCTGGAAGACCTTGACCTGTTCTTCTGCTGTACCGGACATGTTTTCAGGAACGTCCTCGTCACCCTTCTATTTCTGTCTTGCTGTCCGCCCGCGACCCCCAAACCTGGGCGGGACAAAATGTTAAATCCGACTCGCAGGGGACTTCGCCTGACAATATGGCTAACGACAGGGCTCTCGGCGGTGCGATACTCGGAGGAAGCATTCTCGGCATAATAGTCTACGGCCTTCTCCTCTACTTCTACTCGCGAATCACTTTGGAGGTCACCGCGTTCCTCGCGGTGGTGATCCTCCTCGGGATCCTCGCCTGGATAGGGTGGACGATG
>Ga0182014_10001507_pt1 | contig 31040 bp, 25 predicted proteins | sample 612S2DmetaG_FD_120489 | JGI IMG/M metagenome (GOLD analysis project Ga0182014, IMG submission 120489) | Permafrost microbial communities from Stordalen Mire, Sweden - 612S2D metaG | ecosystem: Environmental > Terrestrial > Soil > Wetlands > Permafrost | place: Sweden: Stordalen | collected... | reverse complement strand
TCAGTGGATCGTTGTCGCGGTCGGTTATTTCAGCCAGCGCAGCCAGCCGCGCGGCCAGCTCCGGCGTCCAGCTTGCCTCCGGGGCGCGCCAGCTCCAGTTGCCCGTGGCCACGGCCGGCGTGTTCATGCGGGCCTCGGAACCAAGCTCAAGCAGATCCTGCGCCGGAACCACCGCCAACTGCGCCACGCTGGCCTCCACGGCCCGTATCAGCGGCCACACGGGATACTGGCCCACTGGTCCCACGTAAGCCTCGACAGCGGCGTGCTCAGCCTTGCTGGCCGTCTGCCACCAGCCCAGGGTGGTGTCGTTGTCGTGCGTGCCGGTATAGGCCACGGTGGCGGGGGTGAAGCGGTGCGGCAGGTGGATGTGCGCTCCCTTGCTGCTAAAGCCGAATTGCAGCACCTTCATTCCTGGCAGCCCCAGGGTTAGCCGCAAGGCGTCCACCTCGGGGGTAATGAGCCCCAGGTCCTCGGCCACCAGCGGCAGCGGCCCCAGCGCCGCTTCCAGCGCGTGGAAGAGAGCCAGCCCCGGTGCCTTTACCCACTTGCCGTTGACAGCCGTCTTCTCCGCGGCGGGAATCGCCCAGTAGGCCTCGAAGCCACGGAAGTGGTCCAGGCGGACAATGTCATAAAGCTGGACGGCGCGGCGGATGCGGTCAATCCACCAGTCGAAGCCCCGTTCGGCGAGTACGTCCCAGCGATAGAGCGGGTTGCCCCAGCGCTGGCCGGTGGCCGAAAAGTAGTCGGGCGGCACGCCGGCGATGCGGATGGGCATGAGATCTTTATCCAGCTCGAAGAGCTCGGGGTGAACCCACACATCGGCCGAATCCATGTTGACGAAGATGGCCACATCGCCCAGAATCCGTATTCCGCTGCGCGCCGCAGCCGCTCGGAGTTGATTCCACTGGAGGGAAAAGGCAAACTGGAGCGCCTGTTCCTGGGCGATTGCGCGGCTGTGCTGTGCGGCTGCCTGGGCCAGGGCTTGCGGCTGGCGGCGGCGCAGCGGCTCAGGCCAGGCCGTCCATGCGCCGGTCGAGAACTGCCGGCGCAATACGGCATAAAGGGCATAGTCGGCCAGCCAGACTGCCTCGGAGCGGCAAAACTCCTGGTACTGCTTCCACTGTTCGGAAAGCTTTGGACCGCGCGGGCCGCGGTCGAGGAAATTGCCCGCAGCCTCGAAGAGCAGCGGGAGCTTGCGCTCTACCACCGTGTCGAAGTCTACGTTGCCATTTTGCCCGGCGAGGCCAGCGATGCGCTCGCCGTCAATCCATCCCCAATCGGAGAGAAATTCGAGGCTGATCAGAAGCGGATTGCCCGCAAAGGCCGAAGCAGCTGCGTAGGGCGAGTTGCCGTAGCCGGTGGGGCCGAGGGGGAGAACCTGCCAGACGTGTTGCCGGGCGCGGGCGAGGAAGGCGACAAACTCATGGGCGGCGGGCCCCAGGTCGCCGATGCCTCCATACGAGGGCAGGGAAGTGACGTGCAGCAGAACGCCGGAGGAACGGTAAAACTCCATATTCTGATTATTGACGCAAACGGCGCCCGGCGCGATTCCCCGCCAGCCAAAGCCGGTCCGCGCGCATGAAAAAGGCCCGCATCCTGGATGGATGCGGGCCTTTGTGCTGGTTCCGCTCTAGTTACCCGTGTCGGGGACTGCTCCGCCTTTTGCCTTGGGAATCTGGATGCGGTTGTGCTTCTTGTAGTCGTCCATGATGTTGCTCAGGAAGACGTTGAAGGCCTCTCCGCGGCGCTGGTCGAGCATCTGATCCCTGGCCTGGTCGAAGTTCTGGTTGATCTCGTCGGCGGTGGGCTCCTGCTTATCCACGAGTTTGGCCACCACGCCGGTTCTCCCCGTATTGATGGGGCCGCTCAGGTCGCCGACCTTCATGTCGAAGAGCTGCGGGGCTACCTGGCCAACCTGACCGAAATCGGGCACCTGGCCGGACTGGCCCACCTGGTCGCTGGTCTTCAGGGTTGCGCCCACAGCCTTGGCAGCCTTGGCCAGATCATTCATGCTCTTGGCCTTGTCCGCCAGATCCTTGGTCTTCTGGCTAAGCAGGCCGGGGAGCTGCTCGTTGCGGTAGTCGTCGGCAACGTGGCTTTTCCAGTCGGCAAAATCGGGCGCGTGGGCCGCGGAGATCGCGGAAACCTGGAAGATCGCGAAACCCTCGCCGGTGGGTGCGTACTGCGCCGGGTCGCCCTGCTTGGATTGGAAGGCTCTGGAGATGATCTGAGAGGAGTCAGGCAACGCGGAGATGACGTCCTGCGCGCCGATCAGTGGAGTGGTCGCCAATTCCAGATGGTGAGCCGCGGCGGTCTTTTGCAGGCCGTTCTTGATGGCCTCCGAGGTGAGCGTGCGGGCGTAGTTCTCTTCAGCCGAAGCCGCCTTCTGGCGAACCAGCGTGGCCACGATCGTGGGCCGGACTTCGTTGATTGACTCGGAGTGCGCCGTCTGCCGCTCCTCGACCTGGATGATGTGATAGCCGTACTGGCTCTTCACAACTTTGGCGTCGCCGACCTTCTGGGTGAAGATGGCATTCAGAAACTCCGGAACCATCGGGGCGTTGCGGTTGATAAAGCCGAGTTCGCCGCCCTTGTCCTTACTGCCGGGGTCGTCGGAGTTCTTCTTGGCCAGATCGGCAAAGTTGGCGCCGCCCTGAATCTGCTTGGCCAGCCCTTCGGCTTTGGCCTTGGCCGCGGCATCGGTCTTGGCGTCGGCGCCCGGGGCCACCTTGATGAGAATATGGCGCGAACGGGCCTGCTCAGGAACCGAATAATCTGACTGGTGCGCGTCAAAATACTGTTTGATCTCCTGCTGGCTGGGCTGCGGCGCGCCGCCGGGCAGTTGGTCGGGGCCTACGGCAAAGTAGGAAATTCTGCGCTGCTCAGGCACCGCAGAGGCATAGCGCGCGGCGTTCTTCTTGAAGAAGCCTTCAAGTTCGCCGTCCGAGGGGTTGATCGTCTTGCGGAGATCTTCCGAAGAGATGACCGCGTACTCGAACTTGATCTTGATGTTTGCCTTGCGATAGGCATCGCGGACTTCCTGGCTGCCCACCGAAACCCCGGCGGTAATCAATGCCTGAAGCCTGCGAATAAGAATTTGCTGCTGGATCTCTTGTTCAAACTCCGCGACCGACAGGTTGAACTGGGAGGAGACGAAGCCGGCGTAGCGGTCCGTTCCGATGAACTGCCCGTTGGGGAAGAGGTACTCGCCAAACTGGCCCTGGTGAAGGAACTGGATCACATCGTCATCGTTGGCGTTGATGCCCAGCTTCTTGGCCTCGGCGATCAGAATTTGCTGCTGCACCAATTGCTGGCCAACCTGCTGCTCAAAGATGCGCAGGATCATTGGATTGTCAGCGTATTGCGGGTCTCGCCTCTGCAACTGCTGGCGTGCAAGCTGGCTCACCTTCTGCTGGCTAATCGTCACGCCCGAGGAGAAGAAGCGGCTGTACCAGTGGGGGTAAATCACAGCGTAAGTATCGGCTGTTGAGGCTCCCATGCCGGTGAGGCCGGGGATCAAGTAGACCACCATGCCCACCGATGCGGCGGCGATGATGACAACGAAAAATGCCTTGGTCAGGCGATTGTCTCTCTGTAGAAAACGGATCATGGATGGACTTGGACCTTCAACTCTCTATGCGCAGACAAGCCGAACCCCTTTGGCAGCATGGTGGCCCCAAAGCGGGCATCGGACTGGATGCGCAATTGTCGCTCGACGCGATTCATTGCAATTATAGACGAGCAGGAACCGGGCGCGGGGGCGCACCGAAAAACACAACGGGCACCCCGACTTCCGGGATGCCCGCGAATTCTCTGCAAATTGACCGGTTCTTACCGCCAGTAGTAGTAGCCGCCGACGGCGTAGTAGGGGCGATAGTAGACCGGCGGATAGTAGAGATAGGGTTGGCCATAGCCGCGCCGATAGAGTTTCGGGCCACCGGGATAAAGCCCCTGCGCCAGCCGGGTTGCCTCTTGCGCACTGACCGGGGTGACCGTCACCGGGGTCATCAGGTGGAAGTCCACCCGCGCCTCGGAGGGAATCCAGACGCCGGGTCCGGGGGAAGCCGCCGAAGCCGCCGTGCCCGCGGCAGCGCCTGCCCCAGCGCCAACAGCCGCGCCGAAGCCGCGGTCTGCCGCACCGCCGATAAGGGCGCCCATCAGCGCGCCGCCAATGGCGTTGCTCACCGTGCGGCCAGTCTTATCCGGCCCCTTGACCTTGAACTGGTCAGTATCGAGCGAGTAACTTTGTCCGCCCAGCTCCAGCGAGGTGAGCCTGAGCGCCAGCTCCGGGCTTCCGCTCAGGGCGCCAGCCCTCCTGGCCTCGGTTACCACTCCAAGAACGGTGGCGCCGCGCGGAATCGCCAGCACGCCGCCAATGGCCACATCGTGAATCACCATGAACTGAACCGGCTGGCCGTTCTTGGCTCTCTTGCTGCCTACCGGCTCACTGGTCCGCAACTGCAACAGGGTTCCCTGCGGGATGGTCACCGGGCCTGTGGGCGCTTGATAAGCTGGCGGCGGAGGCGGCACGGGCGAAGAAGGGCCCTGCCCCTGAGCTTGTCTTTGAGCCTGTATCTGGGACTGAACCTCCGCGCGAATCTGAGCGCGCATCTCGTCCTGGTCACCGGCCTGCTGGCCGTCGGCTGGCTGCTGATCGCCGGCGTTGGCCACTTGCTGTTCAGTTGGGGCATTCTGCGGATTGCCGATCTTGAGGTTGTTGGTCACTTTGGTCACGCCGGACACATGGCTGGCAATGGACTCCGCCAGTTGACGGGAGGCTTCGGTTGAAACCGTTCCGGAGAGCATGACCTCACTCTGGATGGTGGCCGCGGTAATCAGGTCGTCCTTCAGCTCCTTGGTGGCGTCCAGGGCATGCACAACGTCCATCTCGATCTGGCCGTCGGTGCGTGCCGCAGCCGTCGGGTCTGGGGGCGGGGCTATGCCTTGGGCGAGCGCAATCACGCTGCTCAGGGCCACCAATCCGGCCCATGCCAGGACCTGGGGAAAAACTCTCTTGAATATCGGCTGATTCATCATTCTGTCTCTCCTGCGCCTGAAGTCTTGCTCCCGGTTCCCTCGGATTAGACGGGAAACTCCGGGAGCCGTCATGGGTGATAACCCCGCCGCCGGGAAAAAGTTCCGCGGCGGAGAGAGGAGTTTGAAGAAAAGCAAGGGCTTGAGAGGCGCTGGAAGGCCAATTTCCTAGGCCAGCGCCGCGTCGACAGCCGAGGCCAGCGTCTTCAGACCGGCGGCCACATCGGCTCCCAGATGAACCCGCACGGCCCGGCGGCCGCGCGACTCCAGCACGGCCAGATCTCCGGCGGCCTGGGCGTCAATCACTACGCCAAAGCTCAGCTTTTGCCCCGGAATCGGCATATCGACAGCGTGATCGGCGGTGATCTCCAAAAAGACGCCGGTATTGGGGCCGCCCTTGTAATCCTGCCCGGTGGAGTGCAGGAAGCGCGGGCCGAAGCCCAGGCAGGTGGCCACGCGCTTGGTGTCGCGCACCTTGTGGCGCAGACCCTGAATGGCCGCCTCGTACTCGGGGAGCATGGGCAGGTAAGCCAGCGCGGCAAAGTAGTCGCCGGGATGAATCTGGTCAAGATGCGCGCGCAGGTAGCCGGCCAGAGTTTGGCCCAGTGGTCCAGCCAGAGCGGCAGCCTTGAGCTTGGCCGCGTAAGCCTCGGTGGCGTAGAACCCGATGCCCTTGTCGATCAGGGCTGGCGTACGCAGCGCCAGCTTGCCGGTCTGCTCGTAGGCCGCAGTCAGGGCGCGGGTCTCGATCTTGGCCGACTCCACATCCGGCTGGTTGAAGGGATTGATGCCCATCACCGAGCCGGCCACGCTGGTGGCCACCTCCCAGGTGAAGAACTGCCCGAAGATTTCGTAGAGGTCCTCAATCTCAATGTGGATGACCGGATGACCTGCCGCTTCAATCGCCTCTACTTTGGCGTCCAGAGTGCGGTCAGCCGTGCCCGCGTAGCGGATATAAGCGAAGATGCGGTCGCTGCCGTAGAACTCCGGCGCGGCAATGGCCTCGCGATCCACCGGGGTGATGCCCTTGCCCAGTTTGCCGGTGGATTCGGCGATCAACTGTTCCAGCCATGCGCCCAGGTCATAGATCTCCGGCGAGGTGAAGAGGGTGAGTTTGTCGCGTCCAGCGTTGGCCGCCGTGCCCAGCGTCAAGCCCAGTTGCACAGCGGGATTCTGCGCCGGGGCCAGCTTGGCCTCAGCCACGGCGATGGCCGCCTCGGCCAGCAGCCTCGTCGTGTTCAGGCCGGCCAGGGTAGCGGCCACCACGCCAAAGTTCGACAGCGCAGAGAAGCGCCCGCCGATTTTCGGGTCGCCATAGAAGATGTGGCGGAAGCCGTCGGCTTTGGCCACCTGCTCCATCTTCGAGCCGGGGTCGGTGATGGCCAGAAAATGGCTGCCGGCCCGCTCAGCGCCTACGGCCTTCTTCATTTCCTCGAAGAAATACTGCTTGAGGACATTCGGTTCCAGCGTCGAGCCGGATTTGCTGGCCACCACTACCAGCGTCTTGGCCAGGTTAACCTTGTCGCGGGCAGCCTTCACTTGCGCCGGGTCAGTCGAGTCCACGATGTACAGCGCGGGAAAGCCCGCCGGATGACCAAACGTGGCCGCCAGCACTTCGGGGCAGAGGCTGGAGCCGCCCATGCCCAGGAGCAGAACCGAGGTGAATCCAGCGGCCTTCACGTCCGCGGCCAGCGCGGCAAAGGCGGCCAGATCCTTCTGCTGCCGTTCGACGATGTCAATCCAGCCCAGCCAGTTCTCCTCGCCGTCGCGAGTCCACAGGCCGGGGTCCTTCTCCCAGAAGCGGGCAATCTTGTCGTTGGCAGTCCAGTCGGCGGCAGCCTGGCTCACGGCGCCGCGAAGTTCGTGAGGAAGTGCGAATCGAAAACTCATATCGTTCTTGATTGTGCGCCAAAGATTGGATTTAGGAAATACGCATTCCTCTCAAACAGCCCCCGCACAACAAGAATTTATATCTTTGGCTTTTGCAGCAAGGAAAAACGCCCCGGAGCACAAAAGTGCCGGGGCGTTTATTGACAAAAAGGACACATTACTTTGAGGCCACTCCGGCGAGCATCTGCTCCTCGATCCAGGCCATGGTCTTTTCCATCCCGTCGCGCAGACGGATGGAGGGCTCCCAGCCAAGCAGCTTCCGTATCAGCGTATTGTCGCTGTTGCGGCCGTTGACACCCTTGGGAGCGCTTAGGTTGTACTTGCGCTTCAGCTTGACGCCGGCAATCTCTTCGGCCATGTCCACCAGCTGGTTGATGGTCACCAGCTCGCTCGAACCGATGTTGATGGGCTCGCGAATCTCGCTCTCAAAGAGATCGACGATGCCCTTGGTGCAGTCGTCGATGTACATGAAGCTGCGGGTTTGATGGCCGTCGCCCCAGATTTCAATCTCGTGCTTGCCGGAGTGCTTGGCCTCCAGCACCTTGCGACTGATGGCGGCAGGCGCTTTTTCGCGGCCGCCCATCCAGGCGCCCAGCGGGCCATAAACATTGTGGAAGCGCGCAATACGGGATTCCAGGCCGAAATCCTCGCGGAAGTGGCGGCACATACGCTCGGTGAAGAGCTTTTCCCATCCATAACCATCCTCCGGCATGGCGGGGTAGGCATCCTCTTCCTTCAACGGAACCACTTCGTAGTCCTTCTGCTTGTCACCGTTGTAAACGCAGGCTGAGGAAGAATAGAAGAAGCGCTTCACACCGCAATCGCGCGCAGCCATCAGCATATGGGTACTGATGAGCACGGTCAGCATGCACAAGGCCTTGTTGTTCTCGATGAAGCCCATCCCGCCCATGTCGGCCGCGAGCTGGAAAACCCCGTCGATGCCTTTGGCCGCTTCGAGGCAGGAGTCGCGCAGTTGCAGGTCCAGGATTCGGTTATCCGCCGCAGGATTCTTCTGGTGCCACTCGTCGAATGGTTTGATGTCTACCGCTCGAACACTGGCCGCGCCCTCAGCGAAAAGCTTGTTCACCAAATGGCCGCCAATAAAGCCGCCGGCTCCGCAAACCAGAACATGCGCATTCCGGATGGGCATGGATTGCATCTCCCTCAAGGGTTGACGTATGAAACACACAGGATAAATACGTAAAAAGGAGTATACGCCGCACGGGCGTCACGGCTCCGCAAGGAGTTGCCGAAGGAACTTGATGATGAAACGGGGGTTGTGTTTGAGGTAGCGCCAAGCCAGTCGCCGCGGCTCCGTTGCAAAGCGAAATGTCCATTCCAGCCCGCTGCGTTGCATCCATCGGGGAGCCCGGAGTTTACTGCCGGCGATGAAGTCGAAGGCGGCCCCGACGGCAAACATCACAGCGGGAACCCTGCCCATGTGCTCCATGATCCAGTTTTCCTGCTTTGGACAGCCAAGCCCGACAAAGAGCAGGCGCGCCCCCGAGGCGACGATTCGATCCACGACGGCCAGGTCCTCCTGGGGCGCGAGAGCGCGGAAGGGCGGGCTCTCATGAAAGACGATGCCGAGGTCAGGGTGCCGCAAGCGCACCGCGGCGACAAGAGAATCAATGGTGGCTTGACTTCCGCCATAGAAGCCGACCGGGACCGCTGCTTTTTCGGCCGCGGCCAGCACGACTGCCATGGCGTCAGGGCCGCAGATCCGCTGGGCGCGCCTCTCCCCAAGCGCGCGAAGCGCCCATACGAGCGGCATTCCGTCGGGGAAGACCACGTCGGCGTCATTCAGCCGGCCAAGGAACGCCGGATTGTCAGCGGCTTCCATGACCATGTGGACAGCGGCGAAGAAGAGTGCGCGCGAGTGCCGCTCCCGTGCCCAGAGGAGGGTATTTTGAACCAGTTCATCGTAATTGCTGACGGCAACATTGACCCCGAGAACAGGCCGCGCGAGGAAATGAGTCTGAAGCTCGGCGGTCGTGGTCACGGTTAAATACTCCCTGGGAAAATGATTTGCGCGCGTGGACAGGGCCGTGCCTGACGCCGTTGCGTCTCCAAGCGCGGTCCTGCACTGGCTCTCAATGGAAATGCGGGTGGTTGAAGTGATACATCACGCCGACAGTGAAGCCTTGAGGGTTGAGCAGTCCGGCGGGTTGGGTGGTTCCAAGGTGCTTAAAGAAATTGGGCCAGAACTGGTATTCATAATCGACCCGCACCCAGACACTCCGCCTGGCCCGGAATTCCACACCGCCGCCCGTGCCGGCAATGGTGCGGGAGTCATGGTAACGACACAGGGTTGTTGAACCGGAGACTGCGTTTCCGCCCAGGCCGGTGCCGGTGCCGTCAAAACATGGGGGTTCTACAACATAGTTCCCGTAGTCTGTGTTGCCGAGTCCCATCAGGAATTTTCCGTACGGACGGATGTTGAGGAAGTGAGGCCAGGAGTAAATCACCGCGCCTTCGGCTGTGTCTTCCCGCAGATTTGGCTGCGATGACGATCGGCCGTAGTTGAGGTCGCGCGCTTCGGCTTCTATGCCGATTCCGCGCAGCAGTCGAGGCGTCCTGGTCGGGAAATAGTCGAGCCACAGCGTGCCGCCGAGCAGGTGGCTATGCCCATGATCGGGGTTGTAGCCTGAAAGGCCCGCGCCGACGGCAAAAGGCAGTTTGCTTTCCGTGGCAGATGGGGTGATTTGTGCGAGAGCGGGGAATGCCGCGCAAACCCAAAACGCGGCGAGGGTCGGCCCAAGGTACGCTTTCAAGCGCATATTGTGTCTCCTTCAAGGTTGCTGCACACTCTATCCCGAGGCGATCCTTTCCGCTTGAGTGTACATCCGATGTATGAAAATGCAAGGTAAAGGTTCTGCGCGTGTTTTCGGCCGCGGGCCTCCAATCCCAGGTTGGCGCTTAGGTCCTCCGCATAGGAAACGGCCCCTTTCAACCGGCTCCTGTCATTGCTTCTTCCGGCCAGCGGGGCGTAATGCGTATCAGATCCAAGCCGCCCAAGTCTTCCACCAAAAACTCCGGAGAAGCCGCGGGGATGGCCACCATGCCTCCCATGGGCAACTCCACTGCCTCGAAGCGCGCTCCGGAAATTTTTGCCGCTCCTCCAGCCGCAAACAGGTACTGGAGTCCCGGCGCCGGTTCGCCCTCGCCGGATAGGCTGGCGCTCGATTTGCTTCCGGCCAGCGCAATCCGCTCCACGCGAAAGTACTCGCTCTGAATCAACAGGGTCCGGTCAGCCAGCACCCTGGGTGGAATTTTTCCGGCACGGGTTACAAGCCGCGTGGCTTCCAGTGCTTTTTCGATGTGCAGTTCGCGTCCCCGCCCGTAGTCGTACATCCGGTAGGTCAGGTCGCAGTTCTGCTGGGTCTCCAGCAGAATCGCCCCCGGCAGGATGGCGTGAACCGTTCCCGCATCCACAAAGACCATCTCTCCCGGAGCCAGATCGAGCAAGTTCAGGCTGCTTTCCAGTGTGCCCGCCTCGATCCCCGTCTTGACCTCGTCGAGTGTGATGCCCGGCTTGAGTCCGCACGCGACCTGCGCGCCCGGCTCGGCCTTGAGTACATACCAGCACTCCGTCTTGCCGCGCGGATCACCGTATTTTTGCGCCATCCGGTCGTCAGGATGCACCTGCACGCTCAACTTTTCTTTGGCAAAGATGACCTTGATCAGCAGCGGCGAAGCAGTGCGCGGGGCAGATTTTCCCAGTAGGCTTTCCGGGGCCCCGGCAAAGAGCGCGCCCAGCGTCTGGCCGGCATGTGCGCCTGTCGCCACAATGCATTGGTCCCCGGTGAGCCAGGCCTCGCCAATCAACTTTCCATCGGCGGGCAGGTCATACCAGGGCTGGAGATCCGGAAAGCCCCAGGGCCGTTCGGAAAACCAGGGCGCGATACGGAAGGGCGCCCAGACGGAAGGGGTGGATTCTGAGTAATTTGCCATAGGAAATGCCCGCTCCTCCAGAAAAACAAGCCTGTAGCTGGCCTACCTGCAGGGCAACGCCAAAACCGCTCTGCGCCGGGCTTCCGGCTGCAATCTCACTTTAGCAGAGAGTCAGCCCTTGTCCAACGTGACCTTGGTGCTGACCAGTGCGACTTGAATCGTGGAGAAGCTGCCTATTCTTCATGGAGCGAATCAAACAGTATGCTAGACTTTTGACCGTTGGGGCGCGCGGTTTGTTTCCATTCTGTTACACGTCCAGCTAAAGCACCCAGGGACCATCCTTTATGGAAAGTCCTCGTACCACTACCCTGCGGGAAGCCGCAAAGGAGACCGCAACAGCGTATGTCAAAGCCAGTTCCCATCTGTGTGATTGGGTCCGGTTACGTGGGACTTGTAGCGGCCGTTTGTTTTGCGGAGATCGGACATCATGTTCTCTGCGTGGACAATGACGAAGCCAGGGTGAAGATCCTCCAGGCAGGCGGCGTGCCAATCTTCGAGCGTCATTTACCCGAGCTTCTAGCCAAACACAGAGGGCATGGCGTGAGCTTCACAGCCGATCTGGGCGTGGCTGTCGAGCAGAGCGAAGTCGTTTTTATCGCCGTGGGCACGCCGCAGGGCGATACCGGCGCCGCCGACCTTTCCTTTGTCGAGGCCGTGGTCTCAGAGATTGCCCGCTCCATCGACAGCTACAAGGTCATCGTGGAAAAGAGCACGGTGCCGGTCTACACCAATGAGTGGATACGGCGCGTGATGAACCGCTATGGCGTGGCCCCGGAGAGCTTCGATGTGGTCTCGAACCCCGAATTCCTGCGCGAAGGCACGGCCGTTATGGACTTTCTGCATCCCGACCGCATTGTGGTGGGCGCCAACACGGAGCGCTCCGCCGAGGTGCTCAGGCGTATCTACGCGCCGCTCACGGAGGGCAGCTATTACGCACAACCCGGCGCATTGCAGGGCGATTGCAGCGCATCAGCGCCGGCCAAGCTCCTGATCACTTCGGCGCAGAGCGCGGAGATCATCAAACACGCCTCCAATGCCTTCCTGGCCTTGAAGATTTCCTTCATCAACGCCGTGGCCAACCTGGCCGAAAGCGTGGATGCGGATATCGAGGACATCGCCACCGGCATTGGCATGGACAGCCGCATCGGCCACAGGTTTCTGCGTGCTGGGCTGGGCTACGGCGGCTCCTGTTTTCCCAAGGACGTGGCAGCTTTCCACTGGGTGGCGCAGCAGCAGGGCGTGGACTTTCAACTGCTCCAGGAGATCCGCAAGGTCAACGAAACCCAGAGGGAGATCTTCTTCAACAAGGTGCGCGCGGCGCTGTGGACCCTGCGCGGGAAGCGGCTGGCCGCCCTTGGCCTGGCTTTCAAGGGCGATACCGACGACATTCGCGAGTCTCCGGCCATTGAAGTCATCAAAAAGCTTTTGGAAGCCGGTGCTTTGATCACGGCCTATGATCCGGCAGCCATGGAGCGAGCCAAGGAGGTGCTGCCGCCCAGCGAGAAACTCAGCTATGCGACGGACATCTACGAAGCGGCCAAGGGCGCCGACGCGGTGTTGATTCTTACAGACTGGAAGGAGTTTGCCGAGATTGACCTGACGCGCCTCAACCAGGCGGTTCGCTTCCCCATCGTGATTGACGGCCGCAATCTCTACAAGCCGCAGCAGATGAGCGATCATGGTTTTACCTATGTGAGCATGGGCCGGCCCGCCAGTTACCAGGCGCAGCAAGGCAAACCCCGCACACTGATTCTGTAAGAGCCGGTATTCCGAGCACATTGTTTTGTTACGAAATGCCGGCGTGAGGCAAATCTCCAGACTTTTCGGAGCATATACTTTTGACCATGCGCGTACTTGTCACCGGCGCTGCCGGGTTTCTTGGATCGCATCTTACCGACCGCCTGTTGGGCGACGGCCACACCGTTATCGGCGTCGATAACCTCTGCACAGGCGACCGGGATAATATCGCGCACCTCGGCAATGAGCCACGCTTCCAGTTTGAGGAGCGGGACATTTGTGAGCCTTTCGATTTAGGCCCGGTCGATTACATCTTCAACCTTGCTTCTCCGGCCAGCCCGCCGGAGTATCTTCGCCTGGCGATTGAAACCCTGCGCGTGGGTTCCATCGGCGTCGAAAACACTCTGGAAATCGCCGCCCGCTACAACACCGGCTATCTACAGGCTTCCACTTCAGAGTGTTACGGCGACCCACTGGAGCATCCGCAGCGGGAGAGTTACTGGGGCAACGTGAACCCTGTCGGTCCGCGCTCGGTCTACGACGAGGCCAAGCGTTTTGCCGAGGCGATGGTGATGGCCTACCACCGCTCGCGCGGCGTGAACACCCACCTGGTCCGCATCTTCAACACCTACGGCCCCCGCCTGCGTCCCGGCGATGGCCGGGTGGTCTCGAACTTCATGATGCAGGCCCTGCGCGGCGAGCCGCTGACCATCTACGGCGACGGCAGCCAGACGCGCAGCTTCTGCTATGTGGATGACCTGATCGAAGGCATTCTGCGCCTGTCGCGCTCTGAGGAGCACCTGCCGGTCAACATTGGCAACCCCGTTGAGTTCACGATCCTCGAAGCGGCGCAGGCCATCCTGGAAGTGAGCGGCTCCAGGAGCGAGATGTGCTTGAGAGCGCTGCCCGTCGACGACCCCTGCCGCCGTTGCCCCGACATTTCAAAGGCCCGCGCCCTGCTCGGCTGGGAACCGCGCATCACTCTCAAGGAAGGACTGCAGAAGTCGCTGGAGTTCTTCAAGAGCAAAGTGGCAGTTACGGCATAGACTGTCTTTTCCGTCAGCACGATGCATTGGCCGGGGCCAGAACAATGAGCGCTGATTTTCTTCCCGCGCAAGCCGCCGGTTTGCTACTCTTTCCCTACCATGAAGCGCACGCTTTTTCTGTTGCTTACCGTTCTTGTCCTTCTCTACGCCAGTTTGCCCGCCGCTGCACAGAAGTTTCAGCCTAAAACCATCCAGTTCAAGGGAGCCCCGGAGTACTCCGACCAGGAACTGCTGGCCGCAGCGGGACTGAAAATGGGCACAGTCCTGGCTTTTGGCGACATGAAGGACCACTCCCAAAAGCTGATGGACACCGGCGTCTTCGACACTCTCAGCTTCAAGTTCGATGGGGTGGATCTCATCTATACTCTGGTTTCCTCCACCACGCTCTATCCCGTGCGCCTGGAGAACTTGCCGCTCACTCCGGGCAGGGAACTGGACGCCGCGCTGCACGAGCGTTTTCCGCTTTATCACGGGAAGGTTCCAACCGAGAACGGGCTGCTCGAAAGCGTGCGCGGCGCACTGGAAGAGATGCTGGCGGCCAAGGGCATCAAAGCCACGGTGGAGGCCATGCCCTATACCGACTTCAAACTGCACGAAGTCACGGCCATGAGCTTTGCCATCACCGCGCCGCCGGTGCGGGTGGGCGAGATTCGCGTCGATGGCGCGTCGGAGGCGCTGGATCCCAAGGCCATGGAGATCCTGGCCAAACTGACCGGCTCAACCTATGACGTGGAAGGAAGCCCAAGCCAGATAGAAACCAGCTTGGGCAACTATTACCGCGACAAGGGTTACCTGGAAGCCGTTGTTCATGCCACCCGGCTGAACGATCCAATTATCGGGGCGGAAGCGGTTCATGTTCCGTTTCAGGTCTCGGTTTTGCCAGGGGCTTTGTACCGGCTAGCAGGAATTCAACTCGCGCCGGGCCTGCTGGTCACGCAGGCGGATTTCGACAAACAATCTCATATACATCCCGGAGCCATTGCTACCTCGCAATACGTGCGCGAAAACTGGCAGTTCATCGAGCGCCAGTACCACAACAAAGGATTCATGAAAGCTGCCGTTCATCCCACCGCCAGCTTCGATCGCGCTCAGGGCACGGTCAGTTATACCGTTACCGCGGAGCCAGGCCCGGTTTATACCATGGGCAAACTGACCATTGGAAACACCGCCGACGATCTTCGGGCCGCGATGCTGGCTGCCTGGAAGATGCCCGCCGGCGCGGTCTTCAACGAAGGTTCGATTCTCGGCTTCTATGCCACGCATAACGTCAATCCCGCGCTTGAACGGACCGTTGCTTCCGCCAATCTCAAATACGTTTTGACTTTGAATGACGATACCCATACGGTCGATGTGGTGCTGCGGCTGGAAAGGCGGTACTAGAGCAAGCTATCCTCTTTTTCATGCTCCATTCGCTGATCTTCGACCATATGTTTCAGTTGCCGCTTCCGATCCTGGAGAAGCTGCTTCGCCCGGTGATTGTCTACCTGGTTCTGGTGCTGCTGTTGCGCCTCTTCGGCAAACGGGAACTGGCCCAGCTCAACCCCTTCGACCTGGTGGTGCTGCTCTCGCTCTCGAATACGGTGCAGAACGCCATCATCGGCGAAGACAACTCGGTGACCGGCGGCATCATCGGCGCCTGCAGCCTGTTGGCCATCAACTGGCTGGTGGTGCGGGTACTCTTCCGCTCACGGCGGCTGACCCGCGCCTTCGAGGGCCGGGCCACCATTCTGGTCCACAATGGCCAGATTGACAAGCGGGCACTCGAACGCGAATCGCTCAGCCGCGAAGAACTGCTCGAGGTCATTCATCGCCAGGGCTTCGAGGATCTTCACCAGGTGCGCAAATGCGAACTGGAGCCCAACGGCACGTTTTACGTGGAAGCCTTTGACCCCTCGGTTGCCGACAAACGCCACTCCGAACTGCTGGAGCGGCTCGATGCACTCAGCCGCGAAGTCTCCGCGCTGCGCGTACAGCCGGCTGGGGATTGATTCCAAGGACGGCGAGCGCTACTCCCATTCGATGGTGCCGGGGGGCTTGCTGGTGATGTCGTAGACGACGCGGTTGATGCCGCGCACCTCGTTGACGATGCGGCTGGAGATGCGCTTGAGCACCTCGTAGGGCAGCGGGGTCCAGTCGGCGGTCATGCCGTCTTCAGAATGAACGGCCCGCACCGCCGCGGTGTACGCATAGGTGCGCTGGTCGCCCATCACGCCCACGCTCATTACTGGCAGCAGCACGGCAAAGCTTTGCCAGATCGACGAATACAGCCCGGCAGCCTTGATCTCGTCGATCACGATCTCGTCAGCCTCCTGGAGCAGCGCCACGCGCTCCGGCGTTACCTCGCCCAGGATGCGCACGGCCAAGCCGGGGCCCGGAAACGGCTGGCGGCCCAGAATCTCTTCCGGCATTCCCAGGTCGCGGCCAATGCGCCGGACTTCATCCTTGAAGAGGTCGCGCAAGGGCTCGATCAGCTTGAGCTTCATTCCCAGCGGAAGGCCGCCCACGTTGTGGTGGCTCTTGATGGTCTGGCTGGGGCCCTTCACGCTGGACGACTCGATGACGTCCGGGTAGAGCGTGCCCTGCACCAGCCACTCCACACCGCCGGTCTCCTTGGCAATGCGCGTTGCCTCGTCGTCGAAGACGGCGATAAACTCCGCGCCGATGATCTTGCGCTTCTTCTCGGGCTCGGTCACGCCGGCTAGTTTTGTGAGGAAGCGATCACTCGCGTCCACCGCGACAACCTTCAGGCCCAGGTTGTCGCGCATATTCTTCTGAACGGAGACAAATTCATTTTTGCGCAGGACGCCGTTGTTGACGAAGATGCAGGTGAGTTGGCTGCCGATGGCTTTGTGCACCAGCACTGCGGCCACCGACGAGTCCACGCCGCCGGAGAGGCCACAGATGACGTGGCCCTTGCCCACCTTTTCGCGGATCGCGGCCACCGTGCTCTCGATGAAGCGCGCCGGAGTCCAGTCGCCGCGCGCGCCGCAGATGGCAAAGACAAAGTTCTTGATGATCTGCGGACCCAGCGGCGTGTGATGCACCTCGGGGTGAAATTGCACGGCCCAGATGCGGCGCTCCTCGTTGGCGATGCCGGCCAGCGCGTTGGCGGTAACCGCCGTGCGATGGAAACCGGCGGGCAACTCCAGCGCCTCGTCGCCGTGGCTCATCCAGACGGCCAGCGTCGGCGGCAGGCCGGCAAACAGTGCCGTCGAGTCGTCCTCGATGGTGACTTCAGCATGACCATATTCGCGCTTCGATGCCGAGCGGATCTTTCCGCCCAGGTGGTGCACGATGAACTGCAAGCCATAGCAGATGCCCAGCACCGGCACGCCCAGTTCCAGCAGCCTGGGGTCGGCAGCCGGGGCGTCCGCGTCGTAGACCGAGGACGGCCCGCCGGAGAGTACGATCCCCAGCGGCTTGAGCGCCTTGATTTCAGCAAGAGGCGCCGTGCAGGGCAGCACGACGGAAAAAACATTCTGTTCGCGAATGCGCCGCGCAATCAGTTGCGTATACTGCGAGCCAAAATCGAGGATGAGGATCGTCTGGGTGTTCACGATTCAAGTGTGGCAGGGCGCATCGTCCGTTTGCAAGCCGAATTGCAGGTCAAGAGAGAGCGTGGCCTGGTAAACCAGCCAATGCTCCTGTGTGATGTGGCGGCTCCAGCAACCAGCGAGCCGCCTACCCTCACTTTTTGCCGAGGCCCGCTGATAGCTGCAGGCTCTCGACGGACTCAGCCGAACCTTTGCCCATCTTCGCGTGGCGCAACGCTTCAAGCAGCCGCTCGGCATTTTTCGGCGAACGCAGCAGGGACGCCGTTTCTTTCAGCCCTTTGTGCTTATTTCGCATCATTCTTGTAGACCACCCCGGCCTTCATCACGAACTTCACATTCTGCAAGATGCGCACATCGTCGAGCGGGTTCTTCTCTACGGCGATGATGTCAGCCCATTTTCCGGCTTCGAGCGAGCCAGTTTTGGCGCTCCAGCCCATCAGGTCGGCGGCGTTGACCGTTGCGGTTTGCAGCGCGGCCAGCGGGGCCATGCCCAACTGGTTCACGTACACATCCAGCTCATGCGCGTTCAACCCGTGCGGATAGACGGCGGCATCGGTGCCCATGGCAATCTTCACGTCGGACGCGATCGCATGTTTGATGTTTGTCTTGGCCACGGCGCTGACCTCCAGCATCTTTTTATGCGAGTAGGGCGGAAGGTTGCCGTTCTCCACCATCCAATCCTCCAGATAAAGCGTGGGAACCAGGTAGGTGCCGTTCTTCTTCATCTCGGCGATACCTTCGTCGTTGATGTAGGTGCCGTGCTCGACTGAATCCACGCCGGCCTGCGAGGCCCACAGGATTCCCTGCGCCCCATGGGCGTGTGCGGCCACCTTGCGGCCCAGGCGGTGGGCGTCGGCGACGATGGCGCGCAACTCTTCGAGCGTGTACTGCGAGGCCTGCGGGTCGTCGCCTCTGGAGAGCACGCCGCCGGTGGCGCAGATCTTGATCAGGTCGGCGCCGTACTTGATGTTCTGCCGGACCATGTGCTGCACCTCGGCAATGCCATCGGCCACGCCGTCGCCCACCGCGTGATAGCGGATGGGCAGCAGGTCATTGTCGCAATGCCCGCCGGTAATGCCCATCAGCGGCCCGCTGACCAGCATGTGCGGACCGGCAATTTGGCCGGCATTAATGGCGTCGCGCAGGTCCACATCGGTGTAGCCGCCAGCTCCCACGTTGCGCACTGAGGTGATGCCGGCCAGCAGCGTGGTGCGGGCGTTCACCACCCCATTGATGGCCTCTTTGGCGTCGGTTTGGGTCACTTCGTGGAAGGGGTCGAAGTTGGTATCCATCGTAAGGTGGGTATGCACGTCGATCAGGCCGGGCAGCACCGTAAGGCCACTCAGATCGATCACCGTATCGCCAGGCTGCGCGGGGACTGAAGCGCTGGGCGCGATGGATTGAATGGTTTCGCCCACCACAACCAGGGTCTGGGCATCGAGCAGTTTGCCGGACTTCACGTCGATCAGGTGGCCGGCGCGCACCAGAGTGCGCGCCGCCTCAACCTTCGGCGCCGGTTGGGCAAACACAAACGCCGCACCAATTGTCAAAGACAACAACACCGCCATCCGTCGCAACGCAACCATACTCACTCCTCCTGTTTGGAACTGAGAAGAGAGTTTAACAGAGGTGCTCCGCGGGATGTTCGGAATGGCCGGCTGGTTGACGCTCTAAGCCCACTTCTTCCCGAGCGCATCCAGGTTCGCGCGACCGAGTTCTTCGGGCGTAATTGCAACCTGAAACTCGATTGCGGCGTTGAAGGTGAGAAAGAGGGGCTCAGCCAACCGCACGACATCGGATGGATCCTGAACGTCCACGACAAAGATGCCGCCACGTTGGCCGTCGTGCGAGGAGAAGTAGGCGGTTTCTGGCTTGAGGGCATCCAGAATTGCCTTCATTTTTGCCTGCACGGTTCCGTTCCGGACGGCAGTGTTGAACGGCTCAATGGGGAATTGAACCAGCATGATCATGCGCATAAACAACCTCCAGGTGCCGGGGAAGGGCATCTCAGCCGCTTGCGGCACAGCTCAGACCATAGCATGAACCTTAGCCCGCACATCAATTTTTCGCCCAGTCCGGATTACAAATCTGTGTCAACCGATCAAGCGTAGGAGAGCGCCAAATGAGGGTGTCGGAAGCGGGGGTATCAATAACAATTCCAAGCGCCGAGGTTGTGCCAGCCACCCATATCGATTCGCGGGGCGGGCCCTCAGCTGGGCGTGATAGGCTGCTAGGCGACGCTGTCTGCAACAATTGGCAGCGCTGAATTCGATCCCAGCTCCGTCCACATGCGTTTTTCGCACCGCTGGACCAGGCTGGTGGACCGTGTCACAAAGAGGACATCTGATGAATTGCTTTCGCTTCGCACCGATCCTGATTCTGGTTGCCGGAACCGCACTGGCTCAGACCACTCCAACCGCTGACGCCTCTAAACCGGCGCCGCCAGCGATCAGCAAGAGCTTCGATCTGACTGCCATCGACAAGACCGCCGATCCCTGCACCGACTTTTATCAGTACGCCTGTGGCAACTGGGTCAAGAGCAATCCCATTCCCGGCGACCAGGTGCGCTGGGCGCGGTCCTTCTCGCTGCTGGGCGAGCGCAACCGCTACCTGTTATGGCAGGAACTGGATGCCGCGGCCACGAATCCCAAGAGCGCGTTGGAAAAGCAGTATGGCAACTACTTTGCCGCCTGCATGAACACCGATCTGGTGGAGCGGAAGGGCCTGACTCCGTTGGAGCCAGCATTCAAGCGCATCGACGCCCTCAACGACGCCCACAAGCTGGCCACGTTAATGGCTGAACTGGAGGCCGAGGGAAGCGCGGCGCCGCTGTTTCGCTTTGGCGTCGAGCAGGACGACAAGGACTCTTCGAAGCAGATTGCCGGCATATTTCAAGGTGGGCTTTCGCTTCCCGACCGCGACTACTACCTTGTGGACAACAAGCATTTCGCGGAGATTCGCCAGCAGTACGTCGAGCACGTAACAAAGATGTTCGTCCTCGCCGGCGACACCCCCGAGAAGGCAGCCAGGGAAGCCGCCGCCGTTCTGGAGATTGAGACCGCGCTGGCCAAGGCTTCGACCAGCCGCACCGCACTTCGGGAGCCGGAAAACCGCTATCACATCTACACTGTGGCCGACTTCCAGAAGCTGACTCCGGATTTCGATTATTCGGTCTATTACAAGGCCATGCAGGTGCGCCCCTTCGACACGCTGAATGTGGCCACGCCCGACTTCTTCAAGGGACTGAATGAACTGATGGCCAAAGAACCGATCGAGGCCTGGAAGGCGTACTTCCGCTGGCACACGCTGCACGACGCGGCCAGCTACCTGCCCAAGGCCTTCTTTGACGAGAACTTCGCCTTCTTCGGAAAAACTCTGGCTGGGCAGAAGGAACCCACGCCGCGCTGGAAGCAGTGCAGCAGCATGACCGACCGGGCGCTGGGCGAAGCGGTGGGCCAGGACTGGGTGAAGAAGAACTTTCCGCCTGCGGCCAAGGCCAGCATGGACCAACTGGTGGCCGCTCTGGAGAAGTCCCTGGGTGACGACATCAAGACCCTGCCCTGGATGACCGACGCCACCAAGAAGGCGGCTGAAGCGAAGCTGGACATGATCCGCAACAAGATCGGTTACCCGGAGAAGTGGCGCGACTACTCGGCTCTCAAGGTCGAGCGCGACGACCTGCTCGGCAACCTGCGCCGCAATAACGTCTTCGAGCGCAACTACAACCTGAACAAGCTGGGCAAGCCGGTGGACGAGAAGGAGTGGGGCATGACGCCGCCCACGGTTAACGCCTACTACAACCCGTCGATGAACGACATCAACTTCCCGGCTGGCATTCTGCAGCCGCCGTTCTTCGACTTCACCATCGACCCGGCGGTCAACTTCGGCGGCATTGGCGTGGTGATCGGCCACGAGATGACCCACGGCTTCGACGACGAGGGCTCGAAGTACGACGGGCAGGGCAACCTGCGCGAGTGGCAGACGGCCCAGGACCGCAAGGCCTTCACCGAGCGGACCGACTGCGTAGCCAACGAATACAGCGGCTTTGAAGCGGCCCCGGCGCATGACGACGTTTCCGCGCAGAAGCTGAACGGCAGGCTCACCCTGGGCGAGAACACAGCCGATAACGGCGGCCTGCGCATCGCCTACATGGCCCTGCTGGACACGCTTGCGACACAGGGCAAAACCATCAACGACAAGATCGACGGCTACACTGAGGAGCAGCGTTACTTCCTGGGCTTTGCCCAGGTATGGTGCCAGAACCAGACCGAGCAGGCGTCCCGCCAGTCAGCGCTGGTGGACCCCCACTCGCCCGGCCGCTGGCGCGTTAACGGTTCCGTGCAGAATTTTGATCAATTCGGCAAGGCCTTTGGCTGCACCAAGGGCCAGCCCATGTTCCCGGTGAGTTCCTGCCGGGTCTGGTAGATCACTTAATCCCTCGCCTGGAGCCGTGGCGCGTTAGTGCCACGGCTCTGGATCAGGTGCCGGAGCGCCCCCAGGACCGGATTGGCCGGCCGGGGTGGTCTCTGTCTCGTCGTTGACATCCCCGTTGTACGGGCGTCCAAATTGCAGCCGCCGAGCGATGAAACTGTGTCGGCCAGTCTGAAAGACGAGGGGTTTCCACCGCGCACGGGGCGGTGCAGCCCAAAAAATGTGCTGTTTTACCCCCATCTCCAGCCGAAACTAGGCATAACCTGCCCTCGGCTTTTACAATGCAACAGGGACCCGTCCCAACCCAGCTCTGCTGTGGATCTAGCAAACTTGGCGGCATACGCCTGACCAGGATGAAGGAATCGCATGAAGTTCAGAAAAATTGGCAAGGCACTTCTGATGGGCGCCCTCTCTGCTGGCGTTGTCCTCGGCGTTACGTCTTGCATCCAGGATTATTCGGTTGGTTATTTGTATGTGACAGGGACGGTGACGGCCGGGACCACCGGCAATGGCATCGTCAGCGGCTTCAAGATCGACCACAACACGGGTCAGCTGACCACTATCAATGGTCTGCCGGTCTCTTCCGGCGGCGCTAATCCGGTTCGGGCCATACTGCTCTCGGGCAGCCGCTTCCTGTATGTCCTTAACCGGGGCGTCAGCACCAACCCGGCAGGCAGCTCTATATGCACCACGGCGTATCCCTGTCAGAATGCCAATATCACTGAATTCGCGATCGGCGCCAACGGCATCCTTACGCCGGAGCAAACCTTCTACACTCAAGGCCTCAATCCGTTCCGTATCCTTGCCGACAGCTCGGGAAGCTTCATTTACGTGCTGGAACACGATTCTCTCTATAACAACGCCCCGTCCAGCACGTCGAATCCCAACCCGAACTGCGCGGCTGCCCTGACCGGCGCCGTAACCTGCGGTGACATTAGCGTTTTCAGGGTAGACCCGACCACCGGCCGGTTGTCTCTGGTCGTCAATGACCAGGTGACAGCGGCCAACGGCGGCGCCTCGCTGCCCTACTTCCCGGTTCCATCCAACCCGGTCGACTTTGTGATGGCCAGCGGATTCATTCTTACCATGAGCGGGACTACTACAACGGCCTCAACCTCCTATCCGTACACCGGCGGCGCAACGGTCTTCCCGTACGCCGACAACGGCACAAACGGGCAGTTGACGGTGAGCCAGAACAGCGCTCAGCCGCTGAACATTACCCAGGGAACCGCCATCGTGAATGCTGGCAGTTACGTCTTCGTGCTAGACAACGAACCGCCTAGCCCCAACGCCACCAACGCGTCCAGCCAGATTCTGCCTTACACCGTGGGCAGCGGCGGAGCGCTATTGGCGGCCACCAGCGGTCCCATTCCCGATGACCCGAATCAATCCAACCCCATTTACCTGGTGATGGAGAACAAGGGCAAGTGGTTCTATGTGGCCAACGAAGGGAACAACGTCACTGGCACAGGAACAGCCCAGAGCGGGCTTGCGGGCTACGTGATGAACAGCCCATTCCAGCCCACTGAAATGGCAGGCACGCCAATCGGTTTCGGCGCCGGCGCCGGCCCGCAGTGCCTGGTTGAAGATCCCTCAAATCAGTTCTTCTATACGGCCAACTTCAACGATTCAAGCGTAACCGGTCAGTCGATTGACGAAAATGCTGGTACTCTCAGGCCACTTTCACAGTCGACGAAGGCGCCCTCAGAGTACACGTTGACCGGGCCGCCTACTTGGTGCCTGGTGGATGGGCGCACCAGCTAAACCGCCGCTTGATGCAGATACGCCTGGGGCGGAGGCTGGCCCCCGCTCCAGGCAGCGATTGATCCGCAGTCTTCAAGAACGCAGCCGAATGCCGGGCGCGATGTTTTTATGGGACGCCCTGGGGTTCGATTCCAAACCTGATTTTTAGGGGCCGGAGCTTCTGGTCCACTGACGAAAGATGCGCATGAAGTTCAATAAATCGAGCCAGTTGCTGCTGGTCTCCGCGGCCAGCCTTCTGGTGGCCGGACTGATGACCGCCTGCGGTACGCTCACCACGGATTTCGTTTACGTGGCCAGCTCCAGGGCTGCGGGATCCAACAACTACGGCGAGATCGACGTCTTCGAGATCAACGCTGTCTCCGGCGCGATGCGCCAGATTCCCAGTTCGCCCTTTCCCTCAGGCGGACGCAACCCGGTGGCCGAAGCCGTCTCCTCCGATTACGCGAATCTCTACGTGGTTAACCAGGACGACAACACCATCGTTCAGTTCATGATCGGCTACGATGGCAAGCTCTATCCGCAGAACACCGTCAATACGCCTGGAATCTACCCTCTCGCGGTAGCCGTGAGCGGGACGAATCTGTTCGTTGTGGACACCTACCAGCCACTCTCCACCTGTTCGAACTCAGACCCGTGTCCGGGGTCGGTGGGCGTTTTCCCGCTTCTGCCCGCCTCCGGTAGCGGTTCCACAGCAACGCTCAGTGGCGCACCCGGAACGCCGATCATCAATGCGAGCACCGGCAAGAATTATTGGCCGCTGATTCTGCCCGCCGCGCCCACTGACGTAATCGTACCGACCGCTGTTAACGTCCTGAAATCGGGCGCTGAACTCTACGTCACGGCGTATGACGCCTCGGTAACGCCCAACGTCGGTTATGTCTTTGGTTTCGCGATTGCCTCCACCGGCGCGCTTACACCCCTCAACAGTGGTGTGCCACATAATATGGGAGTTGGTAATAATGGACTGGGCATTCATCCCTCAGCTATTGCCAGCGATCCCACCAGCACCTACGTTTACGTGACGGATGCCACCAACGGCATTGTGGTTAGTTACTCGATCGCATCTGGGGCGCTGACTAAGATCAGCGATACTCCGACCGGCAACCAACCCTCCGCCATCGTTGTAGATCCCGCCTATCCGTATGCCTACGTCACCAACGCGCTGGACGGCAACGTCGAGGCATACTCGATCACAAATGGAGTGCTTAGTTTCCTGGGCGGCTCCACCACCCCGGTTACCTACTCCGCAGGTATGCAGCCGGTGGCCATCGGTATCGACCCATCGACCAACCACTTTGTTTTCACTGCCAATTTTCTTGGCAGCACCGTCTCCGACTTTGAGCTGAGCGCCACCGCTGGCACGCTCATCAACACGCAACGCTCCCCTTACACCTCAAACGCTCAGCCGACGGCCGTGGCTGCCGTTCCGCACAACAGCACGCAGAAGTGATCTGTGCAACGGCTTGCTGCCTGGCACTCTAGCAATTCCCCGTACAGGGCTTTTACAATGCGTACGGGACAACCTAACGAGTTTTCTTTGGGCTCGTACTTGATCGCCCACGACGAAGGAAGCGCATGAAGTTCAGCAAATTGAGCCAGCTCATTCTGGTCTCTTCCATCGGCCTTCTAGTGGCCACCCTTTTCACCGCCTGCGCGATCACCACCATCGATTATGTTTTCGTGGCCAGTTCCGCTGGCTCGGGGACCTCGAGCAGCGGACAGATCGAAACCTACGCGGTAGACTCCCAGTCTGGTGCATTGCGCACGGGAGCAACCACCGTCCCCTCGGGCGGAGTGAACCCGGTGTCCATGGCCGTCACCCCCGACTACGAGAATCTCTACGTCGCCAATGCGGGAAGTAGCACCGTCGTCCACTTCACCATCGGCCTGCACGGAGAGCTGACCTCGAAGGACACTATTACTACCAGCGGTGTGCCTGTTGCCTTGGCTGTAAACGCGGCCAATACGTACCTGTATGTTCTCTCCGGACCCAGTCCAGCCGTGCTGACGGCCTATGCCCTTTCCGGCGGCACGATCGGCGCTGCGGGTTCTCCGCAAACCCTCAAGCTCTACGGCAACTACGCTGCCTACTCCGGCGACATCATTGTCCCCACCGGGCTGACCGTGCTTGCCAACAGTGCGGCTGTTTACGTCACGGCCTATGACCAGTCGGCCTACAATCCTGGCTGCACGCCTACGCCAGGCTGCACACCCAGTACCGCCAATCCCGGCTGGGTCTTTGGCTTTACCGCTGGCTCGGGCGGAGTATTGACCGAGGCAGCCAACCCATATCAAGCCGGCATCAAGCCCGTGGGCATCGCCGCAGATCCAACGAACCGCTATGCCTATGTGACCGATTATGCCTCCAACCAGTTGATCGGCTACTCGATTATGGGCGGCAACACCCTTAACCCTCTCTCCAACGGCCCCTTCAGGACAGGGAACGAACCCTCCGCCGTGATCATCGACCAGCGTGGCAAGTTCATCTATGTGACCAACTCGCTGGATTCGTCGGTCTCGGCCTACGCAATCGACCTGGCCACCGGCACTCCCACGGGCGCGGTGGGCGTTTCCGGCGCCGGCAGCAATGCGACTGACACCGAGCCGGTCGCCATCGCGATCGATGCGGCGTTGGGACGGTTTGTCTATACCGCCAACTATCTGGGCAACTCTGTCTCCGGCTTCCGCCTGGACCCGACTTCGGGCGCGCTGACCCCCACACAGGCCACGCCGTACCCCACCGGGGCGAAACCCGCCGCAGTGATCTCCATTCCCCACGGCAACTACTCCACGCAGTCGGTTAACCCATAGCGCAGGAGTTTCCGGGAAGCGGCCTTTGCTTTCTGGAGTGGTTCCCCGCAGACCTCAGCGAACAGAAACGAAAGCCCAGCCCTTCCGGCTGGGCTTTTTGTTGGTGCAGATTCTAATCGGGGGAGTCAGGCCAGGATTGGCGGGCTTGCGGGGCAGGGCATGATGAGTTGCGGAAAACTCCATTCGGCGAAGGTTACGAGCTTTGCAGGCCGCTGAAATACTCGATCCGGAGGGAGACAGGGGGAGGGGCAACCAGCGCATAAAGTCTTCAGAATCAGTAGGGGCACTGCTTCCGGTGTTACTCTATGCCCCCATCCATTTGCGCAGTTGCCGCTGCGCCGGCTTCTCCACCAGGTGCAGGGCCGCCACGGCCAGCGCGATGAGTACAGCGTAGCTGAGCCACGGGTCGAATCGGGCCAGGCCCAAGCGATCCAGCACATGCGTTTGGTGAATCAGGTTCCAGAGGCTGAAGTGGAGCAGATAAAGGCAATAACTGGCCTCGCCCACAAAGACCAGTGGACGCCAGCCCAGGGCAGAGGCCAGCGGGTTTTGTCCGGCCAAGCCCAGAACGATGCAGCCGAAGAGCGGCATTAGCAGGCCATCGTGCATGACGGCGTATGGTACCAGCGGCCCCAGCGTCAGGAGGCCATAGATGCCGGCAAATCCGCCCAGCCCCAGCCAGAGGCGCAGCCGGCTATCGCGCGTCATCAGCTCGTCCAGTTCGGCCAGCATTACGCCAAAGATGAAGCTGGCTACGTGCGAATAAGGAGTATATTTGAGTGCCCACAACCAGCGCCCGTAGGTGAAGCGGTCAGGATGCGCAATCCCGTCGGGATTGAAGGCCATATACAGCAGGCCGGGGACCAGGCCCAGCGCCCATATGCCAGCCATTTTCCAGAGGTGCGGGCCCACGCGCTCAGGGCGCTTCCAGCGGGCCAGCCAGGGAAAGATCACGTAGTAGAACGACTCGGCCGACATGGTCCAGGCTGGCGTGTTCAGAAAGGTGGCGATGGCCGGGATCCAGCCCTGAAGCAGCAAGGGCGTGAGTACCATGCCCGTCCAGAACATTCCATGCGTGTGGCTGCCGTATTCCTTGCCCAGCGTGCCCCAGCTCAACAGCAGGCTGAGCAGGTAGATGGGATAGATGCGCGTGAACCGCGCCTTCCAGAAGCGAACCTTGTCCAGCTCCCCGGCCCGCGCCCGCGCATTGTAGTTATAGCCGAGCACAAAGCCCGAGAGCAGAATAAAGTAGCTCACCGAGACGTAGCCAGCGTCGACTACCGGCGCCAGCCAGCCAAACCACTGAGGATTGGAAAAATGAAAGAGGACGATATTTACGGCCGCAAAGCAGCGCAGACCCGTTAGTGCATTCAGCCGCGCTGGCTTGGGGATATCCACACTGGAGCCAGTGGTCAGTGAACAGTGGTCAGTCACAGACTCCGGGCTTTTACTGTTCACTGTCCCCTGTTCACTGTTCACTGTGGTTACGCCGTTACCAGCGATCCAACCTTCTCGCCCAGCACCACCCGCCGGATATTCCCCGGCTGATTCATGTTGAAGACGATCAAGGGCAGGTTGTTGTCCTTGCACAGGCTCACGGCGGTCAGGTCCATCACCTTCAGCCCCTGGCGCAGAATTTCCATGTAGGTTATCTCGTCGTACTTTACCGCATCCTTCACCAGCACCGGGTCGGCGTTGTAGATGCCCTCAACTTTGGTGGCCTTCAGCAGCACGTCGGCCTTGATCTCCATGGCGCGCAAGCTGGCCGCTGTATCGGTGGAGAAGAAGGGATTGCCGATGCCCGCGGCAAAGACCACCACGCGGCCCTTTTCCAGGTGGCGCACGGCCCGGCGGCGAATGTACGGCTCAGCGACCTGGTTCATGAACATGGCGCTCATCACGCGGCACTGCACGCCACGCTTTTCAATTGCGTCCTGCAAGGCGATGGCATTGATGATCGTGGCGAGCATGCCCATGTTGTCGGCGCTCACCCGGTCCATCTCTTTGGCCTGTTCGGCCACGCCGCGGAAGAAGTTACCTCCACCCACAACGATGCCGACCTCTACGCCCAGAGCATGCACATCGACGATTTCGCCGGTAATCTCGGCGACCTTGTCGGCGTCCAGACCAAATCCGCGCGCGCCTGCCAGCGCCTCACCCGAAAGCTTCAGAACAATCCGTTTATACATACCTTTTCGAGTATCGCATATCAGCCGCGACAGGAGTCTCGTTGTTTGAGAGGGGGCAAAGCAAGGCCCAGGGCTTGCGCCCTGGGCCTTTTACCACTTCCTGAGGTTATGCGGAGTTACTCGGCAGCCGCTTCCACGGCCTTAGTGGTGGCCACAGTCCAGTCGGGGGCGCCGACCTTGAAGCGTGCGAAGCGCCGCACGGTGATGTTTTCGCCCAGTTTGCCAACCTTGGTCGCGATCAGTTCCTTGATACTGACGGTCTGCTCCTTGATGAAAGGCTGGTCCAGCAGACAGACCTCTTCGTAGAACTTGGCCATCTTGCCTTCGACGATCTTCTCGATCACCGGAGCCGGTTTGCCCGTGGCCAAGGCCTGCGCGCGGTAGATATCCTTCTCGCGCTCCATATCAGCCGGGGTGACGTCCTCGGCTTTCACATAGCGCGGATCGGAGGCGGCGATGTGCATGGCGATATCCTTGAGCAGCTCCTGAAAGTCTTCCGTGCGGGCCACGAAATCGCTCTCGCAATTGAGTTCCACCAGAACGCCGATCTTGCCGCCGGCGTGAATGTAAGTGCCCACAGCGCCTTCGTTGGTCGAGCGGGCAGCCTTCTTCTGCGCCGAGGCCATGCCCCGCTTGCGCAACACCACAAAGGCATCCTCAATGTTTCCCTTGGTCTCTTGCAAAGCCTTCAGGCAGTCGCCCATGGGCGCGCCGGACTTTTCCCGAAGTTCTTTTACCTGCTTGGCATTAATCTTTTCGCTCACTGTTGTCGTCTCTCTTCCTGGCTTCCGCCAGACTTGGGATGGTTTATGGCCGGTCAAGTTCCGGCATAAGAAAAGCGTGGCGCAATCCTGGCGGCCACGCTTCTCTCAGTATGCACAATCCGTGTGCAGGAATGATTAAAGAGCGCCTTGAGCCGCCTCGGTCTCGTCCAGCGCCGCCACCGCGGCGGGCGCCTTGCGAATGCCGCCGCCCAGAGCCGCATCCAAATCCAAGACCTCGGGAACTTCCTCGACCGGCGCGACCGCGGCAACTGCCGCATCTTCGGCCACCGGAGCGGGCTGTTCTTCCTGAAAAGCCTTGTCGCTCACCATGTTGGTGCCCTCGGCTGCGGAATCGGCGATCTTCGATGTGAACAGGCGAATGGCGCGCAGAGCGTCGTCATTGCCCGGAATCACGTAATCAACCACCGTCGGGTCGCAGTTTGTATCCACCACGGCCACCACAGGAATGCCCAGCTTGCGGGCTTCCTTCACGGCAATCGCTTCGTTGTTCGAGTCGACGATAAACAGCGCATCCGGCAGGCGCTTCATGTTTTTGATGCCAGCCAAGTTCGCCTGCAGGTGCTTGCGCTCCCGTTCCAGGCGAATCACTTCCTTCTTGGTCAGCAACTCATAGCGGCCATCCGTGGCCATCTCATCGATTTCCTGAAGGCGCTTCACCGACTTCTGCACCGTCACCCAGTTGGTGAGCAGTCCGCCCAACCAGCGCTGGTTGATGTACGGCATCCCCGCGCGTGTAGCCTCTTCGGCCACGGCTTCCTGCGCTTGGCGCTTGGTGCCGACGAACAGAATCGTCTTGCCCTCGCCGCACAGCTCTGTGACGAACTTCGACGCTTCCTTGAACAGCTTGAGCGTCTTCTGCAGGTCGATGATGTAGATTCCGTTGCGCTCGCCAAAGATGTATTCCTTCATCTTGGGGTTCCAGCGCTTGGTCTGATGCCCGAAGTGAACACCCGCTTCGAGCAGCTCCTTCATTGTGATCGTGGCCAAGAGGCCTCCTTCGTGGATTGCATCCGGGTGGTCGATGCCAGCGCCCGAATTAAACCCGCTTATGCGGGAATTTGGTAGAACCAGGGGAATAAGGAAAAGGGAATAGGGAATAAAACCAAACCGGCTTCTGTTCCCCGTTCCCAATTTCTGTTCCCGAGAGACTATCTCTTGCTGAACTGGAAGCGCGCACGTGCGCCCTTCTGACCGTACTTCTTGCGTTCCTTCATGCGTGAGTCGCGGGTCATCATGCCCTCAGCCTTGAGAGCTTTACGCAACTCGGGATTGAACTGGACCAGAGCGCGGGCAACGCCCAGCTTGACGGCATCAGCCTGCGCGGCCACGCCGCCGCTCTTGACGGTGGTCACCACGTCGAAGTTCGAAGCCATCTCGACCAAAGCCAAGCTGCGCTTGGCAGCCACGCGCTGCTGTTCGGTCACGAAGTATACATCGAATGCCTTGCCGTTGACCTTCCACTCGCCCGTGCCGGGACGCAGAAAGACGCGCGCGATCGCTGACTTGCGCCGCCCTGTCCCGTAATACTGAACCAGATCTGCCATTCTCTGCTCTCTCCGCCAGGCTCACCTTGATCCCGGCCAAACCCTTTTGAATCTTCTGCGCCAGCCAACAGTAAGCAGTTTGCTGGCAACTATTCGCTATTCTTACGCGATTTCCAATGCCACCGGAAGTTGCGCTTCGTGGGGGTGCTTGTCGCCGCGATAGACCTTCAGCTTAGTGGCCATCTGGCGGCCCATCTTGCTCTTGGGCAGCATTCCCTTGATCGCCTCTTCCAGAATCTTTTCCGGCTTGCGGGCCAGCAGGCGCGTGAACGACTCCTCGCGCAGCCCGCCGGGGAAACCG
>Ga0182014_10001505_pt1 | contig 31044 bp, 20 predicted proteins | sample 612S2DmetaG_FD_120489 | JGI IMG/M metagenome (GOLD analysis project Ga0182014, IMG submission 120489) | Permafrost microbial communities from Stordalen Mire, Sweden - 612S2D metaG | ecosystem: Environmental > Terrestrial > Soil > Wetlands > Permafrost | place: Sweden: Stordalen | collected... | reverse complement strand
GGGGGCGCCTAGAACGACCAGATCCGGGCTGACAGTTTGCCCAATATGTGGCGCCCCGTTCATCCTGCCTATTCGGTATCCGGCCGCGAAGGAATTGGCGCGGCGAGATCCTGCCTATGCGGCTGCTGCGTCGCGCGATTTGTACGGAAGCACACAGCGGAAAGCCGTTGATGGGTTTTTTCGCCCGGCTTGGCGGCAGCGTGCGGGGCGACGGTCACCTCTTCAAAAGGTGGGTGAGGAGTTTGCCGCCCGCCCTGATCTTGCGGAGGGTGGTGTGCGGGGCGATGCTGCCGACGCTTGCGGAGGGCAGGGTGTCGAGGCGGCGCAGCAGCCGCGCGAAGCTGTCTACCTGCCGTTGGAGCAGGTTTACATCCACGTAGTCGCCGGGTTCGGTGCTGAGCAGGTATTGCGGGACGGTGACGAGAGAAATGTTGGGGATCCGCTCGAGGTAGAGCGGTTGTCCCTCGCCCAACTGGATGAGTTCATTGGGCATCGATACCCGAGTGGGTCCTGGTTCGATGCCGCGCCATTCGATGTCGGTGAGCATTCGCAGCTCACGGGTGGAGGCGTACAGGAGTTCCGGTTCGGCTTGGCCGGTGGGACCGTAGTCGCCCGTGACGGGGTCGTCGCGGTATTCGAGCGCACCGAGGTGCTCGATGACCAGGCCCGATACCGCCCGCCGGTCACCCGGGCCACCGGCCCACCAGTCCGGATGGTCGGCCAACCAGCGGCTGGTGGCCTGGCCGTGCCCTGTGGTGACTGCGGGGATGCGCAGGTGACCGGCGGTAAACACGAACACGATGGTCCGCTCGGTCGGTTGGGCCACCACGTCGCGAGCGAGTTCGAGCAGGCCGATGTGTCCGTTCTCCTCGACGACGTTGGTGCCGTCGCTGTGGCTGACCACCAGCACGGTTTCCTCCGGCCGCCGGGTACCTTCGACGGCCGCCCACACTGTCCGCATGGAGGCGTCCTTGGTAAGCGTGGCGTCGAGGACCAGTTCGGCCGGTGCGCCCCGCTGTGCGGCGTGGAGCACTGCGTCGGCGGCGGCGCCGGCGACGGACACCGCCGGAATACCGCGGTAGGACAGGGTGAACGGGGCATACTGGCCGCGGGCGTTGGCGGCGCTGACACCGCGCAAGGCGAGGACTACGCCCTTGACCCCCGCCCGTGCAGCTCGTTTCAGTCCGAGCCCGACGAGCGTCGCAGGCAGCATCGGATTCGAGGCCCTGCCCCACGGGTCGTCAGGGTCCCAGCTGCCCACCACTGCGCTCGCCGGCAGCTCCCGGTTGCGGATCTCGACGACAGCGATAGCGCCCCGCGCACGCGACCACCGCGGCAGCGGCCCGCGCAGGTGACGTAGCCGTCCGCGGACGCCGTCGGGACCGGTCGTGCCTGAATACGGGAATGCCGAGGAGATCTCCACCGGCTGCCCGTCGACCGTCAGGCGCAGACCATCCGGGTCGCCGGGCGGGTCCCACCGCTCGAAGCCCAGGACATCTTCACGCACGTCCATCCCGAGCTCAGCCCACTGCCCGGCGACGTGGGCGACGAGTCGTTCGTGCGCGTCGGAGCCAGGGAAGCGCGGCCCGAGTTTCGCGAGCAGGTCAAGTTCGGCAACCACGAAGTCGTCATCCATGTCAGCGGACTCTCCTCGTCGTTGCTGCGCCCACAGTCACGGTGGCGGCGACCGGCATGAGTATCGCGGCCATCGCTCGTTATGGCTACCTTTGCGCCGAAACTTGACGCTGGCGCAAATTTCTGTGTTGCAAACAGTTATTTTCAAATAATCCGCGATTGCGGTGCACATTGCGTTCAGCGGACGTCGATCATCTATTGCGTGGGTCGAGTCATTGGACAGAAGATTCACCGATGCGAATCATCACAGGCTTCGTGGTCGTTCTTGCAAGCGCCGACATGAAGTTATTTGTGGGGGTCCAGCGTGTTCAACTCTCTCGTTAGAGTGTCAGCCGTCGCCGGTGGTGTGGCTACTACAGTTGCCGGCATAGTCCTCCCCGTTACGTCGGCCAGTTGGATAGCCGAGCCACCCTACGACGACTGCCCAACGGGCCAATACCGGGCCAAAAGCGGTGATTGTGTTCCGAGTCCAAACAGCGGGGATGGCAACGTAACCGCGATTTGTCGGGACGGAAGCCACAGTCACGCAGAACACGCGACCGGTGCATGTTCCCACCACGGGGGGGTTGCCCAGTGGTGTCCATGCAACTTCACGTCTGGGCAACCCATTCTGGGGTGGCGGCAGACCGAGGAAATCATGAAGGTTTCATCGCTGGCGCGCATTGGAAGGCCCTATCTGGTTAGGGCCACGCAGATGTCGAAAACCTTACCCAGGCCTCTTGGCCTTCCGAACTGAGGTAGCACGGTGGGCTTCTATATCCGAAAGAGCGTCAAAGCAGGGCCTTTTCGATTTAACCTGAGCAAGTCTGGGATCGGCGTGAGTGCCGGGGTTCCGGGCTTTCGTGTTGGCACAGGTCCGCGGGGCAACTACGTCCACATGGGCCGCAACGGGGTCTATTACCGGGCATCGCTGAACGAACAGCACACATCGTCATCGCCTCGACACCAACAACAACTCCGGACCCCACTTCCTGCTTTTCGCCCTAGCGACGTCGTCATGCAGGACGTCACCGGTGCAACCGCCGCTACCTTGGAGCCGACCGGCCGAGGCGATTTGGTCGACCAACTGAACGTGGCGTCCGCGCGTTTTGTGTGGTGGTGGCCGACGGCAATCGCGGTTCTGCTGCTCGGCCTGCTGACGATGCCCGTCGGATTGGTCATCTGGGTCCTTGGCGGTGCCGGCTGCACCTGGCTCTACCTCAACGACCAGGCACGACGCACGGTGGTTCTCTTCTACGACGTGAATGACGGCGCCCACTCGTGGTTCGACTCGGTGGTCACCCAGTGGCGATGGATAACCGAATCGCAACGAGTTTCGCGAATCATTCAGTCCGGTGACGTGGTAGGAACCCACGCATTCAAGACGAACTCCGGGGCCAGCGCACTGGTCAACACCATCAGCGCGACAGCAGGCACATCGGTCAAAAACAAACAATTGGCGACGAATATCGCCGTACCCTCGATCACTGCCGGCAACTCGGCGCTCTACCTGCTGCCGGACCGGCTCCTGGTCCGAGAGGGAAAGCGTTACAGTGACATCGATTACCAAGCTCTGCGCATCTTTCAACAAAAGCAACGCTTCATCGAGAGTTCCTCCCCTCCCCGAGACGCCCTCCAAGTCGACAGCACATGGCAGATCGTCAACGTCAAGGGCGGTCCCGACCGCCGCTATAAGAACAACCGAATACTGCCGATCATGCTGTACGGACGGCTTCTCATCACTTCGGCAAGCGGCCTCTACTGGATGATTCAGATGTCCCGCGCAGATGCCGCCGAACCGCTCGCGAAGGTGATCTCTGCTGCACCAGCACTATTCGATGAGCACACCGGCCCGGCGGCGGCGCCGACGCAGAGCCAACCGCCGAGGCAGGCCCATCCCCGTGCGGTCCAGCCGCCGAGGCAGCCCCAACCCCGTGCGGTCCAGCCGCCAGCCGCGACGTCTTCAGTTTGGCCGGTGACGCAGCACGCTGCCGCACGTCCGACCGCAATGCCCAGCTTTATCAAGCGATCGCTACTGACCCGTGCTATCACTGACAACCTCGCCGTGGGGCAGGTGTTCACGGCGGTTGACCTGGAAACCACGGGTTTGTATCCATTGGCGGATCGCATCGTGGAGATCGGATTGGTGAAGTTCCGCGGTGACGGCGTAATCCTCGATGAATTCGCCACTTTGATCAACAATCCGGGATCGTCGCCAGAAGCGAGAATGCATCACCAGATCGACGATGAGGATCTCATCGGCGCTCCGACGATCGATCACGTACTTCCCGAGGTCTTCGCGTTTATGGCCGACACGGTGGTCGTGGCACACAACCTTGACTTCGAGGAAGGCTTCCTCGCCTCGGCAGCGCGGCGGAATAGCCTCACGCTTCCGCGGTTGACCGGCATGTGCACGCTCCAGGCCGCGCGACGTCGACTCGATGGCCGGGCATACAGCCTGATCTCGCTGTACAAGACAGCCACGGGCGAATGGGCCGAGAACAAACATACGGCGCTGGGTGACGCGCGCGCCGTCCGCGAAGTTCTGCTCTGGATGCTGCGAACCGCGCCGCAGCCGCTGCACCTGACCTCAGGCCTAATCCCCGTCCCAGAATCGGGTCCGGCACCGCAGCCATGCGCGATCAGCTGCCGACCGATGCCCATGACCAGAGCGTCTGTAGCCGCCCTGCTGGAATCCTTTCCCCAATCGTCGACCCCGCGAAGCGGCGACCCCACTGAGATCGACCGCTATCGGGCTTTGCTTGACGAGTGCGTCGAAGACGGCCGGCTGACCTTCGAAGAGGCGACGGCATTGTCGAACCAAGCCCGGCGCACACGCCTTAGCGGCACGCAATTGCGTTCACTGCACCACGATGCGTGGCTGCATGCGTTCGGAGGGGATGCCCACACTGACTGGATGACCCTTGCGCCAGTGCGTCGCCGCGAAATGTGTTTGCTCGCCGACGCATTAGGGCTACCAGGCCTCGCTGCCGAAGTCGGCGCAGTGATCGAAAAAAACACTGAACCACCACCGCCGCCAGAAGCGCGCTATCTGCGCGGCATCCGAATCGGCATCCTTGGCCGCGGACCCGAATTCGACGACTTGCGCATATGTGCCGAAGACCACGGCGCAAGCATCGCGAAAAACATCACCAAGACGGTCATCTGGGTAGCGACGACTACACCCGACGCGAATGATGCATCCCACCGTGCCGCACGCACTTATCAGGTGCCGATGCTGTCTCCCGTGCTCGCGCGCCAACGACTCGACGAAGCCATCCGCGACGCGGACTTGAAAGCCTTTGAACGACAACGCGGCGTTGACGAATGGGCTGCCCAGCGCCAAGCTCGTGAAGACTATTGGCGGCCAGCGTGGCGGCCCATTGAACTCGACTACAACCCGGCGCCTCTGTACGAAATCTAGAAAGCAGCAGGCCAGGCACCGGCTCTGGCTCTGGCTCTGGCTCTGGCTCTGATGGCATCAATATTACGCCATCAAGCGTTTACCAGCAAATTGATTTTGCATCTCATGCTCGGACCAAAATTTCCGATCTGATCGAATCATGCTGGTAAATAACATTATTCAGAGTCAGGGAATTGATGATCATCACACGATGTAAAATGGCAGCAAAGTCTAAATTCTTGCCGCGGCGCGCCGCAGGAGCCGGTAAGAACCCTCCCCTTCCACTTGGCGCGCAACGGCGCAGGAGTCTGTCGAATTTGGCCTGCTGTTGGCGCTATCGGGCATGACCAGGCGCTTCTAATTGCTAAGCGTTGAGGTGGATGCGGAGGCTATGGTTCGAACATGACCGCAATCAAGGAATGGACGTGCGAACGTCTGCAGCGCGAAGCCGAGGAACGCGGGTGGAAGGGTACGACTGCCGATATCGGCGAACGACGGCTCCTGACCCTCGATACGTCGCGGTGGCGGATCGTCTGCCACTTCACGTGGGCTTCACGCGCCGACGGTGACCACACCGTGTTGAACATGGCCGAACTGTTCTTCGGCTACGAGCACGACAAGCAACAAGGACTGATCGGATACCAACTAGAGAACGAGGTCGAACGCTTGCTGGCTTGGATGGACAACCCCCACATAGCCTAGAGGCGCGCCGAGGTTTCTTAGGGCGACATCTCTGTTGGTTGATGCGGCCGCCGCTAAGATGCGTGGTGTGAAACTGGCGTTGCTCATGGTCGGGTGTGTGCTGGCCGTGAGTGTTGCGCCGCTGGCCCAGGCTGACGACGACGACACCGCGTATCTGGTTGCTATTCAATCGGTGGGCGTCCCTGCCAGCAGTCCCGCGACGGCAACCGCGTACGGCCGGGGACTCTGCGACCGGATCTCCGCGGTGGGTTTCGATCCGCTGGTAGGAGCAGTCGACAACGACAACATTTCGGCTGGCATCACGATGCATCAGTCCGCGCTAATCATCGGCTCGGCCATATCGAATTACTGCATCGACAAATTCGGCCTGCTGCCAAAAACCCTCAACTACTAGCTTTCATGCCAACGCGCTAATTGGCAGCCCGTTGAGGAAATGTCGACGGTTTAGGTGTTGGCGGGTGTGGAGGTGCCTGCGCCGCGGTGGCGGGTGACGACCAGGTCGCGGTGGTTCGCTTCCTGGGTCGGCTGATCGAAGCTGTCGATCGTGAAGCCGGCGTCGGCGATCATCGCTCGGTCGGCCTCGCCGGGTTGTCCTTCACTGGTGAGGTAATCGCCGAGGAACATCGAATTCGCGAGGTGTAGTGCCAGCGGTTGCAGGCTGCGTAGGTGTATTTCGCGTCCACCGGCAATGCGTACTTCCACATCGGGGAAGGCGAACCGGAACATAGCCAGGATGCGTAGGCAACGTTGCGGCGTCAGCTCCCAGCGCCCACCCAAGGGCGTTCCCTCAAACGGGATCAGGAAATTGACCGGCACCGAGTCGGGTTCCAGCTCACGCAAAGCCAAGGCGACATCGACGATGTCGTCGTCGGATTCGCCCATTCCGAAGATGGCACCCGAGCATGGCGACAGACCGGCAGTCTTGGCGTCCGCCACGGTGGCGGTCCGGTCCGCAAAGGAGTGGGTCGAGCAGATCCGCGCGTAGTTGTCGGCGCTGGTGTTGAGATTGTGGTTGTAGGCGTCAGCGCCCGCCTCCCGCAACCTTTCGGCTTGACCATCTTTGAGCAGTCCCAGGCACACGCACACTTCCACTGCGGGGGCAGATTTCTTGATTGCGGAAACCGTGTCTGCGACCCGTTCGATGTCGCGATCCCCTGGCCCGCGGCCGGCTGCAACCAGGCAGACACGTTTGGCACCGGCATCAATTGCACACTGCGCCTGCCGAGTAGCCTCGTCTGTGTCGATCCACGAGTACTTGAGGATCTCGGCGCTTGATCCGCGCCGCTGCGAGCAGTAACTGCAATCCTCCGGGCACATACCCGATTTCATGTTCACCAGGTAGTTCAGCTTGACCCTCTGACCGAAAAACTTGCGGCGCACCCGCGCGGCCGCGGCAATCACGTCGAGAAGCTCGTCGTCACTGCTGGCCAACACCGCCAACAAATCGTCGCGATCTACTTTTCCGCCCTGCAGTGCAGTGGCGGTGATTGCTGAGAGTCGCTGTGTAAAGAACGTAATCGTTATGGTCTCGGGCTCCATGGGCTTTCTCCTTATCGGTTGTCGATCAACATGGCGGGTGGACGGTCGACGGGAGTACACCGCCAGTCCGGTCGTCGCAGCAGTTACCACGGCCAATTAGATCGGTAGATTGCCGTGTTTACGGAGAACGCGATCATGCTTTTGTTTGTCCCGCAACAGCTTCATCGACTTTCGGAGCAGCAGCCGTGTCTCGTGCGGCTGGATCACTGCGTCGATATAGCCGCGTTCGGCGGCGATCCATGGGGTGGCCATGTCGCGGTTGTACCCTTCGATGAAGTCGGCTCTGATCTTCTGCACCTCAGGTGCGGTCGGATCGGGGAACCGCTTGACAATCCTCCGTGCGGCGCCCTCGGCACCGATGACCGCGATGCGCGCAGTGGGCCACGCATAATTCAGGTCGGTGGCAAGCTGTTTGGATCCCATTACGGCGTGAGCGCCACCGTAAGACTTGCGAACGGTGACAGTCACTTTCGGCACGTCAGCTTCTCCGACGGCATACAGAAACCTACCGCCTCGCTTGATGATGCCGTTCTTTTCCTGCTCCACGCCGGGCAGGAAACCTGGGGTGTCGACGACGAACACCAAGGGCACATTGAGGGAGTCGCAGAACCTCACGAATCGTGCGGCCTTATCGGAGGCCTCGGTGTCGATCGCCCCTGACATATGCATGGGCTGGTTGGCCACGACTCCCACAGGGCGTCCGTCGATGCGGGCATAGCCGATGATGATCGCCTGTCCGGCTTGGGTTCCGACTTCAAGAAAATCGCCATCATCGAAGATTCGCAACAGGATCTCGTGCATGTCGTACGCCGTATTGTCGGCGTCCGGCACGATGGCATCGAGTTCTAAGTCATGCGACGTAACTTCTGGCTCCAGTCCGGGATTCACAATCGGCGGACTGTCGAAGCAACTCGACGGCAGAAACGACAGGAAGTCGCGCACATACTGGAACGCTGCCGCCTCGGACTCCACCACCTGGTGAATGTTGCCGTATCGAGCCTGTGCGTCAGCGCCGCCGAGTTCATCGAAGGTAACTTGCTCGCCGGTCACGTCCTTGATGACATCGGGGCCAGTGACAAACATGTAACCCTGGTCGCGCACCGCCACCACGAGGTCAGTCTGGATCGGCGAATATACTGCTCCACCAGCGCATTTGCCCACAATCAATGAGATTTGCGGCACTAGCCCGGACAACATTTCGTGACGGAAGCCCAGCTCGGCATACCATGCCAACGACGTGACCAAGTCCTGAATTCGGGCACCACCGGAATCGTTGATGCCGACGATCGGGCAGGTCGTCCGCGCGCACCACTCCATCAGCTTGGCAACTTTGCGGCCGAACATCTCGCCCACGCTGCCACCGAAGACGGTCTGGTCGTGGGAGAAGGCGCCCACAGGCCGACCGTCGATAGTCCCGTAGCCGGTCACGACGCCGTCGCTGTAGAGGGCGTTGGGATCGCCGGGCGTGCGGACCAATGCACCAATCTCCATAAAACTGCCCGGATCGAGGAGGGCGTGAATGCGGGAGCGGGCGCTGGGGATTCCCTTCGCGTCGCGTTTGGCGGCGGCCTCCTCGCCGCCAGGTTCACTAGCCTTTTCGAGGCGAGTGCGCAGTTCAGTGAGCTTTTGTGAGGTTGTACCGGTCACCGTTGCACCCCTCGCTAGGTCAGGCATCACGTATCCACGAAACGAAGAGTACATCAAAAATAAGAAAAATAAGATATTTATGAGGATTCTTTAAGGCAAAGAAGTATTGAGTGGCACCTAGGCTTTGCGAGTCATGGGGGCAGGCGCGCGGTGATTATCAGCCGGTGTGGCGGCTGCTGAACAACACCGTCGTGATCGTCGCTTTGATGCCGCGGTTCAATCACCGAGGCTGACGACGCCAAGATGCTGCATGCTGCGGCTACTAACGGCAATGCCGTTCCACACTGGGCACATGTCTCGACGTGGCGCTGACGAGATCAGCGGCGCCAAGCAGCTGCAGGCGCGTTATGCGCGGCCGGCGGAGGCGACAATGGGTGCGGCTGAGCGGGATCGGTGGATCGTGCACCTCCACGCTCACGGCTGGAATGCGACAAAGATCGGGCACCACGTTGAGCTCAGCCGCCGCGGTGTTGAGATGGCTATGCAGCGGATCGCTGAGGGCCGTCCGGGCCGCGTGCGCGAGTGATTCGCCCGGATTCCTTGGAATTCAACCGGATTCGGCTGATTTCATCTGATGCGCGGCCCGTGGAGCAAGCTGCATTCGGTGCCCAGCGCCGGGCCGTAGACGATGCGCAGTCGCCGCGCCATGACACGTGCCGTGCCGCAGGACTGTGCGCGACTAACCGGTCAGGCCGTTCAAGGAGTGTCGATTTACCGGTGCCCATTTCTCCTAGCATCACGAGAGCGCGTGAGTCCCGCAGCTCTGACGTCGAGATAGCCTCGGGTTAGGGGGCCTAATTATCATATCGGGGCCTCGCCGGCTGAACGGCCGGCGTTAGAGGCTAAGTAGCTGAATCGCCCTGGAAATCCTGGAGACTCCCGGAGAATCAGGGCGGTTCATTCCGTGCCCTTCGATGACCTTGTCGTCGCTGAATCTTAGGACTTCGTTGACCAGGTGATCGTTCTGGTTGCGGTACGTGATGACGATGGTGTCGATTCCCTGGTAGACGCTCTCGACGACAAACCGAAGGTTGGGAATTCGCTGCAAAGCCTGGGTCCAGTAGCGGCGTAACGCGGGTTTGCCGTGAACGATTCCTTTAGTTTTCGGCAGAACCGTGGCGGCTACCCGAGAGGTGAACACCACATCTTCGTGGAAGTGCTCGAGGACCGCCTCCACATCGCGGGCATTCCACGCTTGCACCCATTGCTTACTGCAGGCGAGCGCATCGAGGTTCACGGGTCGGCACTGTAATAGGGGTAGGGCCGGCGGTCCACTCATTTAGGCGACTGGTCGATGATGCCAGCGTTCGCAGTTGCGACGGAACAGAGTATTCCTGACGCGCCCTCGGTCTAACATTGTGGCAATTCACAGTAGAAGGCAGGTGAGCGAACAGATGGCGCGCTTTACCAGCATCCTGTTCCCACAGGGCGGCGCACCGAAAGGCATTGATGCGGCGACTGGTTGTTTCCCGGATTTGCATCTCGACGAAATCATCGCCGCGGTGACCGCCGGGCATGCCGACGAACACGTCGATCGGTTCTTCTACGTCCCACTGCACGATGTTTCCACCGTTAAGCATCGCCATCAGGTGTTCCGAGATCTCGAACGCGACGAAACCCGCCAGCCAATACTGAATTTCGTTGACAGCATGGCAGCGATGCGGCGCAGCCGTCACCAGGCGAAGCAGCTGCGCCATCCGCTGCATCGAAAAGGCTGGTTTATCCACGCCGTTCAAACATTTTGCGACACCGTGGCATTGCTACGAGACGATCTCGCTCACGTCGAACCCGCCTCTCGCGGGCTGCGTGACTTTGCCGAGCATCTGGCCGAATACGCCCAAAGCGCGACCTTTCAAACCTTGGTAAGTGACACCGAAGCTGTACAAAGTGAGTTGCACAAGGTCCGCTATACCGTGCACATCCAGGACCTGCGGGTACACGTCGAGAAGTATGAAGGCCAAACCGATTACAGTGCAGGAGCCGTGGCGACGTTCGAAAGGTTCGCCACCGAGGTAGACAATGACTACCACGTGCCCCTCAAGCACGACGCCGGCATGGACCATGTCGAAGAACAGATCCTGGAGTGTGTCGCCAAGCTGTACCCGAACGCCTTTGCCCTGCTCGACGGATTCTGCCGACTAAACGAACGCTTCGTTGAACCCACGATCGCCCGATTCGATCACGAGATCCGCTTCTATTTGTACTACTTGGCCTTCGTCGGCCGCTTCACCACCGCGGGTCTGAACTTCAGCTATCCCGAGGTCACCACCACACCCGGGGCCCTGTCCGCTGATGACGCCTTCGACCTCGCACTGGCGATCAAGTCCACCGACGACGGCCGGACGTTGGTACACAATGACTTTCGCCTGTCCGAGCCCGAAAGAATCTTCGTGGTAACGGGACCGAATCAGGGCGGCAAGACGACATTCGCCCGAACGATCGGCCAATGCGCCTATCTCGCGTCGCTCGGCTGTCCGATACCCGCTGCACATGCCAGGTTCACGTTGCCCGATCAAATCTGCACTCACTTCGAACGGCAGGAGACTCTCTCGACGCTGCATGGAAGGCTCGAGGACGAACTGGTCCGAATTCATGACATCCTTTCCCGCGCAACCGCGGCGAGCCTCATCATCATGAATGAGAGTTTCTCGTCCACAACCCTCAGCGATGCTCTGCTGATCGGCACCGAGGTCATCGAACGGATCATCAAACTGGGCTGCACCGCCGTCTACGTCAGCTTCCTCGACGAACTGGCCGGCCTAAATCAGGCTTGCGTCAGCATGGTCGGCGAAGTGGCGCCCGATGATCCTGCCCAACGGACATTCAAATTCACCCGCCGGCCCGCGGATGGCTTGGCCTATGCCGCAGCGCTGGCCACCAAATACGGACTCAACCACGACGTCCTCCTTCGGCGGATCAGTCAATGAAAGTCCACCTATTACACCCCGACAGCGACCCCGGCCTGGGTCCCCGGTTGCCTTGGCAGCTAAGCGCTCTCATCAACGAGGATCTGGAGCTGAGCAGGCTCTACAATGCCATGGCGGCCGGCGACGCCTTCCTGCTCGACACCGCCCAAAAGGTGGTGCCGCTCAGTGAAACCGATCCTGAGGTCATCATCTACCGCCAGCAGGTGTTGGCCGACTGCCTGGCCAATCGCGCCGCGGTGCAGCAAATGTACAACATCGCGTCGGCGGTCGACGGGATCGAACTACGACGCAAGGTATTCCTCGGCGGCCTCAATTCGCGCGACCCGGACTTGATCCTGCGCCGCTCCGTGCGGATCTTGGAACTGCTCACCACGACCCTCAGGCAACTGAGCAGCCTGGCCGACGAACACGTCGCCCAGTTCAGCTCCGCCGGGTTCCGCCAGTTATTTTCGATGCTGAGCGAGCAGTTGTCCGACCACTATTTGACTCAAGTCGACGAGTACCTCAGGGAGTTCCACCTGCCGCGTGGTGTCCTGCTCAGCGCCCAACTCGGAGTCGGCAACGAAGGTGATCACCACGTGCTTCACCAACCCCCCCGGCGCAGTTTATGGGCGAGGCTGAGCGGAACCCGCGCCGACAATAGTGCCGGGGCCGGACGCGGATTTGTGGTCGATGCCAGCGACCTGGCCGGCGCGCAAGCTCTCAGCAAGCTGGCGGGCCGCGCCATCAACGACGTCGCCAACACAGTCACCAAATCGGCGGAACATCTGCAGAGTTTCTGCGGACGGCTGCGGACGGAGCTGGCGTTCTACCTCGGGTGTCTGAATTTGCGTGACGAGCTCTCTAAACGCCAGGTACCAATGTGCTTTCCGGTGCCCACGGCCATCGGGACGCCGCGGTTTCAATGTCGTGGTCTGCGCGACGTCGGACTGTGCCTGACAACCGGCAAGAAGGTCGCCGGTAACGATGTCGACGCGGATGGCAAGACATTGATCGTCATCACCGGTGCCAACGAGGGCGGGAAGTCAACGTTTTTACGTAGCGTCGGTACTGCACAGCTGATGATGCAAGCCGGCATGTTCGTCACCGCAGAAGCGTTTGGTGCCAACGTCCGAGACGGCGTCTTCACACATTTCAACCGGAAAGAGGATGCCACCCTGACGCGGGGCAAGCTCGAAGAAGAACTTGCCCGGATGAGCGCGATGGTCGAGTACATCGGGTCGACGTCGTTGCTGTTATGCAATGAGTCCTTTGCCTCGACCAATGAGCTTGAGGGATCGCAAATCGCGCGTGGCATCGTGCACGCGATGATTGAGAGCGGAGTCAGGGTGTTTTTCGTGACCCACCTCTACGACCTCGCCGACAGCCTGCACGCGCGCCAAGATCCCGCCGACTTGTTCTTGCGGGCCGAACGAAGTCCAGACGGTGCACGGACATTTCGCTTATCCCCCGGCAAGCCCGAACGCACTAGCTATGGCGAGGATTCTTTCCGGCGAATCTTCGGCATCGCTGCGCACGCGGGAGCCGAGCGAGTGGCATCCAGCTGAAATCCCGACCGGCGCGCCGCCTCGATGGCAGTGACGGGGCGGTCCAGCTGTAAACGGTGCCTACGACGTGTCCGCTTCAGTCCCGCCTGAGTCCGTGCTGCGCCGCTTGGTGCGCGAGATCCCCGCCTGACATCGAGTTCTCAAATCACATCGACGACAATGGCGGGGTGACGGATCACTGTGCGGAGTGCAGCTTCACCTACTCCCTCACTCAAGCCGCGACATCGGGGGCAAGCATCCAGGCGAGGGTCGACGAGGTAACGGCGAACTTGCGCAACCTAGTTAGCACCGGCGTCCTGGGCACGTATGGTTCGCAACGGTGCGCCGGCAAGGACTGCCGGGAGTGCGGCATTCCTGCGCTGAGCCACTTCGAGCTGCCCCCTTGAGTATGCAAAAATTAGGCTATAAGCCCATAAAATGCATAGTGCTTATGCAACCACGTTGTTTGGCCGCAATTGATCGATATGCATTTTGGTACAGCAATTCGGGTCGAGGACCAGATCTCATCGCCAGACGCTTCTTGCGGGGTCCCCCCGAGCGTCAGCCGCCGGCGCGGCTGCTCCGTCGCGCGACTTGTACGGAAGCACACAGCGGAAAGCCGTTGATGGGGTTTTTCGCCAGGCTTGGCGGCACCGGTCTGACACTCGTGGAGTAGCCGTAGGCTGGCGGGTTATGGCGACGACGTGGGAGTACACCTGGTTCACCACCGGCACACACCACGATGATGTGCCCACCGTACTTGGATGGGCGATGGAAAGAGCGAACCACTACGGCGCAGATGGATGGGAGTTAATTAACTATCAACTGCGCGACAACGCAGATGGCGTCTTCATAACGGCCATGTTGAAGCGGCCCTTGTAGTCCGCTCGGCGACCACGGCCCCCTACTGGGTTTGATTCGGACCCCAGCAGCCGCACGTCCGACAATCCAGGATCCGGTGCACGATGCGCTCGCCCTCGCGACCGCCATCCGGTTACTCCACCTCGGCGACGGCAATCCCGCCGCAACCCCGTCGTGGGCAGGGATAGATTTCCCTCACGCGTTCCGACATTGGCGTTCTCCGGGTCATGTTGCACTTCAATTCGCATACCCGAGGGTTGCGGCCTCAAACCGGCTTGGCAGGGGTCGTGCCAGGCGGACACTGAAACCACTGCAATTGGGGCAGCGGACAAGAGACTCCGTCCCCAACCTGCTTGTCTCTCATGGCGTAGTCGTGGCAGACATTCGTGTCCCAGGCAGGGCTGACGGGAGCCGTTGTCGTGCTGCCGTCGGGCATCGGCCGTAAGGCCATCGGCGGAGGGTCCCCGGGGCACCAGCGCTGGGCCTGAGCGGTACCTGCGCCCGGCCACACGTTGGGTCAACAGAGAAGACTCGCGCGCCAATACTTACGTTCGCGTCAATAACCGACGCGCGTCCCCCGTGGCTGCTCAGCTACTCACTTCAGACGAGCCTCCACGTTACAGTCCGCAGAGCGCCCACCAACAGCGCTTCACGACATACCTGCTGACTGCCTGCGACACTTGCCGCACCTACCTAGGCCGCTCGATTCGGTCCCCAGTACCCGCACGTCCGACAGTCCAGGATCCAGCGCACTAACCGCTCGCCCTCGCTGACGCCCGTATCCGGATACTCGACCTCGGCGTCGGCAATCCCGCCGCAATCAGGCTGTGGACACGGAACTACTTCTTTCTTGACGTCTGCCATGTCGCTTCTCCCCTTCGGCGCAATGTGGCGCGCCGGATATGTCCGACCAAAATGACGGTTTCGGGGAAGCTTCCGCCGCTGGCTGAGCGCTTCCCGCAACCTCTCGTCGGCACTGACCTCTATCCCGGCTGTGTCGCGTTGTGCGACCCCGCCACAACTCTTGGACGGCTAGCCAACCCAAGACCGAGCCAGGATCGTTCGTCCAGGTTAACCCTTCAATAACTGAACGGTTAAGTAGGCGCGTGGCATTTCGCCTTGGGGTGATGCCTGACAGTTGCTTCGGCCAATGCTTGACGCTCCCCTAAATGGATGGACTTTAACGCAATACGATTGCTTTAACTGGCGCGAGAGGTGGGTTCCTTAACGCAGTACTCATGCACTAAGAACGCGTCGATGGATGCCATCGGCGAGAACATTCGGGACGGCCGCAGGGAGGGTCGCATGACCTCGAAGCTTGACCTCGACCCCCGTCTCGATCCGCGGATCAAGGCGTTCTTCGCGGGCATCGATCTGGGAACCGGCAAGCCCAACGTCTCAAGCCGGGAGGAACTGCTGGTACAAGAGAACACCCCGGAAGCATTGGCCGGCCAGGACCGTGCGAATGCCTTGTTCAACGCGATGGACAGCGAGGACCTCGCCCCGTCGGCCTCACCTATGGCGCGCTGATCGAACCCGCTAGCTGAGGCACTTTAGCCAGTCCGCGCAGAAGCGTGTCGACCATTTCCTCGATAAAGCCGCCGTCGATGGGGTGCCTGGTGATCAGGGCGCAGTAGTGCAACGGTCCGACGAGAAGTTCGAGCGCGATCTGCGGGTCGGTTCCCGGACGTAGTTCGCCCCGTTCAGCGGCGCGCTCGATCATGACCCGGGCGGCCTCGTAACGGGCACAGAGCAGCCGCTCGCGATTAGCGGCCATGAAAGCATCATCGTCGCTGGCAGCCAGCGTCCGCACCACCGTCTCACCCGCAGCTGACGCAAGGTAGCTGGCCATCGACCGGCTGAACGCGATCAGGTCCCCGCGCAATGAGCCGGTATCGGGAATCGGCAGTTTCTCCTGGCTCAAGGTCAGCAGAGCATCGAGCACCACGTTCTCCTTCGACCCCCAGCGCCGCTGGATCGAGGTCGCATGAACTCCCGCCCGACGGGCGATCTCGCTGATCGTCACGGCCGCGGGCTCGTGCTGCGATAATGCGTCGAGAGTCGCCTGTAGCACCGCCTCACGCACCCGTGCGGACCGACCACCAGTGCGGCGCCGAACCTCTTGCTCAACCTCTGCAGAGCCCATACAGCACATATTAACGCAATTATCTTGCATTAACTATGCTGCAAGCCCCGCTCGCGCCATTACCCACCGGCGGCGATTGGCGCTCAGTGTTCTGGAGCACTAATTTTCCTGGGGTGATGTTCTCAGCTGCTGGTGCAGTCGCGCGGTGGATCGCCCCCTCCCTAACGGTCGCGGTCGTTGCCGGCATGGGTTTTCTTGCCGGCCAGGAGGTCGGCCCTGCCCCGGCGGTGCGCTTGGCCGATGACGCCAACCCGTTCGGCGGCATGCCCTTCTACGTCAATCCCGCCTCGGCGGCTATGCGCGCCGCGCAGCATGCCGATCCGCCGAGCGCCGGGTTGACCGCCATCGCCAATACACCGCAGGCGTACTGGATCGTCCCGGGCTCTTCGGCAGGCACGGTCGCGGCGTACACCGGCGACGCGGCGGCTGCTGGCGCCATCCCGGTGCTGACGATTTATGGAATCCCGCACCGCGACTGTGGCAGCTTCGCCGCCGGTGGGATGGGGTCCGCCGACGACTACCGCGGGTGGATCGACGGCATCGCCTCCGGCGTGGGTGCTTCGCGGACCGCGATCATCCTCGAACCCGATGCGCTCGCCATGGCCGACTGTCTGTCGGCTGACCAGCGCCAAGAACGCTACGACTTGATTCGCTACGCCGTCGACACGCTGACCCGCAATCCGGCCACGGCCGTGTATGTGGACGCTGGTCACCTGCGCTGGCACAGCGCCGAGGACATGGCCGAGAGGCTCAACAAGGCCGGTGTCGGCCACGCGCGGGGCTTCAGCCTCAACACGGCAAACTTCTTCACCACCGGGGACGAAATCGGTTATGGCGAGTCGATTTCGGGGCTGACGAACGGCTCGCACTACGTGGTCGACACGTCGCGCAACGGGGCCGGACCAGCGCCCGACACCGGGCTCAACTGGTGCAACCCGAGCGGTCGAGCGCTGGGCACCCCGCCTACCGCGGCCACCGGGGGCGCGCACGCCGACGCCTACCTGTGGATCAAACGTCCCGGTGAATCCGACGGGACATGCGACAAAGGTGATCCGCCGGCGGGCACCTTCGTGAATCAGTACGCCATCGATCTGGCCCACAACGCAGGCCAGTAAGCGGGCCAGTAGCCGGCCGGCGGCGGCAACGGCGGTAGTGGCGGTAGTGGCGGTAACAGCGTCGGACCCTTGATCGACGGCGGCAACGGCGGTGACGGCGGTGACGCGCTCACCGATTCGACCCCGGCCATCGCCGGCGCTGTTGCGGAGCGAGGTGTAACGCTAGTCGTCGATGTCCGCCTGCAGATCGAACTCGGCGAATGTGCGCGAGATAACCTCCCGCAGCTCATCTTTGGTATTTTCCCGGCCGAGAAGGTACGCAGAAATTCTGATGGACATCTTTCCGCTGCCCCGCCCCGAACCCAGATACAGTTGTCCCCCCATGCCCTCGAGCGTGCTTTTCTTGATATCGGGCTCAACGGGTCGCAGGTACACATAGTCAGCATCGGTGCCGTCGGGCCGGTTCACGGCCCCGGACAGGTCACCGACGTTCGAGCACGTGACCGGAAGGATGTCACCGCCCGCCGCCATCCTTGCCAGCCGCCTGGCCGCCCACCTCGGTGTCATCGCCGCCAGTGGGAGTGGCGCCAACCACTCGTCGTCGGGGTTCTCCATCACTTGGAGAATTGTCTGGGTGATCGTGTCGTGGATTTCCCCGAGGTCCGTCGTTGCGCGCGTTGGGTCGACGGTGACGTCGACGTTCGTGAGCGCATTGGCACGGGTATCGTCCTCTGTCCGCAGCGACACCAGAAACCGCAGGGTCACCGTTCCGTCGTCATGAACGCGCCCCACCCGCACCGCGAGTCGGCACGCGATCCCCGCCACCAGCGAGTTACCGCCTGCACCAAGTTCTTTCGCGCGAGCATCCCATTCCGCCAAGGCGACGGACGCGGTCAGGGCAGGCATCTCTACGACCTGATCGTGACCGGCCGCCGACGGGGAAGGTGGTGCCGCCTGGATCGACGATTTCAGCTCTTGGCGGTCGCGCCGGGCCCTTCGAACCAGGGCGCCCACCGCCTGCGAAATCTCGGGCAGCTCTTTGACGGTTTGGCGAAGATCCTCACGCAACGCCCGTCCACGGGTGCGCGATCCGGCGGGCGGATAACCCAGATCGAGCCTCCTGCCCGCGGCAGCATCGGCGATCGCCTGACCGAAAGCGATCGCGTCGACGATCATGTGCGAAGCCACCAGACTCACCGCGGCCCCGCCGTCCTCGAGCGGAAGCACCCCGATATGCCAGCCGGGTCCCCACTCCGGATCAATGGGCAGCCGTGCCCGCTCGTCGATCCATGCGTTCACATCGGCGCGCCGCCGCGGCGTTGCGGAGAAATCGATGTCGTCCGCCTCCGGGGCTAAGACCCAGCGATCACGCGCGAACCACAACGGGGACGTTTCGATTCTGCGACCCAACAACCCGTAGCCGAGATTGCGGTGAAAACGTCGTAGCCCTTCAACATTGACGGCACGGTCGTATATCCAGGTGATCTGAATCAGTGCGCCGTGAACCGCTCGCAGCGCAAGAAATCCCGCTTGATCCAGGTGTGCGAGCCGATTGTCCACCGGCTCACCACCGCGCGTGCTGACCTCAGCCGCGGGGACTGCAGGCGAAACGGTGTCGGCCAGTAGGCCGGCCAGGTGGGTGGCGAGCGAGGTGGGCGTCGGGTGGTCGAAGGTCAGGGTTGCCGGCAGGGCGAGACCGGTGTGTTGGTTGAGGGTGTTGCGTAGTTCTAGGGCGGTCAGTGAGTCGATGCCGAGGTCCTTGAACGGACGATCGGGATCGAGGGCGGCCGGGTCGGGGTGCGCCAGCACGGAAGCCGTAGTGGCGGTGACCATCTGGGTTAGGGCGTCGAGCCGTTGTTGGGGGGTTTGGCCGGCCAATAGAGCGGCCAGTGTGCGGGGGCTTGCGGTGGCGGCTTGGGGGCGGCTGGTGATCAGGGCGGACAGGATCGGGTCAAGCGCGTTCTGACGCGCGCGGCGGGTCAACGCGCCGGTGTTGAAGGGGCTGGCCAGCAGGTTGGGCCGCGCACTGGTGAGCGCGGCATCGAAGAGGGCCAGGCCGCGCTCGTTGGTGATCGGGGTCAGGCCGGTGCTGGCCAGGCGAGTCACGTCTGCCGTGTTGAGGTGGGCGGTCATGCCACTGGGCGTTTGCCAGTAGCCCCACGCCACACTGGTCGCCGGGCGTTGGGTGTGGTGGCGCTGGCGGGCCAGCGCGTCCAGGAATGCGTTGGCGGCCGCGTAGTTGGCCTGCCCGGGGCTGCCCAGAATTCCCGCCGCGGAGGAGAACAAGACGAACGCTGCGAGATCCCGATCGGCGGTGAGGTGGTGCAGATGCCAGGCGGCGTCGGCCTTGGCGGCCAAGACGACATCGAGTTGTTGAGGACTCAGTTCCGTGACCATGGCATCGTCGAGAACGCCTGCCATGTGGATGACCGCGGTCAACGGGTGGCCGGCGTCGATGGTGTCAAGCGCTGCCCGTAACTCGGCGGGGTCGCTGGTGTCACAGGCGACGATAGCGACGTGGGCGCCGAGCCCGGTCAAACGTTGCTGCAGTTCGTCGGCCCCGACAGCGTTGGGCCCGCTGCGAGACACCAGCAACAGATGCTCGACGCCATAGCGAGTGACCAGATGTTCGGCGAAGAGCGCGCCCAGCATCCCCGTACCGCCGGTGATCAGCACCGTGCCTTCGGGATCCAGCACCGCCGGGGGAATCAGGACGATCTTTCCGGTGTGCCGGGCTTGGCTCATGTCGCGGAAGGCCGCGGCGGCGTTCAGCAGGCCGTAGCTGGTGGTGGGCAGCGGATTGACGAGACCGGCGGCGAAGAGCTTCGTTAGGGCCGTCCACGCAGGCTGCAGGGATTCCGGCGACGCGCTGGCGAGGTCGTAGGCCTGATAGTCGACTCCGGGATGGGTTGCGGCGACGTCGCCGGGCAGGCGGATATCGGTCTTGCCGATTTCGACGAAATGGCCCCCGCGGGGCAGTAGTTGCAGCGACGCATCGACGAAATCCCCGCTGAGGCTGTTGAGCACGACGTCCATGCCCTGCCCATTAGTGGCGTCGTGGAAGGCGTCGACGAAATCCAGCGTGCGCGACGAGGCGACGTGTTCGGGGTCGACGCCCAGATCGTGGAGCACGTGCTGTTTGTTCGGGTGAGCGGTGGCGAAAACCTCTGCACCGAGGTGCCGGGCGAGCGCAATGGCGGCCTGACCGACACCTCCGGCGCCCGCGTGGATGAGCACTCGCTGTCCAGCCGATAACCCGGCGATCTCGACCAAACAGATATATGCAGTCAAGTACGCCACCGGCGCGGATGCGGCCTGGGTAAACGACCACCCGGATGGGACAGCGACGACCATGCGCTCATCGGTGATCGCGGTGGGCGCAAACGCGTTATGCGGGAAAAGGCCCATCACTGCGTCACCGGGACGCAGCGATGTCACGTCGGGGGCGGTGTCGATGACGACACCGGCGGCTTCCCCGCCCAAGCCTTCGTCGCTGATTGCGCCTAACGCCACGACGACGTCGCGGAAGTTGAGCCCGGCGGCCCGCACCTGAACGCGGATCTGCCCCGGGTCCAGCGTGGTGGGCGGGTTCGTCGGGACCAAGGTCAGGTTGGTTAAGTCACCTTTACCGCTGGTGCCCAACTGCCAGGGGCCCTCCGGTGGAGTGAGGGTCGACGCGCGGGCCAGTCGAGGGATATGGGCAACGCCGTTGCGCAGGGCCAGCTGCGGCTCTCCGGCAGGGGGCGTCGAAGCAATGGCCAGCAAGCTGTCCGTGGTGGCGGCGGTGTCATCCGTGTCGAGCAAAACGATGCGGTCGGCATGTTCGTTCTGGGCCGTGCGTATCAGCGCCCAGGCCGCGGCATGCGCCAAATCGGGTGCACCGTCATAAGCGCTGACACTCACCGCGTGACGGGTGACGATCACCAGGCGGCTATTGGCGGTGTCGGACCGGGCCAGCCAGCTCTGCAGCTGGGCCAAAACGTGGCGGGTCAGAGCATGCACCCGCGACAGCGGATCAGCCTCCCCTCCCGCCGTCTCGTCGACCCGGGGTAGCGGCCAGATCACCAGGTCCGGGCATGGAGTCAGGGTGGCCAGGTCGTTGTGGATCGTGCCGTCGGACAGGGTAGCCGGCAGCTGCTCGGGCGCATCGGTGCATACCGCCCACGCCGGTGGGGTTGCTGACGGCTCGGGCAGGTCGGGCACCGCTGGCCAGGTCAGCTCGAACAGGCTGTCGGATACTGCCGCTGTCTGGGTCGGCTGGCCGATGAGGTCGGAGACGGCGCGCAACGTCAGTGCGCCGATGGTGATCACCGGTGCGCCGGTGGGGTCGGTGGCGTGCAGCGTGTACGTGTCCGGGCCGGTCGGGGTCAGTTGGATATGCAGCTGGGTGGCCGCGGTGGCATACAGCGTGATCCCGCTGAACGCGTACGGCAGCCGCAGCGCCGCTGAGTCGGCGTCGCCGGTGCGGTCCAGCACGGCGGCCAACGGGTGCAGGGCGGCGTCGAGGAGGGCGGGGTGGATACCGTAGCCGCTGATATCGGCGCCGACGGGCAGCGCCACCTCGGCATAGATAACCTCGGGTCGAGCGGGGTCGGTGCCGATACCCCGCAGCGACCGGAACAGCCCGCTGTACCCGTAGCCCTGCTGGGCCAGCCGTTCGTAGAAGTCATCCTGATCGAAGGGCGCCACATTGGGCGCCGGCGTGAGTGGGGGGCCGGCCGCGGGCTGATCAACGCTGAGCGCGCCGCTGGCGTGCAAAGTCCACGCGTCGGGCTGCTCCCCACCGGTACGCGAGTGCACGCTAAACGGGCGCCGCCCATGTGCATCGAGCGGCGCCACCAGGATCTGCAGGTCGGTCGGCACCTGCTCCGACAGAATCAGGACGGCATGCAGAACCAGCTCATCGATGCCTGGGCTGCCGGTCAACTCACCGACGGCCAGGATCAACTCGATGAACCCCGTCGCCGGGAACACCATGGTGTCTTTGACTTGATGGCCGACCAGCCAGCCCTGGGTGCCAGGCGATAGCCGCCCGCTGACCATGACCTGGTCTTGGTCGGCAAGTTCGGCGACCGCGCCCAACAACGGATGGTCGGCACGGTCCAGGCCGAGCCCGCGAGCGTCGCCGGTGGAGGTGGGGGCCAGCCAGTAGCGGCGGTGCTCGAACGGGTAGGTGGGCAGCCCGACGGTGCGGGCGTGGGGATACAGGGCCGACCATGACGGGCTGTGGCCGTGATTGTGCAGCGCGGCCAGCGCGGTCGCCAGGGCGTCCTGGTCGGGCCGGTCGCGGTGCAGCGTGGTGATCACCGCCGACTGGGTGCGCCCGACGGTCTGCGCCAAGGTGTCGGTGATCGCCGGGGCCAATACCGGATGCGGGGACAACTCCACAAACGTGCACTCACCGGCGGCCAGACGCTGCACCAGAGCGTCGTAGAACCGGACCGGCTCACGCAGGTTGCGATACCAGTAGTCGGCGTCCATGGTGGTGGTGTCGAGCGGGTCGGCCGAACGCGCTTCTCCGACAGTGGAGTACAGCGGGATGCGGGATGGCGCCGCAGTCAGGTCGGCCAGCTCGGCCAGCAGGCGCTCACGCAGGGGCTCGATCTGAGCGGAGTGCGAAGCGTAGTCGACGGCGATGGGCCGGATCTGGATGCCGTCACGATCACAGGCTGCGGTGAACTCCTCCAGCGCGGCAGGGGTGCCGCTGATGATCGAGTGCGAGGGGCCGTTGATCGTGGCGATGCTCAACGCCTCACCCCAAGGTTGCAGCAGTGGGGCCAGCTGGTCGGCGCCCAGCAGCACCGACGCCATGGAACCGGCACCGCACAGGGCACCCAGCGCTTGACTGCGCCGGGCCACCACCATGGCGGCCTCATCCAGGGACAGCACCCCGGCGATATAGGCCGCGGCGATCTCGCCCTGGGAGTGGCCGATCACGGCGTCGGGAACAATGTCGTAGCTGTCTAACACCGCGGCCAACGACACCATCATCGTGAACAGCACAGGCTGGACCACATCGACGCGGTCCAGCGACGGGGCCGCCGGGTCCTGGCACAGCACCTCGCGCACCGACCAGCCCGTGAATGGGCGCAACGCCTGGTCGCAGGCATCGACCGTGTCAGCGAAGACGCGGTTGTGTTCGTAGAGTTCGCGACCCATACCGGGGTGCTGGCCGCCCTGGCCGGGGAGAACGAACACAGTTTTGCCGCGAAGCCGCGGCACGTGGTGTTGAGTCAGCTGCGGGTGGGGCGCGCCGGTGCTCAAGGCCCGTAGCGCGTCCAGTAGGTCTTGGCGCGGATCTGCGGTGCCCACCGGCACGGTGATCACTGCTCGATAGGGGTGCTGCGTGCGGGTGGTGGCCAGGCTGTGGGCCACGTCGGTGAGGTCGAGGTCGGGGTGGCCGGCCAGGTGTTGGTGCAGTCGGTCGGCCTGGGCCCGCAGTGCTGCGGGGGTGCGCGCCGACACCGGCCAGATCGGCAAGCCGAACTCATCACTGTGACGGGCTGGGCGGGCGTGGCGGCGCGCGGCGGCCGGTCCGGTCGCCGGGGTGGGGGGTTGTTGCAGGATGAGGTGCGCGTTGGTGCCGCTGATCCCGAACGAGGACACCGCCGCGGTGCGCAGATGGTCGGTGTCGGGCCACGGCACGGATTCGGTGAGCAGGCGAACGGTGCCGGTGGACCAGTCGATGTGTGGGCTGGGGTGATCGACGTTGAGGGTGGGCGGCAATGTGTCGTGGCCCAGGGCGGCGATCATTTTGATGATTCCGGCGGCACCGGCGGCGGCTTGGGTGTGGCCGATGTTGGATTTGATCGATCCCAGCCACAGTGGCCGGTCTGGGGTGCGGGCGGCGCCGTAGGTGGCGATCAGGGCGCCGGCCTCGATCGGGTCGCCCAGGGCGGTGCCGGTGCCGTGGGCCTCGACCACATCAACCTCATCGAGCCCGAGACCGGCGTTGGCGACGGCTTGGGTGATGACGCGTTGTTGGGCGGGCCCGTTGGGGGCGGCCAACCCGTTGGAGGCGCCGTCTTGGTTGATCGCCGATCCGGCGATGACCGCCAGCACCGGATGATGGTTGCGTGTGGCGTCGCTGAGCCGTTCCAGCACCAACACCGCCGCACCTTCGCCCCAGCCGGTGCCATCGGCGTCCCCGGAGAACGCTTTACACCGTCCATCAGCGGCCAGCCCGCGCTGGCGGGCGAACTCGGTGAACACCGCGGGTGTGGTCATCACGGTGACCCCACCGGCCAGGGCCAGGCTGGACTCGTTGTTGCGCAACGATTGGCACGCCAAATGCGTGGCGACCAGCGAGGACGAGCACGCGGTGTCCAGGGTGATGGCGGGGCCCTGCAACCCCAACACGTACGCGACACGCCCCGAGGCCACGCTGGTGGAGACCCCGGTCATGGCGTATCCCTCCGCACCATCAGAACCGCCCGCGCCGTATTGCTGTGACCACGCTCCGACGAACACCCCGGTCCCGGTACCCGCCAAGGCGGCCGGATCAATGCGGGCGGTTTCCAACGCCTCCCAGCACACCTCCAGCAGCAGCCGCTGCTGAGGGTCCATGGATTGGGCCTCGCGCGCCGAGATCCCAAAGAAGTCCGCGTCGAAGTCGGCCGCCTCCGTCAGAAATCCGCCGGAGCGGGTGTAGGTCTTGCCCACCGCATCGGGATCGGGATCAAACAGATCCGCCAGATTCCAGCCACGATCAACCGGAAACTCCCCTACCGCATCGGTGCCGGTGGCCACCAAATCCCACAACGCTCCCGCTGAATCCACCCCACCGGGGAACCGGCACGCCATCCCCACCACCGCGACCGGCTCATCTGTCTGCGCCTGAGATGCCACCTGGGCCTCCACCGGCGCAGCCACCACCACCGACCCGGTCAACAGTTGGCTCAGGTGGGCGGCCAACGCGTTCGGGGTGGGGTAGTCGAACGCCAGGGTGGGCGGCAATTCCAGCTCGGTGACGGTTTTGAGCCGATCCAGCAACTCGATGGCTTTCACCGAGTCAAACCCCAGGTCCGCAAACTCACCCCCAGGGTCGATATCGTCAGGACTGGGCCGGCCCAACACCGTTGCCACCTGCGAGCACACCACCCCCACCAGCAGGTCATGCTGCTGCCGGTGCAGCGTGCGCACGCGTTGGGCCAATCCCGAGTCAGCCGCGGCGCTCGCGCCGGTCTCATCGACCACGCGCCGTGCCGGACGGCGGATCCCGCCGTCCAAGCGGGTGAATTCATTACGCAGATAAAGCTGTAGACAGTCCCTTCGCCTGACCTTGCCGCTCGTCGTGAGGGGAATCGAATGAGGTGCTACTAGAACGAGATCCGACACACCCAGCCCGTGCGTCTTCGATATCGCTGCGCTGATCTCACGCCGGGCCGTGTCCAGCCTGTGCATCACGGCTTCTTCGGATTCGTCACGCACCCTGAGCTCGACGATGGCGACCAGGTTCTCAACGCCGTTGTCATCAGGAACCGATATCGCGACGCAGCGGCCTGCCGTGATCCCCTGGATCGTCGCCTCGATGTCGTCGGGAGCGTAGTTGCGCCCGTAGACGATCAGGAGATCCTTGATCCGGCCGATGATGAACAGCTCGCCGTCGGAGAGGACGCCCAGATCCCCGGTTCGCAGCCACGGCCCTTCGGGTGTACCGGCCGACGGATCGACAAGCGTTGCACCGAAGGTGCGTTCAGTCTCCTGAGGTTTCTGCCAATAGCCGATGGCGACGTTGTCGCCAAGCGTCCAGATCTCGCCGGCCGTTCCCGCCGGACACTCGATGCTGGTCTCGGGATCGACGATACGCACCGTCGGCCACTGCGGCACACCGTAACTGACCAGCGGGGTACCTTCTCCGCTTGCGCACCGTTTCGCGTGGCCGGCGGTCAGTTCCTCGGATTCGAAGTGTGCGATTTCTGGTGGTTGACCCGATTCGCGGGTCGCAACGTACACCGTGGCTTCCGCGAGCCCATATGAGGGCCGTAGCGCCCTGGAGTGAAAATTGAAGGGGGCGAATCGCTCAGCGAAGCGCCGGAGCGTCGCGGGTTGCACACGTTCGGCGCCGCTGATGATGACTGCCACGTCCCCGAGGTCAAGCCCGGCCATGTCGTCATCTGATGTTTTTGCCGCCGCCAATTCGAAAGCAATGTTCGGCCCCGCTGAAAACGCTTGACTATTGCTCGCCAGCAACTGCATCCACCGCGCCGGTCTCTGCAGGAACGACGCCGGGCTGGTAAGCACAGCGTGAACTCCGCCGAGAATCGGGAAGACAATTCCCGTCATCAAACCCATGTCGTGAAAGAACGGCGCCCACGACACGACAGTGGTCTCCGGCGGAGCAATCCCGCCGTGCTCCCCGAAGTACCCGGAAACGATTTGTTCGATATTGACCTGAATGTTTTTGTGCGACATCACGACTCCCGCTGGTGTGCGGGTCGACCCGGAGGTGTATTGCAGATACGCAATGTCTGGCTGACCGTCGATTTCGGCAGCGACCGCGTTCCGGGAGTCCAGGTCCAGCAGATCAACCTCGAGCACTGATGGCGCGGGTTCACCGGGCTTGGCCTCGATGTACTCGGCGATGTTGCCCGCCAGAGACGATGTCGTCAGAATCGCCGACGGCGACGCGTCACGCAGGACCGAAATCACACGCTCGTCGCTGGCGCCGCCCTGCGGAACCGACAGCGGAACCGCGATCTGACCGGCCTGCAATGCGGCCAGAAACGCAACGATGTACTCGAGTCCCTGCGGCGCCGATATCACCGCCCGGTCCCCAGGTGACCCGCAAGCTCTGAGCTCCTGTGCGACGTTGAGCGTTCGTCGATACAGCTGCGACCACGTCAGGCTTTCCGCAACGCCCGCGTGGTCCTGCTCGTAGTCAATAAAAGTGAACGCCGCCTCGTTGGGCCGCAGGCTGGCACGCTCCCGCAGCACGGCGGGAAGGGAAGACTCAAGCACAGCCTGAAGATACCTGGGTCAGCCGACGGTCGAGTGGAAAGTGAGCATCGTCGCGGCGTTCGGCGTGGGCCGATTAACCCGGCAGCGCGGCAACCTGAAAGCAACCGCGAACAAATTAACTACCTTAATTGTTTTGTCTGGATACCATTTGTAACCCCCGGGGCGGGAATTCGCTCCGCCCGCGATATGTCAGCATTGGGACGTGAACGCACGCCAATTCGCTCGCTTGCTATGTGCCGTACTGGTGACAATCTGCGCGACACTGCTGTGGCCACCGATCCTCATTGTCCCTGCGTCCGCCGCTCCCTGCCCCGACGTCGAGGTGACGTTCGCCCGCGGCACCGCCGAGCCACCCGGTGTTGGTGCGGTCGGACAGGAATTCGTCGATGCACTGCGCTCGCAGGTTGGCGGTCGGTCCTTTGCGGTATATCCCGTGAATTACCCCGCCACCGAAGATTGGCCCCCGTCAGCATCCGCCGGCGCCAGCGACGCGAGCGCGCACGTTCTGTCCATGGTTGCGAACTGCCCCAATACCAAGCTGGTGCTCGGTGGATATTCCCAAGGCGCGATGGTGATCGACCTGGTCACCATCGCCCGAATGTCGATGGCGGGCTTTACCGCCGCGACGCTACCGGCGGACGCGGCTGACCACGTTGCCGCGGTCGCCGTCTTCGGGAACCCGACGGACAAATACCTGGGCGGACCGGTAAGCGAGATCAGCCCCTGGTACGGGCATAAGGCCATTGACTTGTGTGCACCCGGCGATCCGGTTTGTACTCCGGGGGGGCTGTCGGTTCAGCCTTCGCATGACGAGATGTTCTCCGAGGCGCACCTATCGTATCTACAGTCCGGGATGCCCAGTCAGGCCGCGACCTTCGTGGCGGGCCAGCTCTAGCGGACTTGTCGGTGCAGCCTTTGTTTTACGCGCGTACAATTTTCGCAGAGATTATTTGACAGCCGTATAATCAGGACGAAATTCAGCGGCTAAAAGAATTCTGCCCGTTACACGTGTAGGCGAACCCACATTGTGGGTATGCCTGTGATCATGGACTGGGAAACTGTGCTTCATCTAACCCGCAATGCGTGCTGCGCGTGCGACGGCTGCACGGCCTGCCAGCACGAATGCCGCCTACCGGCCGAACAGGCTCAAGCGCGGCACCAGCACACACGCGCCGTGGGAAACCACCTGCTGGGCGACCCGCTCGATGAGACTAAAGCCAAGAAGTGCTTACGCTGCGACAGCTACTTCGACCCTCGGCGGATCCACCGCTGCGCGTCCGCGGTGCTGCGCAATTCGCGGCGCGACCATCGACTTAGGCGTATCCCGTCCATGCGTCGCGTCGCATAAACGCACTAGCCAGTCGTGACACCCCCTGGATGAAGGCGTTATGAGACGCAGTACTTTGGCGATCCATTTGAGCCGGGACCATCTCGCGCTCAGTGGGTCGAACGAATGGACTGAGAGGTATGGCTACCGGGTAGCCGGCAGATGCAGTTTGATCGCTTCGACCAGGTGATATCCCACGTCATCGAGCGCATCCGTGGACTGGGTGGCCAGCGCAATGATGATTGCGCCCTCGATGGCGGCGATAATCAAGGTTGCCAGTGAGCGGGCGCTGTCATGGCCAACGCCAGACTTGACCAGCCGATCCGTGAGGATCACCTGCCACTCAGCGAAGGCCTCGGCCGCAGCCCGCGCGGCTGCCGGCGCCTCTGCGCGACCGAGGATAGCGGCCACGATGGGGCAGCCGGCCTCCATCTGAGTCACGCCTAGCTGAACCTTCCACTGATCGATGAAGGCCTGTACCGCCAGCGCCGGGTCGCCGCCGTCGTCGGACGATTGCAGCACGGCGGTCAACGCCTGCCCCGCGATGCGGGTGGCTTCTGCGACGAGTTCCGCTTTGCCGCCGGGAAAGTTGAGGTAGACGGTTCGACGCGCGACCCCGCTGTCTTCGAGTAGCGCATTGAGGCCGGTGCCAGCGACACCGCGGCGTCGAACCAGACCCGTGACGCTGGTGATAAGAGCATCTCGCGCGGACATGATGGGTTGAAGTATACCGATTGGTCTACTAGCGTTACTGAACACACCTCGGATGCGGAGATAGCCATGACGAACAGCAACGACGACAAGACGCTGCGGAAGTTCCGCAGAGAACGGGCCCTCGGGCACTATCTGCTCAACCCGGCAGTGAAAGGGTTGAGCAAACTGGGGCTGCGCACCGCGATGGCCACCGAACTGGAGACCATCGGGCGCAAGACCGGCCAGGTACGCCGCGTCCCCGTATCAGCCCAATTCGATGACAAAGGGGCATGGGTTATCAGTCAGCATGGCAACCGTTCCGGTTGGGGCCGCAACATCGCTGACAACCCGAATATCCGCCTGCGACAGGGAAGTCAGTGGCGCGCCGGCGTTGCGCAATTCAGGCCGGACGACGATGTCGTCGCGCGAGGTCGCAACTTCGGGAGACTTGCCTCCAAGATGGTGAAGGCGCTGGAAACAACACCCGTATCGGTGCGGATAGATTTCAGCGACTAACGCTGGGCTACCTTCGAGTCGTGCCGCCAGCGCACGCCGAATCGAATCCGCGGAGGTCCCCGATGGCCCAGTCCGATCTCGTGTTGTTCAGCGTCGACAACCACGTCGCGCTGATCACCGTCAACGATCCCGATCGGCGCAACGCCTTCACCGATGAGATGTCGACACTGCTGCGCGCAGCCGTGGAGCAAGCCGAAGCCGATCCCGACGTGCATGCCGTGGTGGTCACCGGTGCGGGCAAGGCCTTTTGCGCAGGCGCCGACCTCAGCGCGCTTGGCGCCGCTGGATCCGGAACACCGGCGGCTGGTCTACAACGGATTTACGACGGCTTCATGGCCGTCGGCAATTGCACATTGCCTACCGTCGCCGCGGTCAACGGCGCGGCGGTCGGTGCGGGCTTGAACTTAGCGCTGGCTGCCGACGTGCGTATCGCCGGGCCGGCCGCCTTGTTCGACGCCCGATTCCAGAAGCTGGGACTGCACCCCGGTGGGGGCGCGACCTGGATGCTGCAACGGGCAGTCGGTCCGGCGGTCGCTCGCGCCGCCCTCTTGTTCGGCATGCGCTTCGACGCCGAATCCGCTGTGCGGCACGGGTTGGCGCTCAGTGTTGCCGACGATCCCGTCGCCGCGGCGTTGGAGCTGGCGGCGGGACCCGCGTCGGCGCCGCGCGAGGTGGTGTTGGCGACCAAGGCCACGATGCGCGCCACCGCAAGCCCAGGCTCGCTGGACAACGAGCAGCACGAGCTCGCGATGCGCACAGAGCTTGGGCCGCAGGTGCACTCGATCCAGTCACCGCAGTTCGCGGAGCGATTGGCCGCGGCGCAACGCCGGTAGATCTCTGAATCACTTGTGTCACTTTGGTTTCAGAGGTCACTGACGGCGGTTTTCTGTCGGTGGCTGGTCATAGAATTTGGGCATGGTTTCGAGTAGTCGTGAGGAGATCGAGGAGGTCTTCGGCGCGCTCGATGCTGAGCTGGATCGGCTGTGCGCATTGACCTTTGACGCGTTGACCACCCCCGAACGAGTCGCGTTGCTGGAACGCTGCGAACGGATCCGCCGACGGCTGCCCGCGGTCGAGCATCCCTTGATCAATCAACTGGCCCGCCAGGCCACGCCAGAAGAATTGGGC
>Ga0182014_10001504_pt1 | contig 31045 bp, 24 predicted proteins | sample 612S2DmetaG_FD_120489 | JGI IMG/M metagenome (GOLD analysis project Ga0182014, IMG submission 120489) | Permafrost microbial communities from Stordalen Mire, Sweden - 612S2D metaG | ecosystem: Environmental > Terrestrial > Soil > Wetlands > Permafrost | place: Sweden: Stordalen | collected... | reverse complement strand
GCCGACGCTCGGCGCAGGCGGGCTGCCCCGGGAGGCGGCCTTCGCCGGGCGCGTCAGAATTGGCTACCATCGGAGAGGAGGCCACGTGGACCGGGTTCAGGAAATTGCCGAGCGGATGCGCGCGCTTTCGCGAGCCGAACTGCGTGAGATACGGGCTTGGCTGGATGAGTTCGAGGACCGGGCGTGGGACGAAAAGTTCGAGGCTGAAGTTGCCGCGGGCAAGTGGGACGCGCTGGCGGAAAAGGCGCTGCGCGACCATAGGGAAGGCAACTCGACTCCGCTTTGAAGGGCAAAGACGGCACATATCAGAGCGCCGACAGCTACAGCGGGGCGGACTTGCTCTTGTTGGCGAAGGTTGCCGACCTTGCCCACACGCGAACCGAAGAACTCAGGAAAGCAGAGGGACAGGCCGACGAGGGCGCGGCCTGATAACCGCGCGGCCTGGTGATCGACGCCGGCGACAGGCAGCGAAGGGGTAACGGTAGAGCGGCTCCGCGCGATTCTGCTACCGTAAAAGCCATGGCTAAGGAATACGCGACGGTGCAAATTCAAACATTGCCCCTTCTGCCATGTGCCCCTCTTTGGCTGTTTTTGGGTGAGACGCGATCAATCGACGGCAGAGGAAAGGCCGAAAGCATAAAGCACGGCCGGGAGGTTATCCGAATATGCGCCTCTTGATCCTTGTTGCCGCCGCGCTTCTTAGCTTTGGCGTCGCCTGTCAGCTTGCCGACCAACACGACGCAGCCCCAAAAAAAGCAATCGTCGATGCACGGATGGAGGAGTTGAAGTATTCGCAGTTTTGTACCGAAGCCGCCGACAAGTTTTGGAAGCGCCACGATTGGGCAGGCCAGCAGGATCTAGAGCACATTAACTCGTACACTTCTCACTACAACAAGAAGCTCAACAAGTGTTTCATTGGCGTGCATGGCCTTACGCTCGTGAGCGGCCAACACAAGGTAATGGAGTCAGACCACATTTACGACGCGCTGGAAGACACCGTTATTGGCGGCCGCATCATTCTGCGAAAGGACGGCCAGGACGGGGAGATTGAAAGTGTCGTGTTGATAAAAGATAGCCACCCCATCCGCGATCAGCAAGAACGAGCCGGGTTCCTTCCGTGGTTTCAAGGCCTGATGGCCGAGTAGCTGCGTTCCCGGCGGGTTGTAGGGCGGCTTCTCTTAGAATTCAGGCCACCGTTCATCAACCATGGTGAACCCCGCTCGTTTGACATCCGACTCGTAAGGGCTGTAGTCCGGGCGTGGCGCTTTCCCCAACGCGTCGATGATCTTGATCAACGCGCAGGCGTTCTTGGTTACTTCCAGTCCGTCATCTTTCGTTCGACGCGGCAGCGGGAGGTTTATTCCATCCACCCACACGTAGGCCGTGCGGAACACCATCGCGTTGTTGAAAAACACATCGAGGAAGCAGCCGTGGGCTTCCGGGTCGGGGAACTGTTTGCACCATTCTTCCTCGAAGTCGTCACGCCACTGTAGGCCCCATGCCATTGTTATCGACACGTTGGGCATGTACACGCCGACGCTACCGTGGGCTTCGCAGTGAAGCACATTCGCTTGGCCGTTGTACACTTCGTAAAATTCCAGATGGTCTCGGTACGTCGGTTCGTCTGCTATCAGGTACCAGTCTTCCGTCGCCGAGGCGATGATAGTTTTCATCAATCCTTGCAGGTCCATCTCGCCGTTGTCCCTTCTCTCTTACATTCTCTCTTACATTATCGCTTCAGAACGCCCCCGTGTTTCAAAAGTTCTAAGTTTTGCGACACCGCATAAAGCCCGTGGAATCGGGCCTTCAATCGTCGCAGAAGTCGATCTCAAAACTGCTGGCCAAAATGCGGCTTTTGGTGCGCCCAATTGACGCGCTCGGCGTCGCAAAGCTCCGTCTCGAAATCGGGCCCGACTCTTAGCCAAATAAACCCCTCGTAGCGCAACTGAAATGCGAACCGCCCGCCCGGTCGATTAGCATGGAGTAGTGCCCCGCTACGCGGCCGTCGATATCGGCAGCAACTCGATTCGGATGGAGGCCGCGGAAGTCGTTCCCGGTCAAGGCACGCGGGTTCTGGCCTCCGACCGCGAAGTGACCCGCCTGGGCGAAAGCGTGTTTCGCACCGGCGCGGTAAGTGAAGACGCCATGCGGGCGAGCTGCACCGTACTGGCGCGGATGGCGGCATTGTACCGCCGGCTGGAGGTGGTCGGCGTGCGCGCCGTGGCCACCAGCGCGATTCGCGACACGCGCAACCAGAGGACGTTCCTCGAGCGCGCTTCGGCCGCTCTGGGCGTACCCATCGAAATCATCTCGGGCCGCGAAGAGGCCCGCCTGATCCACCTGGGCGTGGAGAGCATTTGGCCGCAGGGGGACAAACGCGCGCTGATCGTCGATATCGGGGGCGGCAGCGCGGAAATCGTCGCGGTGGAGCAGGGGCAGTTGCGCGAGGCGTTCTCCCGGCCGCTGGGGGCGGTGCGGCTGAAAGCGATCTTTCTCGAAGACGACCCGCCCACGCCGCGCCAGTTGCACCGCATGCACCAGTTCATCGAAGGGAAGCTTTCCGAAGCGGTGCGGAAGCTGGGCCTGACCGGCTGGGAGCGGGCCATCGCTACTTCGGCCACGGCCTCGGCGGTGGCCGCCGCGGTGGCGCGGCTGCCGGGCGCGGAGCGCGAGGATATCGACCGGCTGCGCGTTTCCACCGCCCAGGTGCGCAAGTTGTACCAGAAGCTCTCGGCGCGGAACGTGGCGGGGCGCCGCAAGGTGACCGGCATCGGGCCGCGGCGGGCGGAAATCATCGTGCCCGGCATCGCCGTGCTGCAGGATTTTCTGGGCGCTTTCGGGTTGCGCGGCTTCTACTATTCGCGGGCCGGCGTGCGCGACGGCATCATCGCCGACCTGGCGGCGCGCAACGTGGGCGCCGAGCGCGCGCGTCTGAGCCGCGAGCAGCGCCGCGAAGTGGAGCAGCTGGCGCGGCGCTTCGGCGTGCCGCTCGAGCGGGCGCGCGCCGTGGCTCACATTTCGCACCTCTTGTTTCTCGCCCTGCAGCCGCTGCATGGTTTGGCGGCGCCGTATGGGAAGCTGCTCGAAGCCGCATCCTACCTGGCCGACGTGGGTCATTACGTTTCCAGCTCCAGCCATCACAAGCACTCGTATTACGTGATTGCGAATTCCGATCTGGCCGGATTCACGGAACGCGAGCGGCTGTCCATCGCCACTCTGTGCCGCTATCATCGCAAGGCGTTGCCCTCGGCCATGCACGCCGCGTTTCAAACCCTGCACGCGGACGAGCGGCGCCCGCTGGCGCTGATGATTCCGCTGGTGCGCCTGGCCGACAACCTGGTAGGCGACGAGCCGCAGCACATCGACGGAGTGGACTGCAAGCTGCAGAACGGCCACGTGACGTTGGAGATTCGCGCGACCGGCGATCTCGACCTGGCCGAGTGGGGCGCCGAACAGGCCGGGGAAGCGTTCCGGCAGATCTATAACCGGCCGATGGAAGTGATGCGGTCGAAGGGATAGGGGCGAACGCGAAGAAAGGTCGAGACGACTCTCGACCCTGCAGGCAAGAATGCCCGCGCCACGGTGGGGCTAGAAGAACGACAGTTCCTTCATCGGGTAGTGTTTCCGGTTTCGCGTCCATAGGGCTGCGCCGTTAACTACGGCACACGCGGCAATCAGGGCGTCGCCGGGTTCGACCCCGTTGCTTTTTCGGTAACGCCGGAGGTAATCGCCCGCCTGGCGGCCGGTTTCGGGGTCGATCGGAACGCATGTTAGAGCATCGAATAGGTTATGGAGTCTGTCGTGTTCCGCCGGGCGCGCCCCTGCCCAAAGCTCGGCGACGCTGATGGGAGAGTAAAGGATGGCAAGGTCGGAGCGGCTTAACTCGGTCCATCGGGAGACAAGCTCCGTGTTTCTTCCGCGAGACACCTCGATGAGGATGTCGGAATCGACCAGCACGCTCATTCGAGCCTGTCGAGCCGGGAACCGCGCCGGAGGCTGCGCACCATCTCCACTGCACCCGGCGCTCCCGCAGGCTGCTTGCGAATTCCGACGAACGCCTGCATCGCCTTCATCCGCAGGTCCCGGTTGCCGAGGTAGCGCTCACGGACAGCCTCACGAACCAATTCGGAGACGGTGGTTTGTTGGCTTCGCGCGCGCGCGTGAAGCGTGGTCCAAAGATCCTCGTCGAGGTAAAGCTGCGTACGGCGCACGATGTATATTATACATCGCCATTGCCGGGGGCAACAAGCCTTGGGGCGCACCCGCGCGCGCCCGCGTTTCGCAGCGCTGCGTTTCAGGCTAATACTGCCCCTAATTATGCGCCGGACGCCGAACAGGCCGGGGAAGCGTTCCGGCAGATCGATAACCGGCCGATGGAAGCGATGCGGTCGAAGGGATAGGAGGTGGGACAGACGATCGCCTTTTGTCGTCCGTCCCGCCGGCCGTCCGGCCGGGAGGCCTGACAGACCACACAAAGCGATGGTCTGTCCCACCTGGCGCCGTCTTTGTCCTATGATGACAAGGACGGAGTCGGCACCGAATGCTTCCCCGATTTTCGGTTCTCGCGGCGGGACTATGGTTGTTGCCGGTGTCGTTCCCGGCCGCGCCCGAAGCCGCACCGGCGCAGGACTCGCCCGGCCAGGCCCCCCAAAATCAGGCCGAAATGAGCCAGCGCGACGAGCCGGCCACCTTTCAAGCCCACGTCAACCTGGTGATGGTGCCGGTGGTGGTGCGCGACCGCCAGGGCCGGGTGGTGAACGGCTTGCGGCAGCAGGACTTCCAACTCTTCGACAAGGGCAAGCCGCAGGAGATCACCCGCTTTTCGGTGGAGAAACGGCCGGCCAGCGGGGCGCTGCAAGTGATGGCTACCGGCACGGCCCCGAGCCAGTCCGAAAACGGCGCGCCGGCCGGCATGGCCGACCGTTTCGTGGCGTATTTGTTCGACGACGTCCACGCCCGGTTCGGCGACCTGGCGCGGGCCCGCGATGCCGCGCTCCGCCACATGAGCGATCAGTTGCAGACCGGCGACCGCATCGCCGTGTTCACCACCTCCGGCCAGGTGATGCAGGAATTCACCGACGATCTGGAAAAGGTTCATGCCGCCCTGGGCCGCCTCCAGCCGCGGCCCATCGCCCGCCCCATGACCCAGCAGTGCCCCGATATTTCCTATTTCATGGCCGACATGATCGTGAACAAGAACGACCCTACGGCCATCGCGGCGGCCACCGCGGAAGTCATGGTCTGCACCGGCAGCAGCCAGGGGGCGCAGCAACTGGCGATAGCCGCCGCCAACACCCGCCTGTCGGAAGGCGACCACGAAACGCGCGTGTCGCTATCCGTGGTCCGCGACGTGGTGCGGCAAATGGCCGGGATGCCGGGAGAACGCGTGCTGGTGCTGGTTTCACCCGGCTTTCTGACCCTGCTGGAGCACCGGCAGGACGTAACCGATTTGCTCGATCGCGCCATTCGCGGCAACGTCGTCGTCAATGCCATTAACCTCCTTGGACTCGCGATTCCCGGTTTTGACGTCAGCCAGCAGATGATTACCCAAGGTTCGCAGCGGCTGAAAGATCAATACGCAAGCATGAGCGCGTTTGCCGACGAAGACGTGCTGGTGGAACTCACCGCCGGCACCGGCGGCACGTTTTTTCATAATAATAACGATCTGGACGAAGGCCTGCGCCGCGCGGCGTCGGCTCCCGAGGTTTACTACCTGCTGGGCTTTTCGCCGCAGAACCTGAAGCTGGACGGCAGCTTTCACACCCTGCGGGTAACGCTCAAGAGCGCGGGGGACGCGACACTCTCGGCCCGCAAGGGCTACTACGCGCCGCGGCGCCTGGAAAGCGCCGAGGAAAACGCCCGGCGCGAGATCGAGGAGGCGCTGTTTTCGCGCGAGGAGCTGAACGACATGCCGGTCGAGCTGCGCACCCAGTTTTTCAAGCCCACCGATCAGACCGCCAACGTGGCCGTGCTGGCGCATCTCGACCTCAAGCGCATTAAATTTCGCAAAGCCGACGGCCGCAACGTCGACAACCTGACGGTGGTGGCGGGACTGTTCGATCGCAATGGCAAGTTTGTAGCCGGTTTGACCAAGAAGATCGAATTTCACCTGCTCGATCAAACCCTGCAGAAGAGGTTGGCGCAAGGCATCACGGTGCGCTCCAACTTCGACGTGAAGCCGGGCACGTACATGGTCCGGCTGGTGGTAAGGGATGCCGAAGGGCAGCAGATGGCGGCCCGGAACGGCTCGGTTTTCATTCCGTAGGAAGGATTGGAACATGCTGAGGATGGCAACACTGACGGGGTTGGCAGGGGCTTTGGTTCTGGCCCTGGGAGCGCAGGACAGTCCCCAGCAGCCGCCGATAAATACCGGCACGGTGATTCGCACCGAAACCCGGCAGGTGCTGGTGGACGCGGTAGTGACCGACAAAAAGAACAATTACGTTCGCGATCTGACCGTGAAGGACTTCAAGGTGCTGGAGGACAACAAGGAGCAGACCATCCAAAGCTTCTCCTATGAGGCCGGTCCCGCCTCGCCCTCGGGCCAGCAGCAGCGCTACCTCGTGCTGTTCTTCGACAATTCCACCATGAATTACGGCGACCAGGCGCGCGCCCGCGACGCCGCCGCCAAATTTATCGCCAAGAATGCCGGGCCCAACCGGCTGATGGCCATCGTGAATTTCGGCGGCAGCGTTCAGATCGCGCAGAATTTCACTGCCGACGCCGACCGCCTGGCGGAAGTGGTGAAGGGCGTCAAGTTTTCCGCCGTGAGCCCCGGCGCCGGCGCGGGCATTGGCGGATTGAATCGCGCGGCGTCGGATTTCGGAGCGCGCACCCTGCTTTTGGGCGTGCGTACGCTGGCCAGGAACCTGGCCGATGTGCCTGGGCGCAAATCCCTGATCCTGTTCAGCGCGGGCTTTCCGCTCACCATCGAGGCGCAATCCGAGCTGACCGCGGCCATCGATATGTGCAATAAGTCGAATGTCGCCGTGTATCCGATCGACGTGCGGGGCCTGGTGGCGCAGCCGTCGTTTAATCCCGGGATGCACATGGAGTTGCGCCCGCCGCTCTCAGTGGGCGGAGGTTTTTCGAACGGCTTTCTGCCGCAAGTCAGGGGCGGCACCGGCGGCACGTCCGGCACCTCTCCCGGCACCTCTCCCAGCACCGGCCGCACCGGCACGACCACCACCGGGACAACGGGCAACCCTGGCCGCACCGTCGCCGCGCCGGGAACGTCGACCAGCACCGGCAGGTCTTCGACCGGAGGCGGCAACACCGTCAATCCCAACCTGAATCCCAACTTCAATCCGATGCGGCAACCGCGCAACATCGTGCCGCCGTTTCCGCCGCTGGCTTCCACCAACCAGCAGGTGCTCTATATGCTGGCCGACGGCACCGGCGGGTTCGTCATTGTCAACACCAACGATTTGTTGAGCGGGCTGGACAAGATCGGCAAGGAACAGAACGAATACTACCTGATCGGCTATGCGCCGCCGGATACCGAGGAAGGCAGTTGCCACGCTTTGAAAGTGAAAATGGCGCACAGCTACACGGTCCGCGCCCGAACCGGCTATTGCAACGTCAAGCAGGTGGATCTGCTCGCCGGCAAGCCCGCCGAGAAGAACCTGGAAACCCGTGCCGCGGCCAACGTGCCCGGCACCATCCAAGCTTCCATGCTGGCGCCCTTCTTCTATGCGTCCAACAACGCGGCCCGCGTGGATGTGGCCCTGGAAGTACCTTCCGCGTCCATCAAGTTCGACAAGGTGAAGGGCAAGATGCACGCGGAGATCGACATCCTGGCGGTTGCTTCGAAGGCCGATGGCGCCGTGGCCGCGCGCTTCAGCGACAGCGTCAAGATCGACTTCCCGGATAAAAAGGATCTGGAAGCCTTCACCGAGCACCCCTACCACTACGACAACCAGTTCGACGTGGCGCCCGGCGCCTATACCCTGAAAGTGGTTTTCAGTTCCGGCGGCGAGGAGTTTGGCAAGTTGGAAGCGCCGCTCAAGATTGAAGCCTACGACGGCAAGGCGCTCTTCATCAGCGGCGTGGCGCTGAGCAAAGAGTTCCATCGGGCTTCGGCGCAGAACGCGGACCTGGATACGGTGCTGCTGGAAGGCCGCGCGCCGCTGGTTGCCCAGAACATGGAAATCGTTCCGGCGGGAACCAACCGCTTCGCCAAGACGGATCGAGCCGTCTGCTACCTGGAAATCTACGAGCCGCTGATGGCGCCGGTCAGCGTCCCGGAGCCGAAAGAAGAAGGGGCCGCCGCCACGCCGGCCGACCCGGCCAAGCCGGCCGCCGCGCCCGTCTCCCAGGGGCCTAGAATCGGCCTGCAACTCCGCGTGATCGACCGCAAGAGCGGCGACACGAAGGGCGATTCCGGGATGGTGGAAGTCACCAATTCGGTCCGCCCCGGGAATCCGGTAGTACCGATCGCGCTCAATCTGCCGCTGGATAAACTCGAAGCCGGCACCTATCGTGCCGAGCTGAAAGCGGTGGACAGCGCGGGCCGCTCCGTAACCAGAGTTGTGGATTTCGAAGTGTTGTGAAATCCCGACTAAGGCGCCAGCAAGAATTTGGCCGCCGATTAACGCCGATAACTCTTTTTATTTCTTCATCTGCGTTCATCCGTGTTCATCGGCGGCCCTAATATCTTCAACCCCTTCCCAAGGGTTGCGGCTCGGTAATTTGGTGAAATCTTCAACACTCCCCTTGAATTCGCAGCGCAAGGGGAATAGCATTGAGACTGGGAACGGATAAACAGATGCGACTGTCCTTAATTGCGTGCCTGCTGCTCGGTGCCGGTGTGGTGGCCTTCGCGCAGCAGCCCATGCCTCGAATGACCTCGGTGGACCCCTTGAATGGAAAGATAGGCGATGTCATCGCCGTCACGGGCGAAAACCTGCAGAAAGATACCGTTGCCAAGGTGTTTCTCACCGATGGCAAGAACGATATTCCGGTCGAAGTGTCCGAACAGACCGCGACGACAATCAAGTTCAAGATTCCCGTGAAAGCTGCCCCGGGACGGCTCACCGTAATGGTTTTGACTACGGGTAAGGATGCTAAATACATCGAGCAGCCAGTCAAGGTCACCATCGACGAACCGGACGCGCACACTGAAGTGCACTAGCTGAGAGGTCGAGCGTGCCCGAACCATTCCCCGTGGCGCAGGCACGCCGGTTTAGCTTCGCCGATAGGGTGCGGCGAGGTATTTCCTGGCCTCCTGGGCGGCATCCGCTTCGGGAGCGTAAGCGATGGCTTTCTTGTAGGCCTCCAGGGCCTGCTGGCGGCGGTGAGTCAGGTCGTAGATCTGCCCGATCCGCAAGTAAGCGTACACCCCGGTATTCAGATCGATCTCATTGGCTTTCGCCACCACCCGCTGTAAGTGGTCGAGCGCGCGGTCCAGGTCGCGGTACCAGAATTCCACCGTTCCTTCCTGAAAGTAGATCTTCTCCCAAGGCACGCGGTCGTAGCCGGGAGCGTGCTGGTTCTTGAGCCGCTCCACCTCCGCGACTGCTTCGAGCGCATGCCGCGCATCGCCCGCCATGCTGAACATTTGCGATAACTCCAGCCGCAACAGATAGTTGCGCGGAAACAGACGAATCAGGTCCTCGACGATCGGGATCGCCCGGCGAGTCTGGTTCTCGCGGCGATACAGCGCGCCCATGAAGATTTCGGCGTCGATGCGGTTGTCGCGGCCGTGCTGGGCCACGTCCTCGACGATGCGGATGCCCTGCTGCTTGTCGCCCTTCATACCCACCAGGAAGCCCAGCATCCGCCAGGTCCACGGCAGGCTGCCGATGATATAATCATGGAGTCCCTCCACCAGGCGCGCGTCCACGTCGTGGGGATCGAGTTCGGTCACGCGACTGTGCAATTTTCGCGCCTCGGTGGCGTCGCGCAGCGAATCGCGCCAGGACTTCTTCACCACCCAGTAGTAATTGGAGCGCAAACCATAGGAAATGCCCAGGGCATAAAGCGCGCTGGTGTCGTTGGGATTGGCGTTGAGCCGCGTCTGCGCCAGCGCCATGGCCCGCCCGATTTCGGCCAGGAAGCGCCGCTCGGTTTCCAGGTCGGGATTCATCTTGGGACGCCGCAAAAAGGAGTTCGTGCCCGAAACCAGCTCGCTTTCCAGGGCCCCGTTGCGGTACATCTCCTGGAACACCAACGTCTGCGCCAGGTGATTGTGAAGTTCCGGATCGTTCGGGGCGGCCGCGATGGCCTTCTCGAAATCCGCCATGGCCTCCGGGTATTCCAGGTTGTAGAAGTGGTCGAAGCCCTGCTCGACCAGGCCCTTTTCGGCCGGTACCTGTCCCGCCGCGGCCAGGGCCAGAATCAGCCACCCTATACGCATTCCGATCTCTTTATAGTATCGGACGGACGGGTAGGAGAAAAACGGGGGTGCGGCGGTGGCCCGTGAAAATCCGCGATGTCGACGGGGCGAACCATCGAGGAGACGGAGCGCAATATCCGCGACGCCATTGAGTTTCATCTGGACGGAATGCGAGAAGATGGCGACCCGATTCCCGAGCCGACTACTGTTACGGTGTCCGTCGAAGTCCCGGCGGCGTAAAGCGAGCACGCGCCCTCCATTTCATCCCTACTGCTCCAGCGCCCAGCGGGCGTGTTCGGCCACCATCGGGTCTTCATGCGCGGCCAGTTTTTCGAGGGGGGCGCGAAATTTTTCCAGGCGCGCATTGCCCATGGCCACGGCCACGTTGCGGAGGAAACCTCGGTAGCGGGCGCGGGTCACAGGGGTTCGGCGGAACATTTGGCGGAACTCGGCTGCGCCGATGGCCGCCAGTTTTTCCAGCGGCGGGGCGAAATGCCGTGCGGCAAACGCCGTATCCGGGGTAACCGGAGCCTTGCGGTTCCAGGGGCAGACATCCTGGCAGATATCGCAACCGAAGACATGGCGGCCCATGCCTTCGCGCCGCTCTTCGGGAATCGCGCCGCCCAGCTCGATGGTCAGGTAGGAGATGCACAGGCGCGAATCCACCTCCCAGCGTCCCGCCCGGGGCACGATCGCCGCCGTCGGGCAGGCATCGATGCAGCGCCGGCAGGTGCCGCAGCGGTCGGGCGGCGGCGCATCGGGCGAAATTTCGAGCGACACCAGCAACTCCCCCAGAAAAAACCACGATCCCGCACCCTGGTGAATCAGGCAGGTGTTCTTGCCGATCCAGCCCAGCCCCGCCAGGCGGGCGTAGGAGCGCTCCAGCAGCGGCGCGGTGTCCACGCAGATTTTGCTGCGCATTGCCTCCGCCGCGCTGGCTTCCATGCGGCTGCGCAGCCGTTCCAGTCCGGCCCGCATCCAGGGGTGATAATCGTCGCCCCAGGCGTAGCGCGAAATCCAACCGCGCTCAGCGTCGTTTAACGTGGTGCTCAGCGCGGTCGAAAGCGGCCGCGGCGTGTGATAGAGCTTGCCCACGCACACGATGGAACGGGCCTCCGGCAACAGGTTGCGGGGATCGTCGCGCACGGCCGCCCGGCGGTCGGTGAGGTAGCGCATCTCGCCGGCCATGGCGCGCGCCACCCAGTCGCGGTACCAGGTCAGCTCCGGCAGCGGCAAGGCCGCGGCCACGCCGGCCAGCTCGAATCCGCATTCCCGCGCCAACTCCCGGACTTGCGCCGCCGTCAAATCTTGAGCCCCACGGAACGCATCAGTTCGATGGCGTTGCTTTTGCGCACCACGCCCGGCCGCATCACGTAATCGAAGTGGATGCGGCCATCGGCGATGGAATCCTCGAAATGCACGTTGGCTGCGCGCTCGTGCAGTTCTTCGGCGATTTCCGCCAGCGCCAGGTCGTGGGTGGTGACCAGCCCGATGGCGCCACGCGCCACCAGTTCGCGGGCCACTGCCGCGGCGCCGATCCGCCGGTCGTGCGAGTTGGTGCCATTTAAGAGCTCGTCGATCAGGAACAGCGCGGCTGGCTGCTTGCCGGTCAGGTCCAGAATCTGGCGCAAGCGGAGAATCTCGGCGTAGAACCGCGAAACGCCGCCCTGCAGGGAATCCGAAATCGAGATCGACGCTCCCACCGAGAGCGCCGACAGCCGCAGCCGCCCCGCCCGCACCGGCGCACCCGCCTGCGCCAGCACAACGTTGATTCCCAGCGTGCGCAGCAGGGTGCTTTTGCCCGACATGTTGGACCCGCTGACCACCAGCAGCCGCAGCGGGCCGCCAATGGCGATATCGTTGCGCACCACCCGCCTCTCGTCCAGCAACGGATGTCCGATGGCTTCCGCCTCCAGCCACGGGCCGCCCTCCACAAACTCCGGGAACGGATCGGCCGGGTGCTCGAAGGCATGGCTGGCCAGCGAGCTCAGCGCTTCGATCTCTCCGATGGCCACCAGCCATCGCCGCACGGTTTGCCCCGAGTGGCGGCGCCAGTCTTCCACCCGCAGCGCCAGGTGCGGAGTCCAGAGCAGGAACACCTCGGCCAAACGCACGAAAACGTTATCGCGGGAATCCAGAAGCTCCATCAAGCGGGCCAGCTTGGCCAGCCGGGCGGAGGGCGCCGAGCCTTCCGAATCGAGCGATGCCCGCAACTCTGCGAGCAGCGGCGAAACAAATTGCGCGGACTCCAGCAGACGCAGCACGGCCGCCAGCAAGCTCAGTTCATGGGCAGCCTCTTCCACCGCCGCCGCCACTCCACCCACTGCCCCGCGATTGCGATACAGAAACCAGCCGTTCACCACCAACACGAAGAGGAACAGATCGCGAGCCAGCGTCTCCCGTAGCGGACTCATCGGCCACAGACCGAACTGGTGCAGCACCACCGCGGCCGCGGCAACGCCGCCGGGAATTCCCAAAGCCGTGCATAGCCAGAGCGCCACGCGAAACGCCGGGCTCGAAAGCTGCGCGGGCCGTTCCCCCCATTCCGCCAGCGCCGCCGGTTCCACGCCGCTGCGGCCTTCCTCGGCCAGCACCGCCAGTTGTTCGCGCAAATCCAGGCGCGGGCGCAGTTCCTCCACGGCTTGTTGACGCCGCCCGACGGCGGCCGGATCGGCCGGCGCCAGCAGCCACCGCGCCAGGGTGTCCTCGCCAATGTGCGTGCGCGCGGTCGAGAGCAGTTCGAACAGCGAGCCTTTGCCGAACAGGTCCAGATCCTGAGCGTAGCAATGGGCCGGATCGAGGTACCCGATTCCGGTTTCGCCCGTGCCGGCCCATCGGCCATCCAGCCGCGCCAGGGCGCGCGTCAGATAGCGCTCGGCGCGGCGGCGATTTTCGAGCGCCCGCGAGAGCCGGTCGTGCGCCACGAGCAAGGCCACGAATGCGGCGGCGGGAACCAGCACCCAAACGATGGAAAACGCTCCGCTCGAAAGCGACTGCCACACCACAATGGCTGCCGCCACGGCCAGCCCCAGCCGGGCGTAGCCCAACCGCACCAAGGTCGCATCGCGCTGGGTGATTTCCGCCTTGCGCCGCGCCAGCAGCTCGCTATAAACGGTTCGAGGGTCTTGGGTCATGGGGATCGGCGGATCGGGCATGGAGAGCCTTGCCACGGCCGCGCCATCTCCATTCTCCCGCACTTGGGTGCGCGACTGGAAAGCGGATGGCTCGGTCCATTCGAGTTAAATGGTTATGTTTCAATTTTATATCGCCAATAGATGGGTTCGTTTGGGAAACGTTGCCGGGCTAAGCGCCGCACCAGGGCGGCGCCAATTGGCAATCGGCGCGCAGGTTGCCAGCCCGCCCCACATAAGTGATTTAATTTCAATTGCTTGTCTGGCAGAAATGGGTTCGTTTGGTAATGACGGTTTGGGTTCGCGTTGGTGCATTTTTGTGTGCGTTTCTTGGGCATACGGGTTGCCGGCCGCGGCAGCCTGACCGATTCGAATTTAGCACGGCAAGGGAATGGGGTTTGGGACCGCGGCGGGCTAACCGACTGCGGTGGCAGTGGTTCCGTGTTCGGGAAGTCCGGTGACTGATAAAGGTCTGCTCCGTTTCGCGGCCTAGCCAAAGCCGGCTAAGCCCGCGCCACCGACCGAGGGGCGACCGAAGCCAGGCCGGGAACAAATCGTGAGGATACTGCGTCTTATCACGAGAATGCGGCGGCTGTCTCGGTTCCGGGCGGGAGAATCGAATCGCGATTCCACGTAGACCACGCGGAAAAGGCGCCAGAGGAAAACTAAACAGGGCCAGGCGACAAAGAATTGCTGCCATTCTTGCCGTTGCGGCGTAGTTATATTCAAGGTCATGAACCCGCTTGTCGCTCGAATCGCACTGGCGCCGGTGTTGGGTTTCACGGGCAAAGGACAGGCCAGGAGGCCTGTCCCACTCGTTCGCGGCCTGCTTCTGGCTTGCCTGGTGGCGGCGGCCTTTGCCACCGAGCATCACGGCACCGTGCTGTTCGGCGGCATGCCCGTACCCGGCGCCACGGTGACGGCAACCAAAGACGACAAGCGGGTGGTTGCGATCACCGACGACCGGGGCGCGTATGCGTTTCCCGACCTGGCCGATGGAATCTGGACCGTACAGGTGGAGATGCTTTGTTTCGAGACGGTTAAGCGCGAGGTCGCCATTCAGGCGGATGCGCCGCCGCCACAATGGGAGCTGAAGGTATTGCCTCCCGGGCAACTCCAGGCGGTGGAACAACAGGCTCCGCCGACGCCCAAGACTACCCCGCCCGCCGAGCCCGCCGCCGCCGCGGCCGCTCCCGCCGCTGCTTCAGGCGACGGAGCTAAGTCCGGCGGCAAGAACGCGCAGGCCGCCGCGCCAGCGCAAAACGGCTTTCAACGCACCGACCTGAAGGCTTCGGCCGACGCCGGTTCGATTTCGGCCGAGGCCCCCGCGCCGGGCGATGCCGCCCAGAGTTCGGGCGACGCCTATACCGTCAACGGCAGCATGAACAACGGCGCCGCTTCCCCTTATGCGCAATCGGCGGCATTCGGCAACGGCCGCAAAGGGCCGCGGTCCATGTACCAAGCTCAGCTCAGCGTGACGGCGGATAATTCCGCGCTCGACGCCCGGACTTTTTCCGTAAATGGCCAGGACACGCCCAAGGTCGCCTACAACCAACTCAACGGCGCGGCTTCCCTGCAGGGGCCGCTGCTGATTCCCCACGTGATTCCGCCCAGCCGCCAGCCGGCATTTTTTTTCCTGAGCTATCAGTGGATCCGGCAACGCAATTCCACGAACTCACCCAACCTGGTGCCTAGCGAGAGCCAACGCGGCGGAGATTTTTCGCAGGCGGCGAGCCCGCGGGGCGTGCCGCTCACCATTTACGATCCCACCACCGGAGCGCCGTTTCCCGGCAATGTCATCCCCCAGACCCGCATCAGCCCCCAGGCGCAAGCTCTGCTGGCCTATTACCCGTTTCCCAATTTCGCGTCCAGCACGTACAACTATCAGGTTCCAACACCCAGAACCACCAGCCAGGATGGGGTGCAAACGCGCCTGAACAAGGCGCTCAGCATGAAGAACCAGTTCAACGGCAATTTCGCCTGGCAGCATACCAATTCCGGTTCCACCAACGCTTTCGACTTTCTCGATCGCACCCACCAAAGCAGCCTGGATGTCTCGCCCAACTGGAACCACCGTTTCAGCCAGCGTATTTTCGCGACCCTGAAGTTCGATTTCAGCCGCCAGACCACGCTTCTGACTCCCTACTTCGCCAACCGCGAAAACGTGTCCGGCAACGCCGGCATTACCGGCAACGATCAGGACCCCCTCTACTGGGGCCCTCCCAGCCTTTCGTTCAGCGGCAGCTCGATTGCCGGCTTGAGCGACGCGAATGCCAGGGACACGCGCAACCAGACTGCGTGGCTTTCCTTTAACACTTTCTGGAATCACCGCTCGCACAACGTCAACTTCGGCGGCGACTACCGCGGGCAGCAATTCAATTACCTCTCGCAGGCCAACCCCCGCGGCAGCTTCGGATTTACCGGCGCGGCCACCGAAGAATTTTCGGACGGCCTGCCTGCGGCCAACACCGGCATGGATTTCGCCGATTTTCTGCTCGGCATTCCGGATACCATCCAGATGGCCTACGGCAACGCCGACAAGTATTTGCGCGCTTCGTTCGACGATGCCTATATCAACGACGACTGGCGCGTCAAGCCCGGATTCAGCCTCAACGCCGGCTTGCGCTGGGAGTACAGCTCGCCCGTCACCGAACTGCGCGGCCGGCTGGTGAATCTGGACGTGCCGCCCGGGTTTGCCAACTATGCTCCGGTGGCGGCCTACGATCCTATCGGCTCCCTCACCGGGCAACACTATGCCGATTCCCTGGTGAACCCGGACCATCACGGCTTCGAACCCCGCGCCGGTATCGCGTGGCATCCCTTCGCCGCGTCGCCGCTGACCATCCGCGCGGGTTACGGGCTCTACTTCAATACGTCCATCTATCAAGCCATCGCTACACAGATGTACCAGCAGTCGCCGCCGCCGGGCGGCCCGGTGCTCTCTAGAAGCGTCAGCCTGGCCAACAGCGCCGACTCGCTCACGCTGGCCGACGGATTGCTGAGCGGCGGCGCCACCGATACCTTCGGCATCGATCCGAATTTCAAGGTGGGCTACGCGCACAACTGGCAGTTCGCGGTGCAGCGCGATCTGCCCGGCGGCCTGGTCGGCGTGGTCACCTATAACGGCATCAAAGGCACGCGCGCGGCGCAGGTGTTTCTGCCCAACACGTATCCCGCCGGCGCCTTCGATCCGTGTCCCGCGTGTGCCGCCGGATACTACTACATGACCTCCAACGGAAATTCCACCCGCGAGGCCTTGATGCTGCAATTGCGCCGGCGCCTGCGCAACGGGTTCACCGCCAGCGCGTCGTACACCTACTCGAAATCCATCGACGACGCGGCTCTCGGAGGGCGCGGTACGGGCGCCGCATCCGCCGGGCAGGCTCAAACCAGCACGGTGATCGCGCAGAACTGGCTCGACCTTTCCGCCGAGCGGGGGCCTTCGACTTTCGATCAACGCAACGCGCTCGCCGCGCTCGTCCAATACACCACCGGAATGGGAGTTCGCGGCGGCACGTTGTCGAACGGCTGGAAAGGCGAGATCTGGAAGCACTGGACCCTGTCGTCGCAAATCAGCGCCTCCACCGGGCTGCCCGAAACGCCGACTTATGCGGAGACCGTCGCGGGCACGGGCGTTACCGGCCCGATTCGTCCCACCTACACCGGCGCGGGAGTCTACGACGCACCGGCCGGCTTCTACCTGAATCCGGCCGCCTTCACCGCGCCGGCAGCGGGCCAGTGGGGGACCGCCGGGCGGGATTCGATCGTCGGCCCGAGCCAGTTCGCGCTCAATACTTCCATGTCGCGCACCTTCGACGAAGGCAAGCTGGATTTCATGATCGCCACCACCAATACTCTCAACCACGTCACCTGGACGAGTTGGAACGTGGCCGCCACCAGCGGGCAGTTCGGTTTGCCCGCCAATGCCAACCAGATGCGCAGGGTGGTCGCCTCGCTGCGCTACCGGTTCTGACTATGCCGAACACGAATCGTTTCCTGCGCCCTTTCGCCCTGCTGCTGAGCGCCGCGATCGCGCTTGCCCAGACGCAGCCGAACACGGTGCAACAGCCCGATACCGGCGCGGTGAAGTTCGAAACCACCCTGCAACTGGTGGTGGAGATGGTGAGCGTCACCGACAAGAACGGCAAGACCGTGGAGGGCCTCACCGCCAAGGACTTCACCGTGACGGAGGACGGTAAGCCCCAGGAGATCCGCTTCTGCGAATATCAGAAGCTGGCCGACGACGCGCCTCCTCCACCTCCGCCGGCCCCGCCGCCGCAGGCGTCCGAAGTGCCGAGCGCGACCCAGCACCAGATCGCGCCCGAGAAGCCGGGAGAAATCGGGCACCGCGACCGCCGTATGCTGGCGGTCTATTTCGACCTGTCCGCCATGCCGCCTCCCGACCAGTTGCGCGCCATCAGCTACACCGAGAAATTTATCAAGACCCGGATGAAAGCGCCGGACCTGATGGCGCTGCTGAAATACGACGGCGGGTCGGTGTCGGTTCTGACCGATTTCACCGACGACCGCGATCTGCTGGATCAAACCCTCCAGAAGCTGATCGTCGGCTCCGGCCAGGGTTTCAACGATACCGATGACGACGACAGCTCCGCCGACGCCGGCACGGCTTTCGGCCAGGACGACAGCGAGTTCAATATCTTCAATACCGACCGCCAATTGGCCGCGCTCGAAACCGCCGCCAAAATGCTGGGCAACCTCAACGAGAAGAAAGTCCTGGTCTACTTCGCCAGCGGCCTGAGGCTGCAGGGCATCAACAACCAGGCGCAGTTGCAGGCGTTCACCAACGCCGCCATCCGCGCCAACGTGGTCCTGTACTCGGTGGACGCCCGCGGCCTGGTGGCCAGCGCGCCGATGGGGGACGCCACGCAGGGATCGCCCGGCGGCAGCGGCATGTACTCCGGCAGCTCGGCGCTCGCCGCCCAGGCCAACTTCGCGAAAACCCAGGATACCCTCTGGACCCTCGCCGCCGATACCGGCGGCAAGGCGCTGCTCGATAACAACGACCTGGCGCTCGGCATCGTACAGGCCGAACAGTCTATTTCGAATTACTACGCAATTGGTTACTACACCACCAATACGTCGCCGGACGGCAAATTCCGGCGGATCAAGATAACCCTGAACAATAACCTGGCGGCGACTCTCAACTTTCGGCAGGGTTACTACGCCGGCAAGACATTTAATAAGTTCACCACGGCCGACAAAGAACGCCAGTTGGAGGATGCGTTCATGCTCGGCGACCCGATCACCGATCTCACCATTCGCATGGAAGTGAATTACTTCCAGTTGAATCGCGCCGAGTATTTCGTGCCGGTTGCGGTGAAGATTCCGGGCAGCGAGCTGGCGCTGGCGCGCCACGGCGGCGCCGAGCGCACCGCGATCGCCTTCATGACCGAAGTCAAAGACGAATATGGGGCCACGGTCACCAATGTGCGCGACAAGGTGGACATCAAACTCACCGGGGAGACCGCCGCGCAACTGAACGCCCACCCCATCCAGTACGAGACCGGGTTCACGCTGCTGCCCGGTACTTACACCCTGAAAACCCTGGCGCGCGACGAGGAAACCGGCCGCATCGGCACTTTCATCTTTAAGTTCACGATTCCTAACTTGAACAAGGAGGAGAAGCGTATCCCCATCAGCTCGGTGGTGTTGAGCAACCAGCGGCAGGCGCTCCGCGATGCGGTCTACACCGCCGGCAAGGGCTCCACTCAGGCCGCGGCGCAGGCCAACAATCCGCTGGTGGAAGATGGCGTGAAACTGATACCTAGCGTGACTCGCGTGTTCAACAAAAACAGCGACCTGTATGTTTACTTACAGGCCTATGAGCGGGCCGCCACCACCACTCAGCCGCTCATCGCCTACGTGACTTTCTATCGCGGCAAAACCAAGGCGTTTGAGACCGCGCCGGTTTCCGTCACCGGCGGCCTGGACGCGAAATCGAAGGCCGTCCCCTTGCGCTTCAGCTTCTCCCTGAACCAGCTTCCCGCGGGGCGCTATAAGTGCCAGGTCAGCGTGATCGACCCGGCCTCGCAGAAGGCCGCTTTCTGGCAGGCGCCGGTGATGCTGCTGCCGTAGGTAGGACAGGCTTGCCAAGCGGGTCATCCGACAGATCCGCGTGCGGATGGTCAGGTTTTGTCGTAGCGCGCCCGCTTGACAGACGACAAAAGACGATCGTCTGTCCCACGGTTCCTGATAAAATTAAAGTTTCCCCTCGGAGGTTTGGACGATGGCCGTGAAAGCCCGCCGCAAGGCGGTGATTGTGGACGTAGGTGGCGTGAAGGTCGGCGGCGATCACCCGATCGTGGTGCAGTCGATGACCAATACCGACACCGCCGACACCGCCGCCACCGTCAACCAGGTAATGGCGCTCCAGCGCGCCGGTTCGGAGCTGGTGCGCGTCACGGTCAATACCGAGGACGCCGCCGCAGCGGTGGCGCGCATCGTGGATACGCTGGATAAGTTCGGCGTGGGCGTGCCCCTCATCGGCGACTTTCACTATAACGGCCACATACTGCTGAAAAAGTATCCGGAATGCGCGCGTGCGCTGGCCAAGTACCGCATCAATCCGGGCAACTCCGACATCGGCCGCAAGAGCGACGAAAACTTCCGCACCATGATCGAAGTGGCGGCGGCCAACCGCAAGCCGGTGCGCATCGGGGTGAACTGGGGATCGCTCGACCAGCAACTGCTCACCCGCATGATGGACGAAAACTCGCGCCGCGCCGAACCGAAGGCGGCCCGCGAGGTCACCATGGACGCCATGGTGGTATCGGCGGTGGAATCGGCCAAAGCCGCGGAGCGCTACGGCCTGGGCCACGACCGGATCATCCTCAGCGCCAAGGTGAGCGGCGTACAGGACCTGATCGACGTTTACCGCGCGCTGGCCGAAGTGTGCGATTACGCTTTGCACCTGGGTTTGACCGAAGCCGGCATGGGCTCGAAGGGCATCGTGGCCACCACCGCGGCCTTGGCGCCGCTGCTGCAGGACGGCATTGGCGATACCATCCGCGCCTCGCTGACGCCGCCGCCCAATGGAGACCGCACCGAGGAAGTGATCGTTTCTCAGCAGATTCTGCAGTCGCTGGGCATTCGCAGCTTCACCCCGCAAGTAACCGCGTGCCCGGGCTGCGGCCGAACCACCAGCACTTTCTTCCAGGAGATGGCCGAGGGGATCGAGACCTATCTGCGCGAGCAGATGCCCAAGTGGAAAGCGCGCCATCCGGGGGTGGAGACCATGAAAGTGGCCGTGATGGGCTGCGTGGTGAACGGCCCGGGCGAATCCAAGCACTCCAATATCGGAATCTCGCTGCCCGGAACCTTCGAGGAGCCGAAGGCGCCGGTGTACGTGGATGGCCGCCTCAGCGTCACGCTTCGCGGGGAGGGTATCGTCGCCCAGTTCATCGATATTTTGAACGATTACGTGGTTTCGCACTACCCGCAGGGCGCCGATGCCGCGCCCGATACTCCCGTAGTCATGCTGTTATAATCGGAACAAAATCGGGTACGGACAGGATTGCGGCGCGTTTGTGGCCGCGTTTTCCCGAAGGTGGATAAGGAGCCGAGCATGAGTCCAGCCAAGGCGCCGCTTGCCGAGACCGGCATCGAGACCAGCGAGCCGCAGGCGGCGCCGGGTTTCAAGATCTTTAACCGCATCGTGGATTGGATCACCAACGACCGCATGCAGTTGATCAACGTCACCGACCGCATTAACGAAATCGTGCGCAAGAGCGGGATCCGCGACGGCATCGTGCACCTGCAGTCGCTGCACACCACCACCGCGATCTTCATCAACGAGTGGCAGGACGCTCTTCTGCACGACGTCAAACTGTTCCTGGAAGAGCTGATCAACCCAAACGCCAACTGGCGCCATAACGATCCGGCCTATTCCGACTGCGAGCGGCGTAACGCCGATTCGCACCTGCGCGGCATGGTGATGGGGCAGAGCCTATGCCTGCAGGTTCGGAATTCCGCGGTGCTGCTGGGAACCTGGCAGAGTATCATTCTGGCGGAGTTCGACGGCCCGCGCAGCCGCTCGTTGTCGATTCAGGTGTCCGGGCTGTAGCCGTCCGGATCGCGGTTTCGCGCCGCGGCCCAACGTTTCAAATGTCCAAGCGCTTCACACTCGCCCAGGCCGAAGCCCTTTTGCCCTTGGTGGAAAAGCTGTTGCGGGATGCCGTGACTGTGCGCGCGGAATTTTCCGAAGCCTCCCAGGCGCTCGATGCGGTACGCCAGCGGGTGGCATTTCTGGGCGGGGTGGTGGTGGACCGGGAGAAGTTCGCCGCCAACGCGCGCCGCCGCGACACCGCCGAGAGCCGCCTGCGCCAGGCGGTGAGTCAGTTCGAGGAAATCGGCTGCCACGTGAAGGATCTGGACATCGGCCTGGTGGACTTTCCCACCGTATTTCGCGGCGTGGAAGTGTGCCTGTGCTGGAAACTGGGTGAGCCGCGCATTGGTTACTGGCACGGCGCCGAGGAGGGTTTCCGCGGGCGCAAACCCATCGACCAGGATTTTCTGGCGCACCATTCGGCGGCCGAAGATTTGTCCTGAAATGCCCAGGCTTGACATCATGTCCCAGGGGCCACAGGAAAATGAAATCAAGGTGGCCGTGGCCGATCCCGCCGCAGTCCGCAGCCTGCTCCGCCGGGTTGGCTTTCGCCTGGCGCGGCGCCGCGTCTTTGAAGCCAACACGGTCTTCGACACGGCCAAGCTGACCTTGCGGCGCGGCTGCCGCCTGCTGCGCCTCCGCCAAGCCGGCCGCGCCGTGACCCTGACCTTCAAAGGGCGGCCCGTGCCCGGCCCCCATAAGACCCGCGAAGAGCTGGAGACCCGCCTGCCCGATGCCGCCCGCTTCGCCGCTATCCTGGCGCGCCTCGGCTTCCATCCCGTCTTTCGCTACGAAAAATATCGCACCGAATTCCGTATGGAACGCGGTCCCGGCATGGCCATGCTCGACGAAACGCCGATCGGCGTCTACCTGGAGCTGGAGGGTCCGCCCGCCTGGATCGACCGGACCGCGCGGCGGATGGGCTTCAGCCAGGGCGACTACATCACCGCCAGCTACGCCCGCCTGTATCTGGATTGGTGCAGACAGCGGCGGCAGAAACCGCGGAACATGGTGTTCTAGGGGAACCGGCCGCCGCCTCACGCTACAATCTTGATGTTATGTGCCGTGCGATCTGTCGCGGGACCGCGCTCCTGTTCACCGCTGGGGCGATGCTGTTCGCTCAAAAGCGCCCGTTCGATGCCAGTTCCATGATGGAGCTGAAGCGAATCTCCGATCCGCAGATTTCACCGGACGCGAAATGGGTGGCCTTCACCGTCCAAAGCGTGGACGTTGCCGCTAACGCCAAGCCATCTCAAATCTGGGTGGTGCCGCTCGCCGGCGGCGCGGCGCGCCAGATCACCCGCGACGGCACCGCCAACCAGCGGCCCCGCTGGTCGCCCGATTCGAGGCGCATCGCTTACATCTCCAACCGTTCCGGCTTGTCCCAGATCTGGCTGATGGATCCCGATGGCGGCAACGCCAAGGCGGTAACCAATCTCTCTACCGAAGCCGACGGCGAGCTGTTCTCTCCCGATGGGAAGAACCTGCTCTTCACCAGCCCGGTCTATCCGGAATGCGCCGCCGACGACGCCTGCAACCAGAAACACCTCGCCGCCGACCAGGCCAATAAGGTGAAGGCGCGGATTTACACCGAATTGCTCTATCGGCACTGGACCGAGTGGTCCACCAAGCGGCGCAGCCATCTGCTGGTGGTTCCGGTTGCGGGCGGTGACGCGCGCGACCTTACCCCCGGCGCTCGCGACGTGCCGCCCTTTTCCCTTGGCGGACCGGACGATTACGATATTGCGCCCGACGGCCAGGAGGTCTGCTATTCCATGAATGCCGATCCGGTCCCGGCCGTCAGCACCAATTCCGACTTATACGCGGTTTCGATTCAGGGCGGGGCGCCGCGGAAAATCACCTCCACGGCAGGCAACGATTCCAGCCCGCAGTACTCGCGCGACGGCAAGTACCTGGCCTGGCGCGCGCAGCTTCGCGCCGGTTACGAGAGCGACCGTTACCGGTTGATGGTGCTGGAGCGCGCTACCGGGAAAACCTCCGGCCTTACCGAAAATCTCGACCGCTGGGTCAACAGCTTCACCTGGTCGCCGGATTCGCGGGCGCTTTTCTTCACCACAGCGGACCGCGGCCGGCAGGCCATTTGGACCATTCCGGTAACCGGCGGCGCGGCGCGGCGCGCGGTTTTCGGAGATAGCGAACTGGACGACATGCAGTTGTCGGCCGATGGCAAGACCATGGTCTACAGCCAGCAGACCGGCACGGCACCGCTCGAGATCTACCGCGCCGCGTCGAGCGGCGGCGAGCCCGCCGCCTTGACTCATTTGAACGACGACGCGCTGGCGGCCCATGAGCTCATCCCGCTGGAGGAGTTCTGGGTGGATTCCCCCGATGGCTCGAAGGTGCAGTATTTCGTGGTGAAGCCCTACGGGTTTCAGGCCGGCAAAAAATACCCCGTGGTCATGTTGATCCACGGTGGACCGCAAGGCAACTGGGGTTACAGTTGGAGCTATCGCTGGAACCAGCAAGTGTTCGCGGCCGCCGGTTACGTGGTGGTGATGCCGAATCCGCGCGGCTCGACCGGCTATGGACAGAAGTTCATCGACGAGATCAACGGCGATTGGGGCGGCAAGCCCTTCGACGACATCATGGCCGTGGCCGACCACCTGGTCATCGACCTACCGTACGCCGACACCAGCCGCATGACCGCGGCCGGCGCCTCTTACGGCGGCTACATGATCGATTGGATTCTGGGCCATACCCAGCGCTTCAAGGCGCTGGTATCCCACGCCGGCGTTTATGACCTGACCAGCGAATTCGGCGCCACCGAAGAATTGTGGTTCCCGCTGTGGGAGTTCGGCGGCACGCCGTGGGACAAGCCCGACGACTACGCCAAGTGGTCGCCCGCCAGCTCCGTCAAGGACTTTCATACGCCCACCCTGGTCAGCGGCGGGGAATTGGACTTTCGCGTGCCTTATACCCAGGACCTGGAGCTGTTTACGGCCCTGCAGATGCAAAAAATTCCTTCCAAGCTGGTGATTTTCCCCGATGAGGGGCACTGGATCTTGAAGCCGCAGAACAGCCTGCTGTGGTATCAAACCGTGCTCGACTGGCTCGATTCCTGGGTCAAGAAATGAAAGCCTCATGGATCCAAAAATGAGAATTCTATTGGCCGCCGCCGCCGTGTTGCTGTTGCTTGTGGGGACGTTGCTCGTGATATCCGGACACACGGACGTGAAAATCGGCCCGCTCAATGCCATCGGCGTGAGCACTCCGGTCACCGTCGAGATCTCGAACCCGCATGGCGTGCGCGCGGTGCGGGCGTGGGTCGAACAGGGCGGCGCGCGCTATCCGGTTTTCGAGCAGAAGAGCCCGTCCACGCGATTCTTTTGGAGCCGGCATCAGCCACCGCGCTCGCTCGGCTTCGACGCCGGTAAGAACAAAGCGGCCGGGCTCGCGGAGGGGAAAGCGCGCCTGGTGGTGGAAACCGTTTCCAACGATTTTCGCGGCGCCTCCGACACGGCCTCGCGCGACCTGGTGGTCGTGCTGGCCCCGCCCCGCGTGGCGGCCGATGGACTCCAGCATTACATCAATCAGGGTGGCATGGAGTTGGTCACGTTTACGGCGTCGGGCTCGTGGTCCGAGGCCGGCGTGAAGGTCGGCGGCTACACGTTTCGCAGCTTCCCCCTGCCCGGCCAGGACCCCAATCAGCGCTTCGCCATGTTCGCCTACCCGTGGGACCTGCCCCCGGACGTCACGCCCATGGTCTTCGTCCGCAACGCCGCCGGCACCGAGGCCGACGCGCACTTCTGGTTCAAGCTCTTCCCCAAGAAGTTTCGCGTGCGGGATTTCCCGGTCGACGACGCGCTCATGCAGAAACTCGTCGATTCGGTCGACCCCAACGCTCAGATCCTGCCCGGCAAGGATCTGGTAGCTCGCTTCCTCTACATCAACGGCGATCTGCGCCGTAAGAACAACCAGCAGCTTGCCGACCTGCGTTTCAAGACCGAAGAGAAGATCCTGTGGAACGGGCCGTTCACGCACTGGGGCAAGGAAGAAGCCAACTTCGCCGACGTGCGCAATTACATCTACCACGATAAGAAGATCGACCAGCAGGTGCACCTGGGCTTCGACCTCTCCGACGTGGTCAACGGCCCGGTGGAAGCGGCGAACGACGGCCGCGTGGCATGGGCCGCCGACCTCGGCATCTTCGGCAATTGCGTGGTGGTGGATCACGGCTACGCGCTCCAATCCCTCTACGGCCACATGAGCCGCATCGACGTGAAAGTGGGCGACCTGGTGAAGAAGGGCCAGAAAATGGGCGTGGCCGGCTCGACCGGCCTGGCCGGCGGCGTGCACGTTCACTTCGGCATGCAGATCGATGGCGTGCAGATCAATCCGCGCGAGTGGTGGGACGAGCACTGGATCAAAGACCGCATCCTGAGCAAACTGGCCCCCGGCGCCACCGTCCGATCCGAAGAGCCGGCCGAGCCGAAGCCGCACCACGCCGCGCACCACAAGAAGCGGTAGAAAGCACCGGCCGTGGGGCAGGTTGCTCAACCTTCGGACCGATTGCGGGTTAACCTAGCTAGAAGGAGAGCCTACGAACCTGACGATTGACCTGTCGGAGCAAAATGCCGCCGCGCTTGAAGCCCAGGCGCGCGCAGCCCGCATGCCGGCCGAGCGCTATCTGGCGCATATCGTCGAGCGCGCTTTGGAGCGTCAGCACCGCCAGAACGCCGAGAGCCTTGGCAAACACCTGGACTACATGGCTTCTCAGGTTGCCACGGAGACGACCGCCGAGGAGATGGAAGCGGCGCTCCAGGAAGCCCTGCAGCATGTTCGGCCGCATCGTAGCTGGCGGCCGTGAGGCTTGTTCTCGATACGAATATCCTGGTTCGCGCCAGCCCCAAGGTTTCCCCTCAAGGGCTCGCCCGCGATCTCCTTCTGACCGCCGCATCGGGACCCCATACGCTAATCCTTTCCTCGGCCATTCTGGTCGAGGTGCAGCGCGTGCTGACCTACCCTCGCGTTCAGGCCAGATGGCCCCTGACGAGTGGAGCCATAGACCAATACCTTGCCTTTCTGGCAGCGGCGGGCGCTTTAGTGGAACTGCCCGAGGTTTCTCCAGCCGTTGTGAGCGACCCGGACGACGACCCGATTTTGCAAACCGCCGTTGTAGGCGGCGCCGATGTTCTTTGCACCCGCGACGAGGACTTTCGCCATGAAGTTGAACGACCGGGTCTGCGCCGCCCACGGTATTAGGATTATGGACGACGTTATCCTTCTGCGGGAGCTTCGCCGGTCGGGCGCCCGATAAAATGAGGGCGCCCGGCTGGCTTGACAGAGGCCGCGCCGATTACTTCCCCCGCAGCAGCCCCCTCACGCGCAGCCAATCCGCCAGCCTCGCGGGCCAGGATGCCAGTATCTCGTCGGTGGGCGCCAGTCCTACGCCATGCGGACCGCGCTCGTAGATGTGCATCTCGGCGGGGACTCCCGCTCTGCGCAGGGCCAGGTAGAAGAGCACGCTGTTTTCCACCGGAACGACGGCATCGGTAGTGGTGTGAAAAAGAAAGGTCGGAGGCGTTTGGGCGGTCACCTGCAATTCGTTCGAGAGATCCCGCACCAGCTTGGGGTCGGGGTTGTCGCCCAGCAGGTACTGGCGTGAACCGCGATGGAGATAGGGCTCTTCGAAGGAAATCACGGGATAGCAGAGGACCAGGAAATCCGGGCGGCTGCTGGCGCGGTCGATAGGGTCCGCCGCCGCGGCGTCGCCCGCATCGAAGTGGGTGCCGGCCGTGGCCGTCAAGTGGCCGCCGGCGGAAAAGCCCATCATGCCGATGTGCGCGGCATCGAGCCCCAGTTCGGCCGCGCGGGAACGCACCGTGCGAATGGCGCGCTGCGCGTCGCCCAGCTCGATGGGGTGATGATAACGCGGCCCCAGCCGGTACTTGAGCACGAATGCCGCAACCCCGATGGAATTCAGCCAGTGGGCAATCTGCTCGCCTTCCTTGTCCATGGAAAGATGAACGTAGCCGCCGCCGGGAGCCACGATTACCGCCGTTCCGGTTGCTTCGGCGGCGGGCGGAAGGTAAGCTGTGAGCGTGGGAACGTCCTCGTCCGCGGTGCCCAGCGCGCCGGGCGCGCCTTTGGGCCAGAGCGGTTGTGGCTGGAGCGCGCTCACCGCGGTCTGAGCCGTCAGCGCCGTGGCAAGCATGGCTGCGAGCGCCGCAGCGGCGAAGAACAAGTGGAAACGAACCGGGTTCATGACTATTACCGTATCACCCGGACATCGCCTTTGCCCCATACGGTCTGCCGGCCGACGCCGACCCAGCGCGCGGCCGCGAGCCAGGGCAGAAACTCGCCCAAATCGCCTTCATAATCCGCTTCGCCGGTGAAACCTCCCAGCGGATGCACTTGCCCGGTGCGGCTGGAACGGCGCTCGGCGCGCTCCCAATGGAGCCGCGCGTGGCCGAGGCGGATGGAGCGTGCGCGCTCGCCGAGGCCGCGAAAGTCGACCTCCAGCGGGCCGGCGCCGTAGAGCGCCCGGAGATTGCCGATCCGGTCGCGCAAGCGCGCGAACAAGGTGGCGAAATCGGGTTCTTCGCCGGAGGAAGCCCGCCCTTTCAGCTCCGTCGGTGTGACAAAAAGGAGCGAAATATGGTCGGCAGGCTCGCCTGTGTGAGCAAGGTCGAGGCAGATGGGTGGCACAGGCTTTAGCCTGTGAAGAATGTCTAAACTGGAGGCGCCGGCGCTCGTACCGGCGCTACACAGACTAAAGTCTGTGCTACCTAGGTCCAATGCCTCGATGCTCACCAACTCCGAGGGTACACGGCCTCGGCCCATTCCGCGCTCCGCGGCGCCGGCCAGGGCGCCCAGCAACGGCCAGAAAGCCTCGCGCGCGAAAATGTGAACGTCGAAACTCCAGCATTCCTTCTGGCGGCATTCCGTCCCGTCGAGGTGGCAAGCTCGCAATACGAAAGGGCGCGGCCAGTCCGCCAGGCCGCTTGGCGTTGGCTGGGTTCCCGGTGCGCGTCCCGGACGAAACCACCGCGCGTAGTCTTGCCCCCGATCTTCCAACCGGTATCCCAGTGCCCCGCGCAGCAGATTGGCGGCCGGCACGGGAAAGCGCAGCAGTCCGTGCGCCCGAAGGCGCAGGCGCACCCGGTAGAACTCGAATGGAATCATAGCAGTCGGCACCAATTTGTCCACCCCGCTGATGTATAATGGTATGGCATTTGGCTCTTGTGTTCCGCTTTATGATTAAGGGGGTTGCGTGAGTCCATACCGCAATCCCCTTTTTTGCGTAAGGGGAGGACGGGGCCGAAAGAAGTTACGTCTAGAAGGATAGAGGCAGATGAAAGAAAAAGGTACAGTGAAGTGGTTTAACGCAGCCAAGGGCTACGGGTTCATTCAGCGCGAGAACGGAGAGGATGTCTTCGTGCATTTCTCGGCGATACAGACGCAAGGGTATCGCACGCTCGACGAAGGAGCAAAAGTAGAGTTCGAAGTCACGAAGGGCCCTAAGGGGCTGCAAGCGACCAACGTCTCTGTGGCCTGACGTCTCGCGGCGGACCGGCTGCCGCGCCAAGCAGACGGCAGCCGTCCGCCGACATCGATTCTGGAGGGATATGAGCAAAGAGGACAGCATTGAAGTCACTGGTACCGTTTTAGAAAAGTTCCCCAGCGGCCTGTTCAGCGTTCAACTGGAGCACGAACGGGTCGTTTTGGCGCACCTGGCCGGGAGGTTGCGCCGCAATCGCATTCGCGTTCTGGCAGGCGATAAAGTCACTCTGGAAATGTCTCCCTACGATCTCACGAAGGGACGAATCACGTTCCGCCACCGCTAACCGACTTCATCTTCCGTAATTTCCCGGTGAAATCGCCGTCCTGGTTCTGCAAGTACGTAATCATACTACCGGTTAGGTCCCCCTCATGATAAAACTTTGAGAGGTTGATTTTCCCGGTCACAGAACTTCCGCAATTACTTTGCGGCAGCCTCGGATTTACCGTAATCCATTGGATTCTATCGGTCAAGGGAGCCGACGCGCTAGGACAACGGCAGCCCGCAGCGAGCAGGATGGGGGCAAGCGGAGCGATCTCGCCGGTATAATCAAGTCGGAGGCAGGGGTGGATAAGCCAAAAAGTTCCCAAAGTCGGTCGCGGAGGCAGGTTCCTTCCGATCCCGGCGCCGACCTTGTTCAGCTTCTGGGCCAGAAGGTGGTGGGCCAGCCAGCCGCAACGCGCGTCATCATTCCTTATATTCAGATGTTTCAGGCTGGCCTTTCGCCGGAAGGGCGTCCCGTCGGCGTGTTTCTCTTGCTGGGACCGACCGGTACCGGGAAAACCAAGACCGTGGAAGCCTTGGCTGAAATCCTGCACGGTAGCAAGAAAAGCGTGCTACGCGTGGATTGCGGCGAGTTTCAGATGGAACACGAAGTTGCCAAACTGATTGGCGCGCCGCCAGGCTACCTGGGCCACCGCGAAACCCAGCCCATGCTGACGCAGCAGAAGCTGAACGCCGTGACCAGCGAAAAATGCGGTCTGTCGCTGGTATTGTTCGACGAGATCGAGAAGGCCGCCCCGTCCATGACCCGTCTGCTGCTGGGCGTGTTGGACAAAGGCGTGCTGCGGCTGGGCGACAATTCTTCGGTGAGTTTCGACAAGAGCCTGGTCTTCCTGACCAGCAATTTGGGCGCCCGCGAGATGATACGGGAAATCAATCCCGACTTCGGTTTTCAATCGGCGGCAGGCGGCGTACCGCGCGCGGACCTGGTGAACAAGCTGCAGAGTATTGCGATGGTGAGCGTGCGCAAGCGATTCTCGCCGGAATTCGTCAATCGTATCGACGCCGTCATCACCTACCAGCCGCTCACACCCGAATCATTGTCCGCCATCCTGGATATTCACGTCACCGATTTGCAGGAACACGTCAATACCAGGCTCGGAAACCGTTCCTTCAACCTGGATGTGCCGCTGGACGCCCGCGCGTTTCTGATCGGAAAAGGCACCAGTGCCGAATACGGCGCCCGCGAGTTGAATCGCACCATCCACCGTTTCCTGACCCAACCCCTGGCCACTTTGGTCGCTGCCAACCAGGTAGTACCGGGCTCGACCGTTCAGGTCCTGGTCGACCGGGAGCACGACAAGCTGGATATCCGTACCCAGGGAGCCGCCGGGGAAACGCAAACCTCCGCGCCCACGGTCCTGCTGGTGGACGACAACCGCGACCTGCTGCGTTTTCTCGAGCGGTTGATGGGCGACGCCGGATGGAACCTGCTGATCGCCGACTCGGCTACGGAAGCCAGGCGTCTGGTCAACGAATCCAAACCCGACGCCGTGCTGATGGACTACATGCTGCCCGACGGCAACGGGGTCGAATTGGGCGTGGAATTTCGCCAGATCGTCCCCGAAATGCAGGTGATCGTCATGACCGGATCCATTCTCCCGCCGGAGGAAGAATCCCTCTGCGAGGAGCACGATTTCCCCGTGCTG
>Ga0182014_10001500_pt1 | contig 31065 bp, 19 predicted proteins | sample 612S2DmetaG_FD_120489 | JGI IMG/M metagenome (GOLD analysis project Ga0182014, IMG submission 120489) | Permafrost microbial communities from Stordalen Mire, Sweden - 612S2D metaG | ecosystem: Environmental > Terrestrial > Soil > Wetlands > Permafrost | place: Sweden: Stordalen | collected... | reverse complement strand
GTCAATCTGTACCGAATATCCATCTGGCGGTGCGAAGACCAGCGGCACGCTCACGCCCCTTCAGCGCATCCGCGCCGCGGCCGCACTCGCCCCCGGCTAGGCTGCCGCCGCGCGCTGGAACACCGCGATATCGAGGCGGCGGACGCCTTGCACCCGGTACAACGGCAAATGGTCAACTCCCTCCATGCTCCCCGAGCACTCTGACGCAAAGCCCGTCGGAAGGCCGGCGCGGGGCCTCGCTCGGTGCGCCTTCTCCGCAAAGTGTGTCGTGGCGGCGTTCGTCTGGCGAATTGCCTTCTTCAGGGGTGAATGCTGTCGATCGTCGTCGCCAGATTTTGGTTTCCGAGATGGTTTTTCCATCTTTCTAAATGAACAGCTTGACGACGACAACCCTTTCTAAATGCTTCTGCTAATTTCTATGTATTCTTGTTTCCACCTAAGGTGCTGATTTTGTGAGGGCAAGACCAATAAAACGGGCACCCGGATTCCGCTTGGTGGAGACTGGATGCCGTTGAAGAGGCAATTGGCTTCCGCGGCTGCGGCATTTGTCCTCCGTGGGCAGATGGTTCGATGGAAATTAGATGCCGCGATTCCGAATGTTCTGGTGCCGCGCGGCGACGGCGGAGGGGCCAGCCCCGCATGGTGCACTCCACGTCTTCCAAGAACCAGAGCACGGATAGAGTCCCATGGAGTCTCGTCAGGTCGAATCCGATGGGCAGAAGTCGCCCCGCGACGCGCCCGGGGGCATCCCGGTTGGCGGTGCAAGGGCTCCGGGGTCCTGGGGCCATCGATCTTTAAGTTGTATCTTCGGCTTTGGGTTCCGGGATGCTGTTTGCTTCGCCACCGTTCGGGGAACCTGCGGAATCCGAATGCCGGCGTAGAGGCGACTGCAGTATTCTGGCGCCTCTAGCCAGTGTGTTTGGCTTCAGCATCGTGCGGCTGGGCCAGACGCTGTTCCACTTTTTGCAGGTCGCGACCCATTGGGCACGAACAGTAGCCATCTTCTGTGCGCCCGGTGCCCGGACAACGAGTACACCGGCCCTTTGTCAGGGTCGCTTCATCCACGGTCGTGGGTTCCGGCGCAGGCGATGAAGCTGGCCCACCCCATTTTCGCGCGTGGTCCAGGAAAAACCCGGGGCCCGGTCTCTTACGCAGACGGCCAATACGAGGGCGGATGTCATCCAAATACTCGCGCAGGGTTCCACCTCGCAGCTCGATTGCTCCCCGTATGTCCCAGATCAGCCGACGATCAGGCAGGATGCTGGTGGAGTCGTTCACGAGTGCTATGAGTTCGTCGATGTCTGAGGCATACTTTGGCCCACCTGAAGACGGACCGCTGTCGCTCGCCGTCGCCGGGTTTTGGTTTCTAAGAGTGTTTTGCCCTTTTTCTGTATGCGCTGAAGAACTCGGCGACAGCAGAGCATCTATGAATGCCTCTGCTGATTTCTCGATATCTTTGTTCCCACCTAAACTGCTGATTATGTGGGGACAGGCCCAATTAAACGGGCAGCCGGATTCCGCGCGCAAACTCGATGCTGTTGGCGCGACAATTGGCTTCCTCGGCCACGGCATTTGTTTTCCGCGGGCTGATGGCTCGATGGAAATTAGATGCTGCGATTCCGAACACCCTGGCGCCGAGGCGCCCACGCAGGGCCGGCGATTCGTAGCGTCATCGGCCGACGTCAGTTTGCCTCCAGCCGACTCGTCCGGCGGAGGGTCTGCCCAGGCTGCTGCACCGCGCGGTTGTCTAAAATCCAAGGCGCTGGAATTGAAGTGCGGTGGAGTCGAATCAGGTCGAACCCGGAGGGCAGCAAGCGCGATAGGAGCAGAGACCCCTGCTGTTCGTGGCTTGCACTCGTGTCGACGTGGTTCACGGACCGGAACCTCTTCTAGCAGTTCCGGGTGAACTCGCATCCGCCACGGTTGACCAGGGGTGCGTTCGATCAGCTTAACACGGACGAGGAAGGCCAGTGAGTTTCGAATTGACCTCTCTTGTTCCCCCAGAAACTCCTGGAGGTCGGCCATCGTAACTTCCCTCCACTCGGGAATACCGTTACGAACCGTATCAATGAGAACCTTCAAGAAGACGACGCCGGCCGCCAGACCCAGTCGCCGGAAGATGGTCTGTGAGTTGTAGAGCATCGTCTGCGGCGGCATGTTGTCCCACGCTTCGCCCTTCATCAAACTGAAGAAGCCCTTCTCGGCTGGTGGCAACGGTATGGGATCACCTTTCTTGTACCGGGTCGCGGATCTACGACCAGCTCCTGGAGGGGCGTTCATTTGCACCACCCGCCTTGATCATGTTGCGTGGGTACGACGACGAGAAATTCCGCCCAAGGTGCTGTAGAGACGCGAGGGATTCTTGCAAGAGTCCCTTCGACGTTGGGGAACAGATTCCAAACCGCTTAGCATTGTCCGTAAGCAGCCCTGAAAAGGCTGGCGTCGGCGGTTCGATTCCGTCCCTGGCCACCACACCTAACATTCCCATTTTTATAAAGTTGCGGGAATTTCCCAGTGCCATCCCTCTTCCGAAAGGTGCCTCCGTGGAGTCCATTTGGAGTCCAAACCCGGTGGTTGGGTGCATGGTAGCCCTGCGGGTGCCCTGAACCGCCGCTTATCTCCTCTTGATTCAATGGAATGGTAGCCATGGTAGCCATGGGGACGATGTTCTTTGTTGTCTCGCGATTGAGGAGACAACATTCAATCTCCTATACATGCGCCTACCACACCACCACGGTGTCCTGACCATCGTTGACGATTCAAACTTCGGACTCTAACCATGGCCAATACCTGGTCGGGACTGCATTTGCTGTCCAAACTCGTCGCGGCGGCGTTCGTGGTACCCATGGTAACCATCTTGGGTACCATCGGCCGCGGTCTATCTCCTTGTTCGCGGCAAAATGATAATGTCCTATTTGGGCAAAGTAGAAATGTCCTATTGACAGGGTCCAGCCTGAAGGGTGGGCGAAGAACATCTGCTGATGACCCAGACCGACCGAGACCGGTTGGTGGCCTTGAAGAAGGCCAAAAAGAAACTGATCACCCAGAAGCAGGCGGCCGAGGAGATCGGCGTCACGGAGCGACAGGTACGGCGACTCCTGCGCAAGCTGCGGCGGAAAGGAGACGGGGCGGTAATCCATGAGCTGCGGGGGCGAGTGTCCAATCGGAAGCTGCCGGCAGAGACGGAGCAGCGGGCGATCCGGATTCTTTCCGACCCGCTGTATCGGGGATTCGGGCCGACGCTGGCGGCCGAGTACCTGCACAAGCTGCACCAGATCACGGTGAGCAAGGAGACGCTGCGGCAGTGGATGGGGAAGGCGGGATTATGGAAAGCCGGCCATCGCCAGGTAGGGGAGGTGCATCAGTGGCGGCCGCGGCGGAGCCGCTGCGGCGAGTTGGTGCAGTGGGACACCAGCACCCACGAGTGGCTGGAAGGACGTGGGGAGCGAATCTATCTGATCTCCACGATCGACGATGCCACCAGCCGGCTGTTCGCCAGATTCGTGCGGCACGACTCAAGCGAGGAAAACCGGCGACTGTTGGGGTCGTACCTGGAACGATGGGGACGGCCGCTGGCGTTTTACACGGATAAAGCGGGCATGTTTCAGGTCGCGGTCAAGACCAAACGGCAAGAGCAGCGGGAAGGCCGAGACCGGCCGCGGATGCCACCGACACAGATTGAGCGCGCTCTACGCGAGTTGAACGTGGTCTGGATTCCGGCGCACTCGCCCCAGGCCAAGGGGCGCGTCGAGCGCCAGTTTTTGACGGCGCAGGACCGTCTGGTGAAAGGGCTGCGGGTGGCCGGGGCGTGCACCATCGAGGAGGCCAATGCCTACCTGGGAAAAGAATATCTGCCTTGGTGGAACCAGACCTTGACGGTGCCGCCGGCCGACCCGGCCGACGCGCACCGGCCGTTGGGCAAAGAGCACGATCTGGCGGCGATCCTGAGCCATGTGGAACAACGGCAGGTAACCAATGACTACACCTTGCGGTACGACGGAAAGGTCTATCAAATCGACCGCCGGGATATTCAGGTTGGAATGCGGAGGGCATGGGTACGCGTGGAAGAGCGATTGGACGGGAGCATCGCCGTGCAGTTCCAGGGGCGTTATGCGCGCGTGCGCCGCTGCGCGCCGCCGTTGCCGGAACTGGAGTCCCTCAAAAAGATGGCGGCCAAAGCGCCGCGCCCAACCCGCAAGCCCGCACGCAAAAACGATTGGATGAAGAACTTCTCGGTGCGGTCTGGTCCTTCTCTCCGCCAAACCATCGAGGTGTCTAATGCGCGCGACTGAACGTTGGCGCCGCAGCCAAAAACAATATGGAGGCGCCGGGCAAAACCGGCCCGGCGATCTTCGCGCTTTATGTATCCGAAGACCGCTGCTCGGGGGCTTCACCAAAGCAGATCTGCCTAAAAAACCAAAACCCCCAGAACGGGCATCTTATGGCCCGGTTTGACTGGGGGTCTGGTGCCGTCTGCTTCGGAGCCAGCCCCGTCGCAGCGGTCTTCGGATCTGCCCCAGGGAGCGCGACTTCCCCAGAACATCGAATCCACTTTAAGCCCGCTCTTCCCGCCGTCCCCTTAAAACAGGACATTTCTACTTTGCCTTGACACGGTCTATCTCCTTGTCCTTCAATGCGACGGTACCCATGGTAGCCATTTTTGCGATTTTCGTTTTTGTCTCGCGTATGAGGAGACAACAACGCATTCCCTATATAGGAACCACCCCACGGCATCCATCCCTCCCGATGAGCATCGGCCCAGAGGCCACTTTTCGCGACAGCGCTGGTTCTGATGAAAGTGCCGCTCGCGCCAGATCTCGGTCTCCTGGCGCCGGCGGGCGCGCTCTGGGCCGCTACGGCTTCACGACATCCGTGCGGCCCGCTGACCATAACACAGCGCGCTGTACCAGGTGCCGGTACCACGGCATCTCGCAGGTTTCGCGCCCATGCCCCGGCTGAATGTAAACCACTCTCGATCTTGGATACGGGCTCACCCAGGCGATGTCCCGATCGCTGGTCGGGTGATCGCTGGTCAGCAAGACTGTCACGTTCGCCGCATGCCATACCAGTTTGTAGGTCTCATCGAAAAGACGCATCTGCGGCAGGCTTGCCGAGATGGGGTGCCCCGGCTTCGGCGTCACCACTTCTTCCACGTCGTGCAGATACTTGGAGGCCGGCAAGGGTGGATCGACTTTGATCACGTAGCGGCCGGCCACCACGTCCTTCCACCACCAGTCCCAATCCTGAAAATCAGCGATCGCGTGATGAAGCGCCACCACCCCCTTCCCCGATTCAACGAAGTCTCTCAGGTTCTGCAGGTGCTTCTCGGGCAGTTGATCCCGCTGGATGGTGTCGTACAAAACCAGAACGTCGTAGCTGTTGCGCAGGTCATTGCGGAACGCCACCGGATGCGGGTCGACATTCACGCGAATGTCGCGGCGGCCGTCCAGCACGTTGTAGAACATCGCATCGTGATCATGTCCGCCAGTGACCAGCAGCACGCGCACCGCGTCCTGGCTCTTCGGATTTGTGTCGATTCGCGCGGGCACCGTCACCGCGTTGCGCGCGGCCCATTCCGTGCCGCGGGCGTAGGTCACGGTGAAGCCGGGCGTCTGCATGGCATCGAGGTCGTGGCCCAGCGCAGTCTGGAAAACGCGGCCCTTGCCGTAGGCGTTCGTCCACAATAGCGGCTCATCCTTGCCGTTGCCGCCGAACTCGGGCGCGTCGAAGGCCGAAGCCAACACGTGCACGCCGTCCTTCATGCGGAAATTGTGATAGAGTTCGTCGCTGATCAGAAAGGTGGCAGGCAGTCCCGCGGAAATGGGATGCCGCGTATCCTGCCACCTGACTTTATAGGCGTGGCGTTGCGCATGTCCGGTCTGCGGAGCCGCGTCCGACCACACCGCACCCACCATCTGCCCCCACTGCGTCCAGGGTTGTTGCACCACGCCGGTGCGGCCCATGTTCTCGCTCAGCACCGCTGTTTCGCCAAACGGATAACTCGCGGCATGCACGACAACCAATCCCTTGCCGCCGCTTACAAATTCCTCCACGGCCTTCTCCGCCTGAGCGCTCCAGCGCGGACCGCAGTAATTCGCAACCAGAACATCATAGGGCTTCAATGTTCCTTCGCTCAGCCCCTGCGGTTCTTCGGTGACGCGAACGTCGAACTTTCCGGTGAGTTCAAGCGCATGGCGCAGGTAAGGAGTCGTCGAGCGCCAATCATGGTTGTTGCGGCCCGTAAGAATCAGGACTCTGATCTTGCCTTCCTCAAAGAAGAAACGATCCGGGACTGTCTGAGCTGCGACGCCGGCGGCCAGAAGCAGATTCATGCCGAGGAAGAGTGGAGCTCTATGCACGGTTCAACACCTCCTTCAAATGCGCGAGAGAGCGCTGCGCCTGCAAGGGGGTGCCACACTCCACCGACAACACGCCGTTGAAGCCCCCTCCGCGCAGAATGCCCGTAATACGGCCCCAGTCGATTACGCCATCTCCGCAGGCGCATCCCACGGGCGTGCCCGTCACTTTGCCCTTCTCGGCTTCGGCGTGTTCGATGGAGATGTCCTTGGCGTGAACGTGAACCACTCGATCCAGCACGGCTTGAAGCCCCGCATAGGGATCTTCCCCGCCAAGGAACGCGTTGCCAGTGTCGTAGTTCACCCGCAGCATGGGCGAATCCACAAGCGAAGCGATGCGCAACAGTCCGTTCGTGGTCTTCGAGATGGACTGATGCGGTTCAATACCTACATAGATGCCGTGCCGCTCCGCCGTGCGCAGCACGGTTTTCAGCGTGTAGCGCATCACTTCAAAGCACTCGCAGTCTGTCAACCACGACGGCCGGATGCCCTCGTCGGTGTTCACCACGGGAGCGCCCAGCACCTTGGCGAAGCGGATGGCCTTTTCGAGGTAGAGTACGCTGATCTCGGGCCGCATTAGCGGGCAATGCGCCGACAGGCCGGAACATTTCACACCGTTTGCGTCGCAGACATCCTTCACCCAGAGCGCATCTTCGTCCATGGAAACGGAGTGGAAATAGCCCGCCTCGCTGAGCAGCTCGCGCCCATTGTGCACCATCGGCTCGATGTACTGGTAACCGATCTGGGCGGCGCGTTCCACGCCCGCCGCGAAGCTCTTGTCCTCGCAGCGGATGAATTCCATATTGATGCCTGGCGTCATCATACGTCCCACTCGCTCTTCCATCTCACGGGTTCCCCCGTCTGGTACGCGATGTTGCCGATGTGGCACGCCATGGCGCTGTAGTGGCCGTCCACGGCGTTGGCGTTGGGCTGCCTGCGCGAGCGCACGCAATCCAGGAAGTTGCCCATATGCGCCGGCTCCGGACCGCCCTTGGCCACAATCGGTTCGCCGCCCCCGGCGGGCAGGAACCGGTAGCCGCCCCGGAAGATGTTCAGCCGCCCTTTCTCGCCGAAGAACACAATATCGGCCGATTCAAGCGGAATCATGTCGGTGATGGTGGCCTCGAAAGTCACATTCAACTTTTGCGGGTAGTTCAGGATGAAGTTGATATTGTCGGGGGTGTCGCGGCCGTCGTTGTATTGGTAGATGCCACCCAGGGCCACCGACGACAGTGGCTTGGTGAGGCCCAGATACCAGTGGACCACGTCCACCATGTGCACGAACAGGCCGCCCGTTTGGCCGCCGGTGGAAAACTCCCAATAGGCGAAGCGGTTGAAGTACATCTTCGGATTCCAGGGCCGTTGCGGGAGCCAGCCGAGCACGGCCTGCCAATCCAGCCCTTCCGGCTTGGTCTCCATGCCGGGCGGTACTGGCGTCAGGTAGCCGCTGTTGGCGTTCCAGTAGGTGCGAACCAGGTGCACCGGGCCGATCATGCCGCCTTCGAAGAACCTCTGCTTGGCCTCAATGAAATGGTCGATGGAGCGCTGCTGCACGCCCACCTGCACCAGCTTGCCCGTGGCGCGCACGGCCCTCACGACATCCAGCCCCTGCTCCGGCAGTGAGGTCATCGGCTTTTCGCAGAAGACGTCCTTGCCGGCGTGCAACGCGTCCACAGTCATGCGAGAGTGCCAGTGGTCTGTGGATGCCACGATGACGGCGTCCACATCTTTCCGCTCCAGCAGCTTGCGGTAGTCCGAGTACTGCTCCACTTTGGGGCCGGGCAGTTCCTTCTCCAGGTAAGCTGCTCCTTCGCGGCGGCGCACATCCCAGGCGTCGCACACGGCGACAAACTCAGCCCCGCCGGCCAGCTTCGCCATGCGCATCAGGTGCTGGCCGCGTCCACCACAGCCGATTGCGGCGAGGCGAACACGGTCGTTTGCGCCCGAGACTCTGGCGGCAGCGGCCGCAGTGATGACAAAACCTCTTCGAGTCAATGCCGGCATAACGTTCGGACTCCTTGTCTGGCGGCCTGGCCGCTTCTCCAAAGGGAAGTTTACACCTTTGATGTTACTTCTGTGCCACGGCACCACCAGCGCGGTGGAGATCTCGGTGGCGTCGGAGGCGCGCCATACCTCCTCGGTTGGCTGGAACCCGCCGACTGCGCGTCTGCTTCTCTTGGGGAGTGGTGTTTTCAGTTTGCGATACGTCGGGCTGGAGGCGCCATGCGTAATCAACTGCCAGGCCTTCACGCAGAAGCGGAAGTCCGCCGGAGCCCCTCGCCTCAACTTCTCAGCCAGATCCGCCGCGGGCGGCTGGTGGAATGTGCTCTGCAATTCCATTGTCGGGAATGGTTTGAATCAAAGCGATCGCCATCGACAAACAGCCGGTTGAGAACGCGTCTGCGTTCTGGCGGCCGCTCGGCGGGAAGAGCTTCGAAGGATCAATTTGAACGCTGGCTAAGCGTTCCGCAGTCGTCCAGAGCGCCGGGACGCTCGAATCTCATTCCCACAGCTCTACCTACTTACTCCACGTGTGTCCAAAACCATGAATACCCTGGTTCCCGTTTACAACGCCGACGGTAGCTTGTACGCCTGCCTATCGGAACAACGGCTGGCCAGCCTCCAATCGGCCGGCCTCGTGGCGCGCGTGGTGCGCCATCGCAAAGGTTACGTCAACCGAGCGATCCTCTGCCTCCGGCCGGGTGAGCCGAAGCCGATGTCGGCCGGCTCCATGATGGGTACCAGGTACTCACGCCAGAGGAAACCGGCAAGTACGCCGCCGCCATCGACCGGTTTGACAGTGGCATCACGGTAATGATCGTCGCCATTGTCAGCGCGCTGGCCGGAACCTGGTTGTATGGATACTTGCGGCCGCGGCTGCTGCATTGACCATACGGAGCTGGCGGGTGTTCCGGGCGGAATAATCTATGGCTTGAGACTAAGAGTGAACAAGGGAGGCAGCTTAAATGGAAGGGGCGGACACGGGGGCGGCTTGAACCCCGCGGTGATCGGCGGAAGAAGATTCAGGTCCCGGCTGGTCATCATGATCGCGCCCGCATTATCGAATAACCGCTGGTGGGCGGCATTTTTTCTTGGATCCCACTCGGTGACGACGCAAGTTCTCGAAGCTGTAAGAAAATCTTCGGCCTTGACCGCGTCGCACATTGCGAGACGGTTGGAAAGTCTCATTCCATAGTTGAAACTCAGCAAAGCAACCTGCGCCTGCGCCTGAATCTTGGCAAAATCGGGGAATTGGACCCCTCGCTGGTTCCAACAATCGTTCATCTTTGCCAACAGACTTGAGAGCATGATGTTGGCCGGGATCTCCATGGGGGACTTGTCGCCGTAGTCGGTGAACAGGTTGTCAGGGGTTCGCGGCAAGTCGTTGACCCGGTCGAATTCCTTCTTCATTTGTTCCGGGCTGGGGACTGCCCCAGAGCCTTTCATGCGGAACAAGGTGCGAATCGGGTCGGCGGCCGCCTTCTCGCGGTCGGAGACGGCAATCCCGACGCCCGCGGTAACGTCCTTCTTCTTGTTCTTTATCGGCCAGTTGTTATAGAGGAACGGAGTGTAGCCCTCGTGCCCCTTCGTGAACGCAATAAGGTAGTTGAATGCATCTACGGACATGCCTTGGGGCGTCATGGACTTGATCTTAAGGCCCGGTGAGCCGGTTTGTCCATGAAATTATGGCAAAGGAGTACTAGCGGGCTTCGCGAATCGGACGACACGGCCCTTCGAAGACTCGCTTGTGTCGAGGGCGCCGTGTGGACAAGTCTTATCGGCTCGCCAATTTGCCTCGTTATCTGGTGTTATCGGCGTCTAAGCCACGTCGCCCAGGTCACTGTTGCCTTCCAAGACCTCCATAGCGCCCTCAGCGCGCGCCGAACAGCCATAGCTTGATCGGCTGATACATCAAGTCGATCGCCCCAGCCGCCAACCAGATCATTGAGCTGACGGAGAACGCTCGCGCGGTCGTTCGCACCTCCGGCGTACGGTCTAACTGCAGCAACGGACCACTCTCGTTGGCGGCCGTCCGGTCGTACAGAAACAGCGGAGCCCCGGCAAAAAGCGCGAACACAGGAAACCAGGATGCAGTGATAACCACATTCTGATCGGCCCGCCCACTTTGCCAAAGGAAGCCAACAGATTTGATCACCTCTGCAATCGCGAATGCAGCTAGTGCTAAATGGCGAATCGCCAGGGCGCGCCCGGCGGACCGCAAGCCGGTCATCAGATCGCGCGAGCGCTGAACGGCCGCCTTCCCCGATAGCTTTTCAACCACGCAAAGCACCGGCCACAGGCTATCGCCGATAACCCAGCCGGGCCCGAAAAACAAAAGAGAGCGGGTCTGCGTTACCGCGAGAACCGGTACCGTCTTAACCAGCTTCCAGAAGACTCGGAACGATAGGAACCTCCTGACGCGGACCTGTTCGTCCATTGCCATCAGCGCCGCGGCTGCGCGCAGTAAGTTGTCGGAAAAAATGAAAAGAATCGCCGCTGCCACTGGGACCAGCACCATTCTCATCGCGGCAACCGGCACCAGTTTCCCGCTGAAGGAAACCAGCAATGCCGTTATCGACAAGAGGACCGTGTAAATGGGCAACATCAAAAGAGCATATGCCGTGAGATGTTGCAGCAGAAATGCTTTCGATCGCCGCAGTGCGAGAACTTCGGCGTCCACTGCGTTATGGAACCGCCGTGTAAATGCGATTGCAGAGGCCGGGCGATCCGCGGGATTGCGTGCGAGTCCGGCGAGAATCGCGTCCGATACGTCGCGCGGAATCTTGTGGGCGGACGATGGCCGGGGAGGATTCTCAGTCTGGTGATATTCGAGTAGCTCACTAGGCTTTCCGGTAAAGGGCAGTTCACCGTACACCAGGGAGTAGGCCACGACGGCCAAACTATAGATATCGGCACGGAAGTCGACTTCTTTTCCCAACGCCTGCTCCGGCGACATATACGAGGGGGTTCCGACCAAGCTACCCGGCATGGTTTGCGCACCTGAGCCGCTGTCGAATGATCCGAAGGATGGCGCGGACGGAACTGGCGCCAGAGCGACGGTCTCTGTCTCCTCCGTTGGTGTGCCGACTTTCAATGACCCGGCGTCATGCGTCATATCGATCGCGACGGTTTCCAATTCGTCGCCGGGCATCGAGGGCTCCGGAACGACAGTCTTCCGGGCGCTCACCTCCGGCATCTCTTTCGAGCGCGGAGCCCAATCGCCGAGCAGATTTACCTTGGCCACTCCGAAGTCGAGCACTTTCACCATGTACCCGCCACGGCCGTTTGGTTCCAGCCAGATGTTGTCGGGCTTCAAATCGCGATGGACGATTCCATGCCGGTGCGCCTCCGCAAGCGCCAGTCCGATCTGGTCCAGAAGGTCCGCGATCAGCGGTAGCCCGATACGCGGATTGCCTTTCTGGAAATCCGAAAGCGTCTGTCCGTCGAGAAGCTCCATCACCAGGTACGGCATGTCGCCGCGAGAGGCTTTCGCGATTCCGAAATCGGTGACATTGACGATATTCGGATGGCGGAGGCGGCCGCATGCCTGTGCTTCGCGCTGGAAACGAGCAACAAACTGCGGTTCCACCGCCCACCTCGGAGCGATCACTTTGACCGCGACAACCCGAGTCGTTCCGAGATGCGTTGCCAAGTAGACATTCCCCATTCCGCCCGCGCCGAGCTGCTTGTCGATGCGGTATTTGGCGTCGAGGATTTCGCCGATCATTGAGTGAGCCAAAGATCAAAAAGGCCCAGCCGCCATCATAGCAATCCCAGCCTGTTGGGGACTAACGCCGGACGCCAGCGCGGCTTGCCCGGTCGCCAAGAGGCTTGGTGGATGAGCTCAATGCCGGCAGCCTACCGCACATCTGGACAGCATGCTTTAGCGCGTTGCTGTCCGAAGACTTTCAGACGGCTCGGCGAGCTTTATCGGCGATTAACGCCGCAGGGTCCCGAAATCGCTGCTTGGACCCGTGTTCTCCAAAGTCGGCGACCGTAGACTTGCTGCTAGACCCGACACTGCGACACGGTTCACGACGACGTCAAGACCCGATACAGGCAGCGTCCTGTCGGCAGCCGGGCAATCTCCGAGTGTCCCGTCATCCGTCGCGCCGGGGCTTTGCAGCGCTCGGCATCGCTGACGTCAGTGCGGCCGGCCCTTGCGGCTGCTCGTTCGGAAAGTTCGGCCGTGCTCTGCGTTCAGTACGTCGGAGACAGCTCTTGAGGGCACGTTATCCCCTATTATCGGTAGCGGCAACTCCGGTGGCGCCTCTTTCCAAGTAGCCGACAAACGGTAAGCGGAACGCCAGCCTGGGCCGCTAGGGCGGATTACGCGGTTTCCCCGTGCCCTGGGCTCGAAGCTGGTTGCTGAGAGCTTCTTACTGCGTCACGTAGACCATCATCGTCATCGGTTCCCCTGGCGCGAAATCCAAGCTGAGAGCTCCGGGGGCTGGTACGATATAGGGCCCTACGATCGCCCCGTTGTAGTTGAAGGTCACCGGAAACTGATACTTCGGAGTAGCTCCGGGTTCGCCAGTGCAGGCCGATGGGGAAGCGGGCATTGTCACCTCCACCTGGTAGACGAAGTCGCCGATTAGAGCCGCACTGGTCACCTGCGCGGAACAATCTCCGACCGTGGCGGACAAGTCGCTTATCTGCCCCGCCGGTGGGAACCCGAGTTGACTCGCGCCTGTGCCGTGCATGTAGAACGATACCGTGGATCCGGCTGGCGCGGGGTTGGCGCACGAGTTGAGAGTGCCGTCGGCGTTGTTCGCCACCGGTTGATATCCCTGATTACTGGGGCTGGCGCCTCCACACGAGATCTGGCCGGCCATCAGGTTTGCGAACAGGTTCGGGTTAGTCAAAATGTACGGAAACTGGCGGCTGACTGTGGCGCCGTTTACGCTTAGCTGCATGACGGTCTTAGTCGGCCACGCAGCTACCGTACGCGATGGCAGCGGCAACGGCACGGCCAGGTTGATCTGCGCCGCGGAAGCATAGAGCAGTTGCGCGGGATTGTCGCCGTCGAAGGTCGCGGATACCCCGGCGATAGAGGCGTCGGTGCCATCCGGCGCCGCCACGCCAGTGGCCGGCCCCAGATTGGCTCCGAAAATCGAGATCAACTCAAAGCCCGTCACCGCGCCGACGTGGGTCAGGTTGCCGGCGTCCAGCACGCACGCAATCGCCGGACCGGTATTGGGGCCGGTTGAGAAATCGGCCGCCGCCAGCCAGCCGCCCTGCAGAAATCCCGGCCCGAGACTCAGCGGCGCGAACGGCGCCAGCACGCCGGGCGAAAACGGCACGTCGGGGGCCACAGCCGTGCCCGTGACCCAAACCTTACCGCCGGCCAGCACAATCCCGGTAGCGCTGGGCGCCGATCCATCGATCCACTGCCCGTCCTCGATATTGCCAGTGGCGGGGTCCACCTTGAGCTCGCACGCACCGCTGATGGCAGTGATATTGTTCGGCAGGCAGGCTTCGGGCAGCCAGGAGAAAACCGACGGAAGCCCCGGCGGCGGGTTTGGGCCGGGGGTAAAAAGCTGTGTGTAGCTGGATGCCGTGCCGCCCGCATAGACGGCGCCCGATGAATCCAGTTGTACGCCCGCGCCGCCGAACGGAATCGAGAACAACAGGTTCGCGCCCGCCGGATCGAGCTTGGAAAGATAACCGGTGTAGATCTGCGGCGGCGTGACGGTAAACGGGTAGGATGCCTCCGCCAGCGTACCGGTGACATAAGCATTTCCGGCGGCATCCACCGCCAGGCCGGTATTAGCGGTAGATCCGGCGGAGCCCGCGATGCCGTTCAGGCCCGTCGAGTAAATGAGCTTCGAAGCTGCGGGGTCCACCTTGGTGACGTGCTGCAATCCGCCGGGGAATCCGATCTGGCACAAAAACACGCACGTGTAGCCCTGCACGAAAGTGGTCTGATAGGCGCCGGCCGTGGTGGGATAGTCGGTTCCGGTGCTGCTACCCGCGAGATAAATGTCACCCGCCGCGTCCACCACGATCGAATTGCCGCCAATCCCGGTCGCGGAGAGAATTATCTTGCTGGCCGTCGGGTCCAGCTCCATCAGGAACCACTGGTTGGTGGAGTCCGCGATGCTGTAAGCTCCTTGTGTAACCGGGAATCCGGTGCCATTGGCGACGCCGCTCACCAAAATCTGCCCTTGCGGCGTGACCGCGATGCCGCGCGCCATGGAGGCGACCGACCCGCCGATCAGCACCGCGAACACCACCGCGCCTTGCGGGCTCAGCTTGGCGACGAACGACCGCAAGTCGGTGCCGCCGGTAGGCGCCGTGCCGAGCGCGCCGCCCCCCGTTGCGGGAAAATTGGGATTTCCGGTCCAGCCCGCGATGTACGCGTTGCCGGCGCTGTCCACTGCCATGGCCGAGATCTGATCGCTGGCGGCGCTGTCGAGATAGGTGAGATAAAGATATTGGCTGGCTTTGCTGTCGACTTTCGCTACCATCGCACCCGTGGTCTGCGCCTTCGGGTCGATAACGCTGCTGCCCGCGACGTACACGTTGCCCTGCGCGTCTGCCGCGATGGCGCTGGGAGTGAAGCCGTCTTTCAGAAACGTTGAAACCGCCAGGCTAGCCGGCCAGCCCGTTTGCACGAATCCGACGGCGGAAAGGAACCAAAGCAATCGGTGCATAGGGAACCTCCGAAGGACGGCGCGGCACTTCCAGTCTAACAATCGCGGCCCCTTCATCTTCGTCAAAGATGCGATGGGCCGCACGGGTGGTGAACAGCGTTAAGGCGTGATATCGGTAGTGCTCTGTCGGCCGAGCCGCTCATTGCCAGCCCAGGCACATCCGTGGTTTTAGTGTTTCTCGGCAACGTGGTTGCGTTTGTATGTTTGCGTCCTAAAGAGCGGTCGTGTTGCGGCCTTTTCGTGCTCTGAGTCGTAGCATCGCTCTTAACGGTCCCAGCTTCCGAAGTTCCAGGTCCCAGGCGCACGGGACCGGTATCCAGCCAAGTGCCTCGAATACGGCCGATAGCAGGCGGCACAGGCAGGATTCCTTCGTTTACGGCATCACGCATGAAAAATTGGAGTCATGCCCCGGGCGCTGGACAGCAGATCGCGGCGCTCGTCCGCGTTCAGGGGCCTCAGACCAGGCGCCGCCGCAAGTGCCATGCGGAACAGTCGCTCATCGCCGGGAGGGATGGCGGCGGTGATGTCCTCGGATAACGTGAATCGCAGGGCCTTGCGCGCCAGTTCCGGGTCCTCGATGGGGTGGTACCAGCACTTGGGATAGGTGTGTGGTTCGTCCTGTTTCCAGGTCGTGTGCGCCATGGCCTTGAGCGCCAACCGTGCAACTCCTTTTTCTTTGGCCCTCGCCAGAATCTGGGGCCCGAAGTTTCCCTGCGCGTAATTCACGTAGTTGACGGGAAAGAGCACGGAGTCGAAGCGGAAGCGGTCCATCAGGGCCAGTGCGGCTTCGGCGTTGTGAGCGGAGAAGCCGAGGTGCCGTACCTTGCCTTCCTGGCGCGCCTTCAAGAACATCTCCCCCGCGCCGCCGGGCCCCAGAATCTGCTCCACATCTTCCATCCCGGCGACCGCATGGAATTGATAGAGGTCGAGATGATCGGTCCGCAGGCGTTTGAGGGATTGCTCCAACTGCTGCCGGGCGCCTTCGGCATCGCGCCGCTCACACTTGCAAGCGAGAAAAACATTCTTGCGGTGAGGCGCCAGCGCGGGCCCGAGTTTCTCCTCCGCTTCGCCGTTGCCGTAGGAGGGCGCCACGTCGAAGTAATTGATGCCGCGGTCCACCGCCTCGGCCACTGTGCGATCGGCCTCTTGCTGCTCCATTCCCATTACGACAATTCCGCCGAAGCCGATCACCGAAAGGCTGACCTCCTTGTTGTAAGGGCGTCTGGCGATTGGGGAGGCCGCCCGCAGCCGGGGCAGCGCGCTGGAGGAGATGATGCTGGTTTTTCAGAAAACTGCGTCGGTCCATGATATGACCTCTACTCCATTATGATCGCGGCCGGCGGCACCAGCATGCGGGAGAAAGCGACGACGGAACGAACCGCTGTATTGAACCGCTGGATTGAGGATCAGACTGCCTCGTAGCGTCATATACTTGTAGCCGATGACGCTTGTGGTGAGGAGGAGTCGCATGAATCGAAGAGAGTTTCTGAGCGCCGCCACCGTGGCTGGAATGGCCGGTGCGGCCCAGGCCGTGAAGGCCGCACCTGCCGCCAAAATGATCGGCATTCAAGTTGGCGCCGTGTCATTCGTGGACGAAGGTGTCGAGAAAGTGCTGGATATCTTTCAGGAATCCGCCGGTATCAATACACTTTTCCTTGCGACTTTCACCTACGGACGCGGAATCGCAGGCAGGCAGATTCCCGGTCAGACGCTGCCGGACCATGGCAAACAAGAGCACGATACGGACACCTTCCATGGTGGCAGCTACACCGGAACCCACCCGCAGTATTACAAAAATACGGTGATCCAGAACTTCCGTGCGCCGGAATTCGGCGATTATGACGTGCTGCAAGCGGTTCTGCCTTCGGCCCGCCGGCGCCGTATGAAGACAATCTGCTGGTTCGAAGACGTCTTCAGCGGAAAGGGCGCTGGCATCCCGGGTATCGGCAAAGCACAGGAGAGGCGTCTCGATGGAGGGAATGCCGAAACGCTGTGCTTCAACAATCCGAACTACCGTAACTGGCTGCTGGGCACCGTGGAAGATTACGCTCGGTCGTACGAAATCGATGGGATCATGTGGGGCTCCGAGCGCCAGGGCGCCTTCGCCAACATGCTGGCGTCATACCAGGACCCGGCAGGCGTCACCTGCTTTTGCGAGTTTTGTGAGGGCAAGGCGAAGGCGCGTGGCATCGACCCAGGACGGGCACGGGAAGGCTTTCGTGCGTTGAGCAGATTCGTTCAGGATGCGCGGCAGGGCCGGCGCCCGGTGGACGGCTATTACGTGACCGTATGGCGCTTGATGCTGCGCCACCCGGAAATGTTGGCCTGGGAAATGCTCTGGACCGATAGCCTTCGCGAAACCTACGCCGCTATGCACCAGAAAGTGAAGGAGGTGAAACCTTCCATCGGAATCGGCTGGCATATCTGGCACAACAACTCCTTCAACCCGATCTACCGGGCGGAGCAGGACCTTGCAGAAATCTCGACGCACTCGGACTTCCTGAAGATGGTGATGTACCACAACTGTGGCGGCGAGCGCATGGCTAACTACATTGCCACCGTGGGCCGCACGATGTACGGCGACGTGCCGTCGCAGGAACTGCTCGACTTTCACTATCGGGTACTGGATTACACGCAGGAAAAGGGGTTAGCGGAAATCCCCGGGACGGGTCTGTCAGCCAACTATGTGTACGAGGAGGCGAAGCGCGCTCGCACGGCGCTGAATGGCGCCGCGACGCAACTTTGGCCGGGCATCGATATTGACATCCCGACGGCAGCTTCTTCCAGTAAATCAACTCCGGAAGGCACCAGGGATGCGGTGACGGCGGCCTTCCGCGCCGGTGCGGATGGCGTCATCCTCTCAAGGAAGTACTCGGAAATGAAGCTGGCAAACCTGCGCGGTGCCGGAACCGCAATTCGGGAGTTGGGGCTGGCTTGAGCCCGACCTCCCTGCACCTGCGACCTTTCAGCCTACGAACGCAGTGGCCACATCGTGGCCGCCCGGCACTCCCGGTTAAGGTCGTGTTGGTTTAATTTCTGCACGGGCATCCGTGTAGCGCAGTGCTTAACACTGGAGAAGGTCATCCAGTTTCCGGCTCGTGATCCACGAGCTGGCGCATTGGCTCGATGGGGGAAGCGAAAGAAGGCCTGTCTTGCGACCGCAACCGCGTGTACTATTTCATCGACCACACCAATCGAAAACTCCTCTCCGCGACTCCATTCGTACGCACCACCTGGGTCGATCATCGGGGCCAGGGATCCGGCGTGGCGACGATCAGAGCATCGAAGTTCTTCTCCTCCTTGTCGAACATTTGCCGGAAGTCTTTGTAGATTCTGGCTCCGGGATAGAGTTTGAACGCCGGCGCGCCAAATTTCCAGATGTTCCCCACCTGAGGCTCGGGGCCGCCGCTGGGGTACGTCCCGGGTCCCCGGCCCGGCGCGGGCATCGAGCACCAGGTATTTACGTACATGGGCAGCGGGTATTCGGCCTTGGCAAGCGGCCGATTTCACGCCGGGCGGGTTCGCCAACCGGCAGCCATCGGAATTCCGCGCGGAGTTGCGCGGCTACGTGGATGGCGACGCGAGTGTCTTCGAAAGTCCTGCAGATGCCGCGGACGTACGCGGCGGATCGCTTCGAGACCGGCCACTAATAGGCGGCAAGCGTGACGCGCAGCACCACGGGTTCCTCGCCAAAGCGGAGGCCATAGTCCGTCGCATCTCCATTCTGGCTGCGGAGGAGCTTGAAGACGCCGTTGTCGTAATTTCCCTGTTCGACGCGCAGGAACTGCCGGTGCTGCCATTTACCGTCGATGAGGGCGGAGGGAATCTGGCCGGTTCCCTGTACGATATGCTGGGACGCGCGTTGCTGCGCGGTGCCGGCCGGAAAGAAGTCGACAGTGCAAAAGTATCCAGCCACCAGAAACTGGTTGTCACTGAGTTGGGCAACCAGAGCGCGCCCCTGCGGCGTGGGATTTGCGCCTGTGGGGGGACCGTAGAGGCCCGTTCCGTACGTCACCACCGCGTTCCAGGATCCGAACGGCAGCGTCTGCCTGGGGTCGCCCTGGTCTGAGCCCTTGAAGTGCAGCGGTTCCGCCACGGCTTTGAGCTTCCCTTCGAAATTGAGGCGGGCGATCTCCCGCTGCATCGGTCCGACCAACACGAAATTCCTCGCCAAATAAGGCACCGGTTCATTCCCAGATTCCGAGTCTCCAATGGCCTGAAGACCGAGCATGGTGAAGAAATAGCGAGTAAAGTCGCCACTGGCCGGGTCACACTGGAAACAACCGCTCTCAGGCAGGAATAGGGGATTGTCGTCGCGGCGATAGAGTTCCAGAACCTTCAGATACGCGGCGGGGTCGCCCTGGTAATCGTCGGGTGCCAGAATGTCGATGGCCGGCGCCGCGGCTTTCCAGATGGGGATCACATTGTCGGTTGGGCCGCCGCTCTCGTAGGCGCCAGGCCCTCCCGGCTCACCGGGAGGGCCCGGATGGAATGGGTTGCGCAAAGCATCGTTGACGTCCATGGGCAGCGGATAAACAGCCTTTCCCGCGGCCGCGACCTGTCCCACATATCTCGCTACCGACCAGGCGTTGAAGTACTCGTCCGCATCGGGACCAAAGGCTTCCTGCCAGTTCGGGGATGAAGAGGCGGTCTTCACATGCATGGCCTTGAGGATCTCGGGCGGCACCGGAGCTTCGAAGAACTTCTGCGCGGCCGGAGAGAAATCGCGGACGCTCTTCCAGTTGCCGGGTTCATTCTCCACCTGAACCATGATTACGGTGCGCTGCGGGTCGGCTGCCTTAAGGTGTCCCATGACAGCGGCGAATGCCTTCTTGTCCGCTTCGAGCGAGGCGGTCGAGAACGGTGAAGGCGAGTCCACTGCCTGCCCGTTCCTGTCGACCGCATGGAAATAGCGGGCGGGGTCCAACAACATCCAATCGGGCATATAGTGCTGGCTGCCGTTCTTCCACGTGGCGAACCAGAGCAGTATGAGACGAACATTATGCTGGCGAGCTTCGGCCAGGAGCCTGTCGATCGACGAAAAGTCGAACTGCCCGGGGTGCTCTTCAATCTGATCCCAGTAGATCGGTATTTCGATCGTGTTGGCATGCAGGTATTCCATGCCAGCCCAATCTTTTGGATGCGAAGGCCAGGTATTCTCCAGGCCCAGGTCCTGATCCTCTACACCCAAGATCAAAAATGGAGCATCGTCCACAAACAGAGCGAAGCGTCCGTCCTTCTGCTCCAGGCGGGGAATCGGGCGCTCAGCGACCTGGGCGTGGAGCGTGCCGATGACGAGTGTGGCCGCAAGAGCGGCCAGAACAGCGGAAGTTATTTTCATCTTTCGTACTCCTGTGTTGTTTGTTTTCGGCGGGAGTCACCGCGTAAGGCAGCGTGTCGGCGTACCAATCCGGGAACACCTCGTTGCCACCGCCGCCGCTGACAGCGATGGAGTGGATGGTGCTCCTGTTGAGCGGGAGAATGCTCCCCTCGTTCTTCACCAGCACGATAGACTTGTCGGTCACCAACCGCGCCAGAGCTTTGTGCTCCGGGCCGTACCAGGGTTCCTCCTTCCCCGCGATGGCACTGTAGGGAACCAGCGCCGGAGGGCCGAATTCTCCCAGGCGCATCCGCATCCGCAGGTCGCCTCTGACCCGGTCAACGATATCGGCTTCGGTGAGGAGATTCTTTTCGATCGCTTCCCTGAAATAGCTCGAGTGCTGGTCGCGGAACACAGTGACGCCGGCCTGGATCGCCATGGCCACCGCCTTTGGCAGGCTGGAAACGACCCCCTGGGAACGCATTAGGTTGGGCATGCCGCCCGCATCCGTGCAGATCATGCCGTCAAATCCCCATTCCTTCATCACGATGCCGCGCAGCTTGGGATGGGCAGTGCAGGGAGCACCGTTGAGGAGGTTGTAAGCCACCACGAAGGACTGGGCGTGGCCTTCGCTGATCGTCTTCTGGAAAGGCACCAGTAAGTACTCACGCAGGTCGCGCTCATCTATTACGGAGTCGGTCCTCGTCCGGTTCCGCTCAAGCGCCAGGGAACCATCGAGGAAAGGGTCCTCGCCGTATGCCTCCTCGTTGCGGCCCCAGCGCGGTTCGCGCCCAACATCCACCAGTGGCGCCCGTAGGGCCAGACCGACGCGCTTTCCGTCGGTCTTCACGTTGTGAATGCGCGTTTCGTATCCTACCGCGGCACCCACTTGTCGGAGCAGATCCGGATCCCAGGTGGAAGCCATCCCGATGGCCTGTGGAAACTGCGTGGACGTGATGCTGCCTCCTCCCGCCCACCCCAAACCGTGCAGGCCCTCGGTGAAATTGGTGAAGCTTTTGATGCCGAGGCGCTCGATGGCCGGCGCCGTCTGACTCAGGAACGCGATCTTCTCGTCCAAGGTCATCAGGGAGACCAGGTTATCCAGCTTCAATCCCACCGAAGCTTCACTCGGAGCACCGCACCTTCTTTCGGCAACATCAGCCCCAGCGAGGGCGACTTGGCGGAAACACCGGGCTGCGCCTTGGCCGGGGTTCCCCTCAATTGCGTTGCCTGCCCATGGCAGGAGGAAACCTGACCTGCACATCGTAGCGGTCGAAAAAGAGCAGGCGACGCGCGATGTCGTCCTCCTCGATTGCGGACTGTAGTCTCTTCGTCCCTTGCAGTTCCGCAATAACCGGAGCCGCATTACTCAACAGACGGAAATTCGCCGCCATATCCGCGAACTGCGGGCCGAACTCGCCGTCGGCGGTCATTCCGTATTCTTTGATCCCCACTCCGAACTGCGCAAAACCTACGGCCGCGTACTCGCCAATGGCCGTGAAGCAGTATCGCGCAAACTCCAGTCCCTGCCCAGTCTCCACCAGCAACAGTGGGTTGTCGGAACGGGCATAGTCCGAAAGAAGCTGACGATAGACGACGGCGGAGCTTTCGTAGATATCGGGAGCGATAACATCGATGGCCGGAGCCGTTGCCTTCCAGAGGTCCAGCGTGTGCGCTTGACCTCCGCCGCTTGGATAACCGTCGCCGGGACGGCCGAAAGCACTGGTTCCCGGTCCACCCATCCAGACGTTCAGACACATCGGCAGAGCGTAGACATCTTTGCCGGCCTGAGCGACCGAGTTGATGTAGCTGGCGGGAGGTTTGGCAGCTCCCAGGGTCTGGCCCTGTGTCTGCGCGTTTACGGGGACACCGCACAGCGCGGCGAGCAGCGCGAAAACTCCAATTGCCATCGGTGTCATGAAGAAAGCAACCTCCTTTAAGAGTCAGTTAGAAAATGCGGAGGCACCGCTTAATACCCCACGTTCTTATCCACCACGTTCAACAGCGGCAGGCCGTTGGCGTACCGACGCACGTTCTCGGCAATGAGGCCCATCTGGCGGACCCGCCGCTGTGGCGAGAATCCCGCCGTATGGCAGGTCATCACCAGATTCGGGCAGTCCCACAGAGGATTATCCGATGGCAGCGGCTCGGGATCGGTCACGTCGAGACCGGCTCCGGCGATCCAGCCTTCTTTGAGCGCCGGCACGAGTGCCGTCTGGTCGGTCAAGCCGCCCCGCGAAAGGCCCAGGAAGTACGAAGTCTTCTTCATCGAGCGGAAGACCTTTTCGTTAAACATGTGGCGGGTGTCCTTGGTCAGCGGCGCGGCGCCCACCAGGATATCCACTTGCGGCACCATCTCCATAAACCAGCCCGGCTCGCGCAGTGTGTCCACGAACAGAGGCTTGACCATGGGTTTGGCGTCGGTCGCCAGGATGCGCATGTCGAAACCGTAATGCGCGCGCATCGCCACGGCCTGCCCAATGCCGCCCATGCCGACAATTCCCATAGTGAGGCCGTCAACTTCCACCAGGTTTCGCTCGGCATGGAATTGCCGCTTAGCGAACTGCGGGATGTAGAACTTGTTCAAGCCGCGCGTCAGCGCCAGCAGCATGGAAATCGCGGTTTCGGAGATCCCCGGCGCGAACATGCGCGCCATGTTGGTTAACACCACGGGGCTCTTCACCAGTTCCGGGAACAGGATGGTATCCACGCCGGCCTCGGTATGTTGCTGCCATCTCAGCTTCTTGGCAATCGGAAACAGATCGCGCGTCAAGGCTCCGAAGACCACATCGGCTTCCGGCAACACCTGCAGCAGGTGGTCCTGGCTGGTGGTCACCGTCATCTCGACGTTCTTCCCCTGCGCCTGCATCTGTTTAACTTCCTCGGGGGTGAAGACTGCCGCCGGGGCTGCATATGAAGTCGAGACCGTGACGATGCGAATGCGGTCGGGAGGAGGGTCGAAGATGGCAATCCTGTCGGAAGCGATCAGGGCTGGCACGGCCGGTGCGGCGGCAGCGGCGGACAGGAAAAATCGTCGGGATAAGGACTGGTCGTTCATTGTTCTCCACTTAAGCTCGCCTCCAGAAGCAATTCGTTCTGGTCAGGTCGAGTGTTTGGCAAGGCTTTCTTGCCGGTTAATATCTCATGAGCTTGACCCGCACCACCGCTCCGCGTGCCGGAAGAGTGACCATGGGAGGGTCGTAGTCGCCCTGAGCGGTCTGCCCAAGGTCCGTCATCTTCCAGGCTCCGTTTGGGTCGTAATAGCCTTCTTCCACCAGAAGGAACTGCGCCGCTGTATAAGCCGACCCCTGAACCGGTCGGAATTGAACCGTGGAATCAAAGCCCAGAATCAGCAATTCGTCCGGACCCAATTCGCCGATTAAGACCCGCCCGGAGGGTTCGCCAGTGGGGGCCGGGGCAAACCTGGTGGGAGGGCGGAATCGCACCAGCGCATCGTAGTTGGTCAGAATCAGATTTCGTGCCCGGATAGGGTCTTCCTCGACCGCAGCTTGCAGATTCCCGGTTCCCTGCAGGTCCAGGATCGCCGGCATGGCTGCTTGAAAGAGACGAAAGTTCGCCGCCAGATCGACAAACGATGGGCTTAGGTTTTGCGGCGCGGAGACCCTATTGGAGCTGTCCACTCCGAAGGAACCGAAGCCGATTGAATCGAATTCCGCCAACGCGTAAAAGGAATTGCGTGCGCCGACCAGTTCTCTGACCGCCTCCGGGCTCCAGTGGGGGTTGTCCGGACGCCGATAACGGGAGGAAATCATCCGGTAAGGATTGGTCGGTTGGGCGGAGGTGTCCGACGAGAGGATATCGATGTCGGGCGCGGTCGCCTTCCACAGGTCGAGCATGTGCGATACAGCTCCGCCGCTAGGGTAACTCTCGCCCGGGCGGTCGAACTTCTCGTAGCTGTCGTTGGTGCCGTAACCGCCGTTCCACGTATTGACGTACGTCACCAGCGGGTAGATCTGCTTGCCGGCCTTGGCCACTTCGTTGATGTAGGTGGACAGGTAATAGGCGTTGAAAGCTTCGTCCGCAATCCGGCCAAAGGCTTCCTTCCACGTTCCCGGGTTCTTCTTAAGCGCCGTCACTAACGACGCCGGCGCCGGACCGTTAAACAGCTTGTTGGATTCCGCGGAGAAATCGCGAACGCTGCCCAGCGAGCCGGGCTCGTTCTCCACCTGCATCATGATGACGGTGCGGTCGGCCTCGTCCATTTCCCTAAGGTGCTTCATCATCGCCGCGTACGCCTTACGGTCAGCGTCCAGGTTCGTTTTCGACATGGGCGAAAGGACCCGGATGGGCTTGCCGCCGGAGTCGATCACCCGGGGAAACCGTTGGGGATTGGACTTGACCCAGTTGGGCGTCCAGTCCATTGCCCCGTTTTTCCAGGTGCCGAACCAGAGCATTACAGCCCGCAGGCCATGGGCACGCGTGGCCGTGAGGATCTTGTCGAAGTCGGCGAAATCGAACCTGCCTTCCTCGGGTTCGATCGCGTTCCAATAGACGGGGTATTCCACCACGTTCGCGTTCATGGTCTTGAGCTTGGGCCATGCCGCTTCCATCCGGTCCGGAAAGGCGCTGAAGTTGCCCACCTGGCCGCCCAGGATGAGGAAGGGCTTTCCATCCACCAGGAACGTGAACTTCTCGCCTTTCTTCACCAGCTGCGGGATTGGCTTCCCCTGCCCGAGGGCAAGCGAAGCGGTCCAGGCCAGCACCAGAGAAAGTTGGACGAATCTCTTCACCACAACGACCTCCTGAGACCGCCGCTCCCTTCGGGCGGTCTCCTCCGCAATTCTTCGCTGCTCACTCGTAGCGGTAGACCAGCACCCGCAGAATGGTGTTGGGCCGCAGGGTCAGAATCTCGCCCTGCCCGATGTCGTCGCCGCCGAGTTGGCGAACCACCACCCATTGGTCGTTCACAAACTTGCCCTCCTGCACGATCCCCAGCCCCACGGTCGAAGGGCCGGGCGTATTCGGTGTGAATCCGATTCGCAATCCGCCGCCGCCCAGGTAGAATTCATCCGGTCCGGATGCCACCAGGATCGCGGCCGCCTCCATGGGCGGTTGCGGACTGCCCTCGGTCCGTGCGCCGGTTGGAGCAGGGGCGGTTGGCTGCGCCGCGGCGCGGCGTTGGCCTGGTTGCGCCGGGGGCTCGGGCGCGATCGGAACGCGGCCTCGTCCCACGTAGCTGGCAGTCAGCGTGTAATTGCCGAGTTTGACCTGCTTGGGGGCTTCGCCTTGCTTTAGCCGCAGGGCGGTCATGCTTTCCTTGCCTTGGTTTGCCGTGATGACCGGCGCCATTTGGGCGATCAGGCGATAGGTCGCGGCCAGCTCGCTGTCCGCGCTGATGCTCCTCTCGATAAAGAACGGGGAGTAGGCGATGGCGTTATATTTGCCGAAAGCCATCAGGGCGTTGGCGGGGTTGAGGCTGGTCTCCGGAATGAACAGGGGATTGCCGTTGCGCGTGAATCGCTCGCAGGTCCAGTCGAACTCCGGAATATAAAGATCGGGCGCCAGGATGTCGAGCGCCGGCGCGCCGGCTCTCCAGATATCGTGCACCTGCGGTAGCGGACCTCCGCTCGGATACGTACCCGGCCAGGCCATGTCCGGCTGCTGTAGCCAGCCGTTGACATACATGGGAATGCCGTATTCCGCCTTGCCCTCCGACACTACCTTGTTGACGTAGCGGGCATAGTGCCACGCCATGAAGAACTCGTCGGCGGCCCAGTGGAGGTTTCGCCAGCCCGTCTCGTGTTCTTCCTTGCTCAGCGGCGGGGAGTTGGTCTGGATCGGCATCTCCACACTTTGCGGCTTCCCGGCGCCGAAAACTTCTTCCCAAGTGCCGGCGGTCTTGGAGCCGTTGGCCGACCAAACTTCGCGGAGTTCCGGCGCCAGTGTCTCGCGATGCTTCTGGAGGTAATCCATCAGCTCTCTGGGCACGGGTCCGGAGAACGCCTTGTTGGCGGCCTCGGAGCGGTCGCGCGAATCGCGCAACACACCCACTTCGTTCTCCACCTGCATCGCCAGCACGGTGTGCTGTTGGCCGTCGGTTTCACGGATATGGCGCATCAGGGCGCGATAGGCGCGCGCGTCGGCGTCGCGGCTCGCCTCGCCGAAGGTGCTGAGCAGTTCGATGCTCTTGCCACCCTGGAGGCGAATCCGCGGATAGCGCTTGTAGTCCTTCTTTACCCAATAGGGCGCGTAGCTCGAAAGGCCGTTCTTCCAGCTACCGAACCACAGGAACACGAGCTTGAGATTGTTGCGCCGGGCTTCCTGAAGGACGCCATCCACCAGCGCGAACTCGAATCTGCCCTCTTCCGGCTCCACTTGTGCCCATGAGACGGCCGCCAGCACGCAGTTGAGGTTCCCGGCCACCAGGCGCGGCCAGACGGATTGCATGTTCTCCAGGCTCGTGGCGGTGTTGTTGCCCAGCTCTCCAGTCAGAGCAAGGAAAGGTCTGCCATCGACGATCAACTGCGTCGCCGTCCCCTGTTTCTGGAGATGCGGAATGCCCGAAGCGGTCTGGGCGGCGGCAACGGCCGCGAACGCGATGGCACAGCAGGCCACCGCGAAACAGGCAATACTCGTCCGGTTCATCGTTGATCCTCACATATGACCGTCGAACGAAGTCTCGTTGTCCCACTCTGTGGTGGGTTCGAACAATCCGCCTTCGTGCAGATTTGCCTTGAGAACGTCCATGTTGATCTCAATGCCCAGTCCCGGTCCGTTCGGTACCGTGACATAGCCCCGGTCGATGATCGGATCGTTCGGCCTGTCCGTCCTTCTGATCCGGTCGAGGAAATGTGGAACGTCAGCCGTGTGATACTCACATGCCAGAAACTGGTCGCCGGCGGCGGCGGCATGCACGCTGGCAAGCAACGTGATGGGGCCGTTGTTATTGTGAATGCAGGATGCCATACCGTGTTGCGTGGCCAGATCGATCGTTTTTTTCGTTTCGAGAATACCGCCCACATTGGCGAGATCCGGGTGCACGATCGAGATTGCCTGCTTTTCAAACAGGTCCTTGAAGCCGTCGGCCAGGTAAACGTCCTCGCCGGTGCAGATCGGCGTGGTGCAGGCGTCCTTGAGTCTCCGGAGCTGGTCGGGGTAGAACCACGGCACCACGTCTTCGTACCAGGCCAGGTTATATTTATCCAGTTTCCGCGCGAACTTGATAAAGGTCTCGATGGGATAGTGACCGTAGTGGTCCGTGGCAATCGGAATTTCATAGCCGACAATACTGCGCACTGTTTCACAGTAGTCCGCCAGCCAATCCAGCGCTTTATCGGTGAAAAACGTGGAGGTGAACAAGTGCTCGCCGTAGGGGTTATAGGCGCCCATCGGTAGCTTCATATCGGGCAGCGGTCCACCTGACATTGCATCGGCGAAGCCTCTCCGCACCGGCCGGTTCGCGGTCGGGTCCGGTGCGGGGCGCGTATACATTCCCACGGTGCTTCCCTGCGTGTGGGTGACCTCGTCTTCGCCGCCGGCATGCAGGTCCATCTTGCAGAAGGTCCAACCGGCCGCGATCCGTTCTTTCAAATGGTTGCCCATCGTTTCCCCGGTCGGCCTGCTGGTGGTGTCGCAGTACAGGCGGACGCGGTCGCGCATCTTGCCGCCGAGCATCTGCCAGACGGGCACACCCCAAGCCTTGCCGGCCAGGTCCCAGCAGGCAACCTCGATAGCGGAAACCCCGCCGCCATCACAACCAAACCCGCCGTGCTTTTTGATCTTGCGGAATATCTCCGCGACATTGCACGGGTTCATTCCGATGATGCGGCTCTTCAAGATCAGGCCGTGCGCTTTGCTGCAATCGTACCGGATCTCGCCATACCCGGAGATGCCTTGGTTGGTATCGAGGCGCATGAGCATGGATCGGTCCGAATGCGCAATGCGCATGTCGGTGATCCTCAAAGCCGAGGGCCCCGACCTCGTATTCACATTGCCGGAGATCTGCTCCAGATCCGCATTGGTGACGAGACTCCCCGAAGCAACCGCCGCCGAAGCGGATGTCGAAGTGGTGAGAAATGTCCTGCGCGACACGCCCGATTTTTCATTGAACATTGCAATTCTCCCTAAAATTGGACAGCCTTCTGAACCTGCTCAGCCAACCTACCGGCCTGGGCCTGTCTGGACCGGTGCTTGTGCTGATTGCCGCTTCAAATACTCCTCGTATGCCTTGGGACCGATGACGGCACATATGCCTGGCACCAGGCCGGCGCCGAGAGCAAAAGTCCGGCAAGTAACCCGGCTGCCAGGGACCGGAGCCGTTTGACTGGAAAATAGACGGCTAAATTGCGTGTGTACGATTTCGCCACGGTAGTAATCCTTGATTTCAACAGCCGATACGCTCCCGATAGCCGGAGCGCAGTCCGGGGGGCCGGAAGGGTCCATGCCGGCCCCCCCAGTCTTCGTTGTCCAAGCGAACAACGAAGAACATGAAAAGTTCCGATCAGAGTAATCCGCTTCATCCTCGATGGGGCCTGAACTCTTACCGAATCCGCGAATGTTGCCTCCTGACCGCGTATTCCTCTTGAAAACAATGAGATAGCACCACGCATGAACTGCCTCGGTATACCATGTGGGTTCCTTGCGGACCCCTGAGACCCGTGGTAGAACTAGAGTTCAGTTGGCCACCCGGTGGTGGGCCGTTTCGGTATGGAAGCCAGCAAGATTCCGCGGACTGCCAAGGTCACTTTCGGCTTGTTCGAGTTCGACGCAGCCTCCCTTCAACTCCGCAAACAAGGCAGAGACCTGAAGCTTCAGGGACTGCCGTTGCGCCTTTTGGGCACACTGCTCGAATCGCCGGGCGAGGTGGTTAGCCATGATCACCTTCGCCGGGAGCTTTGGGGTAATACGGTCGTCAACTACGATGATGGCCTTCACACTGCGGTCCGTAAACTGCGCGATGCCTTGGGCGATTCCGCCAGCAGCCCGCGATTTATAGCCACCATCCCCGGCCGTGGCTATCGGTTCATCGCCCCCGTCGCCCGAGTGTCGCCTTCCCGGTCGCAGGCAAAGATCTACGCGGCCATCGCGGCATTGGCGGTCGTCGCGGTGGTGGCAGCCCTGCTCTGGTGGCGGGAAGGTTCCAGTGCTTCAAAAGGCCCGGCGCCCCTGTTGAGCGTGGCGCCCCTGACCAGCTATCCGGGCACCCAGCGTTCCCCCAGCCTCTCGCCCGACGGCCGCCGCTTCGCGTTTGCCTGGACCGGACAGGACGGAGACAACCTTGATATCTACGTTCGGAACGTCGATGGCGGTGCCCCTGCGCGCCTCACCAACGACCCGGCGGCGGACGACTATCCCGCCTGGTCGCCTGATGGCAGCCGGATCGCCTTTCTCCGGAGCGGGGCTGCGTTCATAGTTCCATCAGGCGGCGGAGACGAGAAGAGGATCGCGGAGGTAGCAGGGTCCGGCGTCGCTTGGAGTCCCGATGGCATGCTGTTGGCCATCTGCGCTCAGGACCCCCAGACCGGATCGCCCGGCATCGCGTTTCTCACTCTGGCGACTGGCGGCAAGCGATGGGTGACCCATTCCACTTCCTCCGCCAAAGATGAATTCCCGGAATTCTCGTGGGATGGGAAAGAGGTTGCGTTCGTCCGGACGGACACCACGATCAGCGACGTGTATGTGACACCGGCGGCCGGCGGCGTCCCCCCGCGGCGGTTGACGACCTTGGGCGAGCCAATCCGGGGCGTCGCCTGGACTCCCGACGACAAATTCGTGATTTTCGATTCGGCCCACGGGTTATTCCGCGTACCCGCCTATGGATCGGGTGTCCGGACGCCCGTCCGCGTGGGGACCTCAGATGACAGCGCCCGCCAACCCTCCGTGTCGGTGCGCCGAACGGATGGTGGCAGCCAGTTGGCTTTCGCGCGGGCTGCGCGCGACACCGATATTGTTGGCATGTCCATCGGACGAAGCGCGCCGGCCGTGCCCGCGCCCATTACCCGATCCACCCTGGCAGATCACGGGCCCAGTCTTTCGCCCGATGGCACGCGGCTGGCATTTTCATCGGGGCGCACCGGCATAGAGCAGATCTGGGTTTGCGAGGTCAGCGGTTTGAACCCGCGCCAGCTAACGTTTTTTGAGAGCGGGCTGGGAGCGTCCTCGCCGGCATGGTCGCCGGACGGGAAGACCATCGCCTTCGATGCCACCGCGCGGGGTAACCGTGATGTGTATACTGTCCCCGCTGACGGGGGAAAAGTGATTCGCCTGACCGACCAGACGACGGCGGACGCACAGCCCAGTTGGTCGCATGACGGCCGCTGGATCTATTTCATGTCGGACCGCTCGGGCGCCCGCCAGATCTGGAAGATGCGCGCCGATGGCAGCGAGCCGAGACAGGTCACGAAGAACGGTGGGTACCAGGCATTCGAGTCCTCCGGCGGCGCGCGTCTGTTCTATTCCAAGGAGCGCAACCAGCGGGGAATATGGAGCGTCCCGCCGGATGGAGGGGATGAGGTTCCGGTGCTCGAGTCCGCCTGGCACAACTCCTGGGCGCTCTCCGGAAATTACATCTACTACCTGGATTTCGATCACGCTACGCCATCCATGATCTCGGTGAACCGCTTCGATATCAGGACCGCGTCGCAAGTCAGGTTTGCCCAGATCCCTGCTCCCGTTGCCCGAGATTTGCCGGCATTCGCCGTAAACCCTCGCGTCCGTTTCCTGGTGTGGGTGGTGCCGACCGACAACGAGAGCGGGCTGATGCTAGTGCGCG
>Ga0182014_10001498_pt1 | contig 31102 bp, 19 predicted proteins | sample 612S2DmetaG_FD_120489 | JGI IMG/M metagenome (GOLD analysis project Ga0182014, IMG submission 120489) | Permafrost microbial communities from Stordalen Mire, Sweden - 612S2D metaG | ecosystem: Environmental > Terrestrial > Soil > Wetlands > Permafrost | place: Sweden: Stordalen | collected... | reverse complement strand
GAAAACGCACGTACCTTTGAAGCTCCTTTTATCGATGTCCCCGGCGCTTTGGCCGAGTTTCGCGCCGGCCACATGGTCGTAGTTGTTGACGATGAAGACCGGGAAAACGAGGGTGACCTGACCTTGGCCGCCGAATTTGTCACGCCCGAAGCCATCAATTTCATGGCCACGCATGGCCGGGGATTGATCTGCCTCACGCTGACCGAAGAGCGCGCGGACTACATGCGTCTCTTCCCAATGACGCAGCAGAACACCTCGCGCTTCGGCACGGCGTTTACTGAGTCGATTGAAGCGCGGGAGGGCGTGACCACCGGCATCTCGGCTTTTGACCGTGCCCAAACCATCCGCACGGCAATCGATCCAAATTCAACAGCAGCCGACCTGGCCCGTCCCGGCCACATCTTTCCGCTGCGTGCCCGCAAGGGCGGCGTGCTGGTGCGCGCCGGGCAAACCGAGGCTTCCGTCGATATGGCGCGCATGGCCGGGCTGCCCCCCGCCGGCATTCTCTGCGAGATCATGAAAGACGACGGCACCATGGCTCGCATTCCAGACCTCATTCCCTTCTGCAAGGAGCATGGGCTGCGCATTCTCACCGTGGCGGAGCTGATCCGCTACCGGCGCCGCAACGAGCGCTACATTGTTCGCGCCGGCGAGAGCCGCATCCAGACCCGCTACGGCGAGTTCCGCATGATCGCCTATGAAAGCGAAATCAACGGCGGCGAGAGCCACATCGCGCTGGTCCGCGGCGACCTTTGCGCTGACTGCCCAGCCTTCGCGACCGGCTCTCCCGCGGTTCCGCCGGGGGATTTGATCGTGGCTCCATCCGCCGAGTCGGAAGCGCCCCGGCAGTGCGACCACGCCGTCCTGGTGCGCGTTCACACCCGCTGCACGGCGGGGGACGTCTTTGACGCCGATTGCAACTGCCGCGAAACCCTTGACGAGTCCATGCGCATCATCGCCAAGGAGGGTTGCGGCGTGGTGCTTTACCTGCATAACACCTCGCGAGGGTTTGAGATCGACCATGCGCCTGCTGCGGAGGCCGCTTTTGAACCGGGCGGCGCAGCGGCTTCCAAGGGCACGATCGACCCGGAGACCGGACGGCTTGTCCTGCATCAGGAACTGCGCAAGCGCGAGGGATCGCAGGCTCGTACCGGGCGCATTCTGCGCGCCATCGGCCTCGGTAGCCAGATCCTGTCGGACTTGGGCATCCAGCGCATCCGCCTGCTGTCGAACACCCCCATGCACGTTCCAGCACTGGAGGGATTCGGCCTGGAGATCGTCGAGCAGGTGCCGATTCCGCTGAAGGAATGCAACCGAGTGGGGTAGTTGGCGTGGTGCCGATTCCTTATATTTTTGTTGACTTTGGCGGGTGATTGAGACTCTAGTTGTCTTGAGAGGAGATTCCGTCGAACAAGGAATCGGCGTTCATGACACACTCCCCCCATGCCAATGAGCCTCAGAGCTTGTACGAACTGAGCTGGATCGGCGCGCAAGACGCCAAGTTCGCGATTGACTGCGCCACAGGGATTGTGGCCGATGCCAACCCGGCCGCAGTAGCTTTGATGGGCTACTCCCGCGCGGAACTGATCGGGATGCATATCACCGAGCTGCACCCGGAAGCCGAGCGCGAGCTGGTCAGGGTTGAATTCTCCAAGGCAATGCTTAGGCACACGCCTTATTCCGATTTCCACATCAAGCGTAAAAACTGCTGTACGACGCCAGTCACGATTTGGTTGTCGGAGAAGTTGGAAGTCGTCGGCAGATCGATGGTCATTGGCGAGTTCCGCGATAATTCTCAAGGAAAGGAAAGAGAATATCGCCTTGCAGCCCAGAACTGGGCGTTATCGGCCTTTTCCATTGCCGCTTTGGCGCTTGGGCGCGCTCACTCCGCGAAGGGGTTGGTGCAGTCCATTTGCGAAGGCATTACCCTGCAATCCCGCTATGTGCTCGCCTGGATTGGCGTTGCTGAGGACAATCCGGGAAAGGAAATCCGGATCGCCGCGTCGGCTGGGAGCGCCATAGGCTACCTGGACGGGATGCATCTGAGCTGGGCAGAGGATACGCCGTGGGGGCAAAGCCCGACGGGCGTCTGCATTCGCACCGACACATTGCAGATTACGGGCGACACTGAGACATCGCCGGCCTTCGAGCCATGGCGCGAGCGAGCGAGGCAGTTCGGGATACGATCCTCGTTTTCCACTCCGCTTCGCATCGAGGGTGGTTGGCACGGGGCGTTGGTGGTGTATGCTACTCGCCCCAACGCCTTTGAAGCCGCGCCGATCGAAGTCTTCCAGCACCTGGCCGAGCAGATTGTCCATGGCATCGAAGCACTCGAACAGAAGCAGCTCCTGGATGCCGAGCGGCTCAGCCATGAAGAGACACAGAAGCAATTGTCGGAGGCCTTGGCCGCTTCGGTGGCGGCCATCGTCACCGCGATGGAGATGCGCGACCCCCACACGGCAGGCCATCAAGGCCGCGTGGCCGAAATCGCAGTCGCCATCGGCAAGGAGATGGGCTGGTCTACCGAACGATTGCTGGGATTGCGGATGGCGGCGATGGTTCACGATATCGGGAAGATTTCAATCCCCGCCGAGATTCTGACCAAACCCACCCGGCTCAGCGCGGGAGAATGGGCATTGATTCACGAACATCCAGAGTCCGGCTATTCCATACTCAAAGACATTCCCTTTACCTGGCCCATAGCCGAAATCGTGCGCGAACATCACGAGAAGCTGGATGGCTCAGGCTATCCTCGGGGCCTCAAAGGAGATGAGATTCTCCCCGAGGCCAAGGTCCTGGCAGTGGCGGACATTGTGGAAGCGATGGCCTCCGACCGGCCTTACCGGGCGGCACTCGGATTGGAGGCTGCACTGGCAGAGATTGAACGGCTTGCCGGAACGCAGTTGGATGCAGAGGCTGTGCGGGTCTGCACCGCTCTCTTCCGCGAGAAGCGCCTGGTTTTGCCGCGTTTGAACCTGCGTTGATCTTATTGCCCTCCAAGCACAAACTCGCCATGGAGTGGGGATTGACTGGATGTGCGTGGCGTTCGCGGCGCTGTGCAGTATTCCTGCGAGGTGGTTATTTCTTGACAGCCCCTGGTGAAAGTCAGGTTTTGAAAGGGCACGGCTTCACAGGCCGCGGAATAACTCGATTCGGAGGGAGGCGGGGGTTTCAACCCCCGCATAAAGCCAACAGAACAATGCGGGCTTTAGCCCTGGGGGCGTTTTCCGCAATTTCACCCGAAATCCAGAGTTTTTCCGCAAGCTGTTCAGCCGTGCCGTAGAGGGTTAATAAGAAACGATGGGCTTTAGCTCCTGACGGAAGGTTTTCGGCCGTATCGACTTTCACCACAAGCTGTTAAGGGAAAGCCACTCTGCGGTTGTGGCTTCGCCTTATAGCAATTGGTGAATCGCTGTAACGTCAGGAGCAGGCTGTAAAATCAATGACAATATGCTTAGCGGGATGAATCGCCATCGGCAATCTTGCGGAAATATATTTCCGGAATCGATTGACCCGATCACGAAGATGCTCTCTGAGAGCCACCATACTCGCACGAGGAAAGGTTGGATTCGTTGAGCGTTCATCTTGTCAATCCAAGCGATAATTCTTTTGGAACCGCGGTCATCACACCCAGATGGTTGTTTGTGCTTGCGGCAGCGACGCCTCGAGTAGCCGGAGATCCCATTCTTGTCGATGAGTCGCTGGAACAGATTGTTCCGGAGACGATCCAGCCCGGAGACATTGTGGGCATTAGTGTCCACACAGGCAATGCCCTGCGCGGATATGCCGTGGGCAGGATGGCGCGTAGCCGGGGCGCGTGGGTGATCTATGGAGGAATTCACGCGACGCTATTTCCCGAAGAGGCATTGGAACGCGGACAAGGGCACGCGGTGGTGACCGGAGATGGCGATGTTGCCTGGGGCAAAGCGGTGACCGATTGCCTTGCCGGAAAACTGGAGAAAATCTACGACGGCGGGCGGATTGGCGGCGGCGAGTTTCTGGCTGCTCGCTGGGATCTGGTGGACCCTGAGAAGTATATGTGGGCCTCGGTGCAGACCATCCGCGGATGCCCGAAGCACTGTTCCTTTTGCAGCGTCTGGCGGACGGATGGGCAGAAGCCCCGGCAAAGGAAATATCAGAGCGTGATCGAAGAGATTGTAGCTTTGCGGCGGCGCGGCTTTCGCTTTATTGCCCTGGCCGACGACAATTTCTATCCGGTGACCTTCACCGATCTGCGCCTTGCCAGGGAGCAGAACAACACCGCCAAGCTCGAAGAACTGACGGCGATTCGCGCTGAACGCTTCCAATTGATGGAAGAGTTGGCAAAGTTGCCGAAAGACATGGTGTTTTATACCCAGATGACGATGGAAGCGGGTGAGGACGTCGTGTTTCTTGATGCGATGCGGAAGGCCAACATCAAGGGTGCCCTGGTAGGGATCGAGGCGGTTACCCCGGAGGGACTCAAGGCGGTCTACAAGGATTGGAACCTCTCTGGCGATGCCATGGCCAAGCAGTTGCGGACGTTTAAGGAGCACGGAGTTCATGTGCTGGGCTCGTTCATCTTCGGGTTGCCTACGGACAGGCCGGCTACCTTCGATGCCACCGTGGCGATGGCGCAGAAGGCGGGCATCACCTTTGCCCAGTTCGTGATGTTGACGCCCTTTCCTGGCACGGTGGATTTTAATCGCTGGGAGAAGGAGCAGGCACAGAATCCCACCATGGTTGGCGATGTGCCGATTACTCGCTACTGGCTGATTCCCACCGCGACCCGGCCCAAGATGTTTACGCCGCATCCGACAATGAGTTCCGATGAAATTCGGGAGCGCACGCAAAAAGTATGGGACAAGTTTTATAACTGGGGAGATATCTGGCGACGGTCTGCTTGCTGCCCGAATATAACTTCCAGGATCGCCTTCATGTTTCTTTCGAAACTCTACCGCCAGATGTATGCGGGCACGGGGATCTCGACAGATAGCGCGCGCCGCAAGAAGTCAAAGGCCTGGGCCCGGTGGACGGCCCGGCAGTGCAAGAAGCTGTTTCGGGCCAAACCCATGCCTGAGCTTGCAGCGCCTGTGTGGATGCTGAAGGGTGTGCCGCCCGTCGTTCAGGCAACGCTTGCCGACTGCGATTGAGCGGCAATGGCGGTGCCTTTCATCGTGTACCGGGAGAAGTGAAGACTCGAGGACGCCAAAATAATCTGGCCGCTTATTCGCTGATTTCGTCCACTACATCCCCCTCGCCCGGCGCCAGGAAGAGATTCTCTTCCAGTCCCTGCTGGCGCATATAGAGGTCGTAGTAGCGGCCGCCGAGAGCCAGGAGCGCGGCGTGGTTGCCGCGCTCCACAATGCTTCCCTGCTCCACCACGAGGATTTGGTCGGCGCGGCGGATGGTCGAAAGGCGGTGAGCAATGACGAAGGTCGTGCGTCCCTGCATGAGTTGGCTTAACCCGGCCTGGATCATGGCTTCAGACTCGGAGTCGAGTGAGCTGGTGGCCTCGTCGAGGATGAGAATGCGCGGCTCGGCCAGCAGAGCCCGGGCAATCGACAGCCGCTGCCTCTGCCCGCCGGAGAGCTTCACCCCGCGCTCGCCCACGAGGGTGCCGTAGGCTTCCGGGTATCGCTCGGCGAATTCGTCCACGCGGGCCGTGCGGCAGGCAAACAGAAACTCCGCCTCAGTAGCGTCGGGCCGTGAGAACAGGATGTTCTCGCGAATCGTCCCGTCGAAGAGGAACGAGTCCTGCAGAACGACGCCCAACTGGGAGCGGAAGGTATTCAGGTCCACGCGTGCCAGGTCGACATCGTCCACCACGACACGGCCGCTGGACGGCGTGTGGAAGGCGCACAACAAGCTGATGATGGTGGATTTGCCCGACCCGGAAGAACCCACCAGCGCGGTCACCGTTCCCGGCTCGGCCACAAAGCTGACGCCATGCAGCACCGGCTTGTCCTCGTCGTAGGCAAACTCTACATCTTCAAAGCGCACCGTCCCCTCAATAGGCGGCATCTTCACCGTGCGGCCGGGGCTCTGGTTCTCTTCCAACTCGGTCATGATCTCGCCAGTGCGGTCCAGGCCGGCAAAGGCCTCCGTCAGTTGTGTGCCGATGTTCACGATCTGGAAGACCGGCGCGATCATGAAGGCGAGAAACATGTTGTAGCTGAAGTAGTCGCCCACGCTCCATGTGTTGGCCAGCACGCGATGGCCGCCGAGCCACATCACCAGCGCCGAAACCAGGCCCAGAACGGTGGTTGAGGCAGCGCCAAGAGTGCTGGTCATGGTCAACGACTTCATCACGTTGGCCAGCAAACGATCCACGCCCGCCGAAAAGACTCCCGCCTCGCGCTCCTCGGCGTGATAGCCCTTGATGACTCGCACGCCTCCCAGCGACTCGGTCAACCTGCCGGTAACCTCGGCGTTGATTTTGGCCCGCTCACGGAAGATGGGGCGGATGATTCTGAAGGCGTACTGCAAGATAAAAACGAAGGCGCCCATCACCGCAAAGACGGTCAGCGTAACCGTCACGCTGCGATGCAGGAGATAGAGAAACGCCAGCACGGCAGTCAGCAAGCCGCCCACAAACTCCACCAGCCCCGTGCCCACCAGGTTGCGCACGCCCTCCACGTCGGTCATGATGCGGGCAACCAGCGTGCCGGTGCGGTTCTCGTCGTAGTAGGAGACGGAAAGCAAGCCCACGTGGCGCTGCACTTGGCGGCGCATCTCGGCAATCAGCCGCTGACCGGCCTTTGAGAGCAACTGCGTAAGCGAAAACGAGGTGATGGCCTGCACCAGCATGGCCGTGAAGACCAGGGCGATGATGCGCGGCAGCAAATCGGGCCGCGGATGAGTAGGAGAAAGCACCGTATCCAGCAGCGGTTTGCTGGTAAACGGAAGCACCAGCCCGGCCACGCGGTTGATGACCATCAGCCCCATGCCCGCCATCAGCATTCCCAGGCGCGGCGCAACCAGCGCTTTGATCTGCGGCCACAACTTCTTCAAGTTGGGCTTGCGCTTGGGCAAGTCGGCCTGCCCAGCTCGTGCTCCACCACCTCGCGGCGAACGCTCAGCGCGCGAGCCCCCCATGCCCAACGTGCCACTTCGCAGACCGCCCATGCTCTATACCTTCCCCGTACGCCGTGCGGCGATGAATGAGCGGACGCAAAGAACAATATAAATCAGCATCAACCCGCTCAGCGTGAGCTTGGCGGCCAGCGCGATCAAATCTGGCTCAAGGCCGGCAGAGGTGGCGTGTAAATAGCCGCGCACGGCCTCGGCCGCGCCGCCCAGAAAGCCAGCCAAGCCAATGGTTACGTTGATGTGCATGAACAGCTTCCGCCGGCCTTCATTGGGGCTGATGGCTAGCAGGCCGAAGATCCCCAGCGCCAGGCCAATCCATGTTGGGATCAGCGCGGTGGAATGTGCGCTGCCGGTGCCAAAATAGCTACCCAGGCCCAGCGCAACCAGCAGAGCCGCAAAAATCAATGTCACTTTCGCCATGCAAAAACTCCATTCCTTATTCTTTCATCTCTTCTCGGCAGCCTGTCGATTCTGGATGGAGCATGGCTGGCGTACACGAAGGAGCAGACGGGACATAACTTCAGTGTCTCTACCTATAGATGCGGGCGCAGGACGTCTGGTGGCGATATTTCATCGGCAATCGCTGGGCTGCGAAACAACCGCGGCAGCCAAATGTAATCTTGGCTCCGCAAAAAAGCGGAAGATATGGAAGAAAATGCAGCGCAAGTTGTTGATTCTGCTAGGCTGCTCTCCCCGGCGATCCTACGTACGCACATTCTATGGATGTACGTGACACTTAAGGAGCCTCTGCACAGCCCACGATTTTGCAGCGTGATTGCGATGTAACGAGGTCCGGAAGAAGTTACTGCCAAAAATGCGAAAAAATTGCATTCAAGTGCGGGCTTTATGAGGTTGTCTTATGTCTCCGGAGGACGATTTCCGGTCTCCAGAGACACTACGCCCCCAGCGGGACCAACCGCTTGCGGTGTTGGTAGATGTTAACCAGCGAAAAGCCGCCAGCAGCCATTCGTGGTTCTTTTTGAGTCCGCGATTTTATCCACGCTGGCTGTGGATTTGGAACTTATGCAGAGTTTCCTTAAGTGTTCCTGCTGCATCCGCCGCAGGTTATGTTTATTGTGTTGTTGCGCTTGCTGTGACCTTCGTTGTTTCTGCGAACGCACAGGCTCCGGATGGTCCGCGTGCTTCGCCTCCGGAGCCTATGATCGATGGCAATGAAGTTACGATGAATTCCTCGGATCTCAGCGTCGCAGTCCTCAAGTACTCCGGAACCGTCGCGCTATTGTCCCCAAGATAGACAGCGCTATTTGCCGCTGATCTTCAGCAACACGACGCCATGGCTTGGCACGGTTGCCTTGAACGTGCCGTCCTGCATCACCACCGCCTCGTGCTTCCACAGATCTCGCATCCTGATTTTTTTGTCCTTCAGGCTGGCGGGCAGGCTGTTACGCGCAAATTGTGCCTGGGCCGGGGTAGCGGTTCTGTTGAAGATTCCAACGGCCACCGAGCCGTCGTGGAGAGGCCGCATCAGCACTTCGATTCCAGCATCGCTCGACAGGGAGGTCACCGGCTTGTACTGAGGATCCTGGTCGATCGCAATGACCTCAGGATTCATCAAGATGCTTTTTGTCTCATCCGTCATTGTACGGAGATCGTTTCCAGCAATGAGAGGAGCGGCTAGCAGAGACCAAAGACTCATATGAGTCCGGTACTCGTCCGCCGTCATGCCGCCGTTGCCGATTTCCAGCATATCGGGATCGTTCCAATGCCCAGGCTTGGCGAACGCTGCGAGCTTGATTTGGCTAAACCCGATTCTGTCCATGGATTCCCAGCGGTCGGATATGTCGCCTGTGGTGCGCCAAAGGTTGCCGCTGCTCTTCGTTCCCCATCCCGTCCATACCTCAGCGCGGCCGTACTCGCAGAGGCTGTAGACGATTGGACGGTGTGTCTCCTCAATCGCCTGCCCCATCTTCTGATAGATCGCCTGCAGCGTTGGTGCGTCGTCCTTGTAGATATCAAGACCGCTGCAAAGATCGTACTTCAGATAGTCGATGCCCCACTCGGCGAAGGTCCTGGCATCCTGCACTTCGTGGCCGAAACTTCCCTCATAACCGGCGCAGGTCTTCGGACCGGGACTTGAATATAGGCCGATCTTCAATCCTTTCGAGTGCACATAGTCTGCGAGCGCCTTCATGTCAGGGAATTTCTTGTTTGAGGTGATGTTCCCGTTGGAATCGCGACCCAGTTCCCAGGTGTCGTCGATGTTGATGTAAGTGTAGCCAGCCTTGCTCATGCCGCTGGACACCATCGCATCCGCCATATCTCGAACGGAAGCATCGTCAACCTTCCCCGCAAACTTGTTCCAGCTATTCCAACCCATGGGCGGCGTCCTGGCGAGCCCGTTGTCGGGGAGGTCTGCGAGAGCCGGCAACGGCAGCGGAGCAGGCGGCATCGTTGCCTCCTTGGTTGTCTTCTCCGCGACCGCCGTAACCACGCCGTTACGACCCTGGATCGTAAATATCAGTTTGCCGTCTTTAAATGTCCCGTCAAACGCAAACGACCGTTGCCCCGGCCGCGGAGGGTTGGTGCTTGACGCCAATGGTGGTGGCGGGGGCACGGTCACAAAGTGAATTGCGCCGTCTTTGAAGCTGCCCGTAATCGGAATCCCGTTCGGCGGCCTGATCAGCATGCCGCTGATCGCGTCGCCGGTCTGCCGGATTTCAAAGTAGGTATCGCGGAACGTCCCGTCCAGGCTCGCGTTCGGCGTCCGCATATCCCAGTAGCCACTTAGGTTGACCTGCGCGACCAAGGGTCGAACTATGCCAGGAAAGGCACAGCAGAGAAGCACAACGAAAGAGCGCATTGAAATTCGTAATAAACGATGCACCATAAGCCTCCGTTATAGTTGCTGTTGAAACCTTGCAGAAAGCGCTTACTCCTTGGCACAATTCTTGACTTTCACTGTGCCGGAGTCTCGCCAAATCGGAAACCTGCAGGAAATCCATTTGTGCAATCGTGATTCAGACTGTTCCATGGGTATAGCCTCCCCGGTATCGCTGCCTCACTACAGTTTGCGCACGTTCACATAGTAGAGGTCGGTTGCCACTTCGAACTCCTCCTTGCTCAACGGCGTCGACAGCACTTTCCATTCTGTCGTTGATGGCTGCACGATCTGCGAGTCGCTGCCGCGGCCCACTCGTATGGGCATGGCGAACCCTGGCTCATCGGCTTCCCACCGGTACGAAACAGTGTGCGCAGCTTCATTGAATTGAAGCTGCAGCGTTGGGATTGCGGCGTGGCGAAGGTACTGGTTAAACATGGGCGTCAAGTCCAAGCCTGTCTCGGCGTTGAAAAACGAGACCATATCCGTCGTCATGATCGTCTGATACTTGAAGTGCTGGTAGTAATCGTGAAGGAGCTTGAACCACGCTGCATCATCGTTAATCACGCTCCGGACGGTGTTGAGAAACAGTGCGCCTTTCTTGTACTGATCCTTGGGCGGTGTCGCGTAGATGCCTTCTTCCGCGATTACAGGAACAGCGTTCTTTACGCCATCTTTGCCGGTGTTCAGATAGATCAGCCCCTCCGGTTTACCCCACATATATTCGACGAACAGGCTTTCGCAGTAATTCGCCCAACCTTCGTGAATCCACATGTCCGAGCGATCGCGGGCGGTGATGCTGTTGCCAAACCATTCATGCGCGCTCTCGTGGACGATAATGAAATCGAACCGTGAACCGATGCCTGTTTTGGGCCTGCCCAGATACCCATTTTCAAAGTGATTGCCGTAGGTGATCGCTGTCTGGTTCTCGACCCCTGAGTACAGCGCCTCCACGAGTTTGTATCCGTCCTTTGGAAAAGGGTAGTCGCCAAAGAAGTGTGCATACGCCCCCAACATGTTCTTTACCTGCACGAACTGCTTCTTCGCCTTTTCGAGGTCCTCGGGGAAAACGTAGTAATCGAGGCTGAGGCCCTTATAGCTGTCGCTGAAGTGGGTGTACGTTCCGATGTTGAGGGAGACGTCATAGTTGTTGATCGGATACTGCACCTTCCAGTCCCAACGAGTAAAACCGTCGTGCAGGTCGGTCTTGCCCTGGAATCGTCCTCCAGAAACCTCCACAAGATTGCTGGGCGCTTCCACGCTGATGTCCATTGATTCGACTTCGTCGCGCCACTGGTCCTTGTTCGGCCACCACACGCTTGCCCCTTCCTCCTCACAAGCGGTATTCACCAGCGGCCTGCCCATGGGATCTTTGCGGAACACAAAGCCGCCGAATCGTCCCATCTCGACAGGGTGACCTGAGTAGTGAAAGTCAACCGTGTATATCTGGCCTTTGTGCAGTACGCGCGGGAAATCGACGTAAACTGTTCGTCCCCCGGCACGTTGATAGGTCAGGGGTGTCGGCGTGCCATGAGCTTGTTCGAGCGAGATTCCATCAATGGAAAACGTGCGGACGAGGTCTAATTGAATACGATTGCCATCTTCCAACATTCGAAAGCGAATGGCGTTCACTCCACTGATGAACTGCTTGTCGGGGTCCACCCGCACATGGAGGTGGTAATGGAGTAGATCATTGTTGGCGCGATAAGGCCCATAGCCTCCGAGCAGCCTGTCGCCACCAGAGAGCGCAGGCTGGATAGTGGTTCCGCCGGAGGGGGATGTTGCCTGCGCATAGGCCAGCACAAGAGAGAACGGTAGCAGGATTGTCATTCCCAGCAGATAACCGTTACGCAATTGCATTCAACTGCTCTCCTTAAGAGTGGTAATCCTGGCCGTTACCTGCAAGACAAGGAAAGTGGCCCGACTATTCGCAGGGCGCGAACCCTGGTTCACTTTGGATCTGCGGTCATGGTGGAACGATGGCCGGTTGTTGTGGTCCAGTAGTCAATCCAGCGCGCACGGATGCCCTTGACGTTCTCAATCAGTTGCGGGCTTGGTGTCTTACCGTGCTCTACGACCATGACCATGCCGGTATTGAAGTTTTTCTGCGCCTTGTCGACCGCCGGCAGCCGAGGGCCTTCCGTGGCAATCACGTCCTGAATCGTGATCCTGGTTCGGTCGGCTTTGAAGATCGCGTGACCGTTGGAATCGTGGCCCACATGCACCAGGTTCCGAAGGATGAAGAAGTCGGGCACTTCGGCTGGAGAGATGAAGCCCATGAGGTAAAGATCGAGGTACGACCAACCCGTAGCCGGGACGTAATAGTCATCATCAAGCTGCGTGAAGGTGCCGTCGTAATTGTCCTGCCATACTCCGCCCCCCATGGCCGAAGCCTCCGTAGGCCGTTGATAGGGGAATGCCACCGGGGCTTGCAAGCCCGTGGCCCAGTGCGTGGGACCAAGTTCGATAGTCTCGTCGCCTACTTTCGCGGAGACGAACGCGGACCAGCGATGGCCCATCTCATGTCCGATTTGCGACATCGCATAATCGTAAGGAGGGATCTTCCCGTTTGCAGTCCGCTCGGCCAGTTGTTGCAAATAGACGCCGATATTCCGAGTGTTCTTGTCATTGAAACCATCGGGTGGATATTGCTGCATCTGATTGGCGCCGACGTACACAGGTTGGATGAACTGCCATTGGAAGCGCCCCTGCGTGCAGTAGCCGGCCAGGTTTCTCTGCTCGGCGTTGATGCCGGTCACCGCTCCGCCCGCGGGACCTCCGCCTAGAGGGCCAGTGCTCGATGTGCCGGCCTCGGGGTTGTCGATGCGGAAGTCAGAGTAGTAGGCGAGCATATCGAATTTATCGCCCAGTGCACGGATAACCGAGCAGGTAAGGTCGGCTGCACTTGGCGGTTTCATGTAGTGGAATACTTCGTAGACAATCGAGAATGGACCGTCGCTCTTCTTGAGGGAACCTAAATGAACCGAGGGGCTTGTAAGGCCGGCAAGCTTGATGGAGTGTGGCGCCAGTTGATCGACAATGGTCGGAGGCGCGCCGGGAGTTAGTGCCGCGGCGGACAGGAACAGTGAATCGCCTGGCAAGTAACCAGCAGGCAGAGTACCTTCCACGGAGATCGTATTTCCGCTTATGTTGACCGTGGGCAACAAGCCGGATCCGAAAGCGTAGTAACGAGGGGTTCCAGGTCCGTTTCGTCTGCGACTACCGCCTCCCATAATTGTCCAGACAGTGGAATTATCCTGTGTACAGCTTGTCGGCTTGTTCCGATCGAGACAGATCCGATAGGTGACTCCCGCGATGGCAGGGTCGTTCTCCGGCAGGATTTGTCCGCGTGTCTCAATGGTGGCTTTCAGGAAAAGGCCATCCACGGCAGCCAGTTTAACTCTAGTGATGTCGAGGTGAGGAGCCACATCCGCATTTGCTCCCGCATCAATGGCCGCGATTTCCTTTTCGCTTCCTCCGGTGACCATCGGATATAAGCCCACGACTGCGTCTTCGGCGTGAACTTCGTCGTAACTGAATTCGATTGTGCCGTTTTTGTGCAGGACCGCCTGAAAGCGATTCACGGTTGATGTCCAGGAAAAGTCCTGTATGCCGCCAGCCGGCTCGGTCACACTCCACGTGATGAGCGCGCGGTCACTGGACTCCTTGAGGTAGCGTGCTCCAGACAGCCGCGGCTTGAAGAAGACGCTGATGGCAGGAACGGTATTGATAAAGGCTGGTCCGGCTTGCTGTAACTGGGCAAACCGATCGACAGAGAGGCCGCCGGTCCGATTTGCGCCCGCAGCTTCAGCGCGGCCGCCAGCCGGATGAGCCGGCTCACCGAAGGTCATTGAGCCGGTGATGCCCACGGAGAACGTGCTCCAACTCTTGCCTGAGAACGGGAAAGCGAAGCTCTTTAGGGTTGCCTCGCTTCCAGGCATCTCGGCGCCGAATTCGGAGTCCCACTGCCACGGAATTGTCTCCACAGTATATTGCGACCCGTGCGGCGTAAAGCGCAGCGAGTGGTGAGCCAGGTTAAAGAGATTGGCCTTGCCAAGCACGTTCTCGTCCAGGGTGAGCACGATGAGGTTTCCCTGCGTAGTGACAGTTCCGATGGAATTCCCAGGTCCCTGCCGGTATTGGGCAGGCGCCGCGATTGGACCCAGCAGCAAAAGCGCCAGAAATCCCAAGTATACGTATACTCGCTTGTTGTAGCTCATGGAAATCCTCTTACCTCAAAATGACTTTATTCCAGTCAGCGGTTCGATGCAGAGTAGGTTGTGAGCGGAACAATCATTGCGATGGTGCTCATCGGCGATGATTGTTCACGCCGCAGTTCCGACCCGGAATGTCGAGCATGTCGAAGTGCTTGTGTGCCTTCTCCAAGGCGTTGACCACCTGTAGAGAAGGCACCAGGCACTCCACCCTAGACTTGGTCCTTAATCCAAACCTTGGATTGAACCGTTCTATTGCGATTACGGTAAAGATTGCTAGGCGCGGCGGCAGTTGTTCCAGCATTCGTCGTAGAGCCGGGCGCGTAATTGATAGATGGATCGCCAGCCGCATGCTCCTTTGGCGGCTCGACGCGATTCATGCGCGCATAGTTAGGCACTGCCAGCATAGGCGTGCCGTCCTTCCATTTGCCACTCATCGCCATCACTCCACCGAGCAGGTCAGGTCTCCATTCCATCTTCAGCCGGGCGTCGCCCAGAGCTTGCTCGATGTTGTGCTGGTCAGCTGTCTCAACGTTGTAGACAAGAGGTCCATATTTCAACGCCACCATGCCGGCGTCGGCCTGGATACGGCTGTCTGCCTTGACGCGTTGCGGCTCCATCGGCAGTTCCAGATCGATGTGGTCCCCGGCCTTCCATTCGCGCGTGACCACGGCATAACCTTTTTCAATCCGTGGTTTCACGTCCTGACCGTTGACGGAAAAACTCTTCACACCGCTGACGGCAGGCGTCTCGGTGTAAAGCTTGCTGGTTGCGCGATTAGGAATGCGCACATATACCGAGAAGGTCTTTGGCTGTTCGGGATTGACCGTGATGCCGACCTTGCCACTCCACGGATAGTTGGTCTTCTGCACCATCTCAACATTCGTGCCGGCTACTTTACCGACATGGATGCGGCTGCCGACGAACATATTGACGTAGAGCGCGCGATCGCCCTTCACGTAACTCCACGTCGGCATCATGAGCAGCGTGCGTGGAATATTACCAACGCAGCAGGGGCAGACATGCCAGGGTGTGCGACGGGTATTGATTAATGGGTTGGTGTAAGCAAAGTTCTTGCCAGCCAGATCGACCCCGCCAAGGAGAGCGTTGTACATGGTTTGCTCATAGAGGTCGGCATACCGGGCGTCGTGATATGCGAGATTGAGCTTGTATTGGAAGAAGATCAGCCCGCAACTGGAGCACGATTCGCAATACGCGTCGTTGGGAAGTGAATAGTTCGGGCCAAAGCCCTCTGCGGATTCGCCGCTTCCTATGCCGCCGGTCACGTAGTACTTCTTGTTGACCATGTTGTCCCACAGCGAAACTACGGCGCTCTGGTAATCCTTGTCTCCTGTTTCCGCCGCGATATCCGCCATTCCAGAATAGAAATAAGCTGCGCGCACCGCGTGGCCGACAGCCTCGTACTGCTGGCCCGGAGGCAGATGGCTTTGGTCATACTCCTGTCCGCCGCGACGTGAGTCCAGCAGGAATTTAGCGAGCTGAATGTAAGCGTCGCCGCGGCCATGGCCTTCCATATCGTTGACGAATCGTCCGAAGCGTACGAGAGCCTGCTCCATTTCCTGATGTCCGTCAAACCACTCTTTCTTGCCAGGGCCGAGGTTCGCAACCCAGCAATCGGCGAGCTTTTTGGCGGCGTCATAGAGCCGCAGGTCTTGGCCATCGGTCAACGTGTAATGGTTAATGGCGGATTCGATGAAGTAACCGGACACATAGCCTTCATGGTTCCCGCGTTGAGCGGGCGACCAGCGCTCTGGCCAACGATTGCGATCTGCCAGGGTGTAAGCCGTCTGAAGATAGCCGTCAGGTTCGCGCGCGGCAAGGATGATGGGAATCCATTTCTCGAGTGTCTCCTTCATCTTCGCCTGAGCGGCAATTATGTCAGGATCGCCTTGCGGATCGACCATCAGTGCAATACACATGGACTCCACCGTCTGGTGGACCCAGGCGTTGGCAAACACATAACCCTTGTGACGAGCATGGGGTTCGCCGCGGAGGGCCTTGCCGGCCTCGATGAAATTGTCGAGGCCACCTTGTCCCTGTGTAAGGTCCGTGCGTTCGCAATTCTCAATGCAATGAGGGATCCAGTCGACGATCAGCGTCTTGGCGCGGGCATTCCACAACGGACTATCGATCGCGTACTTTGTGGTGTAGACGACGTCGAGCCGATTTTTCGGCGGAGCCGCCTCCGCATGGACTTTGACAGTTGAAGTGGCTCGTTCGCGGTCTCCGCCTGCCGTCAACTTGAGTACATAGTCGCCCGGGATAGAGAAGGAAGCTCGAGTGTTGGGTGCGGCAGCGTCGGTAAAGAGTACGTGGCCGGGACCGGTCTCCTTGGTCCAGAGCGCGTGATTGTTCCTGGTGGGTTTGAGCCAGTCAGCCTTGCCCATCAGGTAGGTATTGGCGCCGAGAACGACTGACCGGTCAATACCTGCATCGACGGTCGGCGCAAAGTCGGGCACAACACCAGAACTAAAAACCTGCCATTCGAGAATACCCGTGGAGTGCTGTCCGTCGGAATCGATTTCGAGGCGCAACTTGTCCGTGTGTACCTCATCAAAGAGGGTGGTATTAAAAGTGTCTCCTGCAACCCCCAATCCACGGGCGTTTGAAACAGGTACAAACCCATTTCCGTTCCAGTAGAGAATCCGGTAGGCTTTTGGTGCAGCTACGCCCTGACGATCCATCCACCAGTAAACATCAATCTTGTTCGTGGCGACGGGTTTGCTCCAGTCGTATTGCACCCACTGCGTGTCGGTCCTGGGCCAATTGCCGTAGGAGCCGTGTAGCTGGTCGCGCGAATTGGCCGGAGTGTGGCCGTCGTTCAATGCGGATATCTTGGCGTCGCCGGATGTGTACAGGCTGGAAGGTGTCGCGACCTTCGCCAGATTAACGGGCCCATCGACGGTTTGAGCCAAAGTTTCAGATGGGCGAACAGCCGTAAGCAGTGCGGCGCCCGCCATGCCGGCGAGGAAATGTCGCCTATTCAAAAGGCTATCCGGCCGCATGGTCTCTGAGGGTAGGGGCTTGGCATCCTGGCAGGCAGTCCGGTGATTCACTGCGCCGTTGGAGTGTTTCTTGGACATGGTGAGGTGTACTCCTTCCGAATCAACAGCCATAATGGCGTCCTGCATACCTTTTATCCTGAATACTTTATTGTATGCGTGGATTGTCAGGCGTCAACTACTCTTTCGGTACTTCTAATTTTCGCCCATCACCTACTGGAAATGGCGCAGTGTGGGCAGTCGTTTGACACATTCCAAACCCGAGGCGCTTGTCCGTACTGCGCGGCCCGGTTTGTTACAACGAGGTGCCTCGATTGCGGAGAACAGCATCCCATGAATGACTAGATTTTTGGTGTCTATGCGGGCCTTGGCCCGGCGCGCGGCGGTTTTTCCGCAAGGTAATTGTGGCGGTGCCGGCTCCGTGCGGCTCAATGTGCATTGAGGTCCAGAACATCAGGGGAACTACTGGCCGGAGCCTTTCAGGCAGCTCAGCAGCCCGGAGAACCTCTTGTGTGCCTGGTCATTCCTGACCGCGTGCCCCAGAACCTTCTACTGCCCAACCACCATCAGGAGTCGCTTGGCGCGGGTGATGCCGGTGTAAATCAGGTTCCGCACTGAATCATCAATGGAATCGAACACTTGATGCGATTTTGGGAGAACTGAACGAAACGACTATAAACCCTTTAGAACGATATTTTGGCTGCCCCCCAGGGATTCGAACCCCGATATGCCGCTCCAGAGGCGGCTGTCCTACCATTGAACGAGGGGGCAACAAGAACGAAGAGGCTTGTCTTGCAACCGGGTTGGCAGCGGTCACGGCAGGGCGCCAGCAACCAAAACCAACTTTTTCATCATAAGTGGATTCTCCGCCCCGGTCAAACCCGTCAGGCCGGAACTTGTGCCCCAGCCAAATGGGTTCAATGCTGGATCAATGTCGCCCTTTGTGCCCGGTTCGCTGACTCTATTCCTCGCGCAGCACTTCCAGCGGCCGCAGCCCGAGAATCCTGTAGCTGGCGATCCACCCCGTCGCCGTGGCCAGTACCGCCGTCCCGGCAAGCGCAATCAAGGTCGCTTTCCACTCCACTTTGAAGGCAATATCCAGTTTGAACAGATGATAGAGCACTCTCGTCAGCAGATTCGCAAAGACCACGCCCACCGATCCTGCCAACAGGCCCAGCACACTGAACTCCACGCTGAAGGTGCGCACAATCCGCATCCGCGTCGCCCCCAGCGTCTTCAGTACCACTGCCTCCTGCATCCGCCGGAAGCGTGTGCTGGCAATGCTCGAGGCTAGAATCATCAATCCCGCGAGAATCGAGAAACCCGCCAGGAATCGCACCACAAACGTAATCTGATCGACCACGCCCTCGATCCGCGTCAGCACATCGGCCAGGTTGATCACCGTCACCGTGGGGTAGGCCGCAAAGAGCGCCCGCTCCATCGCCCCCACCCGCTTCGGATCGATATGCGCTCCGCCGTACCATGTGGCAGGTTCGTCTTTAAGCTGACCAGAAGGCAGCACAAAATCGACCCTCCCTCCCAGGTGCTGTCCATCGGCGCGATAGAGCGCGGCAACCTTGAGCTTTCGCACCGCGCCGCCCACTTCCAGTTCGACCGTCGAACCTACACCCAGGTGCAGCCGCTGGGCTGCGCCTTCGCCCACAGCCAACTCCGCCGCGTCTGCTTTGGTCCACCATTTGCCTTGCGTCACCTTGTCGCCCGCCTGAACCGTGTCAGCCCAACTCAATCCGGCGTTTTCCAGCATTCGCTTCGGAAAATGCTGGTCCTTCAGTTGATCCAACGGCTTGCCGTTGAGCGAAACAAAGCGGCCCGTCACCACAGGGATCAAGTCCAGCGCCTGGCTCACCCCCGGCTGGCGCGCAAAGAACTCCTTGACGCCCGCAACCTCGTCGGAAGTCACATCGATCAGAAAGACATTCGGCAGTTTGGGCGAGGCGGTCTCGCGCAGATCGCGCAAGAGCGCCGCCTGCATCAGGTAAACCGTCAGAATCAGCATCACGCCCGTGCCCAGCGCAGCCAGCACCGCCGCTGACTGGTTCCCCGGCCGGTAGAGATTAGAGAGCCCATGGCGCAGGAACGAGGGCAAGCGCAGCCGTGCGCGATTGAGCAGAAGCCGCAGCGCGCGCAACGCCACCGCCGCCAGCAGCAGCAACACCACCAGCGCGGCAACAAACAGCCCGGCAAACCACGCGCCCACCTTCGCCGAGTCCGACAGAGCCCAGGCGATTCCCCCCAAAGCGGCAATGACCACTACCGACAACCCCAGTTGCAGCCGCCGAGCCCACCAGCGGGCAAACCAGCCGCCGATGCCCTCCGGCCCTTGCTCCACCAGCCTGCGCAACACCAGCACAGGCCTTACGCCGCGTACATCCAACAGCGGCGGAAGGCAGAAGAGCAGCGTCGTCAGCAGCCCCGTTCCCAGTCCCGCCGCAATCGACTGCCAGGGAACATGGAGCGTTGGATGAACGGGTAGCAAATTCCCGAAGACCGCTGGCAGCGCGGCCATCACCCCCACGCCCGCGGCCACGCCCAGCACGCCTCCAGCCAAGCCCAGCCCCAGCGTCTGCAACAGAAAAATCCGCAGCAGGTCGCCTGAACTCGCGCCCACAGCCTTCAGGATGGCCAGCATATCCATGCGCTGTTCCAGATGCGCGTGCATGGCCATGGCCACGCCAATCGCTCCCAGCACCATGGCCACCAGGCAGATGAGGCTTAAAATCGCGGTTGCATTCTCCAGGCCCTTGTTCAGCCCGGGATTGCCCTCGCGGAAGTCCATCACCTGCGCGTCAGGCAATGCCGTCTCCACCTTCTTGCGCAGCGTGGCGAGGTCTGTCTTGGCGGGCAATTGCAGCAAGAGCCTCTGGCTCGCCCGACTGCCTGGCGCCAGCAGGCCGGTCCGTCCGAGCGCCGCCTGCGAGATCATCACCCGCGGCCCCAGGCCCGAGCCTCCTGTGAGCCGGTCCGGCTCCTGCTTCAGAACTGCGGCGATGCGGAAGCTTCTGCCGCCCAGCCGCAGCGTCTGCCCGATTCGCGCATTCAGCCGGATGAGAAACTCCTCGGCCACCACCGCCGAATCGCCGTCCAAAGCCTGCTTCAGGCTCATCGCCGGTTCCAGCTCGGCGTTGCCATAGTAGGGATATTCGGCCGGATCAACGGCTTTGAGCGAAACCAGCAGTGGCACCGGGTCAGACGGGACAGAAGCCATTGAGGCTGTTTCCGTCACCCAGGTCGTCCGGATTCCACCCGGCTGCGCAAGGGCGGCAATCTTTCCTTTTTCCTCCGCCGTTGGCTGGTGGAAGAGCCGCGCACTCAGATCCCCGGCCATCAGCGACCGCGCTTCCGTGCTCAATGTCCACCGGAAGCTGTCGCTGAATCCGCGCACGCCCACCAGCGCCGCCACGCCCACCGCCACCGATAGCACCACAAAGGCAAACTTGCCCGGCGCGGAGCGTAAATCCCGCCAGCCAATGGCTCCGGCCCGCTCCCAACTCAACGCGCGCTTAGCCATTCTTCTCCTCGTTTTGGACGAGAATCTCGTTTGGGCAAGGTCCGGGCAGACTATCTTCCACGATCAGTCCATCCCGCAGCACAATCTTGCGGTCGGCGCGGCTGGCCACCTCGGGATCGTGCGTCACCAAGACCAGCGTTGTGCCCGCCTTTCGGTTGCGCTCCAGCAACAGGTCCAGCACCATCCGCCCGTTGGCGGAGTCCAGATTCCCGGTCGGCTCATCGGCCATTACGATGGGAGGCTCGACGACAAAAGCCCTGGCCAGCGCTACCCGCTGCTGTTCGCCGCCAGAAAGCTGAATCGGGTAGTGGTCCACGCGCTCCGCGAGGCCAACCTCACCCAACAAGCGCCGCGCCTGCTCCATGCCGCTGCCCTCCACATTCAGCTCATAAGGGAGAAGCACGTTTTCAAGAGCTGTCAGCGTCGAAATCAGTTGGTACGACTGGAAGACGAAGCCGATCTTCTGCCCACGCACCGCGGCAAGCTCCGCTTCGGCCAGATTGTGAATCGGAATGCCGTCCAGCCAGATCTCGCCGGAGCTGGGTATATCAAGGCCCGCCAGCAAACCCAGCAGCGTGCTCTTCCCGCTGCCGCTGGCGCCCACAATGGCCACAAACTGACCCTCCGGAATGGTGAATGAAAGTCCTTTCAGAATTTCAACCCGTTGTGCGCCATTCTGAATCCACTTCTTCGCGTCCCGAACCTCGATCACTCTGCCCGCCTCCCGAAACTCTCTATTCAATTTCCAGCCCCGCCCCGGTTCCCTGCATTTCGTTACACTGTCCTTGTGGACGTTCGCCGCTCGTTAATCGTTTCGCTTGGGTTGATTCTACTGGTCGTCCCGCTTCGGGCTGCCGACCGCCCCGTCGTGGCCTGCTACGGCGATAGCATTAGCGCTGGTTATGGCCTCCAGGCCGGTCAATCCTTCCCCGATGCACTCCAGAGGGATCTAGATGCCCGCGGCTACCGCTATACAGTGAGCAACCAGGGCACCAGCGGCGCCACCACCAAGGACGCCGTCGCTGGCTTGGGCTCCATCCTGCGTCTGCACCCCGAAATCGTCATCGTTGAATTCGGCGGCAACGACGGCCTCCGCGGTCTGCCGCCGGACCAGACACGCCGCAACCTCGATGCAGTGCTCACGGCTCTTGAAAACGCCCACATCAAAATCCTGCTCGCTGGCATCACCCTTCCGCCCAACTACGGCCAGGAGTACATCCAGCAATTCGAGCAGGTCTTTCGCGGCCTCGCCCAAAAGCACCACACAGCCTTCGTTCCCATGATTTACAAGAACCTGGTGAATGTTCCCGGCACGATTCAGCCCGATGGCGTTCATCCCACAGCCAAAGGCTCTGAGATCATCGCCCGAATGCTGATGCCCGTGCTCGTGCCTCTGCTGCGGAAAAGCAGGGATTAGGGGTCAGGGGTTAGGAATTAGCAAGTACGACTCCGTGCCCCATCCATTTGTTTTCTTCTGGCAAATGGGTGGGATAGCACAAACTTTTCATCGTCTACGGAGGCGAAGTCTGCATTGATGGCAGGCTCTTAATCCCTAACTCCTAACCCCTGGTTTTACCCCATCCCCACCACAGGCTGAAAGAGCGTTCCCGCCACGCGCTTGGCAACCCCCACCAAATCGCGCTGGCTGGCGAAGACCTTGACCAGCCGTGCCCGGGAGAACTCCGGCAGATTGGCTTGTGCGCCATTTCTCAGCCGCCCCAGGGCAACCAGATCGCCCGTAACCGAGGGCATCTCCGGCAACAGGTTGCGCGGATGAACGCAGAAATCTTCCAGCGCCTCCACGTTTCCGGCCAGCGGTTGCAGTTCCTCCAGCGTGTGCGCCTCGACAAGCGTAAAAACCCCGGCCCGCGTGCGCCGCAGGCTGCTCAAGTGCGCGCCGCAGCCCAGATCCTGGCCCATTTCATGAGCCACTGAGCGCACGTAGCCTCCGGCGCTGATGCTCATTGTGAAGCGGGCTTCGGCCCCGTCGAGCGACTCAATCTCAAAGCTTGTGATATGAATCGGGACGGCCTTCAGCTCCACGGGCTTGCCCGCGCGCGCCAGCTTGTAGGCGGGCATTCCAGCAATTTTTTTTGCGGAGTAATCGGGAGGCATCTGCTGCATCTCGCCATGAAAGCGGCTGGCCAGTGCGCGCACCCGCTCCAGCGTCAAAGGCGGATCGAGTTCCGGCCAAAGGTCCGGCCCGGCGGGCTGTCCCTCGGCGTCGTAGGTATCCGTGGCAAAGCCGAAGCGAATCGTCCCTGAATAGCTCTTTTCAGCAGAGGAGAAGTACTGCGCCAGGCGCGTAAACTTGCCCAGCAGCAAGGGCAAAACGCCGGTAGCCATGGGGTCCAGCGTGCCCAGATGTCCAATGGAGCGTTCGCCGGTAATCTTGCGCAGCCGGCCCACTACGTCGTGGCTGGTCATGCCGGCCGGTTTGTCGATAACGAGTAGTCCGTTCACTTCTTCACTTTAGCTGACCGGGCCAGTCCGCTCACAATCCATCCGAACCGGACGACCGCACCAGCGAGAGAAATTCCTGGCGCGTCTCTTTCTGACGGAAGCAGCCCACCATCGCCGAGGTGACGGTTGAGGAGTGCTGTTTCTCGATGCCGCGCATCATCATGCACAGGTGCCGCGCCTCGACCACTACTCCCACGCCCAGCGGCGCAATCGCTTGCTGAATTGCGTCGGCAATCTGCCGCGTCAGTCGTTCCTGCACCTGCAAGCGCCGCGCAAAGACCTCAATCAGGCGCGGAATCTTGCTGATCCCAATGACCTTGCCTTTGGGAATATAGGCCACATGCACCTTGCCGAAGAAAGGCAGCATGTGGTGCTCGCAGAGTGAGAACATCTCAATGTCCTTGACGATAACCATTTCGTCGTAGTTCTCATCGAAGAGCGCGCCGCGCAGAATCTTCGTCGGGTCCTCGTCGTAGCCCTTGGTCAGAAAGGCCATCGACTTCTCCACGCGCCCCGGCGTGGCCAGCAATCCCTCGCGGCTGGGGTCCTCGCCCAGGCGGCTGAGAATCTCGCGATACATCTCCTGCGTGCTGAATCCGCTCAGCCCTTCATCCATCTCTGCTTCCTTGTGAATCGCCTTGCTCACCGCTATCGGTTGTGTCATGCTCCTCATCCTCTCGCCCTGGGGAATAGGGCGTCGTTCATCCTCTTCGTAATTTCGTTATCCTGAGCAGCCCAACTCGCCCCGGCGAGTGACGGCTGCAGTGAACCAGGGCTGGAAGATACCGGCAGCCGCACAAATCCGCTAACTCGCTAACCCGCTATCACCGCGAAGCGGTGGCTAACTTGCTGATTTTTTCAAGACCCGGGATTTGATCCCGCCCCGTCCATCAGGAGCCACCCTGAGCACCGTCGAAGAGGATCTGCATTTGTTTTTCACTCGCCGCAGCACTCAAAAAAATTGTTCTCCGTCTCTTCCACGCGGACTCGCTCCAACTCACCGCCCGGCAGCGCGTCCTTCAACAATCCGAAGACTGCTCTACATAGATTCTCTGTCGTCGGCACACGATTCGCAAACAGCGGGTCCAGATTGAGGTTCGCGTGATCAAATCGCTCGATAACGCGCGCACGCACCACTTCATCCAGCGCCACCATGTCCACCACCATGCCAGTCTCCGGATTCACCGCTCCGCCCACCAGCACTTCCACAACGTAATTGTGCCCGTGGCCATGGGGATTGTTGCATTTTCCGTAGGTGGTCCGGTTCTCGTCCGCTGAGAGCGCCTTCGTGTGCAGCCGGTGGCTGGCGCTCACCAGGTAGCGGCGCCCGAACGAGGCTCTCATGCCTCACCTCTGTACTCCGCAAAAATCTCCGGTGTTTCGTAGATCCGAACCCGGTTCAAGCGCGCTCCGCCAGCATCCGTCACCGCCGGTTCCAGCCGCTTCCAGGCCGCAATGGCAAGGTTCTCCGTGGTCGGAATCGCTGCGGCAAACTCCGGCGCATCCAGATTCAGGTGGCGATGGTCCCAGGCGTCCAGCACCTCGCGCTCCATCACTTCCCTCAGCCACTTCAGATCAACCACGAAGCCGGTCACCGGATCAGGCTCGCCCGCTACCGTGACCTCCAGCGTGTAGTTGTGGCCGTGCCCGTTGCGATTGGCGCAGCGGCCAAAGACCTGCTGGTTCTTCTCCTCGGACCAGGCCGGATTCCAATAGTAGTGCGAAGCGGAAAACGTAGCTCGCCGCGTCAGATAGATCATGCAGACCCCTCATTAAAGAAGATGCTTGAACTCCCCGTCCGGCTTCAGGCAATTCACGCGCTCAATCTCGCGATAAGGCCATCACGCCTTGTATTCCCTGCCCTTCCATCTGATGCGCTTCAGTATTTTGTGCTGAAACCAGCTGCGGCAGAGCAGCGCCACAAACAGTGGCAGGGCCAGCGGCGAAAGAGCGCAATCGAGAAACGAAAAGTGGGACTTGGCCACGCGGCCATAAAAGCGGAAGATGTTGCGCACCCACAACAGCGCCAGCACCCAGCCTGCAATCAGCCATTGCGCCGAATGTGCAAAGAGGCGCGCATTCCAGAACTCAACCGCCAGCACCGGCAACAGCACCAGCAGCGCAATGTCGATGACGCGCCAGACAGCCAGCGCCAGGCAATTGTCGAAGAGCAGAGCCAGGTTCTTCGTCCAGCCCTCAAGCATGGCCCCGGTCGAGCGGTACATCCGCGCGGCGACCGCGTCCTCGGCATAACGAAAGCGCAATCCAACCTTGCGCCGCTTAGCCAGGAAAGCAAATTCCACGTCTTCAAGCACCTTTTCCGCCACGGAGGGATGGCCGCCGAGCCGCCGGTACGCCTCCCGCTCAACCAGCAGAAACTGTCCGTTTGCCGCGGCAATCCGCTGCCCAGGATCGGAGACCTTGGCTGGCGGATAAGCCAGCTCCAACTCACAAAAAATCAGCGGCATCAGCGACCGCTGCCAAAGTCCCTGAACAATCTGCCTGGGCGAGTAGCTCAACATACCCACCTCATGCTTGACGGCCTCATGCATTGCTCGATGCAGATTCCCCGGCTCATGGAGTGTATCGGCGTCGGTAAAGAGCAGCCAGCGTCCACGCGCCCGCCGGGCCGCAGTCCATACAGCGTTGTTCTTGCCGGTCCACTCGGGCTCCAGCTTGTCTGCCTCCATCACCGTGACCCCGGCAAAGCTGTGGGCAATCTCAGCGGTGCGGTCGGTCGAGTGGTCGTCCACCACAATCAATTCCCACTCCCTGCCCAGCTTGAAGAGTCCGTCGGATTGGCTCACCAGCGACTCTAGGCAGGCGGCCAGGCAATCTTCCTCATTGCGTGCCGGAACAATGACCGTCAGCTCCAGCAAATTGTCCGGCTCCGGCTGGTCAAAAACGGTTCCCGGAATTGCTTCCCAGCGCACCTGCAACGTCGCCGGCTCCTCTGAAAGCCCAAGCACCGGCTTGAACCCGCCCTCCCCAACCGCTCCGCTCTGCCGCTGCTTCTCGTTCTCCATCCGTGCTCGTCCTTTCGTTGGGGGCGTTCGCTCGCTATTATAAAGTTGTGCGCTTCCCTCGGTTCCTGACTCTCACTTTGCTTGTGCCATTGGCGGTTGCGTCCGGTTGCGACCGTGGCGCGCATCCGGCTCAAACCGGCCAGGCAGCACCGGATTTTACCGTCTCCGACGGCTCCACAACCATCCATCTGGCCAGCTACCGGGGCCGCGTCGTGCTGCTCAACTTCTGGGCCACATGGTGTGCGCCCTGCATCGAAGAAATGCCCTCGCTGATCCAACTGCACCACGAGCGGCCCGATCTGGCCATCCTGGCCGTCAGCATTGACGAAGACCCTGACGCCTACAACCGCTTCATCGTCCGCCGCCATGTGGACCTGATCACCGTCCGCGACCCCGCCCAGAAGGCCGCCCAACTTTATCACACTGAAGGCTGGCCGGAGACCTACATCATCGACCGCCAGGGCCTCATCCGGCGCAAGATCGTCGGTGACCCGGATTGGTCCAACCCCGAGATCCGCGCCTATCTGAAAAGCCTGTAGATTCTTGCTATCATTCCCCTATGACCATGGTGGAGATTCTCTTTCGTTATGCCACGCCGCCCACGGATGCGGTTGCCTCTGCGCTGGCAAACACTCGCGAGGTCTACGGCATTCGCCAGCTCAACTTCGACCGCGCCGCCCGCACCCTGCTCGTGGAGTATGACGCCACCCGGCTCAATGCCGCGGCCGTGACCAGGCTGGTGTGCGAGGCTGGCCTGGAGATCGTCGCGGAACTGCCTTTGACTCCCACGCAACTGGATCAGGAGCCGGCGCCCGCAGCCTGAAAAAACCGCAATTGCGCCGTCCGAAAAACCCTGTTATTCTGTCTATGGTTTCGCAAGAGACCATTAGTGTGCGCCCGTAGCTCAGTTGGATAGAGCGGCTGGCTACGAACCAGTAGGTCGGGAGTTCGACTCTCTCCGGGCGCACCATTCTTCCTCACCTGCGTAGTTTCCCCAGGGTTTATCTGTTTCCCTGGGTTCTTCACAGAACGGCCAAGACCGTTTGTTTTTGCGGCAATCGCAATTCCCCTCCCCCACCATTTTGATCTCCTCATAGGTCACGAACTTCCCACCAGCGATAGCGATAAATTCTTATCAGCGAAATTTCCAGAAAAAAAGAGCGAAGCGCCATGCGCTTCGCTCTTTTGCTGAAACTCCGCTACATGCCTTTAATAAATGTGGAAATCCACCTCAACGGTAATTTTCGTCGGCACGGGCGTCTTGCCATCTTTCATAGCTGGCTTGAATCGGAACTGCATAATCGCCTTGATGGCATTCTCATCCAGCCCCATGCCCAGCAGACGCACCATGCGCGGGTTCTGCGGATGGCCCTGCGCATCTACGATGATCTCTACCATTGCAATTCCCTGATATTTCGCGCGGCGTGCCTCGTCGGAAAACTCCGCTTCCACGTGGTACACAAGCACCGGAGCCGAGACTGAGCCCCCGATGCGGTACAATCCGCCGCCGGTATTGCCGCCAGAGCCAGCCCCGTAGCCATTGCCTGTTCCTGAGCCGATGCCGCCGCCATAACCCGATCCCATGCCGCCGCCGCCGCCCTGCCCGTTGGAAGCCAGCTTGACGTTATACGAGTTCTTCATGCCAATATTCGGCATATTCGCATTGTCCGGCAGGGTGATTTCCTTCTGCACATTGATGGCCGCTTCCATCGGCAGCAGAGGGTGATCCATCGTCTGCACCTGCGGAGGCGTTGTAGGATTCTTCTCAAATTTGGGCAGTTTGCCTTTGCTGGGATCGATAACGCTGTGGTCACCACCGCCGCCACCGCCCCCTGCCGCTGTTTTGGCCTTGAGCGCCTTGTACTCGCCCACATCAATGTCTGTCGTGTTCAGCGTTGGCTTGAGCGTATTGATGATTTTTCTGCTGACAAAGAAAAGCATGACCAGCAGAAAAAGCACGTTGAGGGTTGCGGAGATCCCCACTGCCCAGGGGTTGCGCTTGACCGCCATCCGGTCCGGCACCGGAATCGGTTTCGAAGTCAGTTCCAGCGGAGGCAGCTTGGGCGGGAAAAAGACGTCGCGAATGCTCTCATAGAGGTTGACCCAGATGGGCGGCTCCTGTACAGGAACGCCGAAAGTAAGGTCAAGTTCGCATCCGCCCGTGGGGGCAGCGGAAGTTTGGGGTTCTGAAATTTCGTTGAGCAGGTCGTTGGCCATCGTTGCGTCTGGTTCCGTCGCCTCTGGGCGCTTGGTCTGGCGATCGAACGAGGGTGTTCGCGTCTCCGGGCCCATCTCTCTATTATGCTTGACGCCGCCCTCCTGTGTCTCGTTCTGGGGGCTCTCAACATCCAAGTCCTCATATTCCGGCATGGTCGGCTTTCCCATAAACTATAGACGGCTCGGACCCGCGGTTGTTTACCGAAAAGATCTTGCCTCGCCATTTACACTGAGAAATGAACAGTCTGAAACACACCAGGGAGTGACGATGTCCTCAGTACCGGAGTTGAAGGCGACCCTTACCTTGCCGCAAACCGCCTTTCCGATGAAGGCAAATCTGCCGCAGAATGAACCGCTTCGCCTGGCCCGCTGGGCCTCGCTTGGGCTCTATGAAGAACTGCGCAAGGCTGGCCACGGCCGCCCCGCCTACCTTCTGCATGACGGCCCGCCCTACGCCAACGGCCCCATTCACCTGGGCCATGCGCTCAACAAGGGTCTGAAGGACTTTGTGGTCAAGTCGAAGACCATGGCCGGCTTCGACGCGCCGTATGTTCCCGGTTTCGACTGCCATGGGCTGCCGATCGAAATCAAGGTAGACGAGCAGTTGGGCCACAAAAAGCTGGAAATGCCCGCGCCTGCGGTGCTTGATGCCTGCCGCGCCTATGCGCAGAAGTACGTTGATCTGCAAACCTCGCAGTTTGAGCGCATTGGCTGCTTCGGACGCTGGCAGCAGCCCTACAAGACCATGACCCGCGACTACGAAGCGCACACACTAGAGGCTTTTTACGGCTTCCTTGAAAAAGGCTTCGTCTATCGCGGCCTCAAGCCGGTCTACTGGTGCATTCACGACCGCACCGCCCTGGCCGAGGCTGAAGTCGAGTACGCGATGCACACCAGCCCCTCGGTTTATGTGCGCTACCGGCTTACATCTGCGCCGGAGGCGATCTCTCCCGCCCTGGCCGGCCGCGAGGTCTACACCATCATCTGGACCACCACCCCCTGGACCATTCCCGCGTCCCTGGCCGTAGCCTTCCATCCTGATTTCGAGTACGTCGCACTGGAGGCCGGCGACCGCCCCGACGCCCCGGTCTACATCGTCGCCGCCGAGCTGGCCGCCTCCGTTGCCGCCGCCTGTCAGTTGGATGCGCCCGCGGAACTGACCCGCTTCAAGGGCAGCCAGCTTGAGCGCATCACCTTCCAGCATCCCTTCCTGGATCGCAGCATCCTGGGCGTGCTGGCCACTTACGTCACCTCAGACACAGGCACGGGCGCGGTCCACACGGCGCCCTCCCACGGCGCGGACGACTTTTATACCGGCGTGCGCTACGGCCTTGACCCCAACTGCCGCGTCGACGCCGCCGGCCGCCTCACTGTGGACCCCAGCGCCTGGAACCACGCCGCTCCGCCTGCCTTCGAAGGCATGAAGGTCTGGGCCGCCAATCCGATCATTGTGGCCATGCTCCAGGAGTGTGGCGCGCTATTGGCCTCGCAGGACATCACCCACTCCTACCCGCACTGCTGGCGCTGCCACAAGCCGGTCATCTACCGCGCCACCGAGCAGTGGTTCATCGGCCTTGAAACCCCCATCAAGCGCGCCGACGGCACTGAAACGACCTTCCGCCAGTTGGCTATCGAGGAAATCGACAAGGTGGTTTGGGACCCGGCCTGGGGCAAGGAGCGCATCACCAACATGATCGCCACGCGCCCTGACTGGTGCATCAGCCGCCAGCGCATCTGGGGCGTGCCCATCGCGGTCTTCATGTGCGAGAAGTGTAACCAGCCAATCATGAGCGCTGAGCTCAACCGCAAGATTATCGATCTCTTTGAGAGCGAGGGCGCGGAGGCCTGGCACACCACCGATGTGGCCAACCTGCTTCCCGCCGGCAGCACCTGCGCCCATTGCGGCGGCACGGAATTCCGCAAGGAAACTGACATCCTCGACGTCTGGTTCGACTCCGGCACAAGCTGGTTTGCCGTCTGCGAGTCCGATCCGGAGTTGAAGCCTGCCTACATGGCCTTCCAAAACGGAGAAGGAACTGAGGTTCTGTACCTTGAAGGCGGCGATCAGCATCGCGGCTGGTTCCACTCATCGCTGCTGACCTCCGTGGCTCTGCGCGGGCACGCGCCTTACTCGCACGTCTCCACCGCTGGCTGGACCCTGGACGAACAGGGCCGCGCCATGAGCAAGTCGCTCGGCAACGGCGTAGACCCGGTAGACATCGCCAAGCGCCTCGGCGGAGAAATCGTCCGCCTCTGGGTGGCTTCCGTCGATTTCCGCGAAGACATGGCAGCCAGTGAAAACCTGATGCAACGCTGCGCCGAAATCTATCGCAAGCAGCGCAACACCTTCCGCTTCCTGCTCGGCAACTTGAACGGCTTCGTCCCCGCACGCGATCGCGTTCCAGAGGCTGAACTGATGCCGCTCGACCGCTACATGCTGGCCCGCACCCGCGAACTGACTGAGAATGTTCTCGGCTGGTACGACCGCTTTGAATTTCATCGCGTCTACCACGCGCTGAACGAGTTTGCCATCGTTGACCTCAGCTCGTTTTATCTCGACGTGCTCAAAGACCGTATGTACACCTTCGCGCCCACGAGCATCGAGCGCCGCTCGGCGCAGACCGTGCTCTGGCAGATCACCGAGACGCTGGTTCGCTTGGTCGCGCCCATCCTCAGCTTTACAGCCGACGAAGTCTGGGAGTACCTGCCCAAGGTCGAAG
>Ga0182014_10001497_pt1 | contig 31106 bp, 17 predicted proteins | sample 612S2DmetaG_FD_120489 | JGI IMG/M metagenome (GOLD analysis project Ga0182014, IMG submission 120489) | Permafrost microbial communities from Stordalen Mire, Sweden - 612S2D metaG | ecosystem: Environmental > Terrestrial > Soil > Wetlands > Permafrost | place: Sweden: Stordalen | collected... | reverse complement strand
TGCTGCGGTCTCGCCTGCCTGGTCGGCCACGCTGGCGGCAAGCAGCGTATCATCGAGGGTCTCGGGGGTGAGCTTGAGGGCTTCCAACAGATCGTTTGAAGCCACTGTAGGGTCGGTATTCTGGTCGATCCGGGCCAGGGCCCGCCATGCGCGGGCTTTCAGCGCAGGATCTGCTTCGCCTTGGTCCTTACTGGTAACGGCTTCCAGTTCGGGGCGGGCATCGGAGAACTTGTTCTGGCGCGCCAGAAGCAACCCGAGCGAAAGATGTGCCAAAGTAGATTGCGGATTGGCTTCGATGGCGCGGCTGTACAGGCTGGCGGCATCGTCGAAGCGGTCTTGAGCGTCGGCCGCGTAGCCCAGGTCGAAGAGGGCGCGGGAATCGGCGGGGTGGGCGGCGACCCACGGTTCGAGCTTGGCCTGGGCAGCCTTCCAATCGGATTTAGCCAGGTCGGCTTCGGCGGCGGCTACCTCCTCGCTGACGGGCTGGGATTCGCCGGCGCCTAGCTGGGCCGCCGCGGCTTGGCTCTTCTCTCCTGGAGCGGAGTTCTGGGCGAATCCGATGGCCGAGGCAAAGAGCAGGGCGAAGAGGGCGAGACGAAGCACGAAATACCTCACTGTACAGTTTAACGGGGCCAACGATGGCTGCAATGAAATCGACGCCTGGGGCTTCGACGCGCTCGGGTCGGGAAGGGAATCGAGATCGGTTCGGTTAGAGCGAAACCAGAGTTGGTGTGGCTTGGAGAGTTTAGGGACGGATCGCCGGTTTTTCGTGGTTGCATCGACTTGATGGTTACGGGGTTGGGGTACTGTCACTTTGGTTTCGCTATAGCAGGTCGCGGGTGTCTTCGGCACACCTTTGAAGAGAGCCGCCCTCATTCCCTTCGTTTCTCCCGGCGTTTTGCAGCCGACGTTGTAAAAAACCCACACGATGCCTGCGGTGAACCGGTATTTCCTTTTTTTCCTCATCAATCTCTCCTAACCGCGCCCTGAAAACTCGTGTCTAATGCAATGCATGGGCAAGAACGACCACGAGACGGTCAAGGCGGTTCTCGATGGAGATAAAGAGGCCTATGGGGCGCTGGTCGTGCGTCATAGCCAGAGCCTTTTCCGGGTCGCATTTCGCATTACCGGCAATGAAGCCGATGCGGAGGATGTGGTGCAGGAGGCCTTTCTGCGTGGATATCGGAAGCTGGAGAGCTTCGAGTCCCGCGCGCAGTTCAGCACCTGGATTTACCGGATAGCGGTCCGCTGCGCGCTGGATAAGATCGGCGGCCATCGAGCGGACGATTCCACCCGCGTGGCCGATGAGACCGATCCGGAGCTTGAACAGTTGCAGGTGGCGGATAAGGCAGCCGGCCCCGATCGTCTGCTGCTGAGTGGCGAGATTGGAGCCATGCAGGCCTGGGCGCTGTACAGCCTCACGGCTACCGAACGAACGGCCTTCATGCTGCGGCACCTTGAAGGTTGCACCGGCGAAGAGATTGGCGCCGCGCTGGGCATTCCGCCGAACGCGGCCAAGCAAGCGGTTTTTCGCGCGGTTAAAAAGTTGCGCAGCCGGCTGGCCCCACTGAGGGAAATGAGATGAACCATTTGAGCGAAGAAGAATTGATCGAGCAGTATTACAGCAAGGGAGCCGCAGGGTTCGGGCAGCACATCCAGGATTGCGCGGAGTGCGCTGAAGCCTACGCCGCGCTCAGCAGCGACTTGGACAAGATGCAGTTTGCAACGCCGCCGGAGCGCGATGCCGCCTACGGCGAAAGGGTCTCGCGATCGATAGCACCACTTTTGCCTGCCTACCAGCCGCGCAGGCGAAGCTGGCTGCATATCGGTCTTTGGAGAGGCCTGAGTTATGCCGCCTTAGCATCGCTGATTGTGGCGGCTTTCTTCGCCGGGCGCCTGTGGGAGCACAGACAGCCAAAGACGGCGGCAGTGAATAATCCGGCGCAGCCTGAGGTGCAGGCCGCACCACCCAAGCAGCGGATAGTGGTGGTGGTTTTGAGCGATCATCTTGACCGCTCGGAGCGGCTTCTTGTCGAGCTGAAGCATGCCGATGCCGATAGCGAGGAGATGGTCTCACCGCTGCGCGACGAGGCGCGGAGTCTTCTGGCCGCCAATCGCATCTGCCGCCAGAACGCCGCAAAGACCGACGATCCGGAGCTGGCCAAAGCGCTGGGCCGCATGGATCATCTGCTGGATGAACTGGCCAACCAGCCGGGCGGCTTGAACGCCGCCACAATAACCCGGCTCCAGGACGAGATGGACGCGGACGGCCTTCTCTTTCAGGTGCGCGTGCTGCGTTCCAGGATTCCAGAGCAACAGGCGGCCGCGGCCGCCGGGTCGAAAGAAGGCAACATATGAAATCCGGAGAACCCTCTCTCGCCGTTCTTCTGGCGGTGCTTATCTTCGCGCCGGTGGCCGGAGTCGCCCAGTTTTCACCGGAGCAAGGCTTTATGGGAAGTTCCGCGCCGGTTGGAAGCGAAGGATTCCTGGCCGCATCCGGCGCACCCGACAGCAGCCTCTACGCCGATGGAACCCGCGCCATCAACGAAGGGCGCTGGTCCGATGCAGAGGCTATCTTCGCCAAGGTTGCCGGCCAGAATGGCGAGCACGCCGATGGAGCCATCTATTGGAAGGCTTATGCCGAGAATAAGCGAGGCCAAGCGAAGGATGCACTCGACGCCTGCGCCGACCTGCGCCTCGACTACCCTGCCAGCAGTTGGGTGAATGAATGCGGCGCGCTGGAGATTGAGATTCATGCTCGGAGCGGGAAGCCTCTAGCTCCCAACGCAGCCCAGGACGACGACCTGAGATTGCTTGCCCTCAATTCGCTGTTAAAGACCGACGAAGCGAGCGCCTTGGCGCAGATTCAAGAGATTTTGAATGGCGATTCCAGCCAGAAGCTCAAACAGGATGCGCTTTTTATCCTCGGGCAGCACTATTCAGATGCAACCTACGCGCAGATTGTTCGCCTCAGTTATGTCGAGGGAGATGTACGCGTCGCCCGCGGCGTGCAGAACGAGAAGGTCACAGGCGCAACCTGGGAGCAGGCCATTTCCGGTATTCCTCTGGAAACCGGCTTCAGCCTGGCGACAGGCGCAGGGCGGGCAGAGATCGAGCTGGAGAACGCCTCGACGCTCTATCTCGGAGAGAACTCGGTTCTCACCTTCAACGACCTGCACACAACCGCCGGCGTGCCTTACAGCCAGCTCTCGCTGTTGACCGGGACTGCGACCCTGAATGTCCGCCCATACGTGGCGGGCGAGCAGTTCATTCTGAAGACTCCAAGCCGCGACCTAACAGTGATATACCCGCATAAGCCTATCGTGCGGGTCTCGAGCTATTTCGATGCGACTGCCATAACGCCATTGAGCAGCGAAGGCATCCGTGTTCCCGAGGTGTCCCAGGCGCCGCAAGTTATGGGCCAGACGATTCTCTTGAGTGGCGGACACAGCGCCGTGGAGCCGCTGGAGAGTAGCGATCCGGGGGCATACGCCGACTGGGACAAGTGGGTCGCTGACCGCATTGCCAAGCGATCGGCGGCAACTGCCGAGGTGATGCAAGCTTCGGGACTGACTGCGCCCATCCCCGGCCTGGCGGAGATGAATGGACAGGGGAGATTCTTTGAGTGCCAGCCGTATGGAACCTGCTGGGAGCCCTCGGCGGTGGATGACCGCCAGCAAGCCGGCGACAGACAGCCCGAATCCGGGGCACCTTCCAGTGAAGCGTCCACTTCGCATGCCGGAACAAAGCCGGTTGGCTCGCGGACGCGCACTCTGGCTGTAGACACGGAGCTGACAAGCTTCTTTCCCTGCTTTCCGGAGGCCATTCGCTACCAGTCCGAAACCGATCCGGTTACCAGCAGGCAGAGGGTGATCGCCTCGCCATATGACACCAGCGGACTTCCCTACTCCTGGGCCGTTTGTCATGCGGGAGGCTGGATTCACCAGCGGCATCATTATGTCTGGGTTGTGGGGCGCAAGAGACATCACATCCCCCCTGTGCGCTGGGTCAAGAGCGGTCATACCGTGGCCATCGTACCCATTCACCCCTACGATGTAAAGGGCCGGCCCGCGATCAACCGGAGGGAAGAAGTTCTGGCCGTAAACAACAAGAACGGTATTTCGGTCGAGCGGGTCAAATTCAATGCGAACAGCCCGATGGAGTTTCTCGAGTCGCCTCCAAGAGAGTTCCGAAGTGCCCATCAGCCTCCGCTTTCCGGGGCAGGCGATCCGCATCTTGAAGCTCGGCTGACCAAGGATCTCCTTGGGCACAAGGGCGATATGGTCAAGACCCCAGGCATACCGCTTATCTTCGATCATAAGTCGCAGAGCTTCATGGCGAACAAACAAGTCATGCGGGGAGACAAGAGCGTTACAATCACTGCTCCCATCTCCAACCGCTTCGGCGATCTTCAGTCGCGGGCTCCAAGTTACAGTGGAGGGGGAAGTTATCGCGGTAGCGGAGGCGGCAGTTCTAACAATGGCGGCGGTTCGCACGCCGGTGGCGGCAGTTACGTCGGTGGAGGCTCACACGGCGGCAGCGGCAACAATTCTGGCGGTGTGAGTTCGCACAGTGGCGGTGGGTATACCGGTAGCGGCGGTTCGCACAGTAGTGGCGGTGGTGGCAATTCCAGCAGCGGCAGTTCCAGCAGCGGCGGTTCGCATGGTGGTGGAGGGGGAGGAAGTTCCAGCTCCAGCGCTGGCAGCTCCGGCGCAGCCAGCTCTAGTGCGGCCAGCTCCAGTGCAGCCAGCTCCAGCGCCGGTAGCTCCAGCAGCAGCAGCTCCCACCGCTAAGACCGGTAGTACCTGAGATTAAGAGAGTTTCATGAGACATTCGGCGATTCCCGCAGTGATTTTCATCGGCCTTCTCTTCGCGGCGCCGGTGGCGGCGATATCCCAAACGACAACGGGTTCAGCCGCGGCACAGAATGTGGAGGAATCTCCCGCGGCAGGCAGCGCCGGGAGTTCTGCCATGACGCTGGACGTTGTGGTCACTGACAAATCCGGTGCGCTGGTCACGGACATGCAGCCGGGCGACTTCAAGCTGCTTGACAACAAACAGCCGCAAACTCTCGCCTCTGTCGAGCTTGCGAATGGCATGCGCGCCAAGCCCGATTTCCCGGTGGAGGCCATCGTGCTGGTGGACGGGATCAACCCGGCATTCCAGACGGTGGCGAATGAACGGCAGTGGCTGACAAGTTTTTTCAAGGAGAACGGCGGAGAACTTGCTCTTCCCACCTCCCTGATCGTCCTTACCGACGCGGGGATGAAGGTTCAGGAGCATCCCTCGCGCAACGGAGGGGTGCTCCTTGAGTTCCTCAACGCCAGCGCCACAGGCTTGCGCGCCATCCGGAGATCGGAGGGCCTGGAGGGCGTGATCGAGCGCGAAAAGGACTCGCTGAATGCGCTCGATGCCTTGGCCGCGCAGGAGGCAACTAAACCGGGCAGAAAACTGCTTATTTGGGTGGGTCCGGGCTGGGGGCTGTTTTCGAATGCCTCCTGGGATGGAGGACCGAGGGATGAGAAGATTCTCTTCAACTACATCGTCTCGCTTTCGGCAGCGTTGCACGCGGCGCGCATCACGATTTACAGCATCGACCCGACGGGCGCGGGGAGAGGGCAGTTCTTTTACGAGAGTTATCTTAAGGGTGTGGATGAGCCGAAACACGCCGACTATGGCGATCTGCTTCTCCAGGTTCTGGCCGGGCAATCGGGCGGGCAGGTGCTATTTGGGAACAACGACCTGGCCAGTCTGATCGACCGCTGCGTCGCGGACGCAAAGGCCTACTATGCGCTCACCTACATTCCGCCTCCGGCGGCTCACACGAACGAGTATCACCGCATTGACGTTCAGGTCGATAAGCCGGGATTGAACGTGCGCACGCGCGCCGGATACTACTCCATGCCCAACGTACCGGCAACGCAATCGTTTCCCAAAGTTTCTCTACAGACGGTGCGAGAATCGAGCGAGTAGCATCTCCGGGATCGGGGACGCCAAACGGTGGGAGGGAAAAGGGCGATTCTGCAATTCCGGAATCGCTCTTCCTTCTTGGTGGCTGACAACAAAACCGCCTGGAGTGAAAACAACGTTCTGATGCTCCCGTCGACTTGCAGTTTTCGGGGTACTGTCATCCCGGTTTCGTTATAGCGGCGACAAGCGGCTGATTGGCGAGGGTGCCGCCCGCGTGGGGCCTGCCCAGGACAACCACCTTTTGCGTGGCCTTGCGAGTGGGCTACATGCAGTCGCCAAAATTGAAGTCCTCCTACTGCGTCCACGGCAAATCAACTTCACCGCGAGAATATGACAAATCTGTGTCAATTAAATGACAAGAGCCGAACGAGTTCCGCCTATGGTTGCTTGGTGCGTCGAATGTTGCCACCGGTCCGGTGAACCAACACGGTCCGATCAAATCTGATCCAACCCAAGGAGGCACATGGAAAGAGTCAAAGTACATGCGCTTGCACTCGGCATGACCATAGCAATGGTCGGCTTGATTTCACTTTCAACGACCCTCCCCGCACAGCAGACACCTCAGCACTACACGCAAACCACTCTCGTTGCGGATTCTGGCAGCGGCGCGTCCGTTACAGATCCCAACCTGCTGAATCCATGGGGTATCTCCCGCAGTTCCGGCAGTCCGTGGTGGATCTCAGATCACGGATCAGGCAAGACAACGCTGTACACCGGCACGGGGACGGCGATTGCGCTTGTGGTCACGATTCCACCGGCGGACAGCAGTAGCCAGACCGGAACGCCAACCGGGCAGGTCTATAACGGCACCAACGACTTTCCGGTAGCGCCGGGGAAGCCGGCGCATTTTATCTTTGCCACCGAGGACGGTACCATCTCCGGCTGGAATTCCAGTGTGAACGCCACCTTAGCGGTGATCGTGGTCAACACCAAGGGCGACTCCGTCTTCAAGGGCATCGCCGTGGCTACAGTGGACGACCCAGCCAGAGGAATCCTGGACTTCCTGTATGTGGCCGATTTTCGCAAAGCGCGCGTGAGTGTGTACGACGCGAGCTTCAATCGCGTTTCGCTTGACGACGATGCGTTCAGGGACGAGCGGATCCCGGAGGACTTTGCGCCCTTCAATGTCCAGAACATTGGGGGAAACCTCTACGTCGCATTCGCCAAGCAAGACAGCACAAAGCACGATGAAGAAAACGGTCCGGGCCTGGGGTACGTCGATGTCTTCTCGCCTTCCGGCCGTCTGTTGCACCGCCTGGAATCGGGCAAATGGTTCAATGCCCCATGGGGGATCGCCCAGGCGTCTGGGGACTTTGGCGCCTATAGCCACGACATCCTGGTGGGGCAATTCGGCAGCGGCGAGATTCTCGTATTCGATCCAGTAACCGGGCGATTCAAGGGCCAGTTGAACGACTCGACGAATGCACCGATCGTTATCGGCGGGCTCTGGGCGCTTGCCTTCGGTAGCGGGACAGGGTCAGGGCCGGCCAACACGTTGTACTTTACCGCCGGCAGCGACGGCGATCTGCACGGACTCTTTGGTACGATAACGCCCGTGGAAAATGCGCTTGGGGGCGACCTCTAGAGGGTAGTGGCCACCGGGCGATCAGGATAGGAACTCCGGCGATCTCCCGGGAAGTCTGATCTGGCAAGAGGGCCGCTTTGCGTAAGCAAAGCGGCCCTCTTGTTAATATTCGAAGCCGGAGTTATTTGGCAGCCACCAGCGGCTGGGTTGTGAGGGTGCCGTCGGCATAGCCCTTGGCGATCGTCTCAATCGAGACGGGCGCGTAGTCGCCGGCGTGGCCGGCCTGGCCGAACTGGGTCATGCGCGTGGCGACGACCTTCTTCATGGCCTCGCGCGCCGGTTTCAGGTAGTCGCGGGGATCGAACTTTTCGGGCGTCTCCCACAGAACCTTGCGAATGGCGCCGGTCATGGCGAGGCGGTTGTCGGTGTCCACGTTGATCTTGCGCACGCCGTTGCGGATGCCGAGCTGAATCTCCTCGACCGGCACTCCCCAGGTCTCCTTGAGCTTGCCGCCGTACTGGTTGATCACATCCTGCAAGTCCTTGGGCACCGAAGAGCTGCCATGCATCACCAGATGGGTGTTGGGCAGGCGTTTGTGAATGGCGATCAGCACATCCATCTTGAGCACCGAGCCATCGGGCTTCTTGGTGAACTTGTAGGCTCCGTGGCTGGTGCCGATGGCGATGGCCAGAGCGTCGACGCCGGTCAGCTCGGCGAACTCGACCGCCTGGTCGGGATCGGTGATGTGATCGAGGCCGCTGCCGCCGGCGCCATGGCCGTCTTCAACGCCGCCCAGCACGCCGATCTCGCCCTCGACGGTGACGCCGCGCTCGTGGGCGAAGTCCACAACTTTCCTGGTAACCTCGACGTTCTCCTCGAAGGTGGCCGGAGTCTTGCCGTCGGCCTTGAGGGAGCCGTCCATCATGACAGAGGTATAGCCCAGCTCGATGGCGCTCTTGCAGGTCTCAAAGCTGTTGCCATGGTCCTGGTGCATGGCGATGGGAATCTCGGGATTGAGCTCGGCCGCCGCCTGGATCAGTTTGAAGAGGTACAGATCCTCGGCGAACTGGCGCGCGCCGCGGCTGGCCTGGACGATGACTGGCGACTTGGTTTCCTTGGCCGCGGCCATGATGGCCTGAATCTGTTCCATATCGTTGACGTTGAATGCGCCGACGCCGTAACCGCCCTTGGCGGCCTCGTCGAGGAGTTGCCGCATGGACACTAGAGGCATAGAGGATTCTCCTGTGCGCCGGTCTTGCCGGCGGGGTTGGTTTCGCTCCGGCCGCCGGTGCGCTCGGGCCCTTGCGGGCGGGCAAACAGCCTAGGAGGCGGCGGAACTGCGATCGTCCTTATGGTAGCAGAGGCGCGCCCGCGAAGGGTGTGCGTATGGACACACGCAGGAAGAGGCTGACCGATTCGGGAAGTTGCGGCTTCCAATGCAGACGGCTCTGGAATCCAGCTAGATAGTCGAAATTCATATGACACTGGTAGTGACGGCGTCGCTACGGTAGGATGAACTTCGATTTCTGTCGAAATTCCAAATTGGGGTGCGAGGAGTTTGTATTTGAAGAAGACAAGAATATTCGATCCAGCAGAAGGATTTTGGCCGATCGCCGATGCCGCCGAGATCACGGATGCGACCGTGGCCAAGCGCGGCAATCGCTGGTGGATGTATCTAGCTGACCAACGGAAAGGCGACGAAAGTATCCATCTCTTCAGTGCGTCGCTTCCGGAGGACGCACCGTTATCCGCCGCCAGCTGGAGATTGACCGCAGTCCGGGATAACGACGCAAAGGTGGAGATTCTGGCTGGAAAGAGACAAGCTGGTTCATGGGAACTAGGAGGCGGCCGTCATTGTCCGTCCTATGTGAAAGGCTGGGACCCGCAACGTGGAGTGTGGGTGGAACGCATCTACTACGCGGGCGCGGCCGAGACCCCATGGGGGCCTTACAAGTTCGGTTACCTGGAGTGGCATGATTTCGAATGGGTCGCGCAGTCCGAGCCCGTCTTTGTTGCCAATAAAGAATGGGAGAGGGGCAGCGTCTATGAGCCCAACCTGATCTACGACGAGGGCAAATGGAAGATGTGGTATATCGCCGGTTCCAACCTGGATGACTACCTGGTACACGGATACGCCGAAAGTGCTGACGGCCGGACCGGCTGGACACAGCACAAGCAGTTCGCTCCTCCGGAAGAAAAAATCTTCGACTTCTGTGTCTTCAAGGGGCGGAGTGGCTACGAGGCTGTCTTTTCGCGCGTGTGGCTCGCCAAGACACCTGCACCTTCAGCTACCGGGCTATGGTGGTGCCGCGCAGAAAGACCGAGTTCTGACCGGTCGGACTGGAGCGAGCCAGTGCAGATCATGACGGCTGAGAATCACGGCTGGCACTCAGGTCCATGGAAACCGTCGGTGCAATACAGTGGCCCAGATTCAGTCCAATTGTTTGTATTCTTCGATGGCGTATACACAAGGAATGAACCTGGAGGCTTCCCTTACGCCTTCACCCTGGGCTGCCTGGAGTTGGAAAGGCCAGGCTGAGATCCTCGCCCCCGTTTGTCTGTGAGCGCCGAATCGGGAAAACACCGGTCAACTGCATTTCCCGGAGTTATTGCCCCAGCACCGCCCGCTGCGCGGCAAACACTTCCCTCAGCCCCACCTCGGCCAGATCGACCAGCGAGTTCAACTGTGCGCGGGAAAAGGACCCCTTCTCGGCCGTGGCCTGGGTCTCGATGAGGCCGCCGTCCGCGGTCATCACCACATTCATATCCACCTCGGCCTGCGAGTCCTCCTCGTAGCAGAGGTCGAGAACTTCGGTCCCTCCCACGATGCCCACCGAAATGGCGGCCACCAGTTGCCGAAGAGGCGATTGCTTGAGCGTTCCGGCCTCGACCAGGGCCCTCAGGGCCAGCGCCAGGGCCACGGCCGCGCCGGTAATGGCCGCTGTGCGCGTGCCCCCGTCGGCCTGGATCACGTCGCAATCCAGAATCACCGTCCGCTCGCCCAGCGCCTGCATATCGACCACCGAGCGCAGGCTGCGGCCGATCAGCCGCTGAATCTCGTGCGTCCTTCCGCCGATTTTGCCGCGCTGACTCTCGCGCGGGGTGCGGGTGACGGTGGAGCGGGGCAGCATGGCGTACTCGGCGGTCACCCATCCGCGGCCCGAGTTGCGCAGCCAGCCGGGCACGCCCTGCTCGATGGTGGCGTTGGTCAGCACCCTCGTGTTGCCGAGCGAGACCAGCACCGAGCCTTCAGCGGTCTGGACGAAGCCGGGAGTGAGCGATAGCGTACGAAGCTGGTCAGGAGTCCTGCCGCCAGGGCGGAAAAAGTCGGGGATGCGCATAAGGAGATTCTACGAGAGACGGCTTCTCGGGTGAACTGGGGGAAGGCCGGTTTCAAAGCGGGAAAGCCGGATGTGCCCGACCCGGAAAGGGAATTGCAGTCTAACCGATTGAAACTGCATGGCTTGGCGCGATCTTATTCCGCAGCCTTGTTCCATTTTGGGACGAACAGGCCCAGCCCAGTTCAGCGGGAGTCTTCGTTAATTGGAGAGTAAGCCTTTCCCTTATCAGGAACTTAGCAAAGCTGTTCTGGTTTGGCACGCTGCGTGTATTAGAAGAGGACAAAACCAGAGATCAGGGGTCAGGGAACAGAGAGCAGTAAGGACGGGTGGGAAGAAGGAGCAGGCGATGCAGCGTGTGGAGCAGACGGCGGGATTGAGTGGAGCGGAGCGCAGGCGGGTGCAGGCGGTGGTGGAGACGCTGGCCAATCTGCGTAACGAGGGCGAAACCGTGGCGGAGGTGGCGCACGACGCCAGAAATATGGTCACGGCGCTGGGGCTTTATTGCGATCTTCTTGAGGAGCCGGGGGTTCTGGCGGCCCCGTTCCTACACTATGGAAACGAGTTGCGGCTCGTGGCGGCGGCCAGCCGCCGGCTGGTGGAAAGACTGGTGGCTCTCGACCGGCGCGAAGTTTCTGTGGTGGCTCCTGGCCTTCAACGCGAAGCGGTGAGAACGGCTGCAAGAACGGCGAAGGCGGCAGATGGAGCAAGCCGTCTCGACGGGGTGGGCCAGGCGCAATGCTGGGAGCCGATGCCGGCGAAGCCGATCGACAGCCTGGCGGCGGAGCTCACGGCCAACCGCAATCTGCTGGCGGCTCTGGCCGGGCCTTCGATCACCCTGATGGTGGACGCCGATGGGGGCGACAAAGCGGTTTGGCTGACCGGTGAGGATCTGACCAGGGTGCTGGTCAATCTGGTGAAGAACGCCGCCGAGGCCATGCCTGAGGGAGGGCGGATCGAGGTTGGCCTGCATGAGTTCCATGCCGGTGTGGAGAGCGGTTCCTGGCTGGTGCTGACGATTGAAGACGACGGGCCGGGGATTCCCTTGAGCGATCGGGAGAAGATTTTCGACTCCGGCTACACCACTCGCGCGCACGACTCCCAGGCGAGCGCGGGCTGGACGGGGGCGCATCGCGGGCTGGGCCTGGCCATCACCCGTTCGATCGTCGAGGGAGCGGGCGGCCGGATTCGCTTGGCAAACCGGAGTTCTGCGGGGGCACGCTTCGAGATCGAGCTGCCCGTCCGGCGCCGCTAAGGCGGGCCTTCCGGCGCGAAAGAATCTAAGCAATCTCGAATCCAATTTAACCAAGCACCTGTGAGGCGGATACAATGCTCGAAACAGTTCTGAACTCGAGGACCATGGAGTTTATACCTCAACTTGGGGAACCGGCGGTGCGGCTGCATCTGCTGGTGGTGGACCCGGATGCGGCCGTCCGCTCGGCCTGCGCGGAGATTGCCGCCAGCCTGGGCTATGCGGTGGAGAGCACCGGCGACCTGGGTCAGGCGCGCAGCCAGCTTCGCGGCCGGGCGGCCGACATCTTGCTGGTAAACCTGCCCGCGGGGAGCAACCAGGGGCTGGAGCTGGTGAGCGAGGTCAAGCTGCTCTATCCCGAGACCTCGGTGATCGCCATGACCGCCTCGGGCTCGGTGAACGCGGCCGTGGAGGCGATGCGTTGCGGCGCCTCGGATTACCTGACCAAACCCTTCGCCATGGACGAGCTTTCGACGGTGCTCGACCGCGCCGCAGCCAGCCATCTGACCGATACCGCCGCCCGGCAGTTGCGGGAGCGGCTGCGGCTCTCGCAGGGCCTGGGGGCGATGATCGGCCGCTCGGGGGAGATGGAGAAGCTCTACCGCATTCTCTCGAAGGTCGCCCAGAGTTCGCATCCGGTGCTGGTTCTGGGCGAGAGCGGGACTGGCAAGGAGCTGGTGGCGCGGACCATCCACGCCTATGGGCCCAACTCTCAAAAGCCCTTCCTGCCGGTGGACTGCGGTTCGCTGGTGCCCACTCTGATCGAGAGCGAGCTCTTCGGCTACGTCAAGGGCGCCTTCACCGGGGCCAACCGCGCCAAGGACGGGCTGCTGGTCTCGGCCGAGGGGGGAACGGTCTTTCTGGATGAGATCGGCGAGCTTTCGCTGGACTTGCAGGCCAAGCTGCTGCGCGCACTTCAGGAAAAGGAGGTCCGGCCGGTCGGAGCCACTCACCGCGTTCCCATCAAGGCGCGCATCGTAGCCGCCACCAATCGCGATCTGGCGGCGATGGTGGAGCGGGGTGCCTTCCGCAAGGATCTCTTCTACCGGCTCAATGTAGTCAATTTGCGGCTGCCTTCGCTGCGCGACCGTAGGGAGGATATTCCACTTCTGGCGGCGCACTTCCTTGACCGCATCAGCCGCGAGCACAAAACCAAGTTCACGCTGAGCGACGAGGCCCTGCGCGCCATGATGCACCATGACTGGCCAGGCAACGTGCGCGAGCTGGAGAACTCGGTGGAACGGGCCTGCGCCCTCTCTTCCGGACCGGTGCTGCACCTGGGCGATCTGCCCACACAGCTGCAGCAGCAGGGCCTGGAGGCTCGGCGAATCGCCGCGATTGTCAGCGAGTCTGCCGGGAATCGCTGTGAACCGAATGTAAAGCCGCTGGCCGTTCTCGAACGCCAGGCCATTCTTGAAGCCATCCGCACCCTCAACGGCGACAAGCTGCAGGCCGCCAGGCTGCTCGGAATTGGCAAGACCACTCTCTACCGGAAACTCAAGGAGTACGGCATCGCCGATCCGCTTCGGGAAGAGTAGCAGAAGCAGCCTTTAGCTTTTAGCCTTTAGCTTCTCCCTGCTGTCGCCGGCGGCTGAGGTTATGCTCGAACGTCGATCCTCGTGCAGAAGGCTAGAAGCTGAGAGCTAAAAGCTAAAAGCTGGGTGCCCCAGGTTCCTCGCGTTTTGGGACTTGGGAAAGCACGAAATCATCAAGACGCGGTATTAGTACCACTGAATAAGGAGTTGGAGATGAGCATCTTGATTGTGACCGGAGTGGAAGGCGTTCGTAACTGCGCCGCCGTGGTTAGCGCGCAACTGGGCATAGAGGTTGAGGTGGCGGAGGGACGCAAGGCCGCGCTGGCCGCGCTGCGCCGCGGGGAGTTTGCCGCTGTGGTGGTGGATGAGACGATGGCCGAGTGCGACCCTTCGGCTGCCGACGCCGTCTGGGAGCGGGCCGGCCTGGCAATTCCCTTGCAGATCAACTTCGCGCTCTCCGGGGCGGCGCGGTTGATCCGGGAGATACGCGCCGCCCTCCACCGCCGCGAGCGGGAGCAGTTGCTGGCGCGCCGGGCGGCAACTGCGGCCGTCGAAACCGAGCTGAAGAGCACCGTCGCGGGGCTTCTGCTGCACTCGCAGCTGGCCCTGAACGGCAGCGAAGCCTCTTCGCCCATCGCCGAAAAGCTGCGCGTAGTGGCGGATCTCGCTGGCAGCCTCCGCCAGCAGCTAAACGGGCCCTTGCAGGTTCGCACCGATACGGCCGCCTGATCGCCTGCGGCGCCTGCCGCGCCAGGCGCGGAACGCGTCGCCGGAGGTATCGATACTTGGCTCTCTGACCGCGTGATTTCGTACGTGGCGATTGGGTGCTGAGTATCCCACCCTGGGCGCAAAGACAGAGTCGCGCCGAGGGTGGGGCACCCAGCCGAATGTCCTGGCGCGGGAAGAACTTCCAGCCCATCTCTCCCGCGTCAAGAGGAAAACTGCTATTTGAACAACCTGGGAGCAAAGTCGTTCAAGTCTCTTCGCCAGGTAAGCCACTCATGCGCAGTACCGGGCGATGAGAAGTAAACATATTTGACTCCGGCGTGGTCCAGCATCGTACGAAAGGCGCCGATGGATTTATGAAAGAAATCGGGTTCTTCGGTGCCCATGCCGAGCCAGAGCAGCTTGACCTTCTCATTGAAGGCCGCTCCGTCTTTGAAGATTCCATTGAACGCCGTGGCTGGATCGAGCGCATCGCCACTCAGGCCGTTCATCGTGCCGCTGAATCCGGCCATAGATGCGAAGGTATCCAGATGGCCCGTGGCCAGATGAAGGGCCTGATTGGCTCCCATGGAGAGGCCGGCCATCGCCCGGTGCTCGCGGTTGGGAATCGTACGGAAGGTGGAGTCGATCATGGGGATGACCTCTTTGATCATCACGTCCTCGAAGGCGCCGATCTCTCCGGAGCGTCCCTGCGCAGGTGGCCCGAAGGGCCCGGCGGGCACGGATGCGTAGCCGTTGTCCATCACAACGATCATGGGCACGGCCTTCTTCTCCGCGATCAGGTTATCCAGAATCAGGTTGGCGTGACCCTGGAAGATCCATCCAGTTTCATCCTCTCCAGAACCGTGCTGGAGATAGAGCACCGGGTAGCGCGCGCTGGGGTTGGAGTCGTAATCCGGCGGCGTATAGACGAAGCATCGCCGCCACTGGCCAGTGATCTTCGAGTGATAGAGGCGGATGCGCACATCGCCGTGCGGCACATCCTGCGCCAGGGAATAGCTCACGCCATCCTCGGGAACCTCAATGCCGCTCGCGTCCATGCCCATGCCAAAGTACGTATGGCTGCCGGGATCGTTCATGCGGACCCCATCGGCATCGAGCGCGTAGTAGTGAAAACCTTCGACCAATGGCGGCGTCGTCACACTCCACACGCCATCGATGCCGCGCGTCATAGGGAACTTCTTTCCGGTGATGTCCACATCCACCGACTGGGCTGTGGACGCTTTGATCTGGAAGGCCGCGCTGTGGTCGGGCAGAACGCGCGGATATGCCGCACCCATCACATTCGTCGCCGAGGGCTTGGCGTCTTCGACCGCCGAGGCGCGCACTCCCTCCGAAGAGCGGCGCCATGCAAAATATGCATCCAGAGCCTTCAATCCCTCCTCGTTGGGAACGGGTCCAGTATGGGGCGTTCCGGCTAAGTACATCGGGTCGGGATGAGCATCGCTGAAGGCAGGCCACTTGGGCATGCTCTTTCCGTTCGGATCGCCATACTTGGCGAAGTTCGTCCAATAGGCCACCATGGCATCGGAGATCACATGATCCGTCGCGGAGGGCTGCTCGTTCGGCAGGTCGTTCAGGTGGCCGAAGACATACGGAACCTCTCTGCCGTGCCATGCGCCAAAGCCTTCATGTTCCGAACCGGCGGCAAAATCCGGATGCTGATCGAAGTAGTAGTAGAAGACCTTGGACGTGCCCTGCTTCGACTGTAACCGCGCCCAGATCCAGGTCTGCCAGCCGAAGGCCGCATCGCGGGAGAGATCGCGCGCCGTCTTGGGCACGGTGTTACCGTTGGCGGGATAGGCATTGAGAAGGCTGTCGGCAAAGGCGCCGTAGCGCTTGCGCACGCCGTCTATATACGCCTTCGGCGAGCTGTAGTGGGAAAAGCTCGCGCCTTCATCCGAGTTGTATCCGATGAGGACGGGAATATCGTTGAATTGCTTGCTGTCGTAGAGCGTGTACTGATCGCCGGGAATCACCCAGCCATCGGTATTCGGCCACGCCATGCCGCGCTGGGCTGCCAGCAGTTTCTCCGCCGGCAGCTTGCGAAGCTCAGCGATCGAAGCAGCTCCGGCGTTGATCGCGAAGGCCAGCCCGTCCTTCTCCGCAATGGCGAGAGGCCGCATGTTTTCACCCGGCGCACCTGCTGCGCGCGGGGGGCCGAAGGAGCCGCCGCTTTCCGAAATTGCTCCCTGGATCAGCCCTTTCGCCAGCGGTGAGGCACACAACTGACTTACGGCGATCCCTCCAGCCGACTCGCCAAAGATGGTGACTTTGTTCGGATCGCCGCCGAAGGCGGCAATATTCTTCTTGATCCATTGCAGAGCGGCGATCATATCCAGCAGGCCGTAGTTGCCGGAGACGTGCTGCGGCGACTCGGCGCTCAGTTCCGGATGCGCGAGAAAGCCGATCGGTCCGAGGCGGTAGCCGATGCTGACCAGCACCACGCCCTTCTTTGCAAGAACCTCTCCGCTGTAGGTCGGAATCGAGGTTGCGCCGCCGGCAAAGCCGCCACCGTAGATCCAGACCAGCACGGGAACCTTCTCGGAGGCCGACTTCGCCGGCGTCCAGACGTTCAGATAGAGGCAGTCCTCGCTCATCGCGGGGGGGGTGCCTCCGCCGGGGCCGCCGAAGCCGCCCTGCATGCAATCCGGCGCGAACTTGTCCGCCGGCCGCACTCCCTCCCACTTGGCCGCAGGCTGTGGAGCGCGCCAGCGCAGGTCGCCAACGGGCGGGGCCGCGAACGGAATGCCCCGGTACACGGTAAGTCCAGCTTCTTTAGTGCCCTGCAACACACCCTGCTCAACCTTCGCAGTGGTATTTGCGGCTGCACACATCCACGGTAGTGTCGCGAAGGCGATTGCAATAAAAACCGATCTCATGGTCGAATTCCTTCCCCTTATGCCCGCTCTTGAGGTTAAGCGATTTCGCACCTCAGAACCCAAGCCCTGCCCATCGTACTTGAACCGGGAGAGAATCAAACAGTTTGATTCTTTGTATTCTTTGATCGAAATTATCGATGCATTGCACAGTCCACTTCGAAACAGGCTAGAGGGCTTCGCGACAATCCTTTGCGCCAGGTTTTCGATAGACATGTAAGAGGAGATGCAATTCCCGGAAATTTCTGGATTCACGCATCTTCTCGCAATTTTCCAGTGTCCAACGGTGAAGTATTCACTGCTAAGATATCCACTTGGGACCAGCAACATTCGTACTGCGCGCCGACCTCTTTCAGGCCGTCCGCGCTTCGCGTTCGCCAGAGGCCCTGAAGGAGATTACCGTTGCGATTCTTAAGCGTATATCGCAGTTATTTTGTAGTCCTGGCAGCTTTTTTGATCGTGTGCTCCGGCGTGACGGGGCAGAACCCGCAAAACAGAGTTGTACGTGCCGACCTATCGCACGTGACTGGGCCGCATTCACAGGCGCCTTTGCTCGTGGTGGGCGCGGGCCGGGCTTCGGAGGGCCTACGGGCGGACTGGCAGGAGCAGTTGGCCACTGTGCAAAGCGAAATCGGCTTCCATTACCTGCGCATGCACGGACTCTTATGCGATGAGATGGGGGTCTACTCCGAGGACAAGCAAGGGAATCCCGAGTTCAACTTCCAATACGTAGACGCGTTATACGACGCGCTGCTGAAGTTGCATATCCGTCCCTTTGTCGAAATCGGGTTCATGCCCACGAAACTCGCCGCCGGCGACACTACCATCTTCTGGTGGAAGGGGAATACTTCACTGCCGAAGGATCCCGCCAAATGGGCGAAGCTGATGAAGGCTTTAATCGATCATTGGAAGCAGCGCTACGGCGAGGACGAGATCAATCAGTGGTATTTCGAGGTTTGGAACGAGCCGGATATTCACGACTTTTTCCCGCATCCCCTCGAAGATTACTTCGCGCTTTATAAGACAACCTCCAAGGCCATTCGCGCCGAATGCGCGAAGTGCCGCATCGGCGGACCAGCCTCCGCCATTCCCTATGACGCGGAAGAAGCCTTCGAGAAGTGGGTTGTCGCCAACCCCGAGCCAATCGATTTCATCTCCGCGCACGCCTATGGAGTAAAGCAGGGCTTCCTCGACGTGGACGGGACGTCCGGCACTGTTCTCGATCCTGACCCCGACTCGGTGAGCGGGCGCATGCGCCACTCCCGCGAGCTGATCGATGCAACACCGCTACGCAAACTGGAGCTGCATTTCACGGAGTGGAGCTCGGCCTATACGCCTACGGATTACATGCATGACCAGTATCATCAGGCCAGTTTCATTCTGGATAAGGTCAAGCGCGCAACGCCGTATGTCAACTCGATGTCTTACTGGACATTCACCGACATCTTCGAGGAGAACGGCCCGCGCTTCACGCCCTTTCATGGCGGATTCGGGATGATCAATCTGGAAGGCATCGAGAAGCCCTCGTTTCATGCATTCAAGTTCCTGAGCCGCCTAGGTGGCGAGGACGTAGAGTCGGACGATAGCCAATCCTGGATAACCAGGTCAAAGGATGGCTCGGTGCAAGTGCTGGTCTGGGACTATTCGCCGGTTGTACCGCCCACGGGTAAGACCGACCAGGTCTTTTACAAGCAAGAGCTGGCGCCAACCGGCAAAGGCGGTCTGACGCTCGACATCGCCCACATCCCCGACGGCCGATACAAGGTGGCTGTCTATCAGATCGGTTACAAGCAAAACGACCCCTACACGGCTTACCTGGAGATGGGTTCGCCTAGCCAGCTCACCCGGTCGCAGGTGGAGGCGCTCAAGAAGATAAGCACCGGCGAGCCTTCGAGCAAAAGCGAGGTTTCGGTCACCGGCGGGCACTTCACCAGGACCCTGCCGCTGAGAACCAACGATTGCTTCGAAGTGGTGCTTACGCCCATAGCGAGCGGACGCTAGCGAGCGGGGAGTTCCGATCGGCCGGGGTTGCCGACATTTAGACCAGTTCTGCGTCGATCGCTTTGGGAACTGGTTGGAGAGATGGCGCCTCCGTGACACCGGTGGTGTTGAACCATTCCACTGCCGCGCCGACCAGGGGAGCAAGATCCTTCAGCGCGGAGACCTCCAGGCGAATCTTCAGATCCTCCAACTGGCTCTGGGCGGCAGGTAAAAACAAATGAGCCGAGCGGGAGATGCCTCCACCCAGCACTACTGCCTGCGGGGCGAACTGCGAGAGGACCATGCGCAAGGCCAGGCCGAGATGGCGTCCGAAATCGGTAAAAACCGCAGCGGCATCCTGGTCGTGTCCTGCTGCCGCGGCAATCGCGGTGACATCGGGAACCACGCCGGTGCGGCGTTCATAGTTCTGCTGGATGGCACGGGTTGAGAGGAAGTCTTCCACGATTCTTCCCTTGTACGGGAGATTCCATATCTCGCCGTCCGGGGGGACACCCCGGCCTTCTGTCACCAGGCGGCCATTCACGCTAAAGGCCGAGCCGATCCCTGTTCCCAGCGTGATGCCGACGGCACGAGGAGCGCTACCGGCTGCCCTGGAGGCGATCTCCCCAAGCAGGAAGGCGGAAGCATCCTTGAGGAAACGAATCTGGCTGGCCTCCCATCCAAACCGTTCGGCCAACGGCTGCCGCAGGTTCACGCCGTACAGGAAGGGCAGCTTATGCCGCATCCAGCTAACACCCGCGCTGAAATCGAATGGGCCCGGCACCGCAATCTCAGCGCCCGAAGGATCGACAAAGCCGGCAGATGCCTCAACTCCGAGAGCGTAGATAAAATTGACGAAGGCTTCACTGGATTGTTCAGCAGAGTAGCGCGCACTGGCGACGGGGCCGAGCCGGCAGGCATCACCCCGGCAAACCGCGGCGGATACGTGGCTGCCTCCAACGTCGTAGGTGAGGACAGTCCTTTCCACCTCAAGGGCCATTCAAGCCTCCAAAAATGATAACGATCCCATTTGTAGCACATTTCTCTTCTGAATGGCAGTTTGAAGATACAATCATTGACGCAGATTTCACGCGAAATCGGGAACACTCCGGCCGTGACAACGGCATTTCGGAGCCGGTGAATGGGCGCAATCCGGAACCCTGAGTTTCCCCCCATTCCACGCTAATGAATCACGACCGGGGTCCGGTGCTTGCACCCGCAAGAGCGGCGCAACACAATCTCGACCGGAAGAACAATCCGGTTGCCGGTCTTTGGAACCTCACCGCGGGCGATCCGGTCAAGCAGAAGATTCGTCGCGACTCGGCCCATCTCCTGAGCCGGCTGACGAACCACTGTAAGCGGCGGCGAAGTGAGTTCCGCCAGATCGAAGTCGTCAAAAGCCGCAAGGGCAAGATCGTTCGGCATCTTTATTCCCAGATGAAGAAGCGAATCAAGAACATAGCGCGTTGCCAGGGTGTTGGACGTGAAGAACGCCGTAGGCGCTTCCGCTCCCCGCAGGTTGCGTTCGACGGCACGCAGAGTGTCTTCGTGAGAGCCGCAGCCGAAAAAGGAGACCTCTTTCAAGCCGGCATCCTGCAGCGCGCGGCGATAGCCAAGAAATCGCGCGTTGATTGTATACAAGTGGCGGCTTAACCCCATGAATCCGATGCATTTATGCCCATGCTCGATCAGATGCTCCACAATCCGGCGCGCTCCCATGGTGTTCTGCACCAACACAACGTCCAATGCCGGATCGGAGACAGGGCGGTCGAAAGCCACTACGGGAGTCTTGCCGAACAAGGCCCGCGTGAGACGCGAATGGCGAAAACTGGCTGGAATCACCATCATGCCGTCCACATGCCGCTGCAGCATTTGCTCCACCTCGACTAGTTCCGTTTCCGGATCTTCGTTTGAGGTCGTGATGATGACCGAATAGCCCTGTTCCTTGGCGACCGTGGTTACCGCGTGAGCGCAGTTTGCGAAGAATGGATCGTAGAGATATGGAATGATGAGGCCGATGCTCCGCGTCTCTTGGCCGCGAAATGCTCGGGCAAGCACATTGGGACGGTACTGCAATTGTCCAACGGCGGTTTGCACGCGCTGCGCTGTCTCCGGTGAGACAGCCACCGTCCCGCTGAGAACGCGCGAGACTGTCATTGTGCCGACGCCGGCCAATCGGGCAACGTCTTTCATGGTGGGTTTGCGGTGCACCGGCCTTACTCCATTCGCGGACTGTTTCAGCACTTCGATCCACTCCGCTGAGAGTCTTACACTTCGATGCCCATGGTACTACCTGGGGGTTCTCTGAAGAAATAGCAATCCTTCTGATTCGAAGGCGCTTGTTCAGTTGGCGTGGCCTTCTCCTGGAAACACTCGCCGCCGATCCCGCTGGTGATGAAGGCTGCCCGACTCAGGTGTCTCGAACTCCTGCTGCGTGATGCCAGCCTGGTCCGGATTCACCGGCCCGCCTCGGCACCCGTTCACTCTTTTCGAATACTGATCGGGCTTCCCGCCGGCCCCGGCTAACAGGTGAATCGGTATCAGCCGCAACTCCACCGCATGATGGATGCCGGCGTTTTATCCCCAGCTTGTCTCGCTTTCAATTGCATCGAGAATTCTAAGTCAAACGTTTTATTTGAGTTAACCGGCTTCATCGGCCAGCCGAGGAGCGGCGATGGAAGAAATTTGCCAAAAATTAGATGGTATCGGTCCCATCCCAATAAAAACGTGAAATTAATGTCTTGACAGACGACAACTTCAGGCTTTATTGTCCCTTCCGAAACTAATCCCGCAGCAGGATGTGTTCGTAACGGCATGGCTCTGCTCAAAACCGTGTTCGCAACGAGTCCGGGGTGCAATACGCGTAAATGGAATGTAGTCGACGGGAGGTATTCGCTATGAGTTCGTTTCCTAGGATCAGGCCAACAGCCGCGTTGCCAGTGCTGCTTGTCACCATGCTCCTGCTGCTGCCGTTCGCCCTTTTTGGACAGGAGACCACCGGAAGCGTGACCGGAATCGTTGCCGATTCGACCGGCGCCGTGATTCCGCATGCGACCGTGGAATTGACAAACGGACAGACCGGTACTTCGCGCAAGACGGTCAGCAATGGCGTTGGATATTTCGTGTTCGCATCCGTGGAGTCCAGCATCAACTACACAGTGAGCGCCAGCGCAGCGAATTTCCGCCCGTGGAAGTCCCAGCCTTTCGCCCTTCGCCCCGGCGATCAGATCAACATCGGGGACATGAAACTCGAGGTTGGAGCGGAGACGGAGCAGGTGACGGTTGAGGCGTCCGCGCCCGTCGTGAAGGACCTGGGCACCGGAGAGCGCGCCGACGTCATCACCGCAAAGGAGATCGAGACACTTTCTATCGTCGGCCGCGATGCCACGGAGCTGGTGCGCATGCTGCCCGGCTTCGACATGTCCTCCGGCAGCAACGGGGTTGGCAACAAGCCTGGGTACAATGCCGCGGTTGTGGGATTGAGCGGACCTACCGGCAGCTTTTCCGCCAATGGGAGCGGTACGAACGGAATCACCGTCGTCTCCGACGGCGTCTCGCTGACCGACATCGCATCCAACTCCGGAACGATCCAGAACGTGAACATCGACGGCGTCTCGGAGGTCAAGGTTGAGACCTCCTCGTACGGCGCAGAAAATGCGAAGGGGCCGGCGATTGTAAACGTCATCGGCAAGTCGGGCACCTCGTCCTTTCACGGCTCGGGTTATTTAAACGCGCGCGACACCTTGCTGAATGCCAACGACTGGTATTACAACCACCTGCTGCAAACCAGGCCGGATGGGCGGTATTTCTATCCCGGCGGCACTCTGAGCGGCCCGGTGATCATTCCCGGAACCAGTTTCAACAAAAAGAAAGACAAGCTGTTCTTCTTCGTATTGTTTGAGTATTCAAACCAACTCTTTTCGCCTCAAACCCTGGGGAGCTGGGTGCCTACCCAGGCGGAACGCCAAGGACACTTCGACCAGTCGTCGCTGGACGCCGAGCTCTGCGGCGCGCGCCCGGACGGCAACGCCAATCCCAACGCGATTCTGCCCATGTGCCAAACGGAGAACTGGCTGCCGAACGGAAACGGCGTGGTGAACGGCAATGTCTCCACCTTTGCCAACTCGAGCGGCGTGGCCTTGATCAATTGGCTGCCGGCGCCTAATGCCGACCCATTTACCAATGCCGACGGCTTCAATTACATCAAGGAAGTGCTGCAAACCCAGAACGGCACCACATTCCACTCCAAGCTCGACTACCACATCACCCAGAACGACACGCTTACCGTCGGTTATAACCGGCAGTCGCAGATCGCGCAGGATCCGGTTAATTTGAATTACATCCCGACGGCAGCGGTCCTTTATCCCGGCTCGGTAGCCTCCGGAGACCTTTCCAACTCCCTTTTCGCAAACTATATCCGGACCTTCGGGGCTACCGTGACGAACGAGGCCTCCGCCGCCATGTCCTTTGTATCGTCGCCGGGAAACATGGGAACGCCCGCGGCGGTCGACCGCTTCGACATGAACAACTATAACGGCGGCAAGGGCAACTACGACTATCTCGGCATGTATAAGAACGGGGGCGATTACTCGGTGCCGGCTTTGAATCCCGGAACCGGAGAGGGTTTCCCGAGCCTGCTCATGCCCGGCGGTTTTTACAACAACCGGGTGCGGATGAAGAAGGCGGTTCCGGACATTCAGGATATCGTTACCTGGTCGAAGGGCACGCATGTAATCAAGGCCGGAATTTACGCGGAGAAGGGCTACTTGAACGGCCTGGCGGACTACGGCGCCTATCCACAGGGAGAGTTGGATTTCAATCCCGGAAACTCGTACTTCGAATACAACGGAAACCTGACGCAGAACGGACAAGGCGGATCGATCGGCCAGAATACTCAGTTTACAAACTGCGAGAGTTCCGATCCAGCTGGGAATAATCGCCTCTCCGGCTCGGCGTACCTCGGCGATTGCATGAACCCCAATGCCCTGATGTTCATGGGGTATGCGAACCAGTTCACGCAGACGAACTTCTCGCCGACCGTCGACATGGAGTACTTCACGATCGCCGGTTTCCTCAACGATACCTGGAAGTTCCGTACGCTCACCCTTACAATGGGCGCCAGGGTGGAGCATATCGGCGGTTGGAGCGACCGCCACGGCAACGGCCTGGCGACGTTCTCTCCTTCTTTATACGCATCGCAGTGCGGCGGAGCGGGAGCGACCGGTGTGGCAGCCCGCACCTGCAGCAGCCTGGAGATGCCGGGCATCACCTGGCACAGCCTCGACACCGGGGTGGACAACAGTGTAGATCATCCGTCAAAGGCTGTGGTCTCGCCGCGATTCAGCGTTGCCTGGGACGTCTTTGGCAAAGGAAACACCGTGATCCGCGGCGGTTGGGGCGTGTATCGCAGCCAGGAGGAATTCAATCCGTACGCGCTGGCCGCTGCTACCGCCCAAGGTTACAAGACGAGCCAGCTACAGAACCAGTTGACCTTTGACTCAATCGACAATCAGTCGCCGCTGAATCCGCCCGATTTCAGCGCGTACACCATCTCACCCGACGATAAGAACCGCCCGTACCATCTGGAATACAACCTCACATTTTCCAAGAGTCTGCCCTGGAGTTCGCTTCTAGAGGTTTCGTTTGTCGCCAACTCGGGCCACAATTTGAACACCTACAACAACGGCTACAACTCGGCCTCGAACGTCAACCTGATCCCCTTTGGCGGCCTGTTCGGCACCGGCGGAACCAACAACCCGCTGAACGCGCTCCCTTCGACGCTGACAGGATCCCAAAACGGAACCCCCACGCTTGGCGGCCTCACCACGCCCGAGCAGGACTTCTTCCGCCCCTACCCGTTCTATTCCAACATTTACCAACTCGCGCACACCTACTACTCCACATACAACAGCGGACAGGTTTCCTGGAACAAGTCGATGGGGCGCATCCAGTTTGGCGTTAACTACACCTTCTCTAAGAATCTGGCGACAGCCTCATCGTGGAACAACATTCTGCCCGATCCGTTCAATTTGCGCAACGATTACAACCCGGTTCCATACGATCACACGCATGTTTTCAATGCGCACTACCTGGTTGACGTGGGCACTCACTACCACCTCGGATTCAAGCCTGTGAACAGCGTGGTCAACGGATGGCAGATCTCGGGCATCTCGACGCTGCAAAGCGGACCACCGCTGGCGTCGATTCAGGGAGAGAACTTTGGCTTCGGGTATGGCCTGATTCAGGCGGTCCAGGTCCCGTATCAGGACCAGTCGGGAGCGCAGGCGCAACAGCAGTGCATCAACGTGTACAACATTCCCGCGGATGCGAATGGAAACCACTTCTGCGTGACGCAGTTGAACCCTACAGTTTGGCTTGGCACGCCCGACATGCAATTGATGCCGACCATTAGTTGCAATCCAGCCGGGGGATCGGCAAAGAACCAGTTCATCAATGGAGCCTGTTTTGGAATTCCGCTTCCTGGAACGAATGGCCGGTTGCGGCCTCCGTACATGCACGGCCCGGCTTACATGAATCATGACATCTCCTTGCTGAAGAACTTCGGTATGGGGGAGAAGAGGAATCTGCAATTCAGGGCAGCGGCATTCAACTTCCTCAATCACCCGCTGGTTTCCTTCAACAACAACAACACCCAATCCGACCTGACACTGGCTCAGCAGGGCGGCACGGCAGGTCAAACGCTCACTCAGACAGACCTCACGGAAAAGGGATTCGGAGTTGCCGAAATCAAGTACGGGAGCCGTTTGGTGGAGTTAGGCGTGAAGTTCGAATTTTAGCAGTATTGGGCCGGCGGCCTGGGCCCGCAGCGGCAGGCCGCCACGGAATTAAATAGGGAGACGGCGGAGCAAGCGTGCCGCCTCCCGCATGACAAGAGATGAGCATCGCGGTCCGCCGGCAAAAGGAATGGGAACTGGCGGGATTGCCGCTTGAGAGTTGCCTTGCAGTGGATATGTTTGGGAGGGATAGTATGGCCATCGAGTCCGCAACTTTTCTTCGCCGGCTTGCCCGGATCGTGACTTTGGTTCTGAGCGTCGCCTGTCTAGGGAGCGTCTTCGCCGTCGCGCAAGCCCCGGTAATGGTCGGCTCGGTTGTGCCAAATCAAAACGCCGCGAACCAGTTCGGCCAGATCTACAGAATCGTTGTCGCGAAGAACGGGAATATGCTGTTTCTCGATACACAGCAGGGCGCTCTCTATCAACTGGCCCCTGGCGCCACCACGCTGACCACGCTGTCGGCGCCGGGCGCGGTGCTCAAGGGAGGCGGAAATTTCTGGAACGCCGGAATGGCGCTCGACAACTACGACACCCTCTATATCACCAGCGAGTGGACCACTCCTTATTTCTATCGTATTCCTTACACACCCGGCCCGAACGGGACCAATGGCACATGGAACCTGACCGGCTCCAGTGACTGGACGGCGGGCGATCTGATTGTGGGTGGCTCAGGCAGCCGCGAGGTGGGCTTCGACGACAGCAACAATATGTATGTTAGTACCGAGTCTGCTCCATCGATACTGAAGTTCTCCGTCGACGCCAATGGAAACACGGGGTCTGTGACCACACTGGTGAAGTCTCTCTTCGCCGAGGCCGCCAAGATGGCAGTCGACCATGCGGGGAACGTCTACTTTATCGAGGATCCGTGGAGCGCGCGCACCAAAGTCGCCGTGGGCGTGTGGATGGTCCCCGCAGGTACCAGCGGGACAGTGGGTGAGGTCTCTCCCGTTGTGCGTATCGATCCGCCGGGGGCGGGTTACAACTTCAAAGGAGTTACCGTCGACGCGGCAGGCAACCTGTATTTCTCCAGCACGCTCGACACGGGAGGAACCTCCGGCGGAGACGGCAATGCCAATATGGTGCTCATGGTTCCCAACGAGAGCGGGAGCCCTTCGACGGCAACCCAGGCCTCTCTCAATTGGAATCATGCGGTGATGGTGGCACCGGTCTCGGCTTCAGCGGCCATTGCGATCGATCCGCGTGGGTACCTTTGGATTCCAACCGCGACCAATGGCTGGGTGCCCCCAGGCACAACGCTCAGTAACGCGGCCCCGGTGCCTGGCACCAATAACTGGGTCCAGTATTCTCTGGGCAGTATCAACCTGGGCGCATCCCCGATCGGCGCCGCGGGCACAGCGGGAACCCTGTTCTTTACCTTCAGCGGCGCTGCTGCGACGACGCCGGCGAAGATCGCATTCTCGCAGCCTGGCAGCGGGTCGGATTTCGCAGTCGTCGCCACAAATCCGCTGCTGAACCCCAATACTACCCCTCCTTCCGTCGATACCACGGTAATCCCCTGCGCGGCCGGGACCGCCAACCTGCCGTATACGACCTGTCAATACTGGCTGGCCGTGAAGCCTCGGGTGGCAGGAGCCGTGTCTGGCCAGTTGCAAATGCTCGATTCGAGCAACAACGTGATTCCCGGCAGCGCTACTTACCTTTACGGCGTCGGCCAGGGACCGGAGGTCGCTCTTCTCGGCGCTCCTGCGGTTCTGCCGATCGGCAATGGCTTCTCAACGCCAGCGCAGGTTGCGGTTGACTCGCAAGGCGCCACCTATGTAGCGGATCCCGGCCACGGATCGGTGCTCCAATATCCTGTGGGTTCCACAGCGTCGACGACGCCGGTATCGATCGGGACCGGGCTGACGGCGCCCACCGGCGTAGCAGTGGATGGAGCCGGCAACGTCTATATTGGCGACTCCGGCAAGGTCATCGAGGTTCCCTTCGTGGCGGGAGCGCTGGATGCCGCAGCGCAAACTGTCATCCAGAGCGGGCTTGGAACGACCCTCAACCTGGCGGTGGATGGAGCCGGCAATGTATATGCGGCCGACGAAAGCAAGGGACGGGTTGTGAAGATTCCCAATGCCGCCACCGAGTCCACATTGTCCAGCGGAACTACCATCAGCCTTGACGCGGGCTTTGCCCTTGGCGGGTTCACCAAGCCGTCGGCCGTGGCCGTGGATGGATTAGGAGATGTCTTTGTAGCGGATGGAACGAATCTGGATGAAGTAACGCCTCTGGGCGAACAGACGACGATCACAGCCGGACTTACCGGAACGGTGACCGGATTGGCTGTAGATACCTCCGGTTCAGTCTACGTGGCCGGAACAACAGGACTGAGCCGAATCCCCGCAGTGGGCGGTACGCTGACCTTCAACGATGCCTCGGGCATCGGACAAGGCACTATCAACTCGCCAACGAGCGTGGCCATGGACAGGACCGGGAATCTGTATGTTTCCTATCTGGGCAGCGGCTCAACGGCCAGTGTCGCAGAGTTGAACGTCAACGGCAGTTTCAGTTACGGCACAGTAACTCCGTATATCGAAACGGATGCCGACGCTCAACTCTTCAACATCGGCAACCTGCCATTGACCCTATCTCCATTGACCGGCGACTTAATTACAGGTAGCAATGCGGCCGATTTCCTGTTGGCGACGGCGGGCGACTCTCCGTCATGCACTTCGGCATCCCCGATGGCGGCCGCGATCTCCTGCTACTTCGGCTTTGGAGTGGTCCCCAGTCTTGCTTCGGGAACTGAGACCGCATCCGTTGCCATCCTGAGCAATGCATCGAACGCACCATCAATCTCTTTGGCGCTTTCGGCCAACCCGGTAGTCGATAGCCGCCCGGCAACTACAACCACCATATCGCCGATCGCAGCTCTCACCTATCCCGGAAAGGTGACAATCACCGCAACGGTCGTCTCGGCAGCTGGTACGCCGCAGGGAACGGTGCTGCTGAAGGTCACGGGCCACGGTACGCAAACGGCACAACTGACCTCAGGTGTTGCGACATTCAGTTACTCGGGCCTCCTGGGTGGAAGTTACAAGGTCAACGCCACCTTCGAGGGGTACGGCACACAGGGGGCCGCTCCGGACTTCGCGGTAAGTGTCGCCCCGCAGGTCACCTTCACAGTGAAACAGGCAACACCATCGGCCACAGTGACAACGCCTGCCACTTACCTGCTGTTCGGAGGCAGTAACACAATCACGGCAACAGTTTCTTCCGGTGTAGGAGTGCCGACCGGAACCGTGGCCTTCATGAATGGATCGAGTCTGGCGGATTCGAGCCAACCGGCGACCACCTTGAACGGGCTGGGAACCGCTACCTTCAATACCAGTAATCTAGCGCTCGGCACCTACACCCTCACGGCTGTCTACTCCGGCGACCAGAATTATTCACCAGTTACCATACCCATTTCTACCTTCCAGGTTATCAACCAGAGCGTGCTGATTACGGCTACGCCGTCGACGCTCAATCTGACTGCCGGCGTGCCCGGATCCGTTTCACTGAACCTGCAGGGGCTGGTCGGGTTTGGAGGTCCCAAGTCGGCGATCGTCATGGGGTGCGTCACAACCTCGTTGCCCAAATACTCGGAATGCACATTCGACAACACTACGGTCCTGATTAATCCCGCCGGAGGCTCAGCCACCGTCGTCATGACCATCAGCACCAATGTGCCGGTGAATGGCGGCGCTTTCCTGCGCATGGGGCCTGCTCCCTGGGAGCTGGCCGGTCTCTTCAGTTTTGGGCTATTCGGCCTGGTATTTGGCAGGAAGACCGGGTTCAATCGGCGCGCACTGACTATCGTTTGTCTGATGCTGATGTTAACGAGCGCGGTCTTTGGCGTCACCGCCTGCACCAATAGCAGCTATACGCACACACCGCCGGCGCCTGTTGTGAAGACACCCAGCGGTACCTCAAACGTTGTGGTAACCACGACATGGAACGGAACATTGGTTTCGCTGCCGTTTGCGTTACCGGTCAACGTGCAATAAGAGCCGCTGAGGCGGGCAAGCGGCAAGGACAGGAGCTCCGGGGAGGCGCGAGGCCGCTCCCCGCAAGCGGCAAATGAAAAGCCTCAATGCCCGGGTGGGGTAAGGCCACTCGCGATGTTGCTGGACACGAGTTACTTAGGAGGATTGTCATGGCCACCGAGTCGATCATCTCTCTGCGCGGATTCGCCAGGGTTGCACTTGCGCTGCTGCTCTTCAGTGTCTGTTTGTGCCAGGGAGCCTGGGCGGCTGCCAATTCGCCAGTAGTAGCAACCGGCCCGATCAGCGGCGTTGCCTCCCATCCGGCAACCTGGGGGCAGGTATGGCAAACTGCGATCTCCAGCAAGGGCGAACTTGTCGTTGGCGACTTTGAAAAAGGCGCCTTGTATGAGTTCCCCGCGGGTGGTGGCGCGATGATTACACTGGCTGCTCCCGGCACATGGGCTAGCGGTGGCTGGGCTAACATGGGCGTGGCAATCGATCCATGGGATAATTTGTGGATTGGTCAAAACTGGAACTCGGATTTGATGAGAATTCCCTACGATAGTGTTAACCATACGTGGAATCTCTCGGACCCGAACGCCATCACCTATACATGGGCCAACCTCAATACGAATCCGAACTGGTTCCAGGCGGGAGCTCTGGCGATTAGCTCTGTTCCGACTAATGGAACCGCGACCATGGTGGTAAGCGCGGAGAATGCACCCGCCCTCTATTCATACACCATTGATTCCAATGGCAATTTCTCCAATGGCGGTACGGTTGTGTCCACCTTGTCGGGCCGTGCCAGATCGTTGGCGATCGACCCTACCGGCAATATCTATATGTTTGAAGATGGAGGCGTGAGCGGCATAGTGGAAGTTCCCGCCGGCACAAACAGTTTGGCCAACGATAAATCCCTCGTGCGCGTGGATCCAAAGCTCGCCAGCCCAATGGGAGTGACTGTCGATCTGAACGGAAACGTTTATGTGAGCGATTCCAAGACCGGTGTTTACCTTGTTCCCAACGAGGGTGGAACTCCGAATCCGAAGGACGCGGTTCTGATGGCCGCGGTTCCAGCCTTTGCCAACGTAGACTTCGATCTCGTTCATGGAATTATGTATGTTCCAACC
>Ga0182014_10001495_pt1 | contig 31108 bp, 28 predicted proteins | sample 612S2DmetaG_FD_120489 | JGI IMG/M metagenome (GOLD analysis project Ga0182014, IMG submission 120489) | Permafrost microbial communities from Stordalen Mire, Sweden - 612S2D metaG | ecosystem: Environmental > Terrestrial > Soil > Wetlands > Permafrost | place: Sweden: Stordalen | collected... | reverse complement strand
GGACGATCACCCAGCATTTCGACACGTTCGTCTTGCACCCCCAAACGACCTTCGCCCCGTCACCCACGAACCAGTCCAGGTGGTTGTACACGCAGCCCGCATCGCCACAGGCGACCGGCTTGGTCGACTGGAGCGGCGCGGGGCCCTTCAGCTTGAACTTGTCGGTCTTGTTCGCGACCGTGAGCGGAATAACGGTGCCGCCACCCGGGATGATGTAGCCCTCGCAGTCTCCGTAACCCGACCCGGTGTAGTAGCAGGTCGGAATCGGTGGGGGCTTCGTGGTGCCCTTAGCTTCGCCCACTCCGGTGCTCACAAGTCCCGAGACGACCACGACCGCCGCCATGACCAACACCGCCAACCCCCGTCGGCTACCTGACGCGCCCAGGCTCCGCTGAGCGGATATCCACCGCTTCCCGTTCATAGCTGAATGCGACATCTGCTCGTTCCCTTCATCGTCACGACGAGAACCCGCCAGCATCGGGAAACTGATTCGTATCAGACCCGAGTATCGAAGACAACCTGCCCGTGACGGACCCGCCGCCGCTAGAGGCGAAAGCCCTTTCAGCGGCATTCGACGCCCGGCGGAGTCGCTGCGAGCCCCCGTCCGAGAGCACTCTCGGCACCACGCCACCGGGTGCTGTGCCTCCGATCGGCACCCAGACCGCCTGTTCGCCGTCCCCGGATTGCCGTTCGCAGCGGGCTCGTTCGTGCGAACGCCCATCTCAAGCGGCGCGGTCCGGACGACGGACGCCTTCGCGGCCGCTGCCTCAGACCTCTCACGTACGCGCGTCCGGTGTGTGAATGCACGGGTGTCCCTGACATCGATCACAGATTCTCAGCTCTCACGCCAGCCAAGCGGGCTGAAGACAATGCTGCACTTTCCAATAACGAGCGAGACGATTTCTTGGAGAGATCGAGTGATCTAGTCGCACCGTCCACACTGATCACGGCGTGTGCGACTATCGACACCTCGATCGGTTTCCCATCGCCTATGTGCTTGAGGATCTGGTCTCTAAGCCGAATGTTCGTAGGTTGGGTCGGTCCTGGCGCGCGGCGATGCTGAAATCGGTGGCGAAGCTGGTCGGTCTCACCAATGTGAACAGGTCGGGCCTTCAAGATTTGACAGGGGAAGTGGATATTTGTCGGCCTTGGACTTCTTCTTGAAGCGGAAATGACTCCAACCAAAGAGTTCGGAGTGCAATTGCTGCAGTCTTCCTGAAACGGGGCACTTGGAGACGTTGATTGAAACTCATAGATTGAAGTGATGAAGTCCTCGTCCATTATGCGAACGGCGAGTCGAACGCAGCCGACCTTGAGAGATCGAGAGATGCCGACGCATGGAGAAACGTTGATTATTACCGTTCTTGGACTTCTTGTCCTAGCCGCACTCTTGACAATGGATGCACCGGCGTCAGCAACGAGTGCTTGACCTTCCGTCCCTCTTGTCGTGTCCGTAACTGCCAGAAAGAACTCGGTGAGAATACGGCTGAGCCCCCCGCTGATGGTTGGTGGATCCAGGATCATCAGTTACTACGTTGCGTATTTCCGAAAGGAGCGACCGGTTCGACTGAGCGTCGTTGTAGGTCAACGAATTGTCTCGTATCTGGACTTTCAAACGGCATCGCATACCGTTTCAGGGTGGCCGCCGTCAACAACCAGGGATTCATTGCAAGAGGTAGTCCCGTTCGCTCGGAAACTACTCGCCCAAGTTCACGGGTGCTCAACGGGACATGTACTCCGATGACTGCAGCGGGGTGTCTTTCAGCGCCGGTGATGCTCAATGGCGTCAATCGTTCGGCTTCGGATCGATCTCTGCACGGAGCAATGCGAGTGCCCGGCACCGTGCGTGAACATGATTACGCGAGATACCGGCGTGGCGCACTGCACCATTCCTAACGTCCTAACGCGGCCCGGTGTGGATTGCTGGGCGAGCCACCGGGGACGCGCAAGGAGCGATGACACTGTGCATGAGACGGCGAGCACGCCGAACGGACCACCCATGTGTCGTTCGGCCAGAGTGACGAAGAGTCGGAGATGGCGAGCGACCGGACCGCCGGTAGTGTCGTGCTATCTCAACGGAGGAGGAATCCCAATGGCGGAGTTGGTTGGTGCGAGCACCTGGGAAGCGGAGTTGTACGGGCACCTCACGTCGCATGAAGCGACCGAGGGCGAGATGCTGGTCGAATACAGGGACTTCGCCGCGACTTCGTCGTCGAGCGCGTTTCGCTACTTGAGCGATCTCATCATCGAAGACGAGGTCCGCCACCACCGGGTCTTCAGGGACCTGGCTTCTGCTCTGAAGAACGACGTGGAACTCGATCCGGCGGAGCCAGCAGTTCCCCACATCGGCAAATGGGGAGACGACGCCGCCACCGTCCTTCGTCTCACTGAGAAACTCCTCGAGCGCGAGCGCACCGACGCCAAGGAGCTTCACCACCTTGCTTCCGAACTGAAGAGCCTCAAGCAGGAGAGCCTGTGGCAGTTGCTGGTCAAGCTGATGGAGATGGACACGGCCAAACACATCGAGATCCTGAAGTTCGTGAAACGCAGCGCTAAGAAGTCACTGGAGTAGGAATCGTCGAACGGAGTTCGGGTTTCCGGCTACCCCACCGGTCCCGATGAATGGTGCGGCTGGAGGGATTCGCACCCCCGACCCTCGGTGCCGTAGACCGATGCTCTAATCCGCTGAACTACAGCCGCAGTTGGGGGAACGTCACGGTGTGTGGCCCCAAGTTCCTGAACCGCAGAGTCTCAGACGAAATTGCAGTAGCCCAAGCTAACGCGCGAAACGCGATCAATCTTGCACAATGAGCACCGGTAAGAACGGACTCGTCAGCGCAGCGACGCTGACACGATGCTCCGACGCCTTAGCCAGTGTCGGCATCAGTATCGTCGATGCCTGGATTCCTCTGATTGAAATCCTGCGGCCGACCAAAGTGGTCTCTCCGTGCCTTCAGGCGCTGGGGCGATTTCCAGGCACCTCTTCGTTGGTGCGGGCGCAACGAGTCAATGTCGCCCCTCGGTTCATAGAGAAGTAATGTCGGCCCAGTGGAGAGTCCCGTAGCGGTGAGGGCAATGTATGACTTTTGCGACGATATCCACTACCGACGACGGGGCCGTCCCGAGAGCACCTTTTGCGGGATGAAGGCCGCTGGGTCACCAGCCCAGGGTGAGGCCGCGCACCTCCGGTGCCGCCAATCTGCCGCCGGGAACCTCTAGGTGAAATCAGCCACCGCCTCCATTGACGAGTGAGACTCAGCGTGTTACAGGGCTCGACGGTGGTTCGACCGCTGCGCGAAAGAGAAGCGGCTCAAATGAGAAGGCACCGGGTCCTTGTGGAACAGGACCAGATATTCCACGATTTCCTTATTGCTAGTCGTCCCATCGTCTCGGACGCGCTTCGATGAACCTCTCGCGTGAGAAGACGCCGCGCTACGCCTGGCTCGACCTGCTGCGCGCCATGGCGGTGCTCTTCGTTATGTGGGATCACTTCGTGGGGGAATACCTTGGCAAGACGGGCCAGGCCTGGCTACCCGAACGAATTGTGAATGCGGCTATCTTTCGGCCTCTCCACATAACGCAGTTCGGCGGATTCTTCGGGGTCTGTCTCTTCTTCTTGATTAGTGGCTACATCATCACCCGCGTGTCAACGAACGAGACTGCTTCGCAGTTCGCAGTTCGCCGGGTGCTTCGAATCTTCCCACCTTTGGTCGCGGCAGTGGCCCTCGTCATAGTGGGCGGCAAGATGGGGCTCTCGCTCTACGCCGTGGCCGCCGGTGCCACGTGGAGAGAGGCACTCACCAACGTCACGCTGGTGAATTATTTCATGACTCCCCAAGTGATATTCGTGGGGGTGGGGTGGACGCTCGTGATCGAGGTCATCTTCTACGGTGAGTCGCTACTCCTTAATCCGCTCATCCATCGTCGACGGCTCATCCGATACTTCCCGTTTTGTGTGACCACGCTCAGTCTGCTCTTCATCCTGAGCTCACGTGACTGGACCAGCGGCTACTTCTTGTTCACCGTGTCCTCTATTTACGTGCCAATCTTGGCGATCGGAAGTTCGTTCTTTCTCCTCGAGAAACGAATCATCAATCCGTGGATGTTTCTAGGGTTTCTCGTGGTCGGTTGCGGTGTTTTTCTCTACGGAACTCATAACTTCTATCCGCAGTTCATGAGCGACACCAACTCCTACCCGATCTCGGCGTTTCTTGCCATTGTGATGTTCGCCGGCGCATGGCTCGCCCGTGGCGTGATTCCCACCTTCCGAGTCGTGAGAGCCGTAGCCCTCACGAGCTACTCCATTTACCTTTTCCACGGCATCGTGGGGTTGCAACTCATCGAGTACCTTGACAGCTCGTTGGGCTACACGCTGTCGCTCGTAATTGGACTAGCAGCCACTGCGGTAGCGGTGGGGGCCAGCTATTTCCTGATCGAACGCCCGAGCCAATCGCTGGCGCGTCGGCTTACGACTCGAAAGAAGGCCCTCGGGGCCGCGTAGAGACACCCCGGAGTTGATTCCATCAGAACGGCCACAATCCCAGTGGCAGAGTGGCACCGTTGGGAGTCGAACGGGGCGCACACGCCATTGGCTGGCGTCCATCCGTTGAAAAGTACTGCAGATCCAGACCCAAACGACTGCCTGGGCGTGTTTGCCTTGGTGCGGCTGGAGGGATTCGAACCCCCGACCCTCGGTTCCGTAGACCGATGCTCTAATCCGCTGAGCTACAGCCGCATTGTTACTGGAGATACATCCTAGCCGACCCATGTTCGTGGCGGCCAAGGTGCCCTAGGTACCATGCAGTGATGACCCGCTCCTTCATCGACGACCTTCCCCAGCTGCTCGACGCCGCCAACGATCCCATGGTCGATATCCGCCACGACGTGCACGCCCATCCCGAGCTCGCCTTTGAGGAGTATCACACCACCCAGGTCATCCGCGACCGGCTGAGCGCCCTCGGATGGGAACTCAACCGTTGCCCCACCGACACCGGTGCGGTCGCCGTCCTGCGAGGCGCGAAGCCGGGTAAGCGTGTCATGATTCGTGCCGACATCGACGGCCTTCCCGTCCTGGAGGAGGGTTCGCTCTCGTACGCCTCGCGAAACGAAGGCGTCATGCACGCGTGCGGCCACGACGTGCACACGGCCGCGCTGCTCGGGGTGGCGGACGTGCTCGCGCGACGCCGCGACGAACTCGCGGGCGAATACACGGTGCTCTTCCAGCCCGCCGAGGAAGACCTCGGCGGGGCCAGGGCAATGATCGCCGGCGGGGTGCTCGAGGACCACCCGGTCGACGTCGTCATCGGCGCCCACGTGACCTCGCTCGCCCCGGTCGGCTTCGTCGCCACCCGCCCCGGCATCCTGATGAGCGAGGCGAGGGCGCTCACGGTACAGATAAAGGGCAAGGGCGGACATGGGGCGATGGCGAGTGTCGAGGGTAACGTCGTGCTCGCCGTGAGCCATCTCGCTCCCCGCCTCGGCGAGATCGTCCTGGGCCTCAGTTACGAAGGCACCAACTGCGCGTGCTCGGCGGGCGTGATCCACGCCGGCACCGCCAAGAACGTGGTGCCGCGTCACGCGCTCCTTCGAGGCACGCTGCGTACCTTCACCCCCGCGCAGCAGGTCGAGGCCCTGCGCCGCCTGGAGCGGCTGCTCGACGAAGTGGCCTCGGCCTTCGGCGTCGAGTGCTCCCTCGAGCTCGGCGAGGGCACGCCGGCGGTGCACAACGACCCCGAGATCGCCAAGCGGGTGTTCGCGAGCGCCGGCCTGGTGGTCGGTCCCGCCAACGTGATGGAACTTCCTCCGGCGTCACCGAGTGACGACGTCTCGGAGTTCCTCGACCGCGTCCCGGGCTGCTACATGTTCATCGGCGGCGCCCTGCCCGACGGCTCGAGCGGCATGCATCACAGTCCCGACTTCAGCGTGGACGACGCGGCGTGCCGCGCGGTTGCGGGTGTGCTCGCCGCGTGCGCCGTCGACCTCGCTCAGCCGTAGAAGAGCTTCGCCGCCCCGTGCAGCGGCGCCTGGTTTCCGTCGATCTCCACCCGGCACGCCAGCGCCGAGAACACCCCGGGCGCCAAGCGGCGGGCGTTGCCGCCCGCGAGATGAACCTTCGTCGCGCCAAACTCTTCGGAGAAGTTCTTTACGGCCTTCACCACCTTCGCGGACCACGCCATCTCGTCGACCGAGCGAGCGTGCTCACCGACGAGCATGTCGTAGGTGAGGCCATCCTCGAACCACTCGGCGCCGACGTCACGGGCCCTCTGCAGCACGCCGTCGACGCTGAGGGCCAGCCCGAGACCCGTGCCGAGGGTAAGCACCAACTCGACGCCCCCGCCGTCGCAGCAGCCGAGAGCGGCCAGTTTGGCATCGTTGATCACCCGGACGTCGCGACGCGTCGTGACGCGCAGCACGTTCTGGAGCGCGAATCCGCGCCACCGCGCGTCCAGGCCAGGATCCTTCTCGGTGGTGACGCCGCCGGGCCTCGAAAGGTTGCCGGGGCGGATGACGTGACCTTCGTCGAACTCCCCCGGAAAGCCGACCCCCACCCACTCGACCTTGCTGCGGAGGATCCGCTCACTCAGCAGCTCGACGAGCCGTTCCGGCGAGCACGGGTAGGGAGTGGGCTTGCGGCGGATGGACTCGAGCAGCGTCCCCTGATAGTCCACGCGGCAGAACTTGATGTTGGTCGCCCCGATGTCAATCGCAAGAATCTGTCCAAACACCGAATCCTCGACGGGCGTCATTGTCAAATCGTAGTGAGCGTCAGCGTGCTCCACGGCCACGCAGCCGACGCTGACGCCACCATGGCGTCAGTCGAACAACGAAGACCGGCCTCCTTCCTGCGACGACCAAAGCCGTGCCGCCCGCCCGCTCACGAATCGGCTGGACCCGGGCCCCCTCCTTGAAATCGTTCACCTCGGGCAGATACTTCGAGACCGTCGGATCCGCCAGACCCCCTAGGACGATGCGCGTCGTGTGGTTGTTGACGATCGTCGCAGCCCGGGGTCCCCACCTCGCCGCCAACTGGGCGAAGTCCTGGACGACAGTGACGAGCGTGACGTCGAGGCCGCTCACCGTCGCCGCCAACTGGTCCAACTCGTCGAGCGACGCCACCGTGGCCGCCTCGTCGAGGACCAGCAGGACCGGTCGCTGGCAACCGCGGTCGACGAGGAGCTGCTGCTGCTCGAGCACCATGCGAAGCGCCCCTCGGAAAAGGGACTCGTAGTGCTCCTGCTCCCCGCGCGGACTGCACAGGTAGAGGGTGTTCGCTCCTTCGACGACGCGACGCACTCGGGCGAGGGGCTGGCGAAACCGCCACGGCAGCATCATCGTCTCGGCCGTCGTCAGAACGCCGTCGAGGGTCTTCGGGTCGTGATCGAGGAAGGTGCGAAGCACGTGAGCGGCGTCACTCGAGCGTCCATCGTGCAACCAGTTCTCGAAACTTCGACGTTCGACGGTCATCGCCACGTCGAAGATGTCGGCGGAGTTCTCCACCGCGAGCATCAACAGCGCCGCCACCAGCTTCGCGGCGAGTGAGTTCCAGAAGTCAGTGTCGCCACGGCTTGATGAGTCCGACGTGAAGTCGCGCGCCACCCGAAGGGCGTGGCGCAGCGTGCCAACTCCCTCGAGGGGATTCCACGTCAACCCCTCATCGGTTCCCGGCTGGAGGACCTGGACCTCTCCGAGCGTCGAGCGCCATCCGATGGTCGCTCGCACCACGTCACTCTTCACGCTCGTCACGACCGCGGCTCCCTCCCAGTTGAGCAGCGACGGCACGACGAGCGACGACGTCTTGCCCGCCTGGGTTGGCCCGACGATGAGCAGGGAGTTGCGTTCCTCCAGTCGAAAGCCTCGTCCGTAGGACACGCCATGCCACGTTCGGCGTCCGAGAATCGGGCGGTCGCTACCCACCGGTCTCGGCTCGCATGGCGGCGTCGGTGTCGATAAAGCGGAGGTCGCGGTTGTCGGGCCGGAACTGGACGATCGACCGGTTGACGCCGTATCTCACGAGGGCGGTCCCCTTGGGCAGCGCGGTGAGGTACTGAAGTTCCCGGGGATGAAGCCTGAGCGCGACCGCCATCTCGTCGGCCTCGTCCGGAGGTTGGCGAAAGAGCCACGCCGTCTCGCACTCGCGAAGCAGCCCCTGAGCGCGCTCGCGTTGGGCGCTGCCCTCGTCACCGGCCGCCGCGACATCGGTCCATCGGTGCAGGACCAGGACGTGGCTCAGTCCGCGCGACCTCGCGAGTTTCCAGGATCCCTGCAACCACCGAAGCGCGTGGCTGTCCGACAGCAGCGCCCACGCCTCGTCGAGCACCAGATAGCCGAGATTCCCGCTGCGGGCGACGACCTGCTGGGCCGCACCCACGGCGCTGAGCGCAGCGATGGACAACGAGTGCGACGACCACTGGGCGGACAGGTCAAGCACGACGAGATCCCCTCGAAAGACCATCGGGCTCCCCTCCCCGTCGAACAGTCCGGCGAGGTCGCCGTGCACGAAGCGGTGCAGCGTCATTGCGAGTCCCCGCTCGGCTGAGCGACCGGTGTCGATGGAGGGATGCAGCTGCTCGTAGAGCGCGAGCAGCAGACGGGTCGGCCGTGGCACGGGCAAGCGCTCGAAGACCTGGTCAATGGAGTAGTGCTGTTCGCCCGTCAGCGTCGATCCCTGGGCGCTCGCGACGAGTGCCCGGACGAAGTCACGGCTCTCCTTCTCGTCGTTCGCGAACGGATCGCACCAGCCATCACGGCCCAGCACCACCGGCGTGACCCCGTAGGCCATCGCGAGTTGCCCGTACTCGCCCTTGGGATCGATGACCACCACCCGGCGCCCTCGCGCCAATGCGCGGTCGAGCAGCATCTTCACGATGGTACTCTTGCCCGCGCCGATGGAACCGGCGACGATCATGTTGGGATTCGAGACCAGGCCGGCCTCGTAGCCGTCAAAGGGATCGAAGACGAAGTCCGCGCCGCGTAGCATGCGACCGAGAGGCCGGCCGTCGAGCCCGGTTCCCGCGTCGTGGGACGGGAGCCGCAGGCTGCGAAGGTCTTGCGAGGTCGCCCAGTGGGTCCACGGCCGGGTCACCAGCCCGGACCGCCGGGAAGCTGAAAGCAGTACCAGGGGAACTGGCGGCCGACGCCTCGCTCGATTCGAAGCCCCGACTGCTCGCCCTTTCGAAGGACCTGCTTAGTGGCAGCACGCAACTCATCGAGTGACGAGGCGCGAACGGTGACGTACACCCCGACCCGCAGCAATGCCTTGCCGCTCGCCACGAGCTCCTCTCGTTGCCCAACCCGTTCAAGCGCCCGTGTCGAGCGCGCCGTACGTCGAAAGCCCGCGGCCCGTGACGCGGCGCCGTCGCTGCTCATCCGGTGCACCGCGCGCGCGGCGAGTCGCTGGGCCCGGGCGGCTTCGACGACGTCGAAGTGCAGCGCGACACTCGAGTCGAGGAGTCCTTGTTGGAGTTCTTGCAGCAAGGCGCTTCCAGCCGTCGTGGCGCTGAAGTCCACTACCCGCATCACTCGCACGAGCCCGCCGTGGGTTCGAAGGTAACTCCACCGCTCCAAGAGCCGAAGCGACGTGACGTCGTCAAGACCGATGACCTCTCGCACGAGGGTCGCGTTCTCCGTCCAGCCCGCGCCCGCGTCCACCTCCGGGTCGAGCGCCAGCATCGTGCGTGAACCTTCACTCGATGACCGCACGTGGACCGAGGCGTGGCTCGTCGTAGGGCGCATCGAAAGTCCGATGACCATCTCGCCGAGCCGCTGCGCATTCTCGCCGTCGGCGCCCGAGAGATCGAGGCGCCCGCGGTGAATCAGTTCGTAGCCACGCACGGCGGTGTCACCCCGGGCGCGCACTTCGTACGCGGAGCCTCGCGGCTCCGCCTCGACGACCGTCCAGTGCGAGCGGGCACCATAGGAGAGCACGACCACGAGAAGTTCCCCTCCCGTCAGTCCATCGCGCAAGGGAACCGCGCAGGCGAGCATCACCGCGCCCGCCGCCAGCTCGACAGCGAGGCCGTGGATCCTGACCATCCAGTCCCCCACGAGGCCCAGTCCGACGATCACGAGTGCCGCCTGATGACGTCGGATACCTATCCATCGGGCGTTGGCGTCGCTCTCACCCAACTCCACGAGTTCATTCGTCAAAGTGCCACCCGACCACCGGGCCCATGTCGTCCTGTTGATACGCCACGTGACCACCGCGAAGCCTCGGCTCGCCGACCGGCGCCGGAAGCTTCACCCCCGTGTACGCAGGAGGCTCGAAGTCGGCGGTTTCCTGCCACACGCCAAGGCCCATGTCGTCGGGACGTGGGGTAGGGCCCGGCATCGGCGCGTCGGGCAGAAGGGCACGCGCCGCCGTCGCCGCGGGCGAGGAGGGAGCGTTCGTCGCCGCGCGAGTGAAACGCTGGCGGATTCCCTCGAGGTTGTGCATCGATGACTGCTCGATGAACGGGATGAGTCGCAGCAGGATGAAGGGCGAGAACGTCGCGAGTACCAGAGTCACCGCTCCGGTGATGATCTGGGTCGCGGACGAGCCCGTCAGTTCATCGAAGCCGAGCGACAGTGTGATGGCGATCAGGAACTTGCTCGACGCGACGGCGAGGAAGGTCTCGGCGAGCCGCCAACCCAGTCGACGAAGCGACGGAAACGTGCTGAGCGGGACGATCACCGGCACGAGGACGAGCAGCAGGGTCAGCACGACGATGCGCACGATCAACTCGCACCACAACAGCCAGGTGCCGACCACGATCCCGGTCGCGAGCAGAAAGAGCCCGAAACCAGGGGTGGACCCCTCCAGGTTCGTGAAGGCCGACGTTATCGGCGCCACGTGCTGACCCAACGTGCCCGACGCGGTGCTCGACAGTTCATTCACCGCGTCCAAAATGAGCGTGGCCATGGGACGCGCCAGAACAATCCCGAGCACGCATGCCGGAGCCACTCCGAGATACGTCCGCCACAGCGAGGCCGTGTCACCGTGGCGCAACGCCTGCAGGGTGCTCACGAGCAGCCCGATCATCATGAGCACCGGTGAGAGCACCAGCAGGACCTTGAACTCCTGGCTGGCACCCCGCACCACGGTCGCGGGTTCAGCGGCCGACGTGAGCACCGTGCCGGCGGCGCTCAAGAGCCACTGGACGCTGCTCAGTACCCGGCTCGTGAGCGCGGTGAAGAGGTCACCCAGCGTGGCTTTGGCGATGGAGGTGGAGATGCAGCCGGCCGGATGGAAGACGCAGAGCAACGTGCCCATCAGTGAACGCTGAGCCCCGTGTGGAAGAAGAAATTGATGAGGGTCGGAGCCGCGCCGATGAGCACCGCCGCCGCCAGTGAGGTTCCCACCGCCCTGCGCCCTGATGCCGATTGGTGCATGTTCTGGGTGTGACTGCCCACCGCCCACAAGGCCGCACCGAGCAACAGGGAGATCAATGCGCCAATCAGCGCCCAGGCGGCGATGCCGTCAGCGATCTGCTGCAGCGCCGCTCCTCCGGGCAGAGACGTCGTCGAAGGGTTGAGCGTGACATCGGCGAACAGCATGGTGGACTCGCTTTCAGTGGAGGAACGCCCAATGGTCGCTGTCGCGTGCGTTCTGCGTCCGTCTGCGAGAATGAATCCGTGCTCACAGCTTCGACCCCCAACGTGGTCTCCCACTGGCCCAACGTTTCGCTCTACCTCGCCGCCTTCGGCGTGCTGGTCTTGGGCGTCCTCGTCGGCATCCTTGCGAACCGGCGCCGAGGACACCGCGCCATCGCCCAGCGGCTGACGGCCCTGGGCGGACGCCTCGGCGTGGAGCCCCACGACGACAACGGCAAGGTCGAATCGGCGCTCAGCTACCTCGAGGAGGTGACGGGTGCCGCGACGACTGCCGTCTCCGAGACGAGCGCCGAGTCGGTGCGCCTGCGCCGTTCGCTCGACGCGATCCCCCTGGGGCTCGTGCTCTGCGACGAGGCCGGCGCGGTCATCTTCCGCAACACCCAGGCTGAGAACCTTATGGCCAGCCGTTACGGCGACGCCATCGCGGCCCAAGCCGTCACCGACGTCCTCGCCGAGGGCTGGACCAACGGGGTCGCCGAGCGCACCATCGACATCTACGGCCCGCCGCGACGGACCCTGACGATCCGCGCCTCGGTGATCGATGACGGACGGCGCCCGCTCGGCGTCGTCGCCATCATCGAGGACATCTCCGAACGACGGCGCCTCGAGGACATCCGCCGCGACTTCATCGCCAACGTCTCGCACGAGCTGAAGACACCCATCGGCGCCCTGGGCCTGCTCTCGGAAACCCTGCAGTTCGAGCGCGATCCGGCGGTCGCCGGACGCCTCGCCGAACGCATCACGTCCGAGGCGTTTCGCGTCAATCGAATCATCGAGGATCTGCTCGACCTGTCGCGCATCGAGGGCGAGGGTTCCCCGACCCGTGAGCCACTGCCGGTGTCGCTCATCGTCGCCGACGCGATCGAACGGATCCGCACCTCGGCGGAGCTGCACCAGGTGAGGCTCAATTTCATCGAGCCCGAGGCGAACTACGTCGTGGTCGGCGACCGACGCCAGCTCATCTCCGCTGTCCACGCCCTGCTCGAGAACGCTGTGGTGTATTCACCCATCGGCGGCGAGGTGACGATCACCGTCAACCGGACCGAGACAACCACCGACGAGAACGGGGAGGTCGTCGGACCGCTGGTGCGCATCGCCATCAAGGACCAGGGCGTCGGGATTCCCTCGAAGGACCTCGAGCGGATCTTTGAACGCTTCTACCGCGTCGATCCCGGCCGGGCCCGTGAAACCGGGGGGACGGGGCTCGGCCTCAGCATCGTGCGCCACGTCGCCCAGAACCACGGCGGCACGGTCGTCGTTGAATCGCGCGAGGGCGAGGGCTCGACGTTCACCCTCGAACTCCCGATGAACAAGGTATGAGCAAGAAGTCGGCCAACGAGCAGCGGATCCACATCCTCGTCGTCGAGGACGAGGAGTCCTTCGTGGACGCGCTGACCATCGGACTCAACCGCGAGGGATTCGACGTGACCATCGCGCGCGACGGCCAGCAGGCGCTCGCCCTCTTCGCCCGCGAGAAGTTCGACCTCATCCTGCTCGACCTGATGCTGCCCAAGCTGTCGGGGCTCGACGTCTGCCGGTCGGTGCGCTCGATCAGCGACGTGCCGATCATCGTCGTGAGCGCCAAGGGCGAAGAGGTCGACATGGTCCTGATGCTGGAGATCGGCGCTGACGACTACGTGACCAAGCCCTACCGGCTGCGTGAACTGGTGGCGCGGATACGCGCCGTGCTGCGCCGCAGGGAAGCGCCCGAGCACGCCGACGCCAGCGATGAACAGATCGAGCAAGGGTCGATCCGCATGAACATCGACGCTCGGCGATGCTTCGTCAACGGCGAAGAGGTGAAACTGCGCAAGAAGGAGTTCGCGCTGCTGCGGCTCCTGCTCGAGAATCCTGGCCGGGTCCTCACCCGCGAAGTGCTCATCGACCGCGTGTGGGGCAACGACTACGTGGGCGACACCAAGACCCTCGACGTCCACATCAAGAGGCTGCGAAGCCTCATCGAGGACGAGCCGAAATCACCCAAGCACATCACCACCGTGCGCGGCGTCGGCTACCGTTACGAGCTCACGAAGCCGTAGCGACGATCCTCAGCTGGTCGCCCATGAAGGGCGCCAGCACTTCGGGCAGTTGAACCGACCCGTCGGCCTGACGGTACGTCTCGACGAGCGCGGCCCAGATCCGGGCCCACGCCAGGGCTGATCCGTTCACCGTGTGGACGAAGGCGGTCGTTCCCTCGGCGGTGCGGTACCTCACGTTCGCGCGGCGAGCCTGGAAGTCGCGGAACCAGCTGACCGACGACACCTCTAGCCAACGGTCGACACCCGGGCTGAACACCTCGAGGTCCATCGTGCGCGCCGAGGAAGTGCCGAGGTCGCCGGTGCAGAGGTCGAGGAGTCGGTAGGTGAGCCCGAGCGACTGCAGCAGCGCCTCGGCGCGCGCGAGGATGTCGGCGTGGGCGGCCTCGGCCTGCTCGGGCAGGCAGTACGCGAAGAGCTCGACCTTGTCGAACTCGTGCACCCTCAGCAGTCCCCGGGTGTCCTTTCCGGCGGCGCCAGCCTCTCGGCGAAAGCACGCGGTCTGGGCGGTGAGGCGGATCGGCAACCTCGACTCGTCGAGGATCTCGCCGCGGTGCATCGAGGTGAGCGGCACCTCGGCGGTGGGGATGGCCCACAGGCCGTCGCGCTCGATCGCGTACATGTCGTCCGCCGACTTGGGCAGGTGACCGGTCGACATCATGGTCTCGGTGAGGGCGAAGCTCGGTGGACGGATCTCCTCGTAGTCAGCCATGTGGCTGTTGAGGGCGAGGAAACCCAGGGAACGCAGGAGCCGCGCCCCGAGGCCGCGGTAGAGCGGGAACATCGAACCGGCGAGCTTGGCCCCGGCTTCGATGTCGAGGATGCCGAGCTCGGTGCCGATGTCCCAGTGAGCCACCCGCTGATGCTGTGCGTAGGGCGGAAACGGCAGGCCCTCGTCCATGCCTACCCACCAGCGCCGGACCTCGACGTTGTCACTCTCGTCGGCGCCATCGGGTGCCTCGGGCGCCGGCAGGTTGGGGATGAGCAGCAGCTGGTCACGCAGTATCGAGCCCACCGCCTCGGTCGCCTGGGTCGCAACCCGTTCGCGGTCGCCCAGTTCACGGCTCTTCGTGGCGAGCTCGTCCGCCGCCGCGGTGTCCTTGTGGCGCCGCGCCGCGCCCACCTGGCGCGAAAGCTCCTTCACTTCGGCGCGTAGGCTCTCCGCCTCCTGCAGCAGCCTGCGGTGCTCGATGTCCAGCTCGAGGATCTCGTCCAGGGTCTGCGACGAGACCCCGCGCCGGGCCAGGGCGGCCTTCACGAATTCGGGTTCACGACGGAGCTGAGCGAGATCAATCATGCCCCGAAGCCTACCGAGGCGGGCTGGGCGGCCCCGTGGGAACGTCTAGGTTCAGATGTCGTGAGTAACGCAATCGAGGTCACCAACCTGACGGTCACCTTCGGCGATCTGGTCGCCGTCGATGACGTCTCGCTGCACGTCGCCTACGGAGAGGTCGCGAGCCTGCTCGGTCCGAACGGCGCCGGCAAGACCACGGCAGTCGAGACCCTGCTCGGTTTTCGCCCCCCGACCGGCGGGACCGTCCGGCTCCACGGGCTCGATCCGATGCGCGACCACGCCGAGGTCGTCGCTCGGACCGGAGCGCTGCTCCAGCGCGGCGGCGTGTGGTTCCCCATGACCCCCGCCCAGGTGCTCGAGCTCACCGCCACCTACTACGAGGCGCCGCGCAGCCCGAAAGAGCTCCTGGCGCTGCTCGACCTGGAGCGATGCTCGCGAACCCCGTGGCGCCGGCTCAGCGGCGGCGAGCAGCAGCGCACGCTGCTGGCGCTGGCGCTGCTCGGCCGGCCCCGGGTGCTGGTGCTCGACGAGCCCACGACCGCCGTCGACCCCGAGGGCCGACAGGTCATCCGCGAGATCATCCGATCCGAGCGGGACCGGGGTTGCGCGCTGCTGATCACGACCCACGAGCTCGACGAGGCGGAACGCCTCGCCGACTACCTCGTGATCATGCACCGGGGACACGTCGTCGCCCAGGGCACGCTCGACGAGCTCGCGGGAAGCCCCGAGATGATTATCGAGGTCTCCGGGCCTGTCGACCCCGCAAATCTCGCGGCGGTCCTGGACTGCGCCGTCGTCGCCGACGGGCCCCTTCGCGTGCGGTGCGCCGTCGGCTCGACGCCCGAGAGGATTTCGGCGGTGACGACGTACCTCACGAGCGTGCAGGTCGCCATGGTGTCGCTGCGCACCCGGGCGTCGCTCGAGGAGCGTTACCTCGAGCTCATCGCCGACGAGCGAAGCGGGCCGCGCCGGTGAGGGCGTGGTGGGCCCAGACCCGCGCTGAGGTGCGCATGAACGTGCGCCGAGGCGAGACGCTGCTCCTGACCATCGGGATTCCCGTCCTGCTCCTGGTCTTCTTCTCGTTGTCCCACGTCACGACGTCGCCGACGCCGCACCGCATCGACTTCATTGCGCCGGGAATCCTCGCGCTCTGCGTGCTTTCGACGTCGCTCGTGGCGCTGTCGATCTCGACGGGCTTCGAGCGCTCGTTCGGGGTGCTCCGTCGCCTGCACGTGACGCCGCTCGGCCAGCGCCGGCTGATTGGCGCGAAGATCGCCGGCGTGCTCGTCACCGAGACGCTGCAAGTCGTGATCCTGTCGCTCGTGGCGCTCCTGCTCCGGTGGCATCCTCGCGGCGGCGTGGGCGGCGCGCTCTGCGTCGTGGGGCTGCTGATCCTCGGTTCAGCCGGCTGCGCGGGCATTGGCCTGCTGCTCGCGGGAAGGCTCCGCGCCGAGGTCAATCTCGCCGCCAGCAACGGGCTCTATCTGATCCTGCTCCTGCTCTCGGGCATCGTGGTGCCGGTGACGTCGCTGCCGGGCTTCGTGCAGAAGATCGTCGTGGGGCTGCCTTCGGGCGCGCTCGCCGACGGGCTTCACCGCATGCTCGGCCAGGGCGTGGGTCCTTCGAGGGCCGACTGGCTTTCACTCGCGGTCTGGGCGGTTCTCGCACCGCTCTTCGCCGCGCGCACCTTCCGCTTCGATTAATCGGCCCGGTGCAGGGCGCCGATGCCCTTGGACAACTTTGTGGTCGAGATCGCGCCGAAGTACACCTGCTGCACCACGCCCTTGGCGTTCACGAATGCCGTCTCGGGCAGTTGCCCGAACTTGAAGATCCCCGCGGTCACGGCGTCGTTGGGGTCGAAGGCCACCGGGAACGTGACATGGTCCTTCTTGATGAACGACTGCGCCGAGGACCGGCTGTCGCCCGCGTCGATGCCCATCACGATCACGTTGCCCTCCCGGTGGGACAGGACCCACTTCGCCACTTTTGGCATCTCGGCCTTGCACGGCGAGCACCAACTCGCGAAGAAGATGAGCACGCCGGGGTGCCCGGTTGCCCACGGGGCCTTCTCGGTGCCTCCGTGGAGCCCGCTCAAGGAGAAGCTTGCGACCTTGGTGCCATCGAGAGCCGTGGTGGGAAGTCCGTTGCTCGATTTCACGGATCCGCCGGTCAGGATCGACATCACGACGATGAGTGCGACCGCGACGACCGCGCCGATGCCGAGCGACACGAACATCATCGGCGACGGGTGACCCCGCTGCGGCCTAATGGTTTCGGACAAGGACGTCAACCGCCATCAAGACAAACAGCGCCGTCAGGTACGTGATCGAGAAGTGGAACAGCCGCATCGCCTCTCCCACGTCGGCCTTGTCCTGGTGGGCGTGGCGATAGAGGCGGAACGCGTAGAACGTGAAGAGCCCGCCGAGCACCGTCGCCGACACCGCGTAGACCCAGCCCAGGTGGGCGACCGGCCCGATGAACAACGTGAGCGCCCACATGAGCACCGAGTACACCAGGATCTCGAGGGTCGTCCGCCGTAGCGATGCCACGACCGGCATCATCGGGACGTGGGCGGCCTCGTAGTCGTCGCGGTAGCGAACGGCGAGCGCCCAGAAGTGCGGCGGTGTCCAGATGAATATCACCAGGAACAAGAGCACCGGTGTCCAGGTGAGTGAGTTGGTGACCGCGGACCAGCCAATCAGGACGGGCACGGCGCCCGCGGCGCCACCGATCACGATGTTCTGTTTGCTGCGACGCTTCAGCCACACCGTGTAGACCACGACATAGAAGGCGGTCGCGGACATGGCGAGCCACGCCGAGAGTTGATTGACCCAGATCGCGAGCACGGCGAACGCGATGATCTCGAGGGCCACCGCGAAGACGGTCGCCGCGCGAGGACTCATGACGCCGGTGACGAGCGGTCGCCTCTTGGTGCGCTCCATGATCGCGTCGATGTCGCGGTCGATCACCATGTTGAATGCATTGGCGCCACCAGCCGCGAGCGTCCCCCCGACGAGGGTCGCCACGATCAGCCAGAGTCCGGGTATGCCGTTGGCGGCGACGACCATCGTGGGAATCGTCGTCACGAGCAACAGTTCGATGATCCGAGGCTTCGTGAGTGCGACGTAGCCCTTCAGGATCTCCGCGGTCGAGCGAGGGGTACGGGCCGTAATTGTCACAAGGGTTATTCTACGAGTCGCGGGATTACCTAGGCTACGAAGGTGACTTCCTCGCATCGCCGCACGGTCTCGGTTCCGGTTTTTCGTTGGTTTGCCTTCGCTTCCTTCCTCTCCATGATCCTCATCGTGCTCTCGGGCGCGGCGGTGCGACTCACCGGATCGGGCCTCGGGTGCCCCGATTGGCCCACCTGCTTTCGCCACCGCATCTCCGGGTCGCTCAGCATCCACCCGCTGATCGAGTACACCAACCGCATGGTCACGGTCACCCTGGTGATCCTCACCGCGGTCACGTTCGCCGCCTCGTTGCTGCGCAGTCCGAGGAGGCGCGACCTCGTGTCGCTGTCAGCCTCGCTCATCCTCGGAGTCGTCGCCGACGCGGTGCTCGGCGCCTTCGTCGTCTACAGCAAGCTCAACCCATGGCTGGTGTCACTGCACATGCTGCTCTCGCTCGCCATGGTGGTGATCGGCGCGGTCCTGTATCACCGGTCCAAGTACCTCTACGGACCAGGCACGCGCGCCGACGTGCGCGATCCTCACTTTCGCTCGGTGGCGCGGCTCTTGTGGTTGCCGTTCGTCGTGCTCCTGGTGACCGGGACCATGACAACGGGGTCCGGGCCTCACGCCGGCTCGTCCCAGGGCCAGCTCACCGCGCGGCGCCTCCCATTCGCCTTCTCCTCGGCGGCGTGGGTGCATTCGCTCGCGGCGCTCTTGTTCATTGGTCTGGTCGTCGGGCTGCTGCTCGCCATCTGGAAGACCGGCGCCCCCCAGCCGCTCCAGCTCGGCGTGCGCCGGCTCGTCGTGATCGCGCTGATCCAGGGGGCGATCGGCGCCACCCAGTACCTGACGCACGTGCCAGCTTTCCTCGTGGAACTGCACATCGCCGGCGCGGTCTCGCTCACCATTGGAATGACCCAGTTCACGCTGCGCCAAAGTGCGCACGACCGTGAGCCCGGTACTGAGAAGAAACTTCGCGAAGCCACCAGGGTCTAAAGGCCCTACGGTTTCGCGCGCACGAGGTGACATACTGAGTTCAAAGAAGGGGTGGGAGAGCATGGCATTCCTATTGTCATTTGCAGCACTGATTCCGCTGGACCATCTGGGTCATTACATCCAGTGGCATTTCATCGAGATCAGCGTCGCCAATCTAATAGTCATGATTTTGATGGTGCTGACGTTCATCGTCGCGCTTGTGGCGCCGTTTCCCGGGCGTAACCGCAGAAAGGAAAACCGATGAGCACCTCTGAAATCGATCGCCAATGGACGACGCGACTTCGTCGGCGCGTCGAAGGCAAGCTGCCCCCGGAGAAGATGCTCCCCGACACCCAGCCGACCTACGTGTCCTCGTGGATCTACGTCTTTGGCATCGCCACCATGTCGTCACTCGGCGTGGTCATCGGCACCGGATGCATCCTCGCGCTGCGCGGTCCCCAGTGGTGGCACGGCTCGGCCTACGGCCACTTCATCAACTCCATGCACCTCTGGTCGGTGGAGATCTTCTTCTTCACCATGGTCGTGCACCTCTGGGGCAAGTTCGCGATGGCCGCTTGGCGTGGCGGTCGTGCGCTCACCTGGATGACCGGCGTGGTCACGTTCTTCGTGTCGATCGGGGCGGGCTTCACGGGCTACGTGAGCCAGAGCAACTTCGACTCGCAGTGGATCTCCACCCAGGCGAAGGACGGCATCAACGCCACGGGCGCTGGCGCCTACTTCAACGTCTTGAACATGGGCCAGATGCTGATGTGGCACATCGTGCTGCTGCCGATCGGGGCGATCGTCCTGACGGGCATGCACGTGTTGATGGTGCGCATCAAGGGCGTCGTCCCGCCGTTTGAAGAGGGTGCGGAGGTGGCCGAATGACGAAGAAGGCCTTTCGCCCCGACGTCGACGCTCCCAAGTGGAAGGGCGGCTACAGCCCCTACGACATCATCAAGGAGGGCACCATTGCCCTCACCGTGATCCTCGTGCTCACGTTGCTGTTCGCCATCGTCTTCGGGTCACCCGATGAGAAGGCGATCACCATCAAGACGTGGTCGAACGCCGATCCCGTCGACTTCGTGAACACCGCGCTCAGCGAGCTCAACGGGACCTCGACGACCGCCTCGTACGGCGCGCCGTACAACAACGTGCCGGGCAGCGGGCAGGCCATGGGACCCCTGAAGCTCGAGTCGTGGGTCGGGGTCCGGATTCCCGTCAACGCCGCCAGAGACTTCGTCATCAGCCCACTCAAGTCACTGCCCGACCAGCCGGCGCTCGACCAGGACCTGAAGACGTGGTCGGCGGCTTCGACGACCCAGCAGAACTCCTGGCTGTCGGCGTACGGCAAGGCCGTGACGAAGGTCACGATCGTGAAGGGTCAGGTGGTAGTCAACACCACCAACGCCGGACCGCTTCCCGTCATGCTCAACGACCTCACCCAGATGGCCCGCTCGGGCGCTCTGGATCAGGCGTTGATCGCGGGACACGGGTTCTACACGACTGACTACACGAAGCCGCTCCTGTTCATCGCTGACAGCGGCTACCTGGCCAATCTCGCATCCAACCAGCACCTGACGGGCGACCAGTGGGGCATGATGAACGAGACCGGGAGCTACCCCGGACAGGCGTGGCTCTGGCTCTACACCTTCTGGTACCAGATTCCCCCGTTCAACACGAGCGCCAGTGGCGACGCGTTGGTCTTCGCGACAATGGGCGTGCTCTCGCTCCTGCTGCTCTTCGTGCCGTTCATTCCGGGCCTTCGCTCGGTGCCACGCAAGTTGAAGATCTACCGCCTCATCTGGCGCGAGCACTACCAAGACAGCAAGTAGTTCCACGCAGCACACCCCTCATCGAGGTGAACCGAATAGCGGTCACCTCGATGAGGGGCGTTTTCCTTGCGTCGCCGCAGCGATTGGAGTGACGTCGCCGGCGCTGGCACGGGACCTGGAAAGCCCTCGGTTGCCCCACCAACATCCCACCGCCCCGTGCGCCCGTTCCCAGCCGCATCCCTAGACTGGCCGTCGATTGTCGGGTGCGAACGTCACTGCGTCGCACGGCTCACCGACCACTCGCTTGATTTCGAGCCGTGGGCGTCCGACAGTTCCGATCCAAGGATGCGAAGATGACCAGACCACTCGAGCGAGCCAACTACCGACTCACGTTCTTCGTGCTGCTGCTCGGCGCCTCGGCCTTCGCGCTGCTCCAGTCCCTGGTGATCCCCGCCCTTCCGACGATCCAAGCGAGCATGCACACGTCCCAGAACACCGTCACCTGGGTCGTGACCGCGTACCTGCTCTCCGCTTCGATCTTCACACCGATCGTGGGACGCATTGGCGACATGATGGGCAAGGAACGCATGCTCGTGCTCACCCTCGTGGCCATCGCCACCGGCTCGCTGATCGCCGGCCTTGCTCACTCGATCACGGTCCTGATCGTCGCCCGAGCGGTCCAGGGCATTGGTGGCGGCGTCCTGCCGCTGTCGTTCGGCATCATTCGCGACGAATTCCCCCGGGACAAGGTCGCGGGCGGCGTGGGGATCATCGCCGCGATGATCGCAGTCGGCAGCGGCATCGGCCTGGTGATTGCTGGACCCATCGTGAGCGACCTTAATTATCACTGGCTGTTCTGGATTCCCCTCGGCATCATCGTCATCGCCGCCGTGTGCGCGCAGTTCTTCGTTCCCGAGTCGCCGATACGAACCCCGGGACGGGTCGACCTGGGTGCCGCGGCGCTGCTCTCGGCGTGGCTGGTGGCCCTTCTGCTCGGCGTCAGTGAGGGTCCGGTGTGGGGCTGGGGGTCCGCGAAGGTACTCGGATTGATCGCGCTCGCGCTGGTGCTGATCGCCGGATGGATTCGCGTGGAGACGAAGTCCGCCCAGCCGCTGATCGACATGACGATGATGCGCGTGCCCGCGGTATGGACCAACAACCTCGTCGCGTTCCTCTTCGGTGTCGGCATGTACTCGGTCTTCGCCTTCCTGCCCGAATTCCTCCAGACCCCCAGGAGCGCCGGCTACGGCTTCGGGGCCTCGATCATCAGGTCGGGACTGTTCCTGCTGCCCCAGACCGTCATGATGTTCATCTTCGGCCTGCTCGCGGGACGCATCGCCGCTCGGATCGGCTCGAAGTTCGCCGTGATCATCGGGTCGGTGGTCTCGTGCGCCGGTTACGCCATGCTGGCCTTCGCCCATTCGTACGCGTGGCAGATCTACGTGGTCGGCGTCCTGCTCGGGATCGGGATGGGCCTCGCATTCTCGGCGATGTCCAACCTCATCGTCCAGGCGGTCCCCGCCGCCCAGACCGGGGCCGCGAGCGGCATGAACGCCAACATCCGGACCATCGGCGGAGCCGTGGGAGCGGCGGTCATGTCGAGCATCGTCACCTCGAGGATGCTGCACGGAGGACTGCCCGCCGAGTCGGGCTACACCGACGGTTTCCTCTTCATCGCGATCGTCACGCTGTTCGCGATCGTCGCGGCGCTCTTCATCCCCTCCGCGAAGGCCCCGAGCGCGGACGAGCACCACATGGCGCACGCGGAACTGGCGATCGTGCCGGGCGGAACCATCACCGAGGGCTGACGAACCGGCAGGCCGGGTTGACACGGTGGCGCCGGCACGGCACTCTTGTGCAGTGCACTGCGCGCTCGGGACCGGTCGCCTGACGCCGTAGCCGCGCTTGACTCAGTACTGGAGAGGACCATCTTGTTGAGCCCTGGCGACGAAGCGCGGATCGATTCGCTCGTGGCGCAGATGACCCTCGATGAGAAGGCGTCACTCACGGGAGGTGCCGACGTCTGGCATCTTCCCGCGGTCGCGCGCCTCGGCATCGCCAGCATCAAGATGTCCGACGGTCCCTCGGGGGTGCGCGGACAGCACCACGACATGCGCCGTTCCCTCTCGTTTCCCTGCGGCATGGCGGTGGGCGCAACGTGGAATGTCGAGCTCGCCTCTCGCTACGGCTCGGCGCTCGCCGAAGAGGCCCTCGCCAAGGGCGTGCACGTCCTGTTGGGACCGACCGTCGGGATTCCTCGCACTCCATTCGGGGGCCGGGTGTTCGAGTCGTTCGCGGAGGACCCGAAACTCAGCGCCGCGATGGCGGTCGCCTACATCAGGGGTGCCCAGGGCGACGGGGTGGCGTGCTGCGTCAAGCACTTCGCCTGCAACGACCAAGAATTCGAGCGGATGACGATCAGCGCCGAGCTGAGTGAACGGACACTGCGCGAAGTCCATCTCGCCCCCTTCGAGGCCGCGGTCCTCGACGCCGAAGTGCTGTCGGTGATGAGCGCGTACAACCGGGTGGCGGGCATCTACTGCAGCGAGCACCCGGACCTGCTCGGTCGCATCCTGAAGCGGGAGTGGGGATTCGAAGGCGCCGTGATCTCGGACTGGCTCGCCGCTCACAGCACCGTCGACGCCGCGACCGCCGGACTCGATGTCGAGATGCCCGGTCCGCCTCGTTACTTCGGCGCGCCGTTGGCGGACGCGGTGCGCGCCCACGAACTCGGCGGCGGGGTGCTCGACGAACAGGTGCGGCGGATCCTTCGCATCGCCGCTCACACCGGCGCCCTCGATCACCCGACCCGAGCCGACGAGCCGCAGGATCCATCCGATCCCTCCCGACGCGCCCTCGCTCGCGAACTCGCCGTCGACGCGACGGTGCTGCTCGCCAACGACGGTGTGCTGCCGCTCGATCCCTCCTTGCGTTCCATCGTGGTCATCGGGCCGAGCGGCGACCGCCTCGTCGGCGGCGGCGGCGGAAGCTCCAAGGTGCTGGCGCACCGGGCCTACTCGCTGGTGAGCGAATTGCGCGACCGGTTCCCCGGGGCGACGGTCGTCCACGAGCCCGGATGCAGCCTCGGCGACGAGATCCCACCCATCGATCCCCAACTCCTCGGCGAGGGAATGCGGCTCGACTACTTCAACGGCGAGTTCAGCGGTGACGTTGCGCATCGCGACACGCTCCTGACGGGGAGCTTCGTGGCCATCGGCGACCCCGCGCCGGGCGTCGGCTACCAGGACTTCTCGATTCGCGCGACCACGGCCTTCCGGCCCGACCGGACTGGCCCGTGGCAACTCGCGTTGAGCGCGACGGGCAGAGCGCGAGTGCTCCTCGACGGCGAGGTGCTGCTCGACAACGCCGACTCGGCGCCTGGCAAGTCCTTCTACGGGCTCGGCAGCGAGCAGGCGTCGGTCGTGATCGACCTCGTCGCGGGACGCGACCACACGTTGGTGACCGAGATCCACTCAACCCAGTTGCCGCTGGCGGGATTCGAACTGGCCGCGGCCGGTCCCCAGGAGGACAATCTCATGCAGCGCGCCGTCGACGCCGCCGCACGCGCCGATGTCGCCATCGTCGTCGTCGGTTCATCGGGCACTTCTGAGACCGAAGGGGCCGATCGGACCGACCTCCGTCTCATCGGCGACCAGGACGAGCTGGTCGAGCGCATCATCGTCGCCAACCCCCGCACCATCGTCGTGCTCAACATCGGCGCCCCGGTGGAGACCCCATGGGCCGCGGGCGCGGCCGCCGTACTCAACTGCTGGTATCCGGGCGAAGAGGGGGCACCGGCGCTCGCCCAGATCCTTGCCGGCGAGGTCGATCCCGGCGGCCGCCTCCCCATCACCTTCCCCGCGAGACTCGAGGACAATCCCACCCACGGCGAGTGGTATCCGGGGACCGACGGTCGGGTCACCTACGGCGAAGGCGTCTTCGTTGGCTACCGGCACTACGACGCGCGCGGCATCGAGCCGGCGTTCGCGTTCGGGCACGGACTCTCCTACTCCTCATTCGCGTACGGCGCACCTCGCGTGGACGTCGAGGGTCGCCGCGTGAGGGTTTCACTGTCCGTCACGAACACGGGTGTCCGCGCAGGCCGCGACGTCGTCCAGCTCTACGTGCGCGAGGTGAGTCCTTCGGTGGAGCGGCCGGAGAAGGAGTTGAAGGCGTTCGAGAAGATCCACCTGGCACCGGGCGCGACTGCACAGGTTTCGTTCGATCTCGAAGAGCGCGACTTCTCCTTCTGGGATGAGCAGACCCACGGCTGGACCGTCAAGCCTGGCGACTTCGAAGTGGTGGTGGGGGCCTCGTCGCGAGACCTGCGCCATCGCGCGACGATCGCCATTGACTGAAGGCACGCCGCCCCACGTCGGCGAGTCGCCGGACGCGAGGACCTGGACCAGGCTCCAGAAGCCCCCCTCTCCGGATTGACTGCCCGGGGGGCGGTTCAAGGCTTCTCGCAGTCCGATCCGCGACTTCTTCGACACCAAACAGGTGCGATGTCGTGAAGCTCACGCTCGGTGTGGCAACGGAACTCGAGCACCTGGCCTCTCCCGGATCATGCAAATCGCTCCACCACGTACGCGAGAGCTTGACGCCGTGGTCTCTCGGTACGCGAAAGCGAGTGGGCGTGCATCTGATTCGAGCCTAAGTCAGTCTCTTCGGATTCCTCCCCGTCGCGCTCATCATGACCACGGCCGGCTTCACCCGCAATCGTGGTCTCAGCTTCTACGGGGAGCACTGGTCCACCGCGGTGCCGCACTGAGCGGGCTCGGGGCCTGCGACTACTTCCTGCTGTCCGCAGCCAACTCCCTGCCCGACGCCGAACGGCGGTACCGGCGGCTTTCGCTGCCAATCGACCTCGTGCCCTGCTTCTACTCGGCATCCTGCTGACACCGGACACGGTGAACTCCTTCTTCAACTGGAGCCGCAACATCGCCGGTGCACTCCGGTTCCTCCACGAGCTGTCGTTCTCCACGTGGCTGGCTGATCGCTGTTTCGCCAACCCAATGGTCTGGTCGTTGATCGTGCTCGAGCTGGTCGTCACGGCGTTGGCGATGCTCTCCGACTTCCACGTCCTGGTGCACTTGAGCGAGGGCATACCGGTCTTCCAGTTGATCTTCAGCACGTTGCTCGTCTACGCCGCATCGAGATACCTCGAAGAACTCGATCGAGAAGCGAACGCGTCGAACCCGTGACGTCGAACCCCGCCCGATGTTTCGTCGCGTACGATGGTGAGCACACCGCGAGGGACCCCGGGCCACGAGCGGCCAGCGCGTGCGCCATCAAGCATCCCCCCACCAAACCCCTCATGAATAGGAAAGCAGCCACCGATGCCAGAGCGACTTCAAGGCCTCCGTACGTCAGTCGAGCACCTACACTCCGTCGCCGATCGCATCGACTCGGCGAACTACGGGTCCCCTGCCCACCCCAGCGAATGGTCGATCGCCGACACGTTCTCGCACATCGGCTCGGGCGCGGTCATCATGAAGAGGCGATTCGAGGACTCGGTCGCGCGTCGAGAACCTGACCCTGCCTTCAACCCATCGGTGTGGGATGAATGGAACGCGAAGGCGCCCGCGGCCCAGGTGGCTGACTCGCTCGTGGCCGATGCCGCCCTGCTCGAATGCCTCGAAGGCGCGACCGCGGAGGAGCGCGCTGCCGTCCATTTCGCCATGGGCCCGATGACCTTTGATTTTGACGGTCTCGTCGGGCTCCGCTTGGGCGAACACGTACTGCACACCTGGGACATCGAGGTGACTCTCGATCCCACCGCCACGCTGCCCAACGACGCCGCCAACTTGATTCTCGACAACATCCACATGATCGTCGGTTTTGCCGGAAAGCCGTCCGGCGAGGAGAAGACGCTGACCGTGCGAACGCTTGACCCTGTTCGCGACTTCTCGCTCGTCTTTGGAACGGATTCGGTCAGCCTGGTCGACGCTGCCCACGAGGGTGCGGTCGATCTCGAGCTGCCCGCCGAGACGTTCGTGCGCCTGATCTACGGCCGACTCGACGCGGACCACACGCCGTCAGAGGTTGACGAGGTTGAAATCGACGCATTACGCAAGGCGTTCCCTGGCTTCTGACGCAGCCTGCGACCATCGTCAATCCTCCCGGATGGGCACGGCCCGAGGGCGAAGGGCGAAATCCCCTCTCTTCATCGCACCTGCACCGAGCGACACGCAAGCATGAGAGCGGTGCGCCCGGACGACTGGGAAATAGAGTCGGTTCGGTTTGCCCGCTCAGGGCTCAATGGCCCTACGCGGTGGTGAATCGGAAGGGCTTGCTTGAGCAAGCCACCAGAGTGGAGACGATGGGGATCGAACCCACGACCTCAGGCTTGCAAAGCCCGCGCTCTACCAACTGAGCTACATCCCCAAAAGGGACTCCATCCTACCAAACGATTCGTCATTCGGGTTGGTGGCGGCGAAGGGCCCTCGCACGCTGGCGGTCGATGCGGAGCAATTGGCGCTCCACGTCGGCCCAGTGCAGCGGCGACTCATCGACTGAAACCCCTCGATCCTCGGCGTTGAAGAACATCGTGAACGCGATCGCCCACATGGGGATGTAGCAGCCGAGTTTCGCGACGAATCCCGCAAGTTGCTGATCGAACAGCGGGGTCATGTGCAACAGCGCGTACTGGTTGTGCAGGTCCGGGTAGAGCGAGTGCCGAGAGAAGATCCAGACGAACGACAGGCTGGTCACTACGATCGCCGAACCGAAGATGTAGCCCGCGGTCGCCGCCGGCGAGAGCCGCTTCGCCCCGGGCATCACCGAGAGAGCCGGCACCCACAGCAGGAAGCCGATGATGAGCACGCCGAGGATGATGACGTCGCGTCCGAAGCTCGAACGCGCGCCCCAGTCGACCACGGGCGTCATCAACGTTGCGGTGCCGAGGACCGTCACCGACACGACGGCGACACCCGGATGCGACAGGATGCGCACCACGAAATCGACGGGCCGCGGCCGCGTGAGCTTGGAGAGCACCGTGGTCGGGGTCGCCTTCAAGAGCATCGGGGCCACGAAGAGCATGATCACCAGGCGCTGCACGGTCGCCACCGTGAGCGACACCGACGCCGCGAGGTCTCCGATCGGCCACATCGTCACCACCGTGAAGGCAAGCAGCGCAAACAGCGTCTGACGGCGCTGGACCGGGGAGGTGACGACGAAGTGATGGGCGACGCCCGCCGCCACTATCGCCAGCAGCTCGATCAGATGCAGGTGGAACGGCAGCAACGAGGTCACGTCGCTACGGTAATACCACCTCGGGCGACGTCGCCCTTGAGCGCCTCGTAGTCAGCACGGTTGCGGTCCCGGTAGGCTAGAGCGAAGGCCGCCATCGACTCCTCGAAGCGGTCGCCCTTGCCCAGGTAGCCAGCGATTTCGGCCCCCCGACCAGAGCGGGCGTGCGCGCGGGCGAGGGTCCACGAGCAGAGTCGGCCGTAGGCGACGAGCAGGGACTCGTCGAGCCGTTCGACGTCCACCGACGCCTTGTTGTCGTAGAGCTGGCGGACGTAGAAGCTCCGTGGCCGGTCGGCGAACTGGGTCGTGTGCCATCCGAGGAAGGCGTCCGAGGTCGCCTGCATCAGTTTCTGGCCGCGCACCACCCGCTCTCCCGCCTCCAGCGTTTCTTCGGTGGCGCGCGCGTCGGCCAGCACCGACCGCTGCGCCTCCTTGATCTGCAGGAAGAACGGATCGCGGTCGTCACGACCAACGAGCAGCACGGCGAAGCACTCGGTGCCCACCGAGCCGACGCCGACGACATGACGGGCGGCGTCACGGACCCGAAACTGCTTCAGGAGCACCTGGCGGTCACTGCTCAGGGTAACCCCGTAGCCCGCGATGATGCCGTAGACCTCGGCGACGCCGAGCGACCCGCCGTCGCTGGCGTCCAGGCGTGTGAAGTGGGGGGGATCGACGACGATCGTCGGTCCTTCGTCACCGTAGACGACCACCTTCGAGAACGCGCATGCTGCGTCGGTCTCCTTGGCGCTCTGCACGACGTCGTCCACCTTCCTCTTGGCACTGTCGGAGAAGAACCCCTTGAGGTCGCTCATCACCGAGTCGGTGTCGAGCCTCGCGTACCAGACCTCGAGCCGTGTCTGCTCGGCGAAACGCATCATCGAACCGCGGTACTCGCGCGCCGCCGCGAGCGCGATCCTCTCCTGCTGGCGCGCGCTGTGCCCGAGTTGCTCGGAAGCGATCGCGAGCGAGGCCACGAGACGCTTCACGTCCCACTCGAAGGGGGCGACGTCGGTCTCGTCGAAGTCATTGACGTCGAACACCATCTGACGCTCGGGTGACGAGAAGACGCCGAAGTTGCAGAGATGGGCATCGCCGCAGATCTGAACCTCGAGCGACGTGCTGGCACCGCGCACGAGATCGTCCGCCATCAGGAGTGCCGCGCCACGGTAGAACGCCAACGGGCTCTCGAGCATCCTCGCGTAGCGCAGCGGCAGAAGGTTGGCGACCCTGGTCGCGCCCTGCTCGCGAAGGCGCGCCACCGCGTCATAGCCCTCGGGGCGTTCGCTCAGCGTCGCGAGCGACAGGCGCGGCGTCGTCGAACGGATCGACCGACCGTAACGCTTCCTCACCTCCACGACGGAAACGTCTTGCGAATTCACGAGACGCTCGCCGATGATGGCACAGCACGCTTCGCGCCGACGCGCTGGCCGATCCTCGTGATGACGAGGATCCCGATGATGAGGTCGGTCACGAGGATGAAGCCAGGGAACAGCGCGCCCGCCGTCGTCACGTGCTTCAGCGTCAGCAGCGTGATACCGCAGTTCACACATCCCATGAAGAAGACCCGGGACGACTCGGTCTGGGGGGCGATCCATGACTTGCGCAGGGTTGGCAGGGCCGCAATCTGATCGGCCGCGACAAAAGAGATGAGCGCGATAGTCGGCTGGTTGACGAAGAACCAGAACGCGAGGCCCGCCGCCGACACCAGACCGCAGAAGACATCGAACTTCCCGATCTTCCAGACGCTCTGCGGGTTCTTGAACGAGACCGCGACGACGATGCACGGAACCAAACCGAGCATCAACGTCATCACCGACGCGAGTCCCACGTGCTGTTGGATCTCCACCGCGAAACCGAGAACACCCTCGACTCCCCAGAGCCCCCAAGTGACTCGATTGGGCGACGTCACCCCGCGCAGGGTGTCGGCTATGTAGCCGTGGGCCCCCACCAGCGACAGGACGGCCGCGAGGAAGACGAAGCGTGGATCGATCACCCTTCAAGTCTGCCCGTTTCACGACCGTGCCGGCCGACGAGGGCAAGTTCTCTTGTTTTTCCCGAGTCCAGTAGCCTCGACATTTGTGGATGCGAAGACTTTTATGGGGATGTCACGCATCTCCGAGGACAGCTGGGGCTTCGAGGTCACTGAACGCCTGATCACGCCGGGCCGATTCCTCTTCGGGGGCTGCGGTCTCGCCTCGGGCCTCGTGGCTCTGGAAGAAGCGAGCGGGCGACCCACGATCTGGGCGACTGCCCAGTATCTTTCGTACGCACCGCTCGGAGCCCACGTGACGGTGAAGACGGATCTCTGCGTGGTGGGCGGCAATGTCACCCAAGCCCGCTCTACGACCTACTTCGAAGAGCGCGAAGTCCTCACGGTCAACGCCGCACTCGGACGGGGCGAGCTGTCGTCGCCCGTCCCGTGGGTGACCATGGCTGACGTGCCCGACCCCGAGGACTGCCCCCCTCGAATCATGCCCAAGCGCTTCGACAGTTCGATATTCAATCACGTCGAGACCCGAATCGCCATCGGACGATCCATGGAAGGGATCGACGGTAGTCCCGGTTCACCGGTCTCGGCTCTCTGGTCGCGGGTGCCCGGCCACATGGAGCCGTCCGCCGCGACACTCGCAATCTTCGGTGACTACGTGGCGGGCGGTGTCACCCAGCCCCTCGGCGCGCACACGATGGGCCGCAGCCTCGACAACACGATCAGAATCGCCACGCTTGAACCAACGGAATGGGTGCTCTGCGAAATCCACATGCACGCGCTGGCTGGCGGCTTCGCCCAGGGCACAGCATTTCTGTGGAGCCGCACCGGCACTCTTCTCGCCACAGCCAGCCAGTCGATCGCCTCAAAAATCTGGGACCCTGAGTCCTTCTAGGGCTTCAGTTGGTCTGGTGTAGATTGGTACCCCTTAGGGGCTATAGCTCAGTCGGTTAGAGCGCGTCACTGATAATGACGAGGTCGTAAGTTCGATTCTTACTAGCCCCACCAGCACCTACACCAAAGGG
>Ga0182014_10001494_pt1 | contig 31121 bp, 30 predicted proteins | sample 612S2DmetaG_FD_120489 | JGI IMG/M metagenome (GOLD analysis project Ga0182014, IMG submission 120489) | Permafrost microbial communities from Stordalen Mire, Sweden - 612S2D metaG | ecosystem: Environmental > Terrestrial > Soil > Wetlands > Permafrost | place: Sweden: Stordalen | collected... | reverse complement strand
CTCCTGAAAAAGACGTTCGCGGACTTTATGAAGAGGCCGCGGTACCCGAGTCCAGCATTCTATCAACTGCCGCGGTCACCTGCTCCAGCGCGGACAGATAGCGCGCAAAAACGTCCACCACATCGAAGTGTTTGCGGTTGGATTTCCGCTCTCTGACGTCGAGCACGTGGAGAATGCCCGAGGCGTCGAAGGCAACTTGTTTTGCCAACGCCTGCACCGCCTCGCGTTTTGCAACCGGGGCGGGTTGGCCAAGCACAATGAGAGCGTGGCGGAAGAGCGTGGCGAACGACGAAACCGAGCGCAGCAACACTTCCCACAGGCGCGAGTCATTGCCGGAGGCGAGGACCGCGTGCTGGCGCAGGAGCGCGAGTTTTTCGCGCAGTTCATACTCGACCTGCAAACGGTGCAGGTTTGCCGGAATCGACAGGCCTTGCAGAACATCCTCGCCGAAAAGAATGCGATGGTGCCGTTGCATATCGATGAGTTCGATAGTGAACACGTCGGTGGAACGGACGATCTCATCGCGAGTCATGAAGAGCGGAGGCGGCTGTTTCTGCGCGTTCCACCACTTGAGGGCGGGAGCAAACGCCTGCAATGCGGCGAAGGAGCTGTCGCGAATGACGCAGAACAGATTGACGTTCGAGAATTCGGGATGAAAATCGCCGGCGACGGCGGATCCGTACAGGATCACGCTCTCCAGGTTCGCTCCGGCCGCCGAGCGCAGCCGACTGACAAATTCGTCGATCTTTTTCTTGGGAAGCATATTTTCGGGAAGCATTTTTTCTGAAGCCATTTCGTCCTCGCTGTCTACCAACTGCTGCTGGCGCCGCCGCCACCGGAACTGCCGCCGCCGAATCCGCCAAAGCCGCCGCCACCGCCAAAGCCGCCGCCACCGCCGAATCCGCCGCCGCGGCCGCCACCGCCAAACATTCCAGAAAAGAGCATCCAGAAAAGCACGCTGCGAAGGGGAGTAAAGAGAACAATGAGGATGACGATAATCACCAGCACAATTCCGCCGAGCGAGATGCCTCCGCCTGGCCTCTCGACCGGTGCCTGTGACGGCGGTGCCATTTGCGGGGTGGTGACTTGGACGCCGGCGTCCTGGGCGATGACGTCCGCGATCCGCGAAGTGACGAGCAGGAGGGCCTGGCTATAGTTGCCGGCGCGCATGAGTGGGATCGCTTCGCGCTGAAATCCGCCGACCTTGCCGTCGGGCAGGATGGGCTCGAGCCCGTAGCCAACCTCGACGCGGGCGCGGTGATCGTCGATGGCATACAGAATCAGAACGCCGCGGTTGGTGGACTTGCTGCCTACTCCCCACTGATGGAAGAGGTCGACGGCGTAGCTTTCGACATCGGAGCCATCGAGCGTGTGAATGGTGACGACGGCGATCTGGGCGTGCGCCTTCTGGTCGATTTCGCGGCAGATGTTGTCCATCTGCGCGATGGTGTTCTGGTCCAGAACGTGAGCGAAATCGTTGACGTAATCGGTGGCTTTGAGCTGAGTGATGGGTTCGGCCTGCGCTGGCGGGACGAGTAGAAGAGCACAGGCCACAAACAGACACCATTTTGTGCGCGAACGCATGGGAAGCAAAATTGTACAGGAGGCTGTGACCAAGGCGGGTTAGTTCAGCGGCAGATCTTGCCGGTGGTCCGGTGAGCTTTTGCCGAGTTGAGGGGCAGCGAGGAGGCGATCGGTTCGCCGTGCGTGGAAGGCGACGGTTCCTGGGCCGCGTGCTTGCCGCGCGGAAGGCTGATTTGCTCACGCTCGCGGCTTTGGGCACAAAGCTGCTGGTGTTCATTGGTTTGCCTTTCTTGGCTCTGGGGCAATGGAAGGCCAGTTGCAGTTTGTTTTCGGAGCCGATTGCGATTGGCTTTTAGTTCAGTGCGGAACCCTGTACGTTCGTGACACAGCGCGCCCTAAGCAGTTCGGGCGGTGTGCCCGATGTAACTAAACAGTGATTCGTTTTAGCAGCTGTGTATATCCGTGAGTTCGGAGGGAACGATGGCAACCCAAGCTATTTCCGGCAGTTCGCTGTATCAAGAGATCCAGGCTTTCTATCAGACGCGCGGTTCCGACCTGAAACAACTCGGCAGCGCGCTCCAGTCGGGCGACGCGAATTCTGCGCAACAGATTTTTAACTCGCTTGTGAATCTGGGCCAAAGTGGTCCATTCAGTGATGCCGCCCCGTTTGCGAAGTCCGACCGGGAGACGGCGTTCCAGACCATAGGAACGGACTTGCAAGCGGGCGATTTGGCGGGAGCGCAGAGCGCGTTTGCGACGCTAGAGAACGAGATTAAGGGCAACACGGCCGCATCTGGGTTGACGCAGGCTGCGGATACGGTGGACATTAGCGGCACAAGTTCGGCGAGCGGAAACCAGGCGACTGAGGCCACGGGTTCCATCTACCAGCAACTTCAGGCCTTCCGGCAAGAGCGAAAGGCGGATATTTCGCAACTAGCGAGCGATCTGCAATCGGGCGATGTGGCGGGAGCGCAAAGTGACTACACAGCCTTGCAGCAACTGGGGCAAACTGGCCCGTTCAAGGATGGTGGACCGTTTGGCAAAGCGAACCGGGAGCAGGACTTTACTGCGATTGGGCAGGCGCTGCAATCCGGAGACCTGGCCGGGGCGCAACAGGCCTTTCAGACGTTAGAGCAGACCTTTGGAAGCCAGGGGCATCAGCCGGTGCCGCCGGTCCAAGAAGGCGGAGCAATCACTGCGCCGCCAGTCGTGGTGGCGCATCAGCCGGTGCCACCGGTCAGCGATACTTCCGCAACCGTGGACGTATTCAGTTGAGTCAAGTCGAGCCGCTTACCTGGAAACACAACCGAGTCCCAGGTAGAGAGAAGGTCTTGCAGCCGAGCGCCGCCTCCCCGTCGCTCGTGCGCTATCCTCGAGCGGTCAGCACCGGACAGCGCGCTTCCGAGACAACCCGATACGCCGTGGTGCCAAAATGGCGGTCGGCGCGATCCAGGGAGCCCGCGCCGCGCACCCCCATAACGATCAGGTCGATGGCGGCATCAGCAGCGACTTTGAGAATGCATTCCGCCGGCGATCCGAATTCCACCCGGAATTCCTGTTGCAAACCGGGCGGCGCGGAGACCAGTTCCCGCAATCGCTGAATAAAGAACTGTTCGAATCGTGTAAGGGTTTGTGGATCTTCGGCGACGTTGGATACCACGTGAACCGTGATCAGACGGGCCGCGAACCTGTGCGCCAAAGAGAAAGCGCAATTCATGGCGCGCACACAATCAGTTGAGAAATCGGCTGCGAACAGGATGTTTCGAGGCCGGCGCTCAGGCACGAACTCGTGGCTTTGCGGGCCCACGGTCAGAACTGGGCGCTGTGCCAATCGGAGAGTTTCTTCAGCGACGGCCCCCATCAGCAACTTCTGCACTCCACAACGGCCATGTGTTCCGAGAGCGACTACGTCAATGCTGTACTTTGCGGCGGCCGCTTTAAGCGTTTCCCAAATTTCCCCTTCTTCCAGAAGAACCTCGTGTGGGACGCTACCGAAAGATGTTTCGTTCACCAATTCGTCCATTCGTTTCCGCGCGTAGGTTTTAATGCGCTCTCCGATTTCCGATAGCAACGCCGGGGGCAAGAACTCGAACATTTCCGGGGAGATCACATGTGCGATGTAAACCTTCCCGCTATACTGCGCCGCCAATGCGACCGCATAGGGTAGAGCCAATTCGGATGAAGTCGAGAAATCGGTCACGAATAAAACGTTGCCAAACTGGATTTCACCGGCTGCAAGGAGGCTATCCATAGTGTGCCTGCCGTCAACTATACGCCCGGTCTGGCCGTGGTTGGAATGCCGCGCAGATTCCATCGTGGAGGAGATTCTAACCGACGCGTAGCGGCTCAAGTTCGACGCGCTGAGGAAACTTGCGTTACAGTCCAACTTGGGCGGGAACGTCCTGAGAACGGTGGCCACAGCGAATTTTGACTCTTAGGTGGATGCGCGATGCTGAGCATTAAAAGAATCTTTTGCCGGTTGATATCCCGATCACTTCACTGGGCGTGATTCATCACGCTGCGACGTTGGCTCGCCATTTCCGTTCTGAGATCGTGATGTTGCACGTTGTGACGGCTGAGAGCCACGCTGCCGGCGTGCCGGAGATTAGCGGCGAGATCGATGGTTGGGATCTGCTTGCAGAGATTACTAAAGAGGCCAAGAGCCTGGAGCCGTCTTCCGGGTCCGTGCTAGACGGTATTGCCATCCGGGGCGTCTTGTTAAAAGGTAACCCGGCCCGGGCAATTGTACAGATGGCTCAGGTGGAAAGCGCCGACCTGATTATGATGCCTTCTCATGGCTCCGTGTTCGAGCAGTTTCTTCTGGGCTCAGTAACGGCAAGAGTATTACACGGGAGCGAGTGTCCAGTTTGGACCGGCGCTCACGTCGAAAAACTGCCCGTGCGGGAATTTCCCATTCGCAACGTACTCTGCGCGATCGACCTTGGCCCCAATAGTCGCAAAGCCGCGTCGTGGGCCGCGCAAATGGCCGCCGAATTCGGTGCTCGTCTTACGCTCGTCCACGTCACGGCCTCGGTAGAGCTATGGGGACCTGGCGGCACCTACGTCGATCCAAGATTGAAACAGGAACTGGTCGGCGATGCTTCTCAGCATCTCCAGGAGCTTCAGCAGGAGATGGGCATTAACGCCGACGTATTAGTCGGTAGTGGTGACGTGCCAAAGGTGCTGAGCCAAGCTTCGCAGCGGACGAAAGCGGATTTGCTGGTAACCGGCTGCTACCCTTATGGTGGCAACCTGCTGATCCACGGCTACGCAATTATTTGTGCGGTGCAGATTCCAGTTTTGAGCGTGTAATTGCAAGCCGGTTGCGCAAGGGCCGAGAGAATCGAACAGCAACCTTCCGCGCGCACGGATAAGAGACTGGCGTGAACGTCGACGCAACGATACTACTGAGCCGAACGTACCGCCTCCGCTGTACTCGCCGTTTCAATTCCTCACGGTCAATACGGAGCAACTGGCGCCGCACACTACCTCATACGCCGTAGCCCACGGCAGATGGGTCTTTGCGTCGATGTGGCCCGAGCGGTGCAAACCCAAAATGATCGCATCGGCTTTGAGGTTACTGGCCGTCTGCAAGATCTTTTCACTCGGCGAACCGAACTCGACTAAGTACGCCGGTTCGGCGGCCAGTTTGGCGCTCTGAGACACCAACTCCGCAAGCCGCCGCAAGCTTGTCATCCGGGCGTTCTCTCGCGTCTGCATAACATCACCGGCCGTGGGACGGTTCACGCCCTCCGGTGTTGGGGCCGCAGCGAGAACGTGGAGCAAAACGAGTTTCGTTCCAAAGTGATTGGCGGACGAGATCGCATAGGGCAGAGCGCGTAGCGAGGGTTCACCGAAGTCCGTGGCGAACAAGAACGGCCGAATGGCTCGGCTACCATCGACCGGGGAATCCTGCAAAGAACCCGGACCCACGGTTAGAACCAGGCATTCCGAGTGTCGAAAGATGTGTTCCGCCACCGAGCCGAGGAGTAGCTTTCCCAAACCTCGTCGAGCGTGTGTGCCGATGACGACCAGTTCTACTTGCTCTTGCCGGACTACTTTTTCCAGCTCTTCCCAAACATTGCCCTGGCAGACGATGATCTCATGGCGCAGACTGGCCAGCGCTCCACTCTGAAGAAGTCGGGCCTCCAATTGACGGGCATCTCTCCAAACGATCTCGGTGACCGTATTTACGGCCTCTGGACCTGCGAGCGTGAAGCCGATTGAGGAGACCACGTGCGCCAGGTAAAGCTTCGCCCCATAGTGGCGGGCAATGGCCAGAGCATGGCGGAGGGCTTTTTCCGATGCTTCCGAGAAATCGGTTGCAATCAGGACCGACTTCAGTTGAAGGTCTCCAGTCGCTGAGACGAGTGACATGCGAACCTCCTCCAGCGCTGCGCCAGGACAAGCGCCTGCGTCTCTCAAGCAAACGCCCCAATTATCGTAATGCAGTTCTGGCACCATCAACAAACGCTTCTACTCGTCCAGTCGATGGGTGACACTTTTCATTCCCTTCGTGGAGATGAGTTCTGGCGCCGAGACTGTTGCGGGGTCAGGTTGCAGAGCGCCTGAGGGCAAAGGCGCTCAGCACGACGAGATCGCGAAAGCTGTGAATTACAATACATACATTCAGCCCTGAGTCGCAGTCTCTGCACAGGAGGACGATACGGACGACGGAGCTTGGCAGGGTGCTGGTTAGATTCGAGCATTCCTGCGAGATCGGTTGCGCCACAGTTAGTGCACTTTAATCCCGACTCTTATGCGCTCAACGTACTCTCGGATGTTCGCCGCGGCGGCGACGCTTTTCCTGGTAGTGGGGGCGGGCATTGGTCAAAACACAACGCGAATCACGGACACGGTGCAGTGGCGGGCGGGTTCATGTTTGTGGGGACTTTAAGTTTTGAGGCGTGAACAAAAAACCCTCTCCCCAGTAATACGGGGAGAGGGCCGGTGCAGTCTAAACGTGTTTTAGTCGTCGTCTCCGTCACGAGCAGGAGCAGCATTGTTGAACTCGCTCGCGGGCCGAACCGTATCCTCGCCGGGGTAGGGGCGAGTAAAGCCGGTGGCTTCGTACCAGTTGAGGTGGTTAACCGTGTCCGGGTCTTCCGAGTCTGGCTTTTGGTACTTGCCAGCGAAGATCTCCGCCTTCTTTGCCATCCACCCAGCCCGCAGAGCCTGAACCTTCGGGCTCTCTTTCACCGTGGACTGCGGCTTAGACTGAGCCCTTGACGCAGAACACGACGGCGGGAGGGTCTGAGTTGGAGTCTGGCTATTGCCCGTGTTCAGCGCGTAGGCGGCTGGCACGTAGTTCCACGGCAGGAAGTTGCTTGCCGGGGGGCTATCCAGGAAGAGCGTGCTCATCGGCGAGGCCACGAGGTCATTCTGGTTCATGGGCTTGATGCCGAGGATCTGCTCGATGGTGCGGGTCAAGTTGACCTGCGTGTAGAAGGTGCTGTCTACGTACGGTGCGTCCCCGGTACTCTGGATGACGTAGGGGCTGATGACATAGCCAGGGCTGCGGTGACCATCGACGTGGTCGACGCCGTTCTGCGCGTCGTCTTCCTCCACAAAGATCGCCGAAGTCGCCCAAGCAGGGCTGTTGCTGATGGCCGCGACGTAGCGCCCAAGGGCCAGGTCGTTATCGGACTGCCCGGCTTGCCCGGTAACCGGGCCGCCGGTATGGTCGGAACTGATCCACATGAATTCCAACTGAGGCAACGTTCCCTTCGCCACGTCATTCTGGAAGTCTTCATTCCAGACGTCAAAGCGGAACTGGTCGGGGATGCCCAAGTCGAACTGCGGATAGTTCTGGACCGTGTTGTTAATCAGGTTCGGGAGCGGGGAGTACGAGGAGACCGTGTTGAAGTTATAAAGCTGGGGTTCGTTGCCAGCCTCGTAACAGGTTATGTCGTTGTAGAAATCGATCCACAGCGGCTCTGCGGTCGAGCCGTTCGGCTGGTTGAACAAGTTGTATTCGATGTACTCGCCGTAGTTCTTAAACGAGACGTGGGCGGTTGCTGCCGTGTCCCACAAGTGCCCGACCTTCTGGTAGGCAAGCGCTTCGCCTCCGTTGGACGGGTAGTCGCGGAGCCAATCCGGCGACTGCACGTCGTCGGAGTAAGGAGCCATGGCCTGCGTGATCCAGTTGTGACCGTCCGCCGACTGGCGGCTCGGGTCGTAGAAGTTATCCAACAGCGGGAAGCGCTGCACTAGCGCGTGCGCATTCGGCGTGATCGGCGTGCCGCCGGCTGCGGCGCCGTCGCCGAAGACTGCCAGGGAAGCGTCGCCGTTGCCGGCGGCCACGTCGCCCAGGATCTGATCGTAGGTGCGGTTTTCACGGATGATCACGAAAACGTGCTTGATCAGCGAAGGACTGCCGATCTTGGCTGGGATTGCGACCGGCGCGGCCTTCGGGCTGCCACCGGATGCAGACCTGATATTTTGCGTGAGATCCCAGTGGTTGTTGTATAGAACCTGCGTCGTCATCGCCGGCAGGCTTAAGCTCGCAATGGGAATGATGCTCACGGTGCCGAGGTCCTGGTGCGTGTTGAAGTCGCTCACGCCCCAATATGTAGCGTATGAATTTTCGAACGTCTTCTGCGGAGGCGGCGCTACGCCGTAGCCGTCAGTGCCCAGGCCTTTGTCGTTGGCAACCAGCAACTCACCGTCAGTCCAGTCGAACACGACTGAGCTCGGCGCATAGCCGGTCGGGATCAGGCCCAAAACAACTTGGGTGTTCAGGTCGATCACGGCAATGGCGTTCGCATTATAGAGCGCCACGTAGGCGTTGTTTGAATTATCGACGGCGATCGCGTTTGGACCCACGCCAGTCACGAGTCCGCCGGGCACTGTAACCCCCAGCCCACCCAGGAAGGCGTCAAGCTTAATCGTCGACGACACCGTATTGGCGTTCGTGTTGATCACCGAGATCGTGTCGTCATAGGCATTCGTGACCAACAGGTTCGTGCCCCAAAAGGCCATGCCCGTCGGGTGCAGACCGACCGTGATGGTCTTGGTGACTTTGAACGTAGACAGGTTCACGACGGAAATGGTGCCCTCGCTCGTCGCGCCAGTCGGATAGACGGCGACGACCGGCGTGCCGTTCGAGTATTCCTGGAAGCTGTTCGCCCCAGGAACCTTTCCAGCCTCGTTGGCAACGTAGGCGTAAGTGCCGGCGTTGTTGATCACGATGTTGTTCGGGACCTGACCGACGCGGAGCTCCGGACCTTCCACCGGCTTCGGCTGCGTCAGGTCGATCTTGGTCAGCGTGTCGTTGTTGTCCAGCACCACGTAGGCGGTATTGCCATTCGGCGTGACCGCGATGCCCATCGGATAGGAAGTCGGCGCACCATCGGACACTAGCGAGACGGTCTGGCCGCACGGGATTTCAATGCTGCCGGTGGTCCCCGGAGGGCTGCCCGACGGCGGTGCCTTGGCCGTGTTGAACGGAGCGACCCACGGATAGCAAGTAACGTTAGTCAGATAGCCGCCGCCGTTGACGTCGAGCGGAACGCTGACCTCTGCGTAATTGGAGAGCAAGCCGATCGAGTTGACGTTCGCGATGGCAACGTACGCTGGCCCGTAGTCTCCGTCCTGGCTAAACAGCAGGTACTGGCCATTGGGCGTATAGGTGATGCCCATGGAGCTACCGCTGTTGGTCTTGGACGGAATGTAGTTCTGCATGACCTGGCCTTGCGTGTAGGCCCCGCCATTGCAGCCGGCGGAGGCGACGCAGAAGATCGAGACCGACTGCGGCGCGCCCATCTGAAGGACAGCAGCGGTTCCGTTGCCCGTCGGATTGAGTGCGACGGCTTTGGCCCGGGTCGTGGTGCTGAGGTAGACCTGGGTGCCGGCAGGGGTGATGATCGTGCCATCGCTGACCACCCACGGATCGGACAAGGGCGCCGTGAAGGTCGGGCCGGTGGTCGCGTTCGTGTTCTCGCCGGGTGTGTAGGTCGGGAACTCCTGCGACTGCGCGAGCGCCAAAACGCTCAGCGCCGCTACCATTGCCAGGACGGCAAACAGCCGCACACAATGGATACGAGGCCTGCTTAGAGAATGATTTCGAGCCGTTTTTCGTGACATATACACAGTTCTCCTCATTGGATTTTTTTCCTCTCGCAACCGCGATCGGCCGCGCGACATTGGGGGTGGAACGACATTGGGTGGAAACGCATTGCGTGGAAAGACATTCGGGTGGAACCACATTGGGTGGAACGGCATTGGGGTGGAAAAACATTGGGCATGTAAGTATGAGCAGCGATAATAGTTGGCAAGCGTTATGGGCTTGTTACCGCACTATGAAGATCGCGTGAAACTTCTGTTACAGGGGGCTGAACTTCTGTCGCGGATGGTGACGTCATATCGCCCTCGTACTTTGGGCGCGCACCCCGCCGTCATGTTTGCGGTTACCGTCGGTTAGACGGCCTTTTCGGAGCGCTCCGATCACGCTAAGGAGTGGAAGGTGGGAGCGCTGATTTACCTGCGGAGCTTCGACTAAGGCACAAGAAGTTCAGTCAGTCGATGCGTCAGCACCAGTGTTGCGCTGTAATTGATGGCAATCCCGATGAACATTGTGAACAGAACCAGAAGGCCCAAACCCCAGCTGCGTTGGGCGTGTCGGCCAGCCATGCGCCACTGGAGCAAGCGCCTTACGCGGAGACTAATCGAACACGAGCCGCTGACCAGTCCAGTTGCGAGCAACGGCTCGGGCCATCGATGAGTGGATCTGGAAAGCTTGATCAATGCTGCCGCCAGATCGAGCGCTTCCTGGCGATTCGCCACGGCCGCTTCATCTGCGGCCAGTTCGGACGATTCCTGCCAGGCAGTCTCGATGCCGCTCATTCCAGGGAAAGGAGTGGAAGAGACTATAACTCTCTTCAGATTGTCCCAGGACTGTGCGTGCCCGAGTTCGTGCCGGACCGCTACCCGAAGCTCGTCGTCAGTCAGCACTGCGGTTGCCAAATCGGAAATCATCACCCTCGGTTTCCAAAATCCGACAAGAATCACTGGCGGCGCGCCCTCCGAAGCCCTAAGCATGGGCGTCCCCTTATCGGCTCCCAGTGTCGGCCCTCCCGTCCGCCACTGCGTGACGGCGCGCGTGGTGCACGCTTGAACTTTCAGCACGCGGAACAACCCGGAGCCAAGGATGAGCAGCGAGCACAGGGCAAGAAGGAACGTCGCGGTATCCTCGTCGGGCGACTTCCTCTCCAGCAGCCAGAACGACGGAAACGTGAAGAACACCGTTACCGCGGCGGAAACGACAAAGGGAAAAATCCGCAGCCCGAATAACAGTCTGGCGGTGTTCGCGGCAGTCGCTTGGCGCATGTGCTTCGCGCCACGCCACAGCAACACGACCAGCAAAGACAGCGGGCAGTAGACGGTTGCGAAAAAGGCAAGCGAAACGAGGAGGCCTCGGGCAGCAAATATCACTGCTCTTCTCCCTTGTTGAGTTGGGCGCGCTGACGCTCCACCAGCGACTGCAACTCGTCGAGTAACTTCACGCTTTGCGTGCTGACCGCTTCGACCAAATAGGAGAGGTGCAGGGAGGCATGTTCCGAGCCCAGAAGCTGGCGAATGCCCGTTTCCGCCGCCACGCGTTCCAGTTCCTGCGGGGTATAGCGCGCGGAATAGCGAAACGCCCGTCCGTCCGGAACTCGGTCGAGGAGTCCCTTCTTAAAAAGACGGTCCATCGTCGTCATGATCGTAGGATAGGTTTGCCAGATCGTGCCATCCTCGCGCACTTCACGAACCGTGGCGCTGCCTCGCGCCCACACCGCCTGGAGCACTTTCCTCTCCAGCGGTCCCAGTTGGGCCGAAGCGGAAGAGTCGCCAAAAAGAGGAAGCGGGGTCATTGTCGATCTCGAAAGCAATGGGGAAGTTTCCGGACAACAGAACTCTAGCGTTGCACTCTTGAGTAGTCAACCGCCCGCCCGCAGATTTCATCATGACTTAACAATTAGCGCAAAGTAGTACTGATGTCCGGCCCCGTCACTGGCACAGGTGGGCCGCGCGGCTGCGCTTCTCCCCCCAAGCGCAGCTTTGGCTCCCGCTTCCACTTCATCCTTCCAGCGGTAATAGAGATTGGGAGCGATCTCGTATTTGCGGCAGGTCTCGGCCACGTTGCCGCTCTTCAGACCTTCCAACACGATCTGCCACTTCTCTTCCGGGGTTCTCTGGACTCTCGGCTTTCTCGACTCCTGGCGGAGGCCCCAAGCCTAACTAACTTCCGTGTCCAGTTCTAGCGGGGTGCACTACACAAGTAAGAGATGCGGCGCAGAGTTGACAGAAACGAGGTTGTCCATGAAAAAAGTAATGTTCGTACTTGCGAGGTTGAGTCTCGGCACGTTGTGCTGGGGAGGGTCGGCGCGGGAAGATGCCACCGAACGGCTGGACGACGCCACCAGTTCCAGTGTTCCAGACGCGGATGGGGAAAAGGACAGGCTCATCAACAATTTATGCCAAGGGGGACCTTGGGCCCATCATGTAGCGTGGGGGGAAGGCGTGATGATGGTTAACGCAGCGGGGCAGGCACAACCTGTCCGCTACGCTGTGAACTTTTTTCGACTACTCGAAAGCTAAGGATCTTCTCAGGATGAGTGGAGTAGGTCAGAATCCCGTGCATCCCTTCCAGCACCAAAACGTCCTTCCCAGGAGTCCACACTTCGATCAGTTCTCCCCCGTCCGTCTTGTACTTGACCGCATAGTGCTGCTTGACGAAGGGTAAATCTAGAAGGTGAACGGACAAAACCGTTCCAGGTCCTACGATAAAGACCGTGCTGGGTTGCGGGATGAATGACAATTCCGAAGTTGGTTTGCACCAGGCGGGAGTCAGACACGTAGTCAAAGCCACGATCTGAAGAAGTTTGCTCAACATTCCAGTTCCTCAATTAGAGGTTTTAACAGCCCGTCCATAATCAACTTGCAATTTCCCTTCTAGACTCGAAAACGAAAGGCATTATTATGCATATCCTGGATCGCTTTTTCAACGGAAACCTCTGCGGGCCCATGTGGACATTCAAACTGACCTAGTACCTGTTGGTTTGGTAGTGGTTCAGTTCCTGACCCACTACCGTGGTTTTCGGAAGAGGCCATCCAGGAGAGTGGTAAAATATGGCTGTTCGTTGCTTAGGCAGAAGGGGCTGTCTCCTGCTTGCCAACTGAACGGTTCTCCGCGCGCAAGGAAAACCGCACGCCCGGCTCCAATCGCCCCGCCACTGCAAACCGGGCGTAATTGCCACAAGTCCACGTGTAGCGGCCAAGAAAGGGCTCGATTTCGATGCCCATCAATTCCTCGCGACCATCGGCGAGGACAGGACATATATGGTTTTCCCGAGGAGACAAGAAATCTTTGCGCAAGGGGATGCCGCGGATGCGGTGTTTTATTTCCAGACCGGCAATGTGAAACTCACCGTGGTCTCAAAGATTGGCAAGGAAGCAACGATCGGAATGTTGAGCGACGGAGACTTTTTCGGAGAAGGTTGTCTGGCCGGGCAGCTCCTGCGGATGTCGTCTGCAACCGCAACGACGGATTGCGCCGTTCTGCGCATCGACAAGAAAGCCATGATGGAAGCGCTGCATCGGGCACGAATTTTCCGACCTGTTCGTGGCCTATTAGTTGTCCCGGTACATCCGTTACGAAGAAGATCTGGTTGATTACCAAACCGTTGCCCAAGGTACAAAAGAGGTACATGGGAAAAGGGCTCGCCCTAACTAACTAATTCAATATGCGTTAGTGTGGCGGAGGGAGAGGGATTCGAACCCCCGGTACGGTTTCCCGTACATCGGTTTTCAAGACCGACTGTTTCAACCGCTCACACATCCCTCCGCGGCTAACAAGAGTTTACCAATCGGAAGGCGGTTATGGCTCCAGATCCGGGGGCTCAGGATCAGGGCGGCAAGGCGGCGCCAGTTCTCTGGTTCGGGCACTGGGATTCGGATCACCTGGTTCCGTTTGGATAGACCAGAATCTTGCTTGCCTCGCCGGTTTTCAGGCGAGCCATGGCTTGGGAGAAATCCTTCATGGCGATGCGGTCGGTGATGGCCGGATGCAGGTCCAGTTTGCCGGCTTTGAGCAGGGCGGTCATCTGATACCAGGTCTGATACATGCGGCGGCCATTGATGCCCTGGATGGTCAGACCTTTAAAGATGATGTCTTCGGAAAAATTAACCGGAATCGGTTTTGAGGTGAGGCCGAGCAGCGACATGCGGCCACCGCGGCGAATGATGTCGAACGCGAGGCGGATGGCGTCGGGATGTCCGGCCATTTCGAGCACGGCATCGACGCCGGCGCCGTCGGTTTTTTCCGCGACGATGGCGCGTACGTCGTCCTTAGACGGATCGAGGGCGTAATCGGCATTCATTTTCGCCGCGAGCTTGCGGCGGTGCTCGTTGACTTCGATGGCGAACACCGTGGTGGCGCCGCAGGCCCGGGCGACGGCAATCGAGAACAGGCCGATGGGCCCGCAGCCGGTGATAGCGACGGTCTTTCCGGCAATCTCGCCCGCCAGAACTGTATGTACAGCATTGCCGAGCGGATCGAGGATGGAGGCGTATTCCTGGGGGATGGCCGGATCGAGCTTCCAGATGTTGGACTCGGGGATGACGACGTACTCGGCGAAGGCGCCGTCGGAATCGACGCCGATGATCCGCACGTGCTGGCAGATATGCGCTTCGCCGGTACGGCACTGGAGGCATTTTCCGCAGGCGACGTGCATTTCGGCGGAGACAAAATCGCCTTCCTTCACGCTGGTGACTTCATCGCCAAAAGCAACCACGTCGCCGCAGAATTCGTGGCCGGGAATGAGCGGAGGATGGATGCGGCCTTGCGCCCAGCGGTCCCATTCAAAAATGTGGAGATCGGTGCCGCAAATGGAGGCGGCTCGTACTTTGACCAGAACGTCGGTGCGGCCGTATGACGGGATTGGGACCTGGCGGACTTCCGCGCCGGGCGCGGCTTCCGCTTTGACGACTGCGAGCATGCTGCTGGGCATGAAGGGACCCTTCCAGAACGGAATTAGAAGAGCAAACCGCTTATTTTAGCACCGCGGCCGCATGTTGCAGGAGCGCCGCATGTCTCATTGTGTTTGCATTCAGCATTTCCAACACAAGATCACCGAGGCACTGAGGAGCCCAATTGCGGATGTAAATCCCTGACTTCTCTGCTTGCAGCTTCCGTGGCGAGGTGGTCCGGCAACAACTCAAATTCCTGAAGCGGTGACGAGGCTTCGTTCCGTGGGCACCTTCGTCTTATAACGGAGGTAACTGTTTCCGGGTTCGCTAAGCCGCTATCATGAAGGTCGAAAAGCAATCATCCCCAGTCGAGGTCCTATGCCTTGGAAGCGCTTACTGGCGCTGCTTCTCGTCCTTCCATTCGCGCGGCCAAGCTTCGCGCAGAGTGCCGACAACGCCCCAACCTCTCTGGGCGACGTGGCCAAGAAAAATGAAGAGGCCAGGAAGGAGAAGGACAAAGACGGCTCGAGCAAGCCGAAGCGCGTCTTTACCGACGACGATTTTTCGCTGCGGAAGAGCCCGATTCCAGCCATAGCCCTGCAAGGCGCCGATAACGTCGAGGAGGTGCTGGCCGCCCTCCACGAGTTCCGCGCGACGCATAACGCCGAAGACACCGAAGCCGTCCTACATGATTGGTTCGACGAGCAGACGGCGGTGCTATCGGCGGCCATCGACGCGAACATCCAGATGATGAAACACAATCAACTGCGCATGGAATCCATGCAGGACCGATCCGCTTATCCGTACAACTACGGGTATGATGGCGGAGAATCCTCCAAGTACAACGAGCGGTTGACGACCGAACGCTGGTCGCAGCGCGTAGACGCGCGCAGTTCGCAGGAGAACTTCCAGGTCATCTCGCGGATTCAGCAGGCGCTGATGAAAGTGCGCGTCGACGTGATCTGCCGCCCCAACAAAACCAAGCCGGCAGCCTATGACTGGTTCAAGATTCGGAATGCGAATGGGACAGGCGCGTTCTAACTAAGCCGAGAATGAGGCCGAACAAGGATTGAACAAGGACAGAATCCTTGTTATACTTCTACCGTGGCTAAAGTTACCAGCAAGCTCCAGCTCACCCTTCCCAAGGCGATCGCCGAGCAGTACCAAATCCGTCCGGGAGATGAGCTAGACTGGCTGCCGGCAGGAGAGGCGATACGAGTGGTGAAGCGGTCGCGGTCAAAATCCTCGAGAGCCGACGCTGCCTCGCTCCAGCACCGTCTCCGGCTTTTCGAAGAGGCGACAGCCCGCCAGGAAAAGCGAAACGCTGCCTTCCGCAAGAAGCATGCCCACGGAGCCCAGCCCTCAAACCGGGGCTGGACGAGAGAGGACCTTTACGATCGTGGCCTTCCTCGTTGATACAAATGTGCTTGTCTACCGTTTTGATGCCCGTTATCCGGAGAAGCAGCGAATTGCTCGCGATGTTCTGCATCGGGGACTCGGGGATGATTCTGCCCGAATTCCACACCAAGCGCTGATTGAGTTTGTATCAGCGACGACGCGCACAAGAGTCGGCTCCGATCCCCTGCTTTCCTTGGACGAATCGCGCCACGAAGTGGAAGAACTCATGGAGCAGTTCCCCATTCTTTACCCGAACGCAGCGGTAGTTCATTTAGCTCTGCTAGGCGCGGCGGCTTTTCAGCTCTCTTGGTTTGACGCGCATCTGTGGGCTTATGCCGAACACTACGGGCTGGAGGAAATTGTCTCCGAGGACTTCGAACATGGGCGGCTTTATGGCAGCGTCCGAGTAAGAGATCCCTTTCGGCGTGGGTAACGCAGCATCCGGCCCGGCATGGCGCGACATCACAAATAAAAAGGGCGCGATTGCTCGCGCCTTGTTCTTCGTTCTGATTTCTTACTTTTGCCTTAGTCTCTGACGCCATCCATGAACGCGCGCAGCTTGCGCGAGCGCGACGGATGACGCAGTTTGCGGAGCGCCTTCGCTTCGATCTGGCGAATGCGTTCGCGCGTGACCGCGAAGGACTGGCCGACCTCTTCGAGAGTGTGCTCGGAGCCGTCTTCGAGGCCGAAGCGCATCTTGATCACTTTCTCCTCGCGCGGCGTCAGCGTGCGCAGGACCTGTCCTGTCTGGTCCTTGAGATTGACGTTGATGACGGCTTCGGCGGGCGAAACGACCGCTCGATCTTCGATGAAGTCGCCCAAGTGCGAATCTTCCTCTTCGCCAATCGGCGTTTCGAGGGAGATCGGCTCCTGCGCAATCTTCAGCACCTTGCGGACTTTCGCCACCGGAATATCCATGCGCTTGGCGATTTCTTCCGACGTCGGTTCGCGTCCCAGTTCCTGCACAAGTTGCCGCGAGGTGCGGATCAGCTTGTTGATCGTTTCGATCATGTGGACGGGGATGCGAATCGTACGCGCCTGGTCGGCAATGGCACGTGTAATGGCCTGCCGAATCCACCACGTGGCATAAGTCGAGAACTTATACCCGCGGCGGTATTCGAACTTGTCCACGGCCTTCATCAGTCCGATGTTGCCTTCCTGAATCAGGTCGAGGAACTGCAATCCGCGATTGGTGTACTTTTTCGCGATCGAAACGACGAGTCGCAGGTTGGCCTCGATCAGCTCGCGCTTCGCCTGCTCGGCGTCCATGTCGCCCTGGATGATCTCGCGCTGTGTGCGCTTGAGCTCCGGGTACAACAGGCCGGCATCGACTTCGAGCTTCTCGAGTTCTCCGCGAACCGCACGCGCCTGCTTCCTGTATTCCTTGCGCTGCTCTTCGCTGCGGGTCTGCTCGGCGCGCTTTTCCAGGTTCTGGATCTGGCGGTCGAGCGAGCGCATGCCATCGACCGTGCGGTTCACGCGCTCGATCAGGCGTTTGCGTTCGTTGTTAGTGAAGCCCAGGTTGCGCACCGCCAGCGAAGTTCGCACGATGGCGCGAGCCAGGTTGAAGCGATAGCGGCGATGGTCCTTGGGCCGCTTCTTGGCATTTACGTCGGCGTACTTCTCCTGCAGCGGCGCGACTTTTTTGTACGTCTTGTCGAGCACCGCAATCTTGCCGAGAAACTCCTTCAGGCGATTTTCGACGATCTCTTCGGTGATCTCCTCTTCGTCGAAGGTGACCAACTCCTTGATGGAGCGGACACCTTTTTCAAGGTCCTCGCCGAGGGCGAGGAGTTCGCGAATCACGATGGGAGAGCGCGAAAGCGCCTTCAGTACGCGGTTTTGGCCGCGCTCGATGCGCTTGGCGATTTCGACTTCGCCTTCGCGCGTGAGCAACGGCACGGTTCCCATCTCGCGCAAATACATGCGGACGGGATCATTGGTTTTTTCCAGAGCGCCGGGGGTCAGGTCGAGTTCGACATCCTCCGACGCATCATCCACTTCCTCGAATTTTTTTTCCAGATCGGTCGAAGGCATCTTGCTGCCTTCGAGTACATCGATTCCCTGCGTCCCGATCGTGGTTAGCAGATCTTCCAGGTCTTCAGGAGAATGCACATCGTGCGGGATAAGGTCGTTGACCTGATCATAGGTCAGATATCCCTTTTCCTTGCCTGCGTCGATCAGCTTTTTTATGTCGTCGAACTTGTCGTCAAGTGCCAAAACAGGTTATCCTCAGCGCGCCCGTCGTCTCCGGCCTCACCAAGCCCAACCCGGGCCTGCTGCAATCCGGGACGTACGGACGCCGAAACTTCACCGGTGGGAGTTGTATGGAGTTGTGCGAGTGCGCACAAACCTATCAAGTATAGCATTCTCAGGATCGCCCGGCCAGCAGATTTCCCTGCCGGACCATGTTTGGAACACTACCGCTTCAGAATCCACGCCGCCCGCTACTTTCTCCACTGATAGTTAGATGGCGCCGGAGCCTGATCGGTTCCAAGGACAAATTGTGGTCCCATCTCGCTTTGCGCTTTAGCTGGCTCGTCCCGCCGCCTCAGCCATCGCCGGATCCATTAGCACTCGCTTCAAATGCATTCTTTCCAGCAATAGCTGCTGCTTTTCGTCCATAGAGAGCCCATGCGCCAGAAGTCGCCGCTGCACGTCATCCAGTCTCCGCCGCAGGCTGATCCTCCGAAGGCCGCGAACGGCGCCTTCGACCGTCTCCGGCGTCAGTTCTTCCTCTTGCTGCATCAGGACTGATGCCAACAAACGGCGATCCTCGTCGCTCCGGGCCAATTCGAGCGGATCGCCAGACTCCGGGCCACCCGCGAGCAGGGAATCGATGAGAGACTCGGATGCCAGCCCCTCGTGCAGACGCTCGGATTCGAGCGCGTACTGGGCCTGACGCGCCGGATCAAAATCTTCTTCTGCGCCTTCGCGAGCCGAAGTGCGCCCGCCGCCGGATTGCATTTGCCGGGCCGATGCGAGCGCCCGAATCAGCACGCGCTCGGCGCCCGTAATCTGCGACTCCGCGGAGGCTTTCACCGCGCTCGCCGCGCGGCTGCCGGCAACGTGCTTCAGTTCTTGCCGCAACACAGCCGAGTCGATCCCGAGCTTTTGAGAAATTTCCATTGCCAGCTCATCGCGGGCAATTCGGCTGGGGACGCGTTGAACGTGCGGGAGCAGATAGTTGACGGCTTTCACCTTGCTTTCGGCGGTGCGCGCGCCGAATTGCGTGCGAGCGCGGTCGATCAAATAATCGAAATATTTTTGCGAGCTCTTCAGGGCCGCGGCGTACGCGTCTTTCCCCTTACGGCGGATAAAAAGATCCGGATCGAATCCGGTTTCCAAAGTCAGAACGCGGATGTTGAATTCCTCTTCGACGAGCAGTCCAAGCGTGCGTTCGGTGGCGCGGGCTCCGGCGGTATCGGGATCGAAGTTGACGACGATATTCTTTGAGAAGCGGCCGAGCAGGCGCGCCTGCAGCTCGGTGAATGCGGTGCCCGACGAGGCAATCACGTTATTGAACCCCGCCGCGAAGACGGAGATGCAATCCATTTGACCCTCGACGAGAATGCCGTACTCCAGCTTGCGGATTGCCTCCTTCGCATGGTCGAGATTGAAGAGCACGCGCGACTTCGAGTAGATCTTCGTCTCCGGCGAATTTAAATATTTGGGCCCGGCTTTTTCATCGGAAGAAAGTGTGCGCCCGGTGAAGGCGATGACTTTTCCCTGCTCGTTGGCGATGGGAAACATGACCCGGTTGCGAAATTTGGCGTAGATGGCCGCGAGCTGCGAGCCCCGAGGCTCGGGCTTCGAGCCCGGGACTTCGGGCGACGACGGATCGCCGTGGGCCTGATCGCCGCTCGTCGGCTGTTCGCGATTCGCGGTTTGCGGCTCGCCGTTTGCGTTGGGGGCTTCAGTTTGTGGCTCGGCTGTCTGTTGATCTGGGCCTTGCGGTTGGTCGTTGGCAGCGCGGGGCTCGGGAGCCGCGGCGGTTTCCTTCCACGAAAACAAGCCGCTCTCGCGCAGGAGTTCCTCGTCGAACTCGCGGCGTAGCGCGTCGCGCAACAGAAAGCCGGAATCGGGCGCGTAGCCAATTCGAAACCGGGCAATCGTCTCATTGTCCAGCCCGCGTCCCTTCAAATATTCACGCGCGTGGGCGCCTTCCGGACGCCGCAGGCATTGCTGAAAAAATGCGGTAGCGCGCTCGTGAACGTCGAGTAGTGCCATCCGCACGTGGGCATCGCGCGCCTCGGCCGGGCTGGAGAATGCAACCTTCGGCATGGGCACGCCGAGCTTCTGCGCGATCAACCGCACCGCTTCCGGGAACGTGATGTTTTCGATCTTCTGCAAGAACTTAAACACGTCGCCAGATTCGTGGCAGCCGAAACAGTAGTAGAACTGTTGAGTGGCCTGCACGGTGAACGAGGGCGTTTTCTCCTTGTGGAAGGGACACAGACCGGAGAAGTTCGGTCCACCCGCCTTTTTCAGCTTGACGTACTCGCCGACAATGCGGACGATATCCGCCTGTTGCTTCAGGGTCTCTTTAAAGTTGTCGGCAGAGGTCATGGGCGGCGCACACTACGTCGATTCATTGTGAGGCTTGGGAGGAGCCACGAAAAGCCAGCAATCGCCTGTCATCTGTGGGAAAGGTGTGGAATACCCCGCGAATCGGTTGAAGAGTAGCTGAATCGAAATCTACACTCTTAACTCCACCACCGTGGCGCCGCCGCCGCCTTCGTTTTGCGCGGGCTCAATGACTGACTCCACGTGCGGATGCTTCTTTAAATAGCCCCGCAGCGCCTTGCGAAGAATTCCCATGCCGCTGCCGTGGATGATGCGCACGCGCGCCATGCCGGCCAGGAACGCGCGGTCGATGAACTTTTCCACTTCACTGGTTGCTTCGTCGACGGTGCGTCCAATAACATTGATTTCACTCGGCACGTTTGAGCCGCCCGACTCGTTTTGCAGCGAGACTTTTATGCCGCGGGCGCGTGCTGCTTCCACCGGCGACTCGCCGACACGCTGTTGCACCTCGGCGATATCTTCGCGCGCGATGCGCATCTTCATCGAACCGATCTCGACGTCGAAGTGATTGTCGCCTACCCTCTTTTTGACCACTGCCGCGCGACCCATCGATTTGAGCTTTACGGTGTCGCCCTCGGAGACATTTTTCACCAAGGCGGGCTGGGCATCGGGATCGCCGCGGTCGGCGCCGGTGGCATGTGCGACCACCGCGGAATCGAACTGCTCGCGAAATTCCCGGCGCAGCTTGGCAATCCGCCGCTCGGCTTCCTTCGAGACTTTTTGCGCGGCCGCGCGGTCCTGCACGGCGCTCACCGCCTCGCGCGCGTGATATTCAAGGTCGCGAAAAATACTGTCGAGCTTCTTTTCCATCTCGCGAACCTTGGCCTGCTGCTCTTTGCGCCCTTCCGTGGCCAGACGCGACGTTTCGCGTTCGAGTTCCTGTTCGCGCGCCTTGATCCGCGCGCGCTCATCTTCCACGGTCCTCAGTTCGGTGTGCAGACGGTCGAGGAAGCGCGCTACATCCTGCGTTTGCGAGCCGAGCCTTCCTTGCGCCGAATCGATAATCGCCGGGTTCAATCCCAGCCGGCGCGCGATGTTGAGGCCCGCCGACGCCCCCGGCACCCCAATCTTGAGTTCATAAGTCGGTTGCAGTGTGGACTCATCGAAGCCAACCGAGGCGTTCACGACGCCGGGCGTGTTTGCGCCGTAGATTTTGAGCGAAGTGTGGTGAGTCGAGATCACCGTCATGCAGCCGATTTTGCGGAAGTGCTCGGCGATGGCCACGGCCAGTGCGGCCCCTTCTTCGGGATCAGTCGCCGAACCGAGTTCGTCGAGCAGCACCAAAGATTTCGCCGTTGCCGTGCGCGAGATGAAATCGATGTTGGTGACATGCGCGGAGAAGGTGGAGAGATTCTGCTCGATCGACTGATAGTCGCCGATGTCGGCCAGAATGGAATCAAACACGGGCATTTCGGCGCGGTCGGCTGGGACCGGGATTCCCGACTGCGCCATCAATGCGAGCAGGCCCAGAGTTTTGAGCGCGACGGTTTTGCCGCCGGTGTTGGGCCCGGTGATGACCAGTTGCCGCCGCTCGCCTTCGAGTTCGATCGTGACCGGGACGATCACCGCATTCTTTAGCTTGAGATTGCGTTCGAGCAGCGGATGCCGCGCGCGATGGAGCAACAAGCGAGGTCCGCCCGCCTCGGACGGTCGAGGGCCGTCCCGGGAGAGGCTTACCGAAACGCAGTTGTAGTCTTCGGCAAATCTCGCCTTCGCGAATTGCAGTTCCAACTCGGCGAGTACATCGGCCGCCGCCAGAATGGCGCCTGCATTCTCGCCAATCTGGCGTGTCATTTCGAGCAGGATGCGATGCACCTCGGCTAGTTCTTCATCGAGGAGCCGGACCAGTTCGTTGTTCTGCTCGATGGTTTCGAGCGGTTCGATAAAAACCGTTTGCCCGCTGGAACTCGCGCCGTGTACAACGCCCGGCACGCGCCGCTTCTGCTCGATCTTCACCGGAATCACAAAACGCTCGCCGCGAATCGTGACCAGTTCATCCTGAACGGAGCCGCCCTCCGACAATCTGCGGAGTTGTGCGTGCAGCGACTCTTGAATCTGGCGTTTCTGCTTTTCGACTTCGCGGCGAATCCGGCTCAGTTCGGGAGAAGCGCGGTCATCGAGTGTGCCATCGGGCAAAATCTTGTTGCGGAACGCCCGCAGGAAGGCGGTGAAGTCAGCAATGCCCTCGGAAAGCGCGGTCACTCGCAGCCATTCCGAGCGCATCGCCGAGGGCGGTTCGTGCACTATCTGCCGCCACTCCGCTGCCCGGTCCGCGACCAGCACAATGTCCCGAATCTCGGTCGTTTCGAGCGCGGCGCCGCTGATATGGGCTTTTCCGATCGAGGTATGAACGTCGGGCAGGCCCGCGAATTCAAAGCGGCCGCCCACGCGGCGATACTCGCGGATTTCACCGGTGAGCGTCTGCTGATTTTCAATCCAGGCTTCATCGAGCGAAGGGCGAAGCTCTGCGATGCGCCGCTTGCCGAGCGGCGAGGAGGCATAGCCGCTGAGCAGATCGCGCAAGGCCTCGAATTCGAGCAGACGCGAACTCGCGTCGGGCATGGGATTTGGAACGAATGGCATCTCTTCGATGGTACAACGAAGCGCGATATGGAACTGAGTTGCGCCATTCCTGCGTGAGCGCGTAAATTGCTCGGGCCGGCGCGACGCGAACGGAATAAAAGGTGTAAGCTGGCGCGATGCAGGAGGCTAAATCCGCATGAACGAGGTTCGAACCCGCAGGCAGTTGCTGGCCCTGGCGGTAATGCTGACGGTTTTCAGTCTTTGCAGCCAGCTCCTGACGGCGCAGCGAAAAGAGATCGCGTGGAGTTCCGAAGAAAAGCCGCTGGCCGACCAACTGCACGGCTTGCGCTCGCTGGCCGACGATGTTCGCGCCGAGACCACGAAGAATCTCGCGCTCAAAATCCGGCAGCTTCCTGCAACCGAGAACAAGTTGCGCCTGGCCTATGGACTGGCGAATCTCTCGACCGAGGGTGACTTCGGGCACGCGGCATTGCAGGAAGTCGCAACCACGCTGGCCGACACGTTGAAGGAGCGCCCGCTGCCCTGGGCGCAGCAGAAAGATGAGCAGCCGGCAAAGGACAAGGCGCCCGAGCCAGCGAGTCCTTACGTTGAACTGGCTTCGCTGGTGCGATACGAGCACGTGGATGCCGCGCTCGACAACGATCAATATCGCGCGGCGCTGGCGCGCCTTGAGGCCGACGACCGGAAGCGCGAGCATGCCGAGTTCTCGCTAAAGGATCTGACCAGAAAAACCTGGACGTTTTCCGATCTCCGCGGCAAGGTCGTGCTGGTGAATTTCTGGGCGACGTGGTGTCCGCCCTGCCGCAAGGAGATGCCGGACCTCGAAGCGCTGTACACGCAGTTTGCATCGCAAGGTCTTGTCATTCTGGGCATCTCGGACGAGGAAGCCGCAAAGGTCGAGCCTTTTATCCGCGAGCGCAAAGTGACTTTTCCGGTGCTGCTCGATCCGGGGCGAGACGTCAATACCATGTTTGTGGTGGGGGGCATTCCGAAAAGCTTTGTCTATGACCGCGAAGGCAAGTTGGTGGCGCAATCCATCGACATGCGAACGCGAGAACAATTTCTTGAAATGCTCTCAAAGGCGGGGCTGAAGGAAAATCGGAATTAAGAAATCAAGCGGAATATCTACATCAACCACAGAAGAGGATGACCATGAAGAGCTTTGGTGAACTGGCCCCATCGCCCTCGTGTTTCTTGCATTTTTGAAAATGTTCCACTAGATTCAACTTTCCCGATTTAAGCCAGAAAATATCAGGTCAATGGGAGTGGTGGGTATGAAGGGAAAGTTCGTCGGGCTAGCGATGGGCGCGGTGTTGGTTCTGGGGGCGGCGTTAAGCCTGCCGAGTTGCGGGCACGATCAGAAGCTGGTGAGTGTCGCGATCCAGCCGCAGACTTTTACTTTCCTCACGAACGTTGCCGACCAACACGAACAGTTAACGGCCCTTGGCACTTACATTCATCCGCCGGCGCAAAAAGATGTTACTGCCGAGGCTAACTGGACCGTAGATGACGGCGTTGTGTCGGTGAGCGCCGGATTGATCACAACTCCCGGCAATTCGTGCGGAGGCGCCGACATCACCGCGACGGTGCCCGAAGGTACGGGTGGGGCGGGAAATATCGTCGCCGGATACGCGACTATTACGGTCGACGATCCCTCAAACCCCCTTTGTCCGGGGGGAGGCAAACTCGCAAACTTGAGCGTCGCGGTCACGGGCGACGGGAGCGTGGCGAGCGTGCCGCCGCTCATCAGTTGCCCGGGAACCTGCGTAGCTACCTACGACATCGGCGCATCGGTGGTGCTGGCGGCAACGCCCCTGGGCGGCACCACGGTGACGTGGGCAGGCTGTTCAGCCCAGTCCGGCAACGATTGTACCGTTACGATTGCCGCGGGAGGCAGCGCGGTGCTTGCGACCTTTAAGTAGAAGCGGGGCTTATCAAAAAAAGTCGGGCCGAGCCGCGTGAAGTTTTGCCTTGATCCGGGAGCGCCTCCCTACTCTTCCTGTAGCAGCTTCCCGAGCGTGGGCTTATGTTTTTCTTCTTTGGTCGTCTTTGCCGGAACCAGGCGGGAAGGTTTGGGCGAGCCGACGCGTTCGCGGGCCATTTCACGAACCGTGGTGGCCGCCGAAAAGCTCTTCTTCTTTCGCTTCCTGGGCATAAAAGATCCTGAACTTTGTCGGGGCAGCACGCCTCGACGGATGATTCCATCTTTTCACATTCCCCTTGCAAAAGTGCAATAATCAAGGGGCAGGCTCGCCAACTTCAGCAATTCAACGAAGACCCGGAGCCAATGCCCTTATGGATGAACGCGAATTTTTTGACGAGCGTGCCGATAAAAAGCCCGCCAACCTGAGTTGCCCGCACTGCCAACAGTCGGCCGAATATGAGATCCAGTGGCTGGTGCGCACCAAGAAGAAGAGCTTGCCGCCGCGCGCCGACGAGCGCGACCGGGCCAAATTCGCTAAGGCGCAGTCCTACATGCTGCGCCGGGACGACATGATGATGTGCAAGAATATGCGCTGCCGCAAGCGTTTCGAGATTACGGGTGTGCAGAGCGTGGCATTCATCGATTAGGAGCGCGCGATGGAATCGTGGATCCGGACTGCTATTGTCGCGCTGGTCTTCTTCTCGTTCCTGCGGCGGGTTTTGAAGGCTAAAGCGCAGCGCGGGACGCCGTCTCCGGCAACGCGAAGCAATTTGCCTTCGGCCACGATTCCGCGGACCCCGCGGCCGCGGTACGGCCGGAAGAACGACTTTCGCGATGTTCCGCCCCCGCCCGAGAATCCGGACCTCGGATAGAAAACGCCCGCGGGATCGGCCCGCGGCAGTCGAAGCTGCCCTGAGCTTTAAAACACCATCCGCTCGCGATCTTTGCGCGCGCTCTTCATTTATACTTGCCAGTTTGCTCCAGCGAATCTGGTGGGCAGTTCGCACCGGCCAGGCTCGTGGGGAGAGACTTGGAATTTGTACCGAAAGCAGGGGAGTGGAACCGTGAAGATTCTGGTGTGCATCAAGCAGGTGCCGCAGAAAGATGCGACGCTCAAGTTGAACGAAGCGGGCACGTGGATTCGGGAAGATGTTTCCTACGAAGCCAACGAACCCGACGCCTTCGCGCTCGAAGAGGCTTTGCGCCAGAAAGAAAAGCTGTCGGGCGAAGTCGTGGTGCTGACCGCCGGTCCCGCGCGCGCCCAGCAAGTGCTTCGCGAGGCTTTGGCCAAAGGCGCGGACCGCGCCATTCATCTTGAGGGCGACGGCTTCGTCGGCCTCGACGCCTACAACACGGCGCGCGCCATTGCCGCCGCGATTCAAGACGAAAAGTTCGACCTCATTTTCACCGGCCTACAGTCTGACGACTATGGCTACGCGCAAACGGGCGTGATTCTGGCCGAGATTCTCGGCTGGCCGCACGCCACCATCATCATGCATATCGAAAAAAGTGAGAGCGGCATCCGCGTAAAACGCGAGTTGGAAGCCGGATTTTTCCAGCACGTGGACGTTCCGCTTCCGGCGGTGCTGACGATTCAGTCGGGCATCAACAAGCTGCGTTATGCGACGCTGATCGGCATCAAACAGGCGAAAAATAAGCCGATGCGCAAGGTGACGATGGCCGAGGTCGAGGCGAGTCTCAGCCCGAATCTGCAGAAAATTGAGAAGCTTTACCTGCCGCTCAAATCGAAGAACACGGAATTCCTGGAAGGCGCACCCGCGGACATAGCGAAGAAGCTGGTCGAGAAATTGAAGAACGAGATGCGGGTATTGTGAAGAATTGTTCTTGCCAAGAGCTGCTACGAGCCGCGTTTATACGAGCTATTGAGAAATGAGTACTGGGAACCGAGAACTTTATGACGGACAACATACTGATTATTACCGAGCAACGCGAGGGCAAACTGAATCGCGTGTCGTGGGAAACAATCGCGGCGGGGCAGGCGATTGCCGCCGAAACCGGTTGGACCCTGGAAGCAGCCGTGGTCGGGGCGGGCGTCGCAGCGATTGCGAGCGAAGTCGCCGCCAAGAAGCTGGCGAAAGTCTACGACGTTGAATCGCCGCAGCTTGAGCCGTACACTCCGGATGCATTCACCGCCGCGCTGAAGGAATTTCTGGCGAAGCATCCCGCGAAACTCGTACTGATGCCGCATACCTACCAGGTGCGCGATTTTGTCCCCAAACTCGCCACCGCGCTCAAGACCACCGCCATCAGCGACGTAGTCGGCTACAAGCACGAGGGCGGAAAGCTCGTGTTTACGCGCCAGATGTTTCAGGGAAAATTCGTCGCCGATGTCAGCTTCGCGGGCGAAGGGCCATGCTTTGTAACTTTTCAGAATGGATCGTTCCGCGCCGATAAGGCCGAAGCGGGCGCGGCTCCGGCTCCCGTGGAAACGGTGAATGTGGACGTGCCTGCCAGCGTAGTGCGCAACAAGCCGCAGGAAGTGTTCAAAGAGGCCAAGCAGGCCGTCGACCTTACGCAGGCCGAAATCATTGTCTCAGTCGGGCGCGGAATTAAGGAGCAGAAGAACATCGAACTCGCGCAGCAGTTGGCGAATGCTCTGGGCGGAGAACTGGCCGCCTCGCGTCCCATTTGCGACAACGGCTGGCTGCCCATGGACCGGCAAGTCGGATCATCGGGGCAGACCGTCGCGCCAAAACTGTATTTGGCGCTGGGGATTTCCGGGGCGATTCAACACATTGTCGGCATGAAAGGCGCGCGCAGCATTATTGCGATCAACAAAGACGCGGAAGCGCCCATTTTTGAGATTGCCGACGTCGCAGTGGTAGGAAATCTTTTTGAAATTGTGCCGCCGCTGATTGAGGAAGTGAAGAAGGCCAAAGGCTGAAAAACGTCCCGGCTCCTCAGCTCACAATAACGTCCGGGCTCCTCAGTTCACAATGTAGTAGGGAATTGACTAGGTGTGGATCTAGTATCCCGCCGCAAACCCGCCCATCTGCGCGGTCGTGACGCGCAAATACTTGTAGGGGTTCACTGGGGTGTCGTTGATGCGGACTTCGTAGTGGAGGTGAGGTCCGGTCGAGCGCCCGCTCAGACCGACATAGCCGATCGTATCGCCGCGGTGGAGGTATTGCCCGGCGGTGACGGCAAAGTTGGACAGATGCCCGTAGCGTGTCGAAATTCCGTGGCCGTGGTCGACGATCACGGCGCGCCCATATCCGCCCATGTAATCGGCAAAGGTCACAACGCCGTCGGCCGGCGCCAGAACCGACGAGCCAAACGCGGCCGAAATATCGACGCCGGAATGGAATGCGCCTTCGCCGTTAAACGGATCGATGCGCTCGCCAAAGCTGCCCGTAATCTGGCCTTCCACCGGCCACAGATTGGGCGCGGAATTGGCGCGGAGCCAATCGGCGGTGGTGGAATTCCGCGTCAGGCCCATCGAAATTCCCACGCTGGCCGCTCCCGTGAGGGCCGTATCCTTCAGCGCATAGAGCTGGTTTAGCGAGGAACTCACCTCGGCCTGCTCGATCTGCTCGCTGGAGGCGGTGACCATGGCGGGATTGGATTTGAGCCCGTAGAGCGCGGAAACTTCGCGAGCCAGAGACCCGAGCGATGCCACCTGAATATCGCGCTCTTTTGCCACCTTTTCGAGTTGAGAATACTGGTCCTTCAACTGTTCGTCGTGGGTGCGGAGCTCGTTGTAGTGAGAAATTTTGTGCAACATGCGGGCGTAGGAACTGGCGATGCCGGTCAGGCTGAAGGCCCCGATGGCTATCCCCGCGATCAAAATGTACAAGTAATGGACAGGAATGGAGATCTTCCGAAGCTGTCCGGCTTCGTCACGCGCTACAAAAAAGATGTAAAAACGTTTCCGCAATATTCCCTTCCAACGTCGGATTTCGAGCGTTTCCGTTCGCTTCGGAAACTCGTCTGGGCTGGAACGGTCGCGCCCAGGCTTGGTACCCTGGCCCCCCACCAGCCGCATCGGGAGCGGACTGGAACTCAATTCACCTACGGAACCAGGCAGACCAGACTCAAGTGGGCTGCAAATGATCCACCGTGCAGCATTTGATCTGGCAAGAGAGATCTATTTAATGGCGAGATAAAAGTAGCAAACCAGATTCCCCCTTGTCAATCGAATACGACCTTCCGTGCGGTTACCAACGCCATATAAAGTCCGACCGTCCAACTGGACATCTACCGGATGTTAACCGGCGCGACTTGCCTTGTCCGGGAGGCGCGCTCGGGCCAAGTTCGGGATAGTCAGATGCAGCGGAGGTTTATAGTGATCCCATGCCGAAAGGCGAGCAGCAACTCATCCAGCGCATACGGAGCATGGCGGGCCGCAATGCATCGGTAATTACCGGTATTGGCGACGACGCGGCGGTGTTGCGGGTTCCGCCGAAGCACGACCTACTGGTAACGACTGACTTCTCGATCGAGGGTGTGCACTTCCGCCGCGAGTGGCATTCGGCAGCCATTGTGGGCCATCGATGCCTGACACGGGGCCTGAGCGATATTGCTGCAATGGGGGGCGAGCCGCGCGCGGCATTCCTCTCGCTGGCCCTTGCCGAGGATGTTCCGCGGAAGTGGATCGATCAGTTCGTGAAGGGACTACTCGGTTTGGCTCGGGAATTCCGCGTCTCTTTGGCGGGGGGAGATACAGCGCAGGCTGCACAGGGCATACAGGCTGACATTGTAGTGGTTGGGTCGGTTCCGAAAGGAACTGCTGTGCTGCGCTCCGGCGCGAAGGCGGGAGAACAGATCTACGTTACGGGAAGCCTGGGCGGATCGGCCGCTGCGCTCGAACGGCTGCGGAAGTCGCTGCCGCTTGGAGTGGAACGTTCCCCGCACTTTCATCCCGTGCCTCGCATTGAAGTGGGACGATGGCTGCGGCGGCACAAGATTGCGTCGGCCATGATCGACGTGAGCGATGGCCTCTCGACCGACCTCGCACATATCTGCAAGGAGAGCGATGTGGGCGCGGAGATCGAGGTGGATGCAATTCCGCGCGCCGCATGCGGAAATGGGAAGCAGCAGGTGGAACTCGCCTTTGCGCTCAATGGCGGAGACGATTACGAACTTCTGTTCACCGCTTCAAAGCCGGCGCCGAAGCAGATCGCGGGAGTTCCCGTCACTCGGATCGGGCGGATCACGGCCGCGAAAGGCATGTGGCTGATTGGGCCGAAGCAAAGACGGCAAAAGCTCGTGGCGCAAGGGTGGGAACACTTTACTCATCGGGTGAACGGGTGATCGGGTCATCTCCTGATCGGGTCATCGGGCCATCTGCGGTTAGTGACTTTCGTGACCTGCCAGTAATTACTGCGTGCGGATAGAGTAGAAACATGCGAAAGATCCTCTTGCTGGCGGCATGCATGATTGCTCTGACGTCTTTGATGGCAGCTCAGGGCGCTTCGAACGGTTCGAAGACAGGCGACCTTAAAACGGCCGACCTCAAGACTGGCGACTCAAAGACTGCCGCGTCCAAGACTCTGGACAAGAAGATCGACAACGAATTTGTGCACCAGCAGTTCGGCGATCAGTTCACATTCTTACCGGAGATAGGCGCTTCGTTCGGCGATCTGGACGGAGATGGCGTAGAAGACGTTGTGATTGCCGCGCGCTGCAAGAATCCGATGGTCGATCAGGGAGAGCACGACTACACGGTGATCGATCCCTACGATAGTTTCTACGGTTACGGCAATCCGTCGATCACCACAACCTTTTCCTCCGGAGATCCGGCGCAGCGCGGATTGGCGCTGCTCATCATTCACGGAGCGGGGACGAATGCGTGGCGCTCGCCAAAGCCAAAGGCAAAATTTGTAATCGTGAACCTGCCTTATCGCACGCTGGCGGTGAAGAAATTCAAGCTGAAAAAAACGGCGATCGATGCCGTGTATGTGGAGGAAGCGGGCGACCTGGGCGAAAGTTCGGCGGTATTTTTCGATGCGAAGCATCGCCAATATCGCTACGTTCCCATGGGCGGAGACATGGAGTAGCAGACACGTCGCGCGTGCGATAAGGGTGAAGTTCACGTTTCGAAGTTTCAAGGTTTCAGAGTTTCAAGGTTTCAATGATTCATGATCCCGGGCTTTGGACCTTGAACCTTGAACTTCAAAGTTTCCAGGTTTCAGAGTTTCAAGGTTTCAATGATTCATGATCCCGGGCTTTG